>Ga0114969_10005111_pt1 | contig 10323 bp, 9 predicted proteins | sample M_130807_MF_Meta_FD_87316 | JGI IMG/M metagenome (GOLD analysis project Ga0114969, IMG submission 87316) | Freshwater microbial communities from Lake Montjoie, Canada to study carbon cycling - M_130807_MF_MetaG | ecosystem: Environmental > Aquatic > Freshwater > Lake | place: Lake Montjoie...
CAACTTATGCGATTACCGTGGATCGTGCAGGCACGACCCGGCGCACCAGCCGCACAACGAAGCGGAGGTACGCGATCGTGCCCCAGCTCGACAGCAGGCCGAGAATGGTCAGCGCCACACCGGCCACGATCGCGAGCCACGGTTCGAGGTCGTTCCGCACCCAGATCGGCAAGGCGCCCGCCGAATCGGCGATGCCCGCTGCCACAAGAGCGATGCCCGTCAAGGTGAACGAAAGCCCGATCGTGCCGAGGACAATCACGATGATGAATGTCGGCAGGCTGCCGAGCGCCAACAGTCCGAGGATCTTGAGCCATCGGTCCGAACGCGGTTGCGCGGGTGCGTTGGCGCGCGGGGTCACGAGCAGCTCGAGCTGGTAGGCGCGCGCGAGCGCGTCCACGGATCCCAATGCCTGCAGAATCTCGTCGATCGGGCGGCCTGCCGCGGTCGCGTCTTCGATGTGCTGGCGGATCTCCGTGACAACTTCCGCGCGTTCGGTCGGCGCCAGTTGGGTCAGCGCGCCGTTGAGATCTGAGAGGTAGCGGTTCACGAGCGGATGGTCCATCGTCATTTCGAGTCTCCCTTGCGTGGGTTGTCCAGGCATTCCGTGACCGCGTTGGCCATCGACTGCCATTCCTTGGTGAGTGCCGTCAGCCGCTTGCGACCGTCGGGTGTGAGGCGGTAGTACTGCCGTGCGGGACCGTTGGGTGACTCGCGCAGGAACGTCTCCAGCACGCCGTCGGCCTTCAGTCGGCGGAGCAGTGGGTAAACCGTGTTCTCGCCTGCGGCCAATGGTCCGAGGGTGTCGAGTGTGGTGACGATCTCGTAGCCGTAGCTCGGCTCTTCGCGCAGCAGCTGCAGGATGCACAGCTCCAGCACGCCGCGCTTGAGCTGCGACGACCAGTCACTTGTTGCGTGTATACCCATACTTCCGGGGCCTCCCTAGTGTGTGATGCACAGTAGCACGCTAGTGTGTGACGCACAATAGCGGCGAAGGGTTCAATTAACTCCGGCTTTATTTCAAGGGCGGTGCTACGATGCGCCCACGATGTCCTTATTCATGACCATTCGTATTGCCCTCAAAGCCCTCGGACGCAACAAGATGCGGACGACGCTGACGATGCTGGGCATGATCATCGGCGTGGCGGCCGTCATTACGATGGTGGCGCTCGGTAACGGCGCGCAGGCCTCGATCGCAGACCAGATCAAAGGTGCCGGCACCAACACGATCACCGTGTTTCCCGGCACGGTGAATGCCGGTGGCGTGCAGACTGGTGCAGGCGGTAACAGCAAGCTCGTGGCCGCTGATGCGGACGCGCTGCGTGAACTGCCGCTGGTCGCGTACGTGACTGAAGGACTGCAGAGTCGCCAGCAGATGGTCTTCGGCAATCAGAACTGGTCGTCGACTGTCGTCGGCGTGAACCTCGACTTTCTCGAGGTGAAGTCCTGGCCGATGAAGGCGGGCGCATTCTTCAGCGATCAGGACGTGAAAGGTGCAGCGAAAGTCGTGGCCCTCGGCACAAACGTCGCCGAGATGCTGTTCGGCGACGCCGAGCCGGTCGGCGAGACGATCCGCATCAAGAATCAGCCGTTCAAGGTGATCGGCATCATGGCCCAGAAAGGCTCGTCGTCAAGCGGTCAGAATCAGGACGATCAGGTGTTTGTGCCCTGGACGACGGTGACCAAGAAGCTGCAGCGCTCCGACAACCTGCAGTACATCATCACGTCCACGATCTCAGCCGATGACGTGCCCGAAGCGCAGAAGCAGATCGTGGCGGCCCTGCGCGTCAATCACAAGCTCAACGCCGGCGACCCGGACGATTTCCGCGCGCAGACGCAGGAAGACATGGTCGCGATGCGCTCGGAGACGACGCAGACGATGACGACGTTGCTGGCCAGTGTGGCCGCCGTGTCGCTCATGGTCGGCGGCATCGGCATCATGAACATCATGCTGGTCTCGGTGACCGAGCGCACACGCGAGATTGGCCTGCGCCTCGCGATTGGCGCGCGCGGCCGCGACGTGCTCATGCAGTTTCTCGTGGAGGCCGTGGTGATCAGTCTGGTCGGCGGCGGCCTGGGCGTTGCCCTCGGCTATGGGGCGGCAGAGTTCGTGAAGTGGTACGAACAGTGGCCCGCGATCGTGCCGGCCAACGCAGTCGTGATGTCGGTCGGATTCGCTGCGGCGGTCGGCGTGATCTTTGGTTTCTGGCCGGCGACCCGTGCGGCAGCGCTGGATCCGATTGAAGCGCTAAGAGCAGAGTAGGGCTATCGTCCGACGGGCTGACGCCCGTCGGCTACGACTGCAACATCGCCTTCCAGAATTCCTTATTCATCGTCGCGATGTTCTTCAGCGAGATGCCCTTCGGGCACACCGCTTCGCATTCGCCTTCGTACGAGCACGAGCCGAAGCCTTCCGTGTCCATGCGCTCAACCATGTTGAGCACTCGGGTGGTGCGCTCGACCTGCCCCTGTGGCAACAGCGACAGATGCGTGATCTTCGCGGACGTGAAGAGCGCGGCTGACGCGTTCTTGCAGGCGGCGACGCAGGCGCCGCAGCCGATGCATTCGGCCGAGTCCATCGCGGCGTCCGCGATGTCTTTGCCGATCAAAATGTTGTTCGCGTCTTTCGCGCCGCCGGTGTTGACCGACGTGTAGCCACCTGCCTGGATGATGCGGTCGAAGGCCGAGCGATCCACGACGAGGTCCTTCAGCACCGGGAAGGCCTTCGCGCGCCACGGCTCGAGCGTGAACGAGTCGCCGTCGTTGAACTTGCGCATGTGGAGCTGACAGACCGTCGTGTGCGGCTGCGAGCCGTGCGGGATGCCGCTGATCATGAAGCCGCAGGTGCCGCAGATGCCTTCACGGCAATCCGAGTCGAACGCGATGGGCTCTTCGCCCTTCTTGATGAGCTGCTCGTTGACGACGTCGAGCATCTCGAGGAAGGACATGTCGGGCGAGACCTCTTCGGCCGTGTAGGCCACGAATCGGCCCCCGACGTTCGGGCCCGCCTGGCGCCATACCGTGAGATGGATTCTCATTTGTAACTCCGCTGGCTCGGGTGAACCTCTTCGAAGACCAACGGCTCCTTGTGCAGGTTTGGCTTCTGTCCGACGCCCTGAAATTCCCACGCCGACACATGCGTGAAGTTGTCGTCGTCGCGCTGGGCTTCACCTTCCGGCGTCTGGCTCTCTTCGCGGAAGTGGCCGCCGCAGGATTCCGTGCGGGTGAGCGCATCGAGGGCGAGCAGCTCGGCGAACTCGAGATAGTCGGCCACGCGGCCGGCATATTCGAGGTTCTTGTTGAGGTTGTTCTGATCGCCCGGCACTGACACGTTCTGCCAGAACTCTTCGCGCAGCTTCGGGATCTTCGCCAGGGCGTCCTTCAGGCTCGCGTCCGTTCGGGCCATGCCGACGTTGTCCCACATGACCTGACCGAGTTCTCGATGCAGCGCACGCGGCGTCTTGGAGCCCTTCACCGCGAGCAGCTTGTTGATGCGCTGCTGCACGTTGTCTTCGGCTTCCTTGAATGCGTCGTGATCGGTGGTGACCTTCTCGACCTTCGTGCCGGCGATGTAGTGGGCGAGTGTGTAGGGGATGACGAAGTAGCCGTCTGCCAGGCCCTGCATCAGCGCGCTGGCGCCCAGGCGGTTCGCGCCGTGATCCGAGAAGTTCGCCTCGCCGAGCACATGCAGGCCCTGCACATTGCTCATGAGGTTGTAATCGACCCAGAGGCCGCCCATCGTGTAGTGAATGGCCGGATACATGCGCATCGGCGACGTGTACGGGTCTTCACCGGCGATCTTTTCGTACATCTCGAAGAGGTTGCCGTACCGACCCGCGACCACGTCGTGGCCGAGACGCTGGATGGCGTCCTTGAAGTCGAGATACACGGCGAGGCCGCTTTCGCCGACGCCGCGGCCGTCGTCGCAGACCTGCTTCGCGTTACGTGAGGCGACGTCGCGCGGCACAAGATTGCCGAAGCTCGGATACTTGCGCTCAAGGTAATAGTCGCGCTCCGACTCAGGAATGTCGGCCGGATTGCGCTTGTCGCCGTTGGTCTTCGGCACCCACACGCGGCCGTCATTGCGCAGTGACTCAGACATCAGCGTGAGCTTTGACTGATGCTCACCCGAGACCGGAATGCACGTGGGGTGAATCTGCGTGAAGCACGGATTGGCGAAGAAGGCGCCGCGTTTGTGCGCGCGCCACGCCGCCGTGACGTTCGACCCGACGGCGTTCGTCGAGAGGTAGTAGACCGTGCCGTAGCCGCCGGTCGCCAGACAGACCGCATCAGCGACGTAGCGTTCCATCTGGCCCGTGACGAGGTTGCGCACAATGATGCCGCGCGCCTGCCCGTTGATCAGCACGAGGTCGAGCATCTCGCGATTGGCGAACTGCTTGACGCTGCCCTTGGCCACCTGACGCTGCATCGACTGATACGCACCGAGCAGCAGCTGCTGACCCGTCTGGCCGCGCGCGTAGAACGTTCGCGAGACCTGCGCGCCGCCGAACGAGCGGTTGTCGAGCTGGCCGCCGTACTCGCGCGCAAACGGCACACCCTGCGCCACGCACTGGTCGATGATGTTCACGCTCGACTGCGCAAGCCGATACACGTTGGCTTCGCGCGCGCGATAGTCGCCGCCCTTGATCGTGTCGTAGAAGAGGCGATACACGCTGTCGCCGTCATTCTGGTAGTTCTTCGCGGCGTTGATGCCGCCCTGGGCCGCGATGCTGTGCGCGCGCCGCGGGCTGTCCTGAATGCAGAAGCTGAGGACGTTGTAGCCGAGTTCGCCGAGTGACGACGCCGCCGACGCACCGGCCAGACCCGTGCCGACGATGATCACCGTGTGCTTGCGGCGATTGGCCGGGTTGACCAGCTTGCTCGCGAACTTGTGCGAATCCCACTTGTCAGCGAGCGGGCCCGAAGGAATCTTGGAGTCGAGAGCCATTAGCGGATCACTCCGAAGTAGACCGCGATGGGAATGATCGCGAAGAGGACGGCGATGAGCATAGCCAATGCCATGCCGCCGCGCAGCACCTGCATCGTCCAGCTCTGGGGCATGATGCCGAGCGACTGCGTCGCGCTCGAGATGCCGTGGCGCAGGTGCAGGCCGATGATCAGCATCGCGAGCACGTAGCCGACGACGTAGCCGGGTTTGTGGAAGTCATCGAGCAGCAGTCGGAAGAGGTCTCGGTTGCCGGTGACGGCGTCGGTGTAGACCGGACCGTATTTGAAAAGCTTCAGGTGGATGATGACGAAGAGCAGCACCGCCAAACCGCTGAAGATCATGGTGGTCGACGCGAGACTCTTTCGGCTCGGGCCACCTGCCCATTTCTTCACGCCGTATGCCTGCGGCCGGGCGCTTCGGTTTTTGCCGAAGTTGCCAATGGCCTTCACGATATGGGTGAGGAAGAGCGCGACCAGACCGAGCTCGGCGGGGATGATCAGCGGGTTGCTGATCAACTCATGTGCATGCTCGTTGTAACTCGCGGGCCCCAGAAAGGCGAGCAAGTTGCCATAGAGATGAACAATGAGGAAGCCAAATAGCGCGAGACCGGTGAACGCAAGAATGATCTTGGTGCCGACTGATGAACCCAACATGCGCAATGCGCGCATCGATTGACCTCTGCTCGCACATTGTATCGCAGGACTTCACGATCGTGTCGCCCGCTCTGATAGACTTTCGCCCGCGATGAAGATTCACGAGTTTCAAGCCAAAGCCATCCTCTCGAAGTACGGCGTTGCCGTGCCGCGCGGCAAGTCCGCCGTCACCGCCGCCGAGGCCAAGGCCATCGCCCAGGAACTGGGCGGGGGCGTGGTCGTGGTCAAAGCGCAGATTCATGCGGGTGGCCGCGGCAAGGGCGGCGGCGTCAAGGTCGCCAAGAATGCCGACGAGGCGTTTGACTACGCCAGCAAGATTCTGGGCATGACGCTCGTCACGCACCAGACCGGCCCCGAGGGCAAGCTGGTGCAGCGCCTCCTCATTGAAGAGGGGATGCAGATCACCCGCGAGCTGTATTTCGGCATCGTGCTCGACAGATCCACGCAGATGCCGGTGGTCATGGTGAGCCCCGACGGCGGCATGGAGATCGAAAAGGTCGCCGAAGAGACGCCCGAGCGAATCTTTAAGGCGTTCGCTCCGCCGGCGCTGGGCCTGCAGCCGTTCCAGGCGCGCCAGCTGGCGTTTGCGCTCGGCCTGAGCGGTGACCAGGTCGGCAAGGCCGTCAAGATGTTCCTCGCCCTCTACCAGGCCTTCATCGCCACCGACGCGTCGATGATCGAGATCAATCCGCTCATCGTCAATGGCGCGGGTGATCTGATCGCCCTTGATGCCAAGGTTGCGTTCGACGACAGCGCGATGTATCGCCACGCGGACTTCAAAGAGTTGCGAGATATTTCTGAGGAAGACCCGCTCGAAGTCGAAGCGTCGAAGTTCTCGCTCAACTACATCAAGTTGGATGGCACGATCGGCTGCATGGTCAACGGCGCCGGCCTCGCGATGGCGACGATGGACATCATCAAACTGGCGGGCGGCGAACCGGCCAACTTCCTCGACGTCGGCGGCGGCGCGAATGCGGAGCAGATCAAGAACGCGTTCCGCATCCTGATGTCTGACACAGCCGTGAAGGCCGTGCTCATCAACATCTTCGGTGGCATCCTGCGCTGCGACGTGCTCGCCGCGGGCGTGATTGCTGCCGTGAAAGACCTGGGCGTGCCCGTGCCGATCGTCATCCGCATGGAAGGCACGAACGTGGAACTTGGCAAACAGATGCTCAAGGAGAGCGGCCTGAATTTCTCAACGGCCGACACGATGAGCGAAGCCGCGACCACCGTCGTCGCGCTGGGGAAATAGACCAATGGCCGTTCTGATTGGCAAGTCCACGCGCCTGATCGTTCAGGGCCTCACCGGCCGCGAAGGCACGTTTCACGCGAAACAGGCGCAGGCCTACGGCACCAACGTCGTCGGCGGTGTCACGCCCGGCAAAGGTGGCACGACGCACGAGGGCTGGCCGGTGTTCAACACCGTGGCCGAAGCCGTCAACGCGACGGGCGCCAACGCGTCCGTGATTTTCGTTCCGCCCGCTGGCGGCGCGGATGCCGTGATGGAAGCGGCGGATGCGAATCTGCCACTGGCGGTGTGCATCACCGAAGGCATCCCGGTCATCGACATGATGCGGGCCATGGCGTATCTGAAGGGTCGCAAGACGCGGCTCATCGGACCGAACTGCCCCGGCCTCATCACGGCAGGGCAGGCCAAGGCCGGCATCATCCCGGGACACATCTGCAAGCCGGGCCGCGTGGGCATCGTGTCAAAGAGCGGCACGCTCACGTATGAAGCGATCCACCAGCTCACAGGCAATGGCCTCGGCCAGACGACCTGCATCGGCATCGGTGGCGATCCGTTCATCGGCACGTCGTTTATCGACGCGCTCAGCCTGTTTGCCGGCGATTCGGAAACTGAAGCGGTCGTCATGATCGGCGAGATCGGCGGCAGCGCGGAAGAAGAAGCGGCCGCGTGGATCAAAGCCAACTTCACGAAGCCCGTTGTGAGCTTCATTGCCGGACAAACGGCACCTCCAGGACGCCGGATGGGGCACGCCGGCGCGATCATCTCGGGCGGGCAGGGCACCGCCGCCGAGAAGATGAAGGCACTGACCGACGCCGGCGTGCGCGTCGTGAAGAGCCCGTCAGACATCGGCAAGGCGATCGAAGAGAGTCTTCAGTCGCGATAACATCAGGGACGGTCATGAGCCTCGCTAACGACTTCAGTATCCAAGTAGCCACGGTTAACGGTTCGGGCAGCAACACGGCCAACCTCGTGCTGCTGCGATCCATTTTCCAGATGGGCGTGCCGGTGTCGGGGAAGAACTTGTTCCCGTCGAACATCGCCGGTCTGCCCACGTGGTTCACCATTCGTGCGAACCACCGCGGCTACATCGCTCGCAAGAAGGAAATCGACATTCTTGTGGCCATGAATGCGGAGACCGCGCGTGAAGACGTGCTGTCGCTGGAGCCGGGCCGCCTGGTCGTGTACGACGACCCGTTGAAGCTCAGCGCGCTCAGAGACGACCTCACGTTCGTCGCCGTGCCCTACGACAAGATCGTCGCGGAAGTCTGCCCCGACGCGAAGCTGCGCAAGCTGGTCAAGAACATGATCTATGACGGCGTGTTGGCGCACCTGCTCGGCATTGATCTCGCCGAAATGGAAAAAGCGCTCGGCAAGCAGCTGGGCAAGAAGCCGAAGGCGATGGCCCTCAACTGGGGCGCGCTGCAGGCCGGCCATAAATACGCGAGCGAGAATTTCCCCGCGTCCGACAAATATACGGTCGAGCGTCTGAACAAGACCGAAGGCAAGATCTTGGTCGAAGGCAACGCCGCGGCCGGCATGGGCTGTCTCTTCGCCGGCGTCACGGTCGTGGCCTGGTATCCGATCACGCCGTCGTCGTCACTGCCCGAATCGGTCATCGGGTATCTGCGCAAGTACCGCATGGACGAAAAGACGGGCAAGGCCACGTTCGCCGTGATTCAGGCCGAAGACGAAATCGCGGCGATCGGGATGGTGATTGGTGCCAGCTGGGCGGGCGCACGTGCAATGACATCGACGTCGGGTCCCGGCGTCTCGCTGATGTCCGAGTTCGCGGGCCTGTCGTACTACGCGGAAGTGCCCGCGGTCGTGTTCAACGTTCAGCGTGTGGGGCCGTCCACCGGTTTGCCCACGCGCACCGCGCAGGGCGACATCCTCTCGACGGCCGTCAACTCGCACGGCGACACCAAGCATCCGATGTTGCTCCCGGGCTCGGTGGAAGAGTGCTACCAGATGGCGATGGACGTATTCGATCTGGCGGAACGCCTGCAGACGATCGTTTACATGATGAGTGATCTCGACCTCGGCATGAACACGTGGATGTCTGACGCGTTCACGTATCCGACCAAACCGCTCGATCGTGGCAAGGTGCTCGACGAAGCCAAGGTGCGCGAGCTCGGCGCGTCATGGGGCCGCTACAAAGACGTGGACGGCGACGGCGTGCCGTGGCGTTCGCTGCCCGACACGAAGGCGCCCGGCTTCTTCACGCGCGGCTCCGGTCACAACGAGATGGCGGCCTACAGCGAACGGCCGGACGACTATCAGAAGAACCTCGACCGGTTGAACCGCAAGTTCGAGACCGCCAAGTCCCTCGTGCCGCAGCCGATCGTCAACATCGTGGCCGGCGCGAAGGTCGGCATCATCGGCTACGGGTCGAGCGACTTCGCGATTCAGGAATCGCGCGACCAGTTGCGCGAAGAGCAGGGGCTCGCCACGTCGTATCTGCGGTTGCGCGCATATCCCTTCACGGCGGAGCTCGAAGACTTCGTCCGTCGCCACGACCGCGTGTATCTCGTGGAACAGAATCGCGACGCGCAGATGCTCAGCCTGGTGCTGATCGACGGCGATCGCACCCTGGCGGCGAAGATTCAGAGCGTGCTGCACTACTCGGGCATGCCGATCGACGCCCGATCAATCACGGATGGCATTCTGGCGAAGGAGCGCGCGTAATCATGAGTGACGCACCAGCAACACCAGTCAAGAAGACGAACCGTATCGGTCTCGAACTCTCGCAGTATCGCGGCAGCAAGACGACGCTGTGCGCCGGATGCGGCCATAACGCGATCACCGAGCGCATCATCGACGCGTTCTACGAAATGGGCGTCGACGCGAAGAAGGTCTTCAAGCTCTCGGGCATCGGCTGCTCGAGCAAGAGCCCGGCTTACTTCCTCAACCAGTCGCATGGCTTCAACTCGGTGCACGGACGCATGCCGTCGGTGGCCACCGGCGCGATGCTCGCGAACAAGACGATGATGGCGATCGGTGTCAGCGGTGACGGCGACACGGGCGCGATCGGCGCCGGCCAGTTCATGCATCTGATGCGCCGCAATCTCCCCATCATCTACATCGTGGAAGACAACGGCTGCTACGGGTTGACGAAGGGACAGTTCTCACCGACGGCCGATCAGGGCTCGAAAGCGAAGAACGGCGTTGTGAATGATCTGCCGCCGCTCGATCTGTGCGCGTTGGCGATTGAACTCGGCGCGACGTTCGTGGCGCGGTCGTTCTCGGGCGACAAGAAGCAACTGCTCGGCATCCTCAAAGCCGCCATCGCCCACAGAGGCACGTGCCTGATCGATGTCATTTCACCGTGCGTCACCTTCAACGATCACGAGGGCTCGACCAAGAGCTACGCGTACGTGAAGGATCACGACGAGATCCTCGGTGAAGTGACGTTCGTGCCGTATTTCGACGACATCACGGTCGAGTACGAGCCGGGCACGACGACCGACGTCAAGATG
>Ga0114969_10005114_pt1 | contig 10316 bp, 8 predicted proteins | sample M_130807_MF_Meta_FD_87316 | JGI IMG/M metagenome (GOLD analysis project Ga0114969, IMG submission 87316) | Freshwater microbial communities from Lake Montjoie, Canada to study carbon cycling - M_130807_MF_MetaG | ecosystem: Environmental > Aquatic > Freshwater > Lake | place: Lake Montjoie...
CCCGGCATGATGCCGATCTTGCACTCCTCGGGAGTGATGATGCCCGGGCAGTTCGGCCCGATCAGCCGCGTGCTGCTGCCGGCCAGCGCCGCCTTGACGCGCACCATGTCATTGACCGGCACGCCCTCGGTGATGCAGACGACCAGCTCAAGACCGGCATCGACCGCCTCGAGGATCGCATCGGCCGCAAAGGGCGCCGGCACGTAGATCATGCTTGCGGTTGCGCCAGTTTCCTTGACGGCGTCGCGCACCGTGTCGAACACCGGACGGCCCAGGTGCTGCTTGCCACCGTGACCCGGCGTGACGCCGGCGACCAGCTGCGTGCCGTAGGCAATGCACTGCTCGGAGTGGAAGGTACCCTGCTTGCCGGTGAAACCCTGGCAGATCAGTTTGGTTCGCTTGTTGACCAGAATGCTCATGATTTGTGTTGTCCGTGTGGGGCTTACTTTGCGGCAGCGGCGACGACTTTCTTTGCGGCGTCGGTCAGGCCTTCTGCTGGAATCAGGGCAAGGCCACTTTCCTTGAGCATTTGCCGTGCCTGAATGGCGTTGGTGCCTTCGAGTCGCACCACCACCGGCACCTTCACACCCACCTTCTGGAACGCAGTAATGATGGCCTGCGCCACGGTGTCGCAACGGACGATACCGCCGAACACGTTGACGAGGATGGCCTTGACGCTGGGGTTGGAGAGAATCAGGTCGAAAGCGGCGATGCCGCGTTCAACGGTGACGCCACCGCCAACGTCCAGGAAGTTGGCGGGCTGGCCGCCGTGCAACTTGATGACGTCCATCGTCGCCATGGCCAGGCCCGCGCCGTTCACCATGCAGGCGATGTTGCCTTCGAGCGAGACGTAGTTCAGGTCGTTCTCGCTGGCCTTCAGCTCGGCCGGGTCTTCCTGACCGCGATCGCGGTAGGCAGCCATGTCCTTCTGCCGGAACAGTGCATTGGCTTCGACGTCGAGCTTGCAGTCCAGCGCGACGAGCTTGCCGTCGCCCGTGACGATCAGCGGGTTAATCTCGATCAGGCTCGCGTCCTTGTCCAGATAGATCTGGTAGAGGGCACGGACGATGGACTCGAACTGCTTGCGCTGCGAATCGTCCAGACCGAGCGCGAAGCCCAGCTGGCGGCACTGGTAGGACTGCAGCCCGGCAGTCGGATTGACGAGCACAGAGAGGATTTTCTCCGGCGTCTCTTCGGCCACGGTCTCGATGTCCATGCCGCCTTCGGTGGAGGCGACCACCGCAATGCGGCTGCGCTCGCGGTTGAGCGTCAGGCTGAGATAGATCTCACGGGCGATCGCCGAACCCGATTCGACGTAAACCTTTTCGATGGGAAGACCGCCGGCGCCGGTCTGCTTGGTGACCAGTCGCTGGCCGAGCATGCCTTCGGCCGCTGCGCGCACCGCTGCTGAATCGCGGGCCAGCTTGACGCCCCCCGCCTTGCCGCGGCCACCCGCGTGCACCTGAGCCTTGACCACCCAGACGCTGCCACCCAGCGACTGCGCGGCCGCTTCGGCCTCTGCGCCACTCGCGGCAACGATACCTTTCGGGACCGGGACACCGTAACTTGCCAGCACCTGCTTGGCTTGATATTCGTGCAGATTCATCCTGTACTCGCTTGGTCGATTTTCAAAGCCGGTAATTGTCGCGGAATCAGACGCCCGATGCTACATTTTTGATGATGGCCCAATCCGAGACCTCGGCTGCCAGAAACGATCTGGCCTGGCGCATCGTCGGGCTGGTCAATTTCTATCGGCTTCTGGCGCCCCTTATGCTGCTGGGCGTCCACCTCTTTACCTTGCCGGCGCCCACTTTCGGTGCAGCGCTGCCGCGCCTGTTCATGCAGGTCTGCGTCGCCTATTTCTTCGTGGGGGCCCTGCTGGCCGCCATGGGCCGGGAACGCTGGCCCAGCCGGCGCATGCTGGTGCTGGCACATACGCTGGTCGATACCGTGGCGGTCTCGGGACTGCTTTATGCCAGCGGCGGCGTCTCCAGCAACCTGGCGGTGCTGCTGGTACTGCCGGTGGGCGCAATGGCCCTGCTGGCGGACAAGCGCGACCCGCTGTTCGTTGCGGCAGTCGCAACGCTGGGGTTACTCATCCAGCAGATCTTTGCCCAGCTCGCCAACCTGGCGCCCACCAGCGACTACCCGCTCGCCGGCCTGGCCGGTGCCGTGATCTTCGCCGTGGCGCTGACGGCCTGGCCGGTGGCCAACCGGCTGCGAGAGAGCGAGGCGCTGGTTCGCCGCCAGGAAATTGACCTGGCCAATCTGGCGGAGCTGTCGCAGTACATCGTGCAGCACCTGCGCGAGAGCATGCTGGTCGTGGACCCGGGCGATCGCATCCGCCTGATCAACGGCTCCGCCGCCAAGGCCCTGGGACCGAAGCTTGCGGTGCCCGGCGCACTGCTCGGCGCCGTCTCTGCCCCGCTGCTCTACCGCCTATCGGCGTGGCGAGCGGCGCGCAGCCGGAGCGATACCATGGCGACCAGCAGCCCGATGTCGAGCGCCGACGGCAGCACGCTGTTTCAGGCTCATTTTGCGACCCTGGGTCATGAGGAACCGGCACCGGTGCTGATATTCCTCGAGGATACGGCCATGCTCGCAGCGCGCATCCAGCAGTCGAAGCTGGCTGCCCTGGGCAGGCTCAGCGCCAGCATCGCGCATGAGATCCGCAATCCCGTCGGAGCCATGAGCCATGCCGCTCAGCTGCTGGCGGAATCAGAGCACCCGGACGCCGGTGAACGTCGCCTGATAGAAATCATGAGCAACAACGCGCGACGCGTGAGCGAGATCGTGGAGAACGTGCTCGGGCTGTCGCGCCGGGCAGCGCCATCACCGCAAATGCTGCAGCTGTCCACATGGTGCGCGCGCTTCCGCGAGGAGTTCTGCGGCACGCTGCAATGCCCGCCCGACCGGCTGACGATCCAGGCGGAGGAGCCCGACCTGCAGGTGCGGGTGGATGTGAGCCAGCTTCACCAGATCCTATGGAACCTGTGCCAGAACGCGCTTTATCACGGCGGCGGCGCCGAGGGCGGCTTGATCGAACTTCGTTTCGGCCGGCTGCCTGGCAACCGGCGACCCTTCATCGAGGTGGCTGATCGCGGGCCCGGCATCAGCACGGCCGACGCAGACAGGATCTTCGAGCCGTTCTTCACACGGCGCGCAGGCGGCACCGGTCTGGGCCTGTTTCTGGCCCGCGAGTTGGCCGAGATCAACGGTGGCACTCTTCTGTATGCGCCACGCGAGGGTGGCGGCAGCCTTTTCCGGCTTGTTTTGCCAGACCCGGAACGTTGGGCTGCCGAATACCAGCTGCAGTGACGCGCGTCGCAACGCCATAGCTGCCGTCAGGTTAAGCTTCCCGATTATGTCCAAGCCCTGTGTGCTGGTAGTCGACGACGAGCCCGACCTGACTGAACTGGTCGCGCTGACGCTCGAACGCATGAAGCTCGAAACGGTGATCGCTGCCGACCTCACTCAGGCGCGGGCCCATTTCGACAGCCGGCACTTCGACCTGTGCCTGACGGACATGCGCCTGCCGGACGGCGATGGCCTGGACTTGGTCGAATGGATTCAGTCCCATCACCCGCAGACCCCCGTTGCAGTGATCTCGGCGCATGGCAATGTTCAACTGGCGGTCAGGGCACTGAAGCTCGGCGCCTTCGACTTCGTGTCCAAGCCGCTGGATGTCGGCGCACTGCGCAAGATGGTCGCCAGCGCACTGAAACTGGCGGGTGTCGGTGAAAGCAGCGGCACTTTCAGCCGCGGCCCGCAACTGATCGGCAATTCGCGGCCCATGCAGGATCTGCGTGCGCTGATAGCGCGTGTGGCTCGCAGTCAGGCACCTGTGCACATCACCGGCGAATCGGGCACTGGCAAGGAACTGGTGGCACGTCTGATCCACCAGAGCGGCGCCCGTGCCGATGCACCGTTCGTTGCAGTGAACTGCGGCGCCATCCCTTCGGAACTCATGGAGAGCGAGCTGTTCGGCCACCGCCGCGGCAGCTTCACCGGCGCCGTTGCGGACAAGCCGGGCATGGTGCAGTCCGCCGAAGGTGGCACGCTTTTCCTTGATGAGGTCGCCGACCTGCCGCTGCACATGCAGGTGAAACTGCTGCGCGTGATCCAGGAAAAGGCCGTGCGGCCGATCGGCGCACCCAAGGAAGAACCCGTCGACGTTCGCATCCTGTCCGCAACCCATCGCAATCTGGCGGAACTCGTGGCAGCAGGCCGCTTCCGCGAAGACCTTTACTACCGCATCAACGTGATTGAACTGCGCGTGCCAGCCCTGAGGGAGCGCCGCGAGGACATCGACACGCTGATTGACGACATCCTCGCGCGACTGACCATCCGGACGCCGGGCATACGACCTCGATTGGGCGCAGCGGCACGACGCGCGCTCCATGCCCATGCATTTCCGGGCAACGTGCGCGAACTGGAGAATATTCTCGAGCGCGCCCTGGCGCTGAATGCCGGGGAAGAAATCGGCGTCGACGACCTGCAGCTGCGGGCAGCCCCGGCCTCGGCAAACGCATCAGTGGTTGGCGAGGCAGACTCGCAGTCCGCAGCGCAGACGGGCAGCGCGCTGGACGAACAACTCGAGCACATCGAACGCGATGCGATCGTGCGCGCCCTGGAACAGACCCGCTACAACAAAACTGCTGCAGCGCGTTTGCTGGGCATGAGCTTCCGGGCCCTGCGCTACAAGGTCAAGAAACTCGGCATCGAGTAGAAGCGGCACTGACAGTCGCGGCACTGACAAAAATTGTCACTCTGTGCCGCAACATGTCGTCCGTAACGGCAACCGTCGACCGCGCCCAAGACACAGCCAGATATTATTACCATTAATATCATTGGCTTATAAAACTTCAGCGACTCTGGCACGGCCTTTGCTTCGTATACGTCCAGCGGGTGAAACCCGCCCCTATTCACAATGGTTTTACCCATGTTTTTCCAAGCAGGAGCTGACTCAATGAAATCCGTACAGAAGGGCTTTACCCTGATCGAGTTGATGATCGTCGTCGCCATCATCGGCATTCTGGCCGCGGTCGCGATCCCGGCCTATTCCGACTACACGACTCGCGCGCAGGTCACTGAAGCGCTGAACCTCGTCGCCGCCTCCAAGACTGCGGTCAGCGAGAGCTACAGCAGCAACGGCGCCTGGCCGGCCGACAACACCGCTGCCGGCATCGGCACGTCGACCGACATCAAGGGCAAGTACGTGGACTCGGTGGCCGTGGCCGCCAACCAGATCACGGTGACCTTCCGCGCAGCCTCCCCGGCCGCAGCGGCGATCCAGGGCAAGACGCTGCTCCTGACGGCGGGCACCAGCGTCAACGGCGACATCTCATGGCAGTGTGGCAGCAAGGCCATGGCCAGCGGCATCACCGCCGGCACGACGGCTTTCTCGACCACCGGCGCCGGTGGCACGACTGCCCAGAAGTATCGTCCGGCCGAGTGCCGCGGCTAATTTCTGTCGCCAAACCGCATCCGCAGCCTGACGGCTGCGGATGATGGATTCAGAGAGGCCCCTCGCTTGAGGGGCCTCTTTGTTTTCCGGGCCGGATCTGCGATTGCGAGCGGCCGCACACCATCGTTGCCTGCGATGTGTGAACATCGCGGGGATTTGACATTGCGGGGGTCCCGCGGTCCGGTAGACTTGCCCTTCACATGAGCGAAAACGGCACAGCAGCTTCGAGCGTGTCCAGGTCCGGTTCGCCGGCCGGGCAAGGCATTCCTGTGCTCAGCGGACTGCCACAGCGGCTCGTGCAGGACGGGGTTGTTGGCGAAGCCAGCATGAATGAGGCCATCAATGCCGCCTCCGCCAGCAATGGCAGCTTTGTCACCCAGCTCATCGCGGCCGGCGCCGCCAGCGCCCGGGACATTGCGGTTGCCGCAGCAGCCGAATATGGCGTACCGATCCTGGACCTGTCCTCGCTGACGGTCGACCAAGAGGTCGTCAGCACGGTTTCCGAAAAACTGCTCGCCAAACACCGCGTGCTGCCGCTGTTCCGGCGTGGCAAGCGGCTGTTCCTGAGCGTCAACGATCCCACCAACCAGTACGCCGTCGACGAGATCAAGTTCCAGACCGGCATGGCGGTGGACGTGGTTGTCGTCGAGGACGACAAGCTGCAGCAGTTGCTCGACAAGGCGCTTGAGGCCGGCGACAACTCCATGGCCGGGCTGATGGCGGATGAAGCCGGCATGGACCTGGAGTCGCTGGATGTCGGAGGCGTCGATGACAACGCCGGCGATGACGTGCAGCGTGACGATGTCGAGGATGCGCCGATCGTCCGATTCGTGAACAAGGTGCTGCTGGACGCCATCCGTCGCGGCGCCTCGGACATTCACTTCGAACCCTTCGAAAAGATGTATCGCGTGCGACTGCGCATCGACGGCGTCCTGCGTGAGATCGCCCAGCCGCCGGTGACCCTGGCGCCGAAGATCGCAGCGCGCCTGGATATCGCCGAGCGCCGGGTTCCCCAGGACGGGCGCATGAAGATGCGCATCTCCAAGACGCGCGCCATCGACTTCCGCGTGAGCAGTTGCCCGACGCTGTTTGGCGAAAAGGTGGTGCTGCGTATCCTTGACCCGTCATCGGCCCAGCTGGGCATCGACGCGCTGGGCTACGAGCCGCACCAGAAGGACCTCTACCTGAAGAGCCTGGCGAGGCCTCAGGGCATGATCCTGGTGACCGGCCCGACCGGCAGCGGCAAAACCGTATCGCTTTATACGGGACTGAACATCCTCAACACCGAGGATACGAATATTTCGACCGCCGAGGATCCGGCGGAAATCAATCTGCCCGGCGTCAACCAGGTCAACGTCAACAACCGCGTCGGACTGACCTTCGCAGCGGCGCTGCGCGCCTTCCTGCGTCAGGACCCGGACGTCGTGATGGTGGGCGAAATCCGCGACCTCGAGACTGCAGAGATCGCGATCAAGGCCGCCCAGACGGGGCACTTGGTGCTCTCCACGCTGCACACCAACGACGCGCCGCAGACACTGACGCGCCTGATCGACATGGGCGTGAAGCCCTATGCGATCGCCACCTCGATCACCCTGATCATCGCGCAGCGTCTGGCGCGCCGCCTGTGCAACTCCTGCAAGCTGCCGATGGACATTCCGGCCGACGCGCTGCGCAAGGAAGGCTTCGAAGAAGCCGATATCCCGACGCTGCGCATCTATGGACCCAAGGGCTGCGGCAACTGCACCGAAGGCTACAAAGGTCGGGTCGGCATCTATCAGGTCATGCCGGTCACGGAGTCCATCGGACGCATCATCATGCGCGGCGGCAATGCGATCGACATTGCAGACCAGGCGCACAAGGAAGGGGTCTGGGATCTTCGACGTGCGGGCCTGGCCAAGGTCAAGGCTGGACTGACCAGCCTCAGTGAAGTCAACAGCGTGACCATCGAGTAAGCACATGGCGCAAGCGTCAGCAGCAAATCGTCAGGTGGCACGCGACACGCCCTTCAACTGGGAGGGCACCGACAAAAAAGGCCGCAAGGTCAAGGGCCGCAGCGTCGCGGCCAGTGAACAGGCCTTGGGCGCCGGCATCCCGTTGGTACAGAGCTTCGAGATTGTCGGCGCTGGCCATGAAAAGCCCGCAATGCAGCGCCTGATTCTCAGCATCAAGTCGGATGTGGAGGCAGGCACCACGCTGCACGAGGCTTTCGCCAAGCATCCGCTGTACTTCGACGACCTGTTCGTGAACCTGGTCGAGGCCGGCGAACAGGCTGGTGCACTCGAGACGCTGCTCGACAAGATCGCCACCTACAAGGAAAAGACCGAGGCGATCAAGAAGAAGGTCAAGAAGGCGCTGTTCTACCCTACGGCAGTGCTCGCGGTGGCGGTGATCGTGACCATCATCCTGCTGATATTCGTGATCCCGCAGTTCGAGGAACTCTTCAAGGGCTTTGGTGCAGACCTTCCGGCCTTCACGCAGATGGTCATCGGGCTGTCGCGCTTCGTGCAGACCAAGGGCTGGCTACTCGCATTGCTTGCCTTCGGCGGCGGCTACACCTTCATCTACTTCAAGCAGCGCTCGGTGGTGATGCGCCAGTTCCTGGACCGTGCATCGCTGAAAGCGCCAGTCATCGGCCCGATCCTGGTGAAGTCGGCGATTGCGCGCTTTGCCCGCACGCTGTCCACGATGTTCTCCGCCGGCGTGCCGCTGGTCGAGGCGCTCGAATCGGTGGCCGGCGCCACCGGCAACATCGTCTATGAAACCGCCGTACTGAAGATGCGCGATGAGGTCGCCACCGGGCAGCGACTGCAGCGCGCCATGGAAAACACTGGACTGTTCCCCAACATGGTCGTGCAGATGGTGGCCGTCGGCGAGGAATCCGGAGCACTGGACACGATGTCGGGCAAGGTCGCGAGCTTTTACGAGGAGGAAGTGGACAACGCGGTGGACAGCATGTCCAGTCTGCTCGAGCCGCTGATCATGGCCATCCTCGGCGTGCTGGTGGGCGGCTTGGTCATTGCGATGTACCTGCCCATCTTCAAGCTCGGCGCAGTGGTCTGAGTCCCGCTCGATCCGGTGAACCACGTGCTGGAAGCCCTGCCCATGCTGCTGGTGGCCGTCGTGTTCCTGTTCGGCCTCATCGTCGGCAGTTTCCTGAACGTGGTGATCTACCGCCTGCCAAAGATGCTGGATCGGCAGTGGCGCGCTCAATGCGCAGAGCTGGAAGCCGCCGATGCAGCTCACCGTGAACCGTCCCACACCTCCGAGCAGGGTGGCGCCCAGCACGAGACCGCTTTGCAGGAGCGTGCCTTCAACCTGGTCACGCCGCGCTCGGCATGTCCTCACTGCCACTCACCCATCGCGGCACGCCACAATGTGCCGGTGCTCGGATGGCTGTGGCTGCGTGGCCGCTGCGCCCATTGCAGCGAGCGCATCAGCGTGCGCTATCCGCTGGTCGAGCTCCTGACGGGACTGCTCTCTGCACTGGTGGCCTGGAAATTTGGCTACAGCGCCAGCCTGCTGTGCGGGCTGCTGATCACCTGGTACCTGGTAGCGATGGCGGCAATCGACATCGACCACCAGCTGTTGCCGGATGCCATGACCCTGCCGTTGATGTGGGCAGGCCTGCTGGCGAGCCTGTGGGTTTCGCCGGGCAGCAGCCAGCACCTGCCGGTGGAGCCGCGGATGGCACTGATCGGCGCGGCCGTGGGCTACCTCTCGCTGTGGTCCGTGTACCAGCTGTTCAAGCTCGCCACCGGCAAGGAAGGCATGGGCTACGGCGACTTCAAGCTGCTGGCGGCTCTGGGCGCCTGGATGGGCTGGAAGATGCTGCTGCCCGTGGTGCTGATGTCGGCGCTGGTCGGTGCCTGTGTCGGCATCAGCCTGATGCTGATGCGCCGGCATGACGCCGCACATCCGATGCCATTCGGTCCGTTCCTCGCCGCCGCCGGATTCATCACGATGCTCTGGGGCCCCGAAGGCGTGGCTGCCTACCTCGGCCTGTTCCAGACGCCATGAGCGCGCCGGCAGGAGCGGCACCGCGAAGCCACTGGGTGCTGGGCCTGACGGGGGGGATCGCTTCGGGCAAGAGCACGGTGGCCGAGCAGTTCGCGCGGCTGGGCGTACCCGTCCTGGACCTGGATCAGGTGGCGCGTGACGTCATTGCCCCGGGAACCCCTCTGCTGGCGCAAGTCTTTGACCGCTTTGGCCAGGACCTGCGACGGCCGGACGGACAACTGGATCGCCGCGCGCTGCGCGCCCGCGTTTTTGCCGACCCTGAACTGCGCCATCAGCTGGAGGCCATGCTGCATCCGGCGGTCCGGGCACGGACGGCCGAATGGCTGGCTGCCGCGCCGGGTCCCTATCAGATCGTCGTGCATCCCCTTCTGACCGAGACACGTGCACGGAGCCGTTACGATCGGGTCCTGGTCGTGGATTGCGCCCCGGAGCAGCAGCGCGCCAGGCTCGCAGCGCGCGACGGTGCGGACCCGGCCCTGGCCGAGGCGATGATCGCGGCCCAGGCATCGCGGGCAGAGCGCCTGGGGGTGGCGGACGATGTCCTGCTCAACGATGGCGACCTCCCGGCCCTGAGCACAAAAGTCGAGACACTTCACCGCGGCTACTTGGGTCTGGCGCAAAGCTCAAGCACAATAGCCCGATGACCGAAGCGGCCGACCGGAATGCCATTGCAGAAGAGAGCGTGTTCGAGCAGCCGCTGACCGAGCGCCTGCGCATCTTCCTGCGCCTCGACTTCCTGTATTCCCAGGCGGTGCATCACAACGAGACTGGCAGCGCGACCGGAACACGGGCTGCCGTGGCCAGCCTTCTGGACATCGTCGCAGTCACTCAG
>Ga0114969_10005115_pt1 | contig 10315 bp, 7 predicted proteins | sample M_130807_MF_Meta_FD_87316 | JGI IMG/M metagenome (GOLD analysis project Ga0114969, IMG submission 87316) | Freshwater microbial communities from Lake Montjoie, Canada to study carbon cycling - M_130807_MF_MetaG | ecosystem: Environmental > Aquatic > Freshwater > Lake | place: Lake Montjoie...
CTTTCAGAGCTTGGGCTGCTCACTACTTTTTACTTATGACTTACGCCTTACGACTTACGAATTTTTACATGTACGAGGGGCTACGCCGCCTCGCTATTCATATGACGCCCTTTCAGGGCTTGGGCTGCTTACTACTTTTTACTTATGACTTACGCCTTACGACTTACGAATTTTTACATGTACGAGGGGCTACGCCGCCTCGCTATTCATATGACGCCCTTTCAGGGCTTGGACTACTCACTACTTTTTACTTATGACTTACGCCTTACGACTTACGAATTTTTACATGTACGAGGGGCTACGCCGCCTCGCTATTCATATGACGCCCTTTCAGGGCTTGGGCTGCTCACTAACTACTTTTTACTTTTTACTTTTTACTTTTTACTCACTACTAAATACTAACTCATGCTACTCAATTGTCATACCTATTATAGTTTTTGCTACGGCACTTTCTCCGTTGAAGAGTTGCTTCATGAAGTACAACGCAATGGTTATACAGCATTTGCATTGACCGATATCAATAATACATCTGCTTGTATAGATACTATACGACAAGCCAAAGCAAGGGGCATCAAACCCCTTATAGGTATTGATTTTAGAAATGATACCCAACAAAAATATATTGGTATTGCACGCAATAATGAAGGCTTTCGAGAATTGAATGAACACCTTTCCCATCATTTACATAACAAGCATGCATTTGCCGAACAAGCACCCGAATTCCAACAAGCCTATATCATTTATCCATTGGCTATGTATACCGGATGGCATTTAAAAGAAAATGAATTCATCGGTATTGCTATACACGAACTTCCCAATATTCCTTTTCTGCCCATCAAAAAAAACATGCATAAATTAGTGGCTTTACAAACCGCTACTTTTTCCAACAAACAACAATTTAATGCACATCGTTTATTGCGTGCCATCGATACCAACGATTTATTAAGTAAGTTACCAATTACCCAACAAGCCAAGGTAAACGACAAAATGCATACACGAGCAGAAGCCTTACAAGCATACGCAGCGTATCCGCAAATTATCCAAAACACAGCCCATATTTTTCAGGATTGTAGTATCGATTTTGAATACGGTAAATTGGCCAATAAAAATTTAAAACATTATACGGATAGCATCGCCAATGATGTTGCATTATTAAGAAGCGAATGCCTGAAAGGGCTACCCTATCGCTATCCCAAGCCTAGTACCGAAGTGATGCAAAGGATAGAAAAGGAATTGGAAATCATTACCCAATTAAATTTCTCTTCCTATTTTCTCATCAATTGGGATATCATTACCTATGCCCAACATAAGAATTATTTTTATGTTGGCAGAGGCAGTGGTGCCAATAGTATTATTGCTTATTTGTTGCGCATCACCGATGTAGATCCAATTGAATTGGATTTATATTTCGAACGATTTATTAATCTCTATAGGAATAATGCACCCGACTTTGATATGGATTTTTCGTGGACAGATAGAGATGATATTACACGATATATTTTTGAACGATTTGGTTATAAACGAACTGCTTTACTTGGCGCATACAACACTTTTCAACATGATGCAGTGATTCGCGAATTGGGTAAAGTATTTGGATTACCCCCAGATGAAATCGACAAGCTACAACATATTAAATACCCGAACAAAACAGATGAAATTGGCGCCTTAGTACTTCATTACAGCCAATGGATACAAGGATTTCCAAGTCATCTCAGCATTCATTCTAGTGGCATCATTATTTCCGAACAACCCATTCATTATTATTCTGCAACCAGCATGCCACCCAAAGGTTATGCCACCACGCAGTTTAGTATGTTAGAAGCAGAAGATATTGGACTCTACAAATTTGACATTTTAAGTCAACGTGGGTTAGGCAAAATAAAAGATACTATCCATTTAATTCAACAAAATAAAGGCGTTGTAATAGACCCACATAATATTACACAATTCAAACAAGACGAAGCTGTAAAAGCCTTGCTACGAAAGGGCAAAACGATAGGTTGCTTTTATGTAGAGTCACCTGCTATGCGCATGCTACTCACTAAATTGCAAGCCGATGATTATTTACGTTTGGTCGCCGCAAGTTCTATCATTCGTCCAGGCGTTTCTAAAAGTGGTATGATGCGTGAATATATTATTCGCTATCGAGATAAAAATTTGCGCGCTAAAGCACAACAAGAAATCCCTGAATTATATGCGTTGTTAGCCGAGACTTATGGTGTTATGGTTTACCAAGAAGATGTCATTAAAATTGCACATTTTTTTGCAGGGCTTAGTTTGGCAGAAGCAGATTATTTGCGTCGAGGCATGTCGTGGAAATTCAAACAACGTAATGAATTTGCGGCGGTGAAAGAAAAGTTTTTTTACAATTGTCAACAAAAGGGCTACGCCAATAAACTCATTAACGATATTTGGACACAAATTGAAAGCTTTGCCAACTTCGCTTTTTCCAAAGGACATTCAGCAAGCTATGCAGTAGAAAGTTATCAGGCACTCTATCTAAAAGCCCATTATCCATTAGAATACTTAGTAGCTACACTCAACAATGGCGGCGGATTCTATCGCAGAGAATTATATATACATGAAGCACGAATGCATGGTGCAAACATCAAAGCACCTTGCCTAAATTATAGCATGTCGCAGTGTAGCCTCATAGACAATACCATTTATTTAGGGCTCAGTTTTATCCATGAAATAGAAGAGGAAACTATTCATCGCATTTTACAAGAGCGACACCAACAAGGTATGTATAAAGACATGTTTGATTTTATTCATCGAGTGCCAATGAGCATTGAGCAAATGCGCTTGTTGATACGAGCAGGATGTTTTGCATTTACCCAACGCAACAAAACAGAATTACTTTGGGAAATACATGCCGTATTACAGCCGCGAAAAAAAATACAACATGAAGAATTATTTGTAACAACAGCGCCTACATGGGAATTACCACAATTTGTACATACGCCTATTGATCAGGCTTTTGAAGAAATTGAACTCTTTGGGTTTTCATTATGTTCCCCCTTTTCGCTACTTCGCGATGCACTTCCATCCACCTTATTAGCGTGTCAATTAAAAGATCTTATTCAACAAGAAGTGGATATTGTCGCTTATTTGATTCATGTAAAATACACAAAAACGTCCAAAGGTGGTCGTATGTATTTCGGTACTTTTATTGACCTTAAAGGAGAATGGGTGGATACAGTTCATTTCCCTGCAAGTGCCCTACAATTCCCATTTACAGGGCCGGGCATTTATCAAATCAAAGGAAAAGTAATAGATGAATATGATTTTATTTGCATTGTTGCTCATTGGATGAAACGACTTGCGGTAGTGGATAGGGAAAGTAGTTAGTAGTTAGATGTGAGTAGTTAGATGTGAGTAGTTAGTAGTTAGATGAGAGCTGAGTAAAAAATAAGAAAGAGATTGCATCTCCCCATACCCTGAAAGGGCGACATAAAATAGCAAGGGGTGCAGCCACTTGTGAAAAAGTAGAGAGAAATTAGAATTGAGTAGTTAGTATAGAGATCGAAGACATCAAACAACACCTATCGAGTCACTTTGAAAAAGAAAAAAACTACGTTCTACAAAAATGAATATACTTATGTTTGCTAAATACAATCATGAAGAAACAAGTAGCATTTATCTTATGTATTGGCGTTTGCTTAGTGTATAGTTTTTTCAAACTAGACCATTGGGGAAACAATATTTCTCGAGGCGATTCGTGGGGATATATCAGTTATTTGCCTGCTACTTTTATCTATCATGATTTAGGTAATTATACGCAAACCGTTGATGCAACTAGAGTGCATGCACCTGAATTTCCAGATCCATTAAGTGACAAATATGGTTTGTACAAACAGCATCCGGTTACTGGAAAAATGGTAGTCAAATATACCAGTGGTGTAGCCACATTATTAGCTCCATTCTTTTTTATTGTACATGCGTTTATATCCACCACGGGTGGTTTAGCCGATGGCTATTCTGAACCCTATTGTTTGGCATTAGGGCTAGGTGTTATTTGTTGGGTACTGATTGGATTGTATTTTTTGACGATATTATTACGTAGATATTTTTCAAAAGAAGTAACGATTGTAACTATTTTAACTTTGGTATTTGCTACCAATTTGTTTTACAATACCACCTTAAATTCCATCATGTCGCATGGACTATTGTTTAGCCTCTACAGCATATACATCTTTTGCATAGATACCTATTACAGAAACCCTACTTGGAAAAGAATAATTGTCATTGGATGCATAACCGGCCTCATTACATTAGTTCGTATGAATGAATGTTATTGCATACTCATTTTGCTGCTTTGGGATATAAAAAGCAAAGAGGAATTTGTACAACGATTTGTATTTATTTGGCAAAATATCAAACAATTTCTGGTAGCAGCACTTGCAACAATTATAGTATTTATTCCGCAAATAATTTATTGGAAAAAGTATACCAATTCTTGGATTTACAATGGCTATGTTGGTGAAGGTTTTGATTTTGCTCATCCACATATTATAGATGGCTTGTTTAGTTTTAATAATGGCTGGCTTTCTTGGACGCCTATCATGATATTGGCTTGTATTGGAATTTATTTTTCTTATAAACGAATGCGAACTTCTTTCTTAGCTACGGTGGTATTGGTTCCATTACATATCTATATAATTTATGCTTGGTGGTGTTGGAATTATATCAATGGATTTGGTTCTAGACCAATGGAACATATGTATCCATTATTGGCATTTTCTTTAGCGACGTACATCGCTTTATTTGAATATCAAAGATGGTTCGGAAAATTATTTATTGGCATTCTCATTGGCAGCGCCATTTGCATCAATCTATTTCAGAATTACCAAATCACAAAAGGAGTATTAATTACACAAGCTTCTAATTTTGCGTATTACTTTTCTGTATTCGGCAAAACAAAATCCGACCACAATATATTGGTGTCTCGATCGAGCAATGAGATACAGCCGAATAATCCTGTCTTTATACAAAATCTAAAAACACTTGATTTTGAAGACGAGCCGATTCGTCCCTATGTGGATGCAATTCGACCGAAAACGGGAAAATATAGTTTGCATACAGATGAACAATCTATTTATTTAGATACCATAAGCATGACCAATTTGAATAGAGAAGCGAAGTATATCCAGTTAGCAAGCGATGTTTTTTTTGAAGCAAACCACTCACCCAATGTATAGGATACGCCGTTTATATATTCAATGGAAAGACAATAACAATAACAATATCAATGAATTTGAAAGTGGCATTTATCCTTTCCAAGCATGCGACAATCCCACTTTCTCCATCTACAGTACTGGCAATCCATTGGTTTGGGGACATGCTTATTTTTATGCACGAATACCTAAAGGTAAACCGCATCATTTTATCCTTGGCATCTGGAATGGCGCTCGAGTTTCCTTTTTTCTAGATAATATCCAAGTAGCAATGTATAAATAAATGGAGGCAATAAAAAAGGTCTCCATTTCTGAAGACCTTCTTATATCATTTCAATTCTATATTATTCTAAAGAACTAATTTCTTTATTCAACCATTGTTTTACTTGGAAGGTTGTTACAGATTTTGGTCTTTCTAAAGGGAAACCATACACTCTATCCCAACATAGACTAGCCAAGACACCTAAAGCTCTCGAAACACCAAACATCACGGTGTAAAAATCTTCTTCTACCATACCATAATGTTTCAATAAAGCGCCAGAGTGTGCATCCACATTAGGCCATGGATTTTTAATTTTTCCTAGGCTGGACAATATCGGCGGAACTACTTCATACACATTCCAAACGGTATTTACCAAATTATCATCAGCACAATATTTTTTTGCAAATTCCATTTGTGCTAAAAATCTTGGATCTGTTTTGCGAAGTACAGCATGTCCATAACCTGGTACTACCTTTCCTTCCAACAATGTCTTACGAACATAATCTGCAATTTGATCTTTGCTTGGTTGTTCGGTATCCAATTCGCGATTCATTTCTTCTATCCAACGTATCACTTCTTGATTGGCTAAACCATGCAATGGACCAGCCAAGCCATTCATACCTGCTGCAAAAGACAAATAAGGATCACTTAATGCTGAACCTACCAAGTGAGTCGTATGCGCACTTACATTTCCTCCTTCATGATCGGCATGAATGGTCAAATATAAACGCATTAATTCACGAAACTCTTCATCTTCAAATCCAAGCATGTGTGCAAAATTCGCAGACCAATCCAACATGCCATTTGGTTGAATATGTTCACCAAATTTATATTTACGACGATAAATATAAGCGGCGATACGTGGCAAACGAGCTATCAAATTCATGGTATCTTCATACACATAATCCCAATAGTCTTTTTTATTAATGCCTTCATTATATGCTTTTGCAAATAAAGATTCTGTTTGCAAAGCCATAATTCCAATGCTGAATTGCGTCATTGGGTGAGTATGAATAGGCAATGCTTCAATAGCATGAAATACATAATTAGGCACATGTGAGCGACGAGCCCAAACCGCTGAAATATGTTCTACATCCTCTTGACTTGGGATTTCACCCAATAACATCAAATGAAACAATCCCTCTGGCAAAGGTTGAGAACCACCTTCCACATGCGGTAATTTTTCAATCAATTCAGGAATGGAATATCCTCTAAAACGGATACCTTCATTGGCATCCAACAAAGATGTTTCAGTTACTAAGCCAGTAATTCCTCTCATCCCTTGATATACTTGAGATAAGGTGACATTATCTACTACCGTTTCGCCATGTTCTTTAATTAGTGCTTTAATTTCTTCTGCCGATTTAATTGCAGTTTCATAAAAATGTTCTTTAAGCCTACCCATATGTACTTTTTACGCTGTTTTTTTAATGGTTGCGAATTTAGTATTTTTCATGATGTAACGAACAATTTCAGTAGAAAAAGAAAATAATATTTGCATATTAAATTAATTCTTTGAATTATGGCGGCAAATACGTCCTGACTGTAAACGTCAGGATCCGCCCACCCCGAGGCGGAAGTGGTGCGGGCTTTCCATTCGATCGATACCGCATTACACGGATCATTCAACATTTAGCTTCACGATTTTATAAACTAATTTTTATAAACTAATTAATATTCAACAGCTCATAACTTAACTCAAAATCACAAACTCCTTTTTTATATTACTGTAACGTAAGAATGGTAAGAGGTTCAGAGAAAAAAAACCAAAAGCCCCAATGGTAAGTTTTAAACTTTTGGAATTTAGAATTTAGAATTTGGGATTTGCTAGGACACATACACTCTCTTTTCGCCTTGTTCAATGATTTTCCCAAAGGCTAGTATTACCATTCCTTCTTGCAAACACAATTTTTCAAATGCTTGTTCATTGCCTGGATTCACGGCAACTAACAATCCGCCGCTTGTTTGTGGATCGGCTAAAAGGAATTTTTGCTGTTCATTTTGCAAAGCAATTTTATGTCCATAACTATCCCAATTTCTATTGGTACCTCCTGGTATGCAACCCAATGCCAGATACTCTTCCAACATGTTTTTATCAATGAATGGAATTTTATCTAACTCAATGTCGGCACTTGCTTGGCTTGCTTCACACATTTCACAGAGATGGCCAAGTAGTCCAAATCCAGTAACATCCGTCATCGCAGAAATATAATTTTGTTTGCCAAATAAATAGCCAATTTTATTCAATCGCAGCATTTGTTCAGCACCAATATGTTGATGTTCTGGTTTTAATTTATTTTGTTTTTGTGCTGTAGATAAAATGCCGATACCAATAGGCTTAGTCAAATACAAGGAAGCGCCAATTTGTGCACCTCCATTTTTTTTCAAATGTTGAATATCTACTCTCCCTGTAACAGCCAAACCAAATATTGGCTCTGGAGAATCAATAGAATGTCCACCAGCCAATGGAATGCCAGCATTCATACAAGTCTTACGACTTCCTTCAATCACCGCATTAGCAACCTCAGCAGGAATGGTATTTACTGGCCACCCTAATATGGCAATGGCTAATAATGGTGTTCCGCCCATTGCATAAATATCACTTATGGCATTGGCAGAAGCGATACTACCAAAGGTTTCGGCATCATCCACAATTGGCATGAAAAAATCAGTAGTACTGATAATAGCTGTCCCATCACCAAGATCAAAAACGGCAGCATCATCTCTTTCTTCATTACCCACTAATAAATTAGGGAAATTATTTTTGAGTAATTCCGTTTGTAAAATACTGTCTAATATTTTAGGTGAAATCTTACAGCCACAGCCAGCACCATGAGAGAACTGTGTAAGTTTGTATATTGTTTTTTCCATTTTATATATATTGTTTGCTACAGATAGTTTGTATTTCCTTTGCTATTATTTCCATGTCGGCATGTTCAAATAACAATTCGATTTTATTCGGCGTAGTATTATTTTCTAACCCAAATAAATAAGTTTTGTCATAAAACTTAAGGGCAATTTCAGCAGCACTCGCGAAGTCATTTTCATCTAAATTTTGCAATGAATTTTTATACTGCTCACCACCCAATTTGTTTTTTATTTTAGCGAATCTATCCTTCAATTCCTCTATACTAAAAACGGCATAATCCGCAACTAGTCTTTGCACACGCAATAGAATTGGAATCGAATAATGGATAAAAAAATAATTTCTCATGCTTGCATAAAAATAGGGCGGTATCAAACAGGTGCCAATAATTTTACTTTCATTTTCAACAAAAATTCTTCTACTAAAATCAAATAATCTACAATTTGTAAAAAGTAAATTTTCAAAATGTTCGCAACTTGGTTGAGGCGATTCGCCCAAAGAACCAAATGCAGAACCTTTATGGTTTGCCAATTTTTCCAAGTCCAATATTTGTTCTCCTAAGGCTTGCAAATGTTGCAGAACTTCTGTTTTACCACTACCAGTTTGACCACCAATTAATACAAATTTCGGTTTTTGTGTTGCTAAAAAATGTTGTACATATTGTCGGTAAGCTTTATAGCCCCCTTGTAAAACAGTCACGTCAAAACCCGCCATGGCAAGTAACCAAGCCATGCTTTGACTTCTTTTTCCACCACGCCAACAATGCATAATCACCTTTTGATTTGGTGCTATTTTTTTTGCTTCCCGAAGAAAGAAACTCATTTTAGAACCTACAAAATCCAAACCTTGTAACAATGCATTTTCCGGAGAATCTTGTTTGTAAATAGTACCGACTACTACCCTTTCTTCATTGCTGAACAAAGGAAGATTTTTAGCATTCGGTATATGACCTTTTTCAAATTCGGCTGGTGTACGTACATCCAAAATGGTCGCATCTTCTGTCCATAGCCATAAATTTTCAATACGAATTGTTTGCATGTTGATATGTAGAAAACGCTAAATTTAATACAGAATTGGTGTTTAATAAATTTATTCTTTTTGTCCGTACTTTGATTTTTTAGATTGGTGTGATTGCTTTGATTAAATGAAAGAACAAATAAATTAGACGCAGCACGAGGTGGATACTATGCAAAGAAAAAAAATAGCCTCCCCGTCAATAACATGCATCCTAATACAGAAACAATTTTTATTGGCGAATTCAACGGGTAAATAAATTCCCCTTACTCAAACTCCAAATTTAAATATTGATTTTTATTCGCTTGCTTAAAATTTACACGCAAGTCCTACTGATGTTCCTTTGAATTCTAAATTGAATGCACAGTTATTTTTCCTTATCCCTCTTTTTGCCACCCATTTAGTAATAAATCCAGTAATAAGAAAAACTTCTCCAACACCTCCTAATACAGCTCCTGCAAGAGCTAACGCAAGCTTCTCATCATCGAAAGCCAACACACAAATAGGATAACCTACAACACATGCAATCCCACCTTCTAGCTTAAGTCTATTTCCTAATTTTTTATTTCTAAGATATTTGGAGCAATCAGCACCGTAGTTGCCATATGCAGAAATTCTATTTTCCGTGTTCCCTTTATATAATGCAAGTGTAGGATTGGTGTTCGGATTATTGAAATGAAATGTTTCCTTATTTTGCGCCACACATTGAAAAAAAATGAATGTACTAATGATTAATAGTAATAGTTGTTTCTTGTTTGCAATTTTTAAATTGTTCATTGTTCATAGTTTATTTTAAAGATCTTAGCTATATGCTGTATCTTACTTATTTGATTATTATTTTACTCCTTACCTAATCATTAAGACTTGATAAATATAGTTATTGAAGCATATAGTAAATTCAAAAGACTATCACAAATGTATCGCTCATTATCATAAATCCAAATTATTGCATGGGAGCAGAAAATTACCAGAACCACCGCAATTGGTCTATACCAA
>Ga0114969_10005117_pt1 | contig 10312 bp, 8 predicted proteins | sample M_130807_MF_Meta_FD_87316 | JGI IMG/M metagenome (GOLD analysis project Ga0114969, IMG submission 87316) | Freshwater microbial communities from Lake Montjoie, Canada to study carbon cycling - M_130807_MF_MetaG | ecosystem: Environmental > Aquatic > Freshwater > Lake | place: Lake Montjoie...
AAGTAGCGGCCAATCCTGCTGCCATTGAATTGTACACATTGTGTTTGCCTCGAAGGCTAAGTTGATTAAGGTTCATGGTTATGGTGTTTTGATTTTGGTTTATGAAAAGTTTTTCGTTGTTGGTGTAGGCTCCTTCCAGAATTTTCCGTTCAAGACTGAATGGGAGTTTTTTGGCAGAAATATTTTGTTGGGATAACATATAAGTTAGATAGAAGCTATCCGCTCCATAGATAAAGTAGTCATTTGGAGCCAAATTTTGGGCTATTCGGAACTTTGCTTCTGCATACGCTTCCATTTTATAATTATATCGGTCCAAATGATTTTCAGTTACATTAAGCAGGATAGCAATGTGCGGATGGAAGTCAAAACAATCTTCCAATTGGAAGCTGCTTATCTCCATAACATAGAATGCAGCATCTCTTTCAGCTACCTGACGGGCAAAACTGTATCCGATATTTCCAACCAAAGCAGCATCTAATCCTGCCTTTGTCAGAATATGATGTGTTAATGTTGTGGTTGTTGATTTACCATTTGTTCCTGTAATAGCTATGATTGGAGACTTGGTATATCGTGCTCCATATTCGATTTCAGAAATTACAGGAATTCCTTTTGATTTGATTTTTTGAATAATCGGAACCTTTGCGCTGATACCAGGGCTTTTTATAACTTCACTTGCTTTTAGTATCTTCTCTTCGTTGTGATTATTTTCTTCAAAGGGAATATTCTTTTCAATAAGAATCTGCTTGTATTTTTCTTTTATCTCACCTTTTTCTGAAACAAATACATCAGCTCCTTGTTTGATTGCTAATAATGCTGCCCCAATTCCACTTTCTGCCGCTCCTAGTATAACAATGAATGGTTGCATAAATTTATCTTAGCTTTAGGGTTATGATGGTCAGTACTGCGAGCATGATTCCAACAATCCAGAAGCGGGTAACAATTTTCGGTTCCGGATAATTTAATTTCTGATAGTGATGATGTAGTGGCGACATTTTAAATACTCTTCTTCCCACACCATATTTCTTTTTTGTGTATTTGAAATAACCAACCTGAATAATTACTGAAAGGTTTTCTACCAGAAATATTCCGCATAAAATGGGAATCAATAATTCTTTACGAAGTACTAAAGCCAAGGTGCCAATTATTCCTCCTAAAGCAAGTGAACCGGTATCACCCATAAAAACCTGCGCCGGATAAGTATTGTACCAGAGGAAACCAATGCATGCCCCAATTAAAGCAGCCAGAAAAATTACCAGCTCACCTGAGTTTGGAATGTACATTATGTTTAAATAATTAGCAGTGTTGATATTGCCGCTTACATATGCAAAAACCCCCAAAGTAGCCCCTATTATAGCTGAAGAGCCAGCAGCAAGTCCATCAATTCCATCAGTAATATTTGCACCATTAGATACCGCAGTGATAATAAAAATTACAACTAAGGTGTAAAGTATCCAGGTATATTTTTCTAAATCTGTACTAAACCAAGTTAGCAATTTTGAATAATTGAATTCATGGTTTTTTACAAATGGAATTGTTGTAATCGGTGAATGAACATCAACGAATTTGGCTGTTACACTGGTGTCCTTTTCGGTTGAAGACTGAAACTCACTCATTTCAATTCTTTCCTTTGGATTACTTTTTACAATTTCTCTTCTGACTGTAACTGAATCTGAGAAATTAAGAATAAGTCCTATTACTAAACCAAGAATAACCTGACCAACTACCTTGAATTTTCCTGCAAGTCCACGCTTATCTTTTTTAAAAACCTTTATATAGTCATCCAGAAATCCTATAAATCCAAGCCAGATTGTACATACAAGCATAATGATGATATATACATTCTGCAGCTTTGCAAAAAGCAAAGTCGGAATTAAAATAGCAGCCAGTATAATAAGACCCCCCATAGTTGGGGTGCCTTGTTTTTTTAATTGTCCTTCTAAACCAAGGTCACGAACAATTTCTCCGACTTGTTTTTTCTGCAGGTATCGAATTAAACTTTTTCCTATGAGCAGAGATATTATTAACGAAGCAACAATTGCAAACGCTGCCCTAAACGAAATGTATTGAAACACTCCTGCGCCAGGTAAATCAAAATACTGATTTAAATATTGAAACAGATAGTACAGCATTATTTGAGTTGAGATTTAAAAGTTTCATCTAATACTTGCTTATCATCAAATGGATGTTTCACCCCATTTATTTCCTGATATTTTTCGTGCCCCTTCCCTGCCAATAGAATAATATCACCACTTTGCGCCAGCGACACTGCTGTTTTAATAGCTTCCTTTCTATCAGAAATTGAAAGCACATTCGGAATCATTGTTAATGGTATTCCGGATTTCATCTGATTTAAAATTTCTGATGGATCTTCACTCCTCGGATTATCAGAAGTAAGAATTACTTTATCACTTAATTCAGCCGCAACCTTCGCCATCATTGGGCGCTTACCATTATCCCTGTCTCCACCACAACCAACAATTGTCAGAATTCTTTCATTATTGGTTCGGATACTTTTTACAGTTGATAAAACTTTTTCTAATGCATCAGGTGTATGAGCATAATCCACAATGCCTACAATTTTCATTTTATCAGAAATGATAAAATCAAATCTCCCTTCAGCTGGTTGCAATGCACTTAGGGCTGTAAGAACTTTTAATTTATCTTCTCCTAATAAAACAGCAGCAGAATAAATAGATAATAAGTTATATGCATTGAATTCACCTACAAGATGAGTAGACACATCCACACCATCAATATTCATCAGCAAACCATTAAAGGAATTTTCAAGAATCTTTGCAGTATAATCCGCTGCAGCAGTAAGACTATATGAATATTTTTTTGCTTTTGTATTTTGAATCATAACGATTCCCCGCTTATCGTCAATGTTTGTCAGAGCAAAAGCATTGGATAAAAGGTTATCGAACAATTTCTTTTTAGCAGCTATATAATTTTCAAAAGTTTTATGGTAATCAAGATGATCGCGCGTAATATTTGTAAAAATTGCTCCTGCGATACTTAGCCCACTCAATCTGTTTTGATCAATGGCATGAGAACTGGCTTCCATAAAACAATAAGTACAACCTGCATACAACATGTCTTTAAGCAAGCGGTTAATCTGAATTGCATCAGGTGTAGTATGCGTTGCAGAGATTACAGAATCATTGATTCGGTTTTCAACGGTTGAAAGCAGACCGCAGGGATAACCTAACGATTGAAACAATCTGTATAATAAAGTTGCAACAGTAGTCTTTCCATTTGTTCCGGTAACACAAACAATTTTAATTCTTGATGAAGGTTGGTCGAAATAATTATCTGCAATAATTCCAAGTGCAATAGAACTATCCGGAACTTTTAAATATGTAATTCCATCTTTTATATCAGAAGGAAATTTATCGCATACAATTGCTACTGCTCCTTTTTGAATTGCAAGGTCAATAAATTTATGCCCATCTGTTGCCACTCCTTTTACTGCAATAAATAACGATCCTTCATTAACTTCCCTTGAATCAAATGTGATATCAAGAACATGAATTCCTGTATCACCTTTCAATTCCTGAAGGTTCACTTTATATAATATGTCAGAAAGTTTTTTCAAGTGTTTAAAGTGATTGTGATGAGTTGTCCTTTTAAAATTTTAGTTCCTGCCGGAAGTGATTGATTTTTAACCACACCAATTCCATCTACTCTTACCTGAAGTCCGCTGCTTTCCAATAAATAAATTGCATCTCTTAAGCCCATTCCTTTTACATCAGGTACCAATCCTGCAACTATTGATTTATTTGAAGAAATAAGTTCAACTACTTTCTCGCTGGAAACTTGTTGCAGCCATGTCCCTTCTTCATTATTAATAAATGGAATTTTCAGATTGTTGAACAGGTATTTTAAATCAGAACTGGAACCAGTTTTAACAATTGGCAATGTTGCGTTATAAGTAACAGTGTCATTATCAATCGAAGGATGGATATTCAGATTTGTAGAGAAAATATTGTCTGCAATTTCTTTGAAGACTGGTCCAGCTACTGCAGAACCATAATAAACTCCGTTCGAAGGGGCGTTTATAACTACAGCAATTGAATATTGCGGAACTTCAGCAGGGAAATATCCATAAAATGAAGATTGATAAATATGGTTAACATAACCTCCTCCGATATTAGTTATTTGCGCCGTTCCGGTTTTACCGGCAACACTGTAATATGGATTAAATAAATTATGAGCTGTTCCACTTATTACAACTTCATTCAATAATTCTTTTAATGAAATCAGAGTCGCATCACTGCAGATTTTGGGAATTGATATTACAGGTGCAAATTCCTGCGAAGTTTGACCATACTCTTGAATGGCCTGAACAATATATGGTTTCATCATAACTCCATTATTTGCTACTGCATTATAAAGTGTAAGCAACCGAAGCGGTGTTATATTCAATTCATAACCTACTGACATCCAAGGAAGCGAAACACTGGCACTCCATAATTTGTCACTATCATTTTTAATATACGGTTTCCTTTCACCTGGAATTTCAATTCCAACAGGCTGATCTAATTTCAAATCGCGTAAGTGTTTTAAAAACTTATCAGGATTTTTGTAATAATTCTGATTTACCAACTTGGAAACGCCCACATTAGAACTAATAGCAAAACATTTTTTGATTGTAACTCTTGATTCACCATGATCTTCGGCATCTTTCATATTTTGTTTTCCATAAATTTTATGGCCGTGTTCAGTATCTATTGTATCTGTTAGTTTAATATATCCATCTTCTAAAAGCGATAACATAGAAGCTAATTTGAAAGTTGAACCAGGCTCGTGAGCTTCACCAATAGCATAATTGTATAACTCTTTATAAACAGAATCCTTATCTCGACCAAGATTAGCTATTGCCTTTATTGCTCCTGTTTTTACATCCATAACAATTACACAACCATGGTCAGCTTTGTTTTTCAATAAAGTTTTAAGCAGAGCATTTTCCGCAACATCCTGAATTGAAACATCTAGAGTGGTAATTATATCTTTTCCATTTTTAGGAGCCAATTCATTATCATCATTCACAGGCATCCATATTCCACCTGAAATTTTTTGCATTAATCTTTTGCCTTGGGTTCCAAGCAAATCGTTATTGAATTTCGCTTCAAGTCCAACAGGTTTAGTGCCATTATCTCTCACATATCCTATAGTTCTGTTTGCTAAAACCCTGAAAGGATAAGAACGCTTATTTTTTTGTGTAACGATTAATCCTCCTTTATACTGCCCATCTCTGAAAATCGGAAAATTTTTAATTGCCTGTAACTGGGTATAAGAGATTTCTCTTTTTAATAAATGGTATCGTTCATTGTTTTTTCTTGCATTAGTTAATTCAAACCGATAATCATTTGAACTCTTATCATTAAATAACCATGCAAGTGAATCCGCTAATTTTCCGATTGTTGAGTTAAAATATGAATTTTCTAATCCTTCAGCCTTAGCGTCAAAACGGATTTCGAATCTCGGAAGCGAGGTGGCGAGTAAACGATTATCACTCGAATAAATATTTCCACGATCAGCATCTATAGCAACATATCTTGTAGTGAGGCTATCAGCCATTGCACGCCAGTAATTTCCCTCTACATTTTGTATTTGAAATATTTTCCAAAGAATTGCTAGTGCAAAAACCACCATTGCAATAAATGCAATAGCGATTCTCCAATATATATCACGCTTAATTCCCATTATTTACTTCTACAATTTTTTTGGGTGGAACTCTTAATTCTTGCAGACCGGTTGTTAAAACCATTTTGCTTACCTCTGACATTTTACTTGAATATTCCAATTCACTTTTAGTGGTTGTGAATTCCCACTTCAATTCTTTCATTTGCTTTTCAATAGTGTTTGTATCACGAACTGATTTTTCGAAATGGTGTGAATTCCATATGTAAACAATCCCTAACCCGGCTATAAAAAGAACAAAAGGAAGATTTCGGATAACAGTGTTATAACTCACCCATTTACTTACATCAAGCAAATCCATAATATTTGATTTTTTCTTCCTGTTCTTTTTTTCTTCCTGAACAGGTTCTGTATTTCCAATAAGTTCTTCGTCTTTTTCTCTTTTCAAGTTTTAATTTTTTATAGCTATTCTCAATTTTGCACTTCTTGCTCTTGGGTTTTCTTTTATCTCTTCTTCAGTTGCCGTGATTGGCTTTTTATTTACCAGCGTAAAAATTTTTTCACTGTGTCCGAATAAATCTTTCACTTCTTCGCCAGAAGAATTACCTGCTTTAAAAAAATTCTTTACCATTCTGTCTTCAAGGGAATGGTAAGTAAGCACCACCATTCTTCCACCCTTTGATAACACTTCACTGCTTTGCTTCATGAGTTCTTCCAGCGAATTCATTTCCTGATTCACTTCCATTCGCAAAGCCTGAAAAACCTGAGCGAGGTAGCGCGGACGATGCCCCCTGATACAAGAATCAATTCTTGAAATAAAATCAGTAGTTGTTGTGAATGCAGCAACCAATCTTTCTTTCACAATTAATTCAGCCAGTGTTTTGGAATTTCTTAATTCACCATAGCTGCTGAAAATATTTTGCAATTGATCTGAAGAATAAGAATTTAGAATATCTGCCGCAGTTTTTTCCAATGAAGCATCCATTCTCATATCAAGAATTGCTTCGTATCGAATTGAGAATCCTCTTTCAGGTGTATCAATCTGGTGAGAAGAAATCCCAAGGTCTGCTAAAATCCCATCTATGCTATGGGCATCATAGACTTTTAGAAAACGACGAAGGTGACGAAAGTTGTGAGGGACAAAAATCAAGCGCTCATCATTGAATTTATTTTTAACGGCATCTTTATCCTGATCGAAAGCATATAGTCTACCTTCAGAATTTAGTTGATCCAAAATAGCACGACTGTGTCCGCCGCCGCCAAAAGTGACATCAACATATTTTCCTGATGGTTTAATTTCCAAAGCTTCCATACATTCTTTAAGCATTACCGGTTTATGAAACATTTCCGGTTCCGTTAATTTTTCCCATTACCTGTTCAGCCAATTTCACAAAATCACGAGGCTCTTCATCCATTTGTGTGTGGTACAATTTTTTACTCCACACTTCAATGCGATTTGAATAAGCAAACAACACTGCATCTTTTTCAATGCCAGCATAATCCAATAATGGTTTTGGCAATAAAACACGGCTACTTGCATCCAGGCTTAATTCAGTTGCACCTCGATAGAAATAGCGAACAAAATCGCGATTATCCTTCATGTATAGATTCAACTTATTGAGTTCAGTGGTAATTACTTCCCACTCATTATATGGATATAAAACCAAGCATTTTTCAAAGCCCCGATTAATAACCAATTTATCGTTTGCCTCTTTAGGTAGCTGACGCTTTAACCCGGCAGGAATCATTACACGGCCTTTTGCATCCATGCTGATTTCAAATTCGCCGATTAAATGTGTTTGCTTCATTGCTGTATAACGAGTGCGGTTCAAATGTAAATAAGTGTAATCCACTTTTTACCACTTTTCTCCACAATCTTTCACACAAACCAACAAATAACCCGTTTAAGTATTGAATATCAATAATTTAAGTTTTCAACAATAATTATCTTAGTTATTTGAATTTAAAAAATACAGAAATGGTATATGAAATAAATAAACTCAATGAAACCCTTTACCAACAAGGGGGGCAGCTTATATTAATAATTTAATTTATGCTATTAAATGCATAAAACATTTTCAATATGGGGAAAAGTGGGAGAAAAAGAAAGTCTTTCATTCAGTTGAAAGGACTTTTGTAATATTTTAATAAATCAATTTACTACTAATCATTTAAAATAGCCGCTACTCCTGGCAATTCTTTTCCTTCAAAATATTCCAACAAAGCGCCGCCACCGGTTGATACATAACTCACTTTATCAGCAAACCCAAATTGATTTACGGCTGCAACACTATCACCACCACCAACTAATGAATATGCTCCATTTGAGGTCGAATTTGCAATTGCCTCAGCAATTTTTACTGTGCCATTTCTGAAATTACTCATTTCAAAAACACCCATTGGTCCATTCCACAAAATTGTTTTTGAATTCATAATTGTTTCGGAAAATTCCTCAATCGCTTTTGGTCCGATGTCGAGTCCCATGAATCCTGGTTCAATATTCATACTTTCCGCTGTCTTTCTAGTTCCATCATTTCCAAAAACATCAGAAGTCATTGAATCGACAGGCAATAAAATTTTTACATTTTTCTGTTTTGCTTTTTCTAAAAGTTTAATTGCATTTTCAATTCGGTCATCTTCACACAACGAATTTCCAATATTTCCTCCCATAGCTTTGAAAAATGTATAAGACATTCCTCCGCCAATTATTATATAATCAGCGACATCAACTAATTTTTCAAGTATTAAAATCTTGTCAGAAACTTTTGCGCCACCAATAATTGCAGTGAATGGATGTTTAGTATTTTTCATTACCATTTCAGCACTGGCAATTTCGCTCGCCATTAAATACCCGAATATTTTATTTTCCTTGGAATAATATTTAGCGATAATTGATGTTGAGGCATGCGCTCTATGAGCAGTTCCAAATGCATCATTTACATATATATCAGCTAATGATGCTAATTCTTTGGCAAAGTTCTCATTTCCTTTTTCTTCTTCAGAATGAAATCGCAAATTTTCCAATAGCAAAACTTCACCTGATTTTAAGTTGGTTGCGGCTTCTTTAACTTCCGCTCCAATACAGCTTGCAACAAATTTCACTTCCCTGCCTAATAATTTTGAAATATGATTAACTATATGTTTTAACGAATATTTTTCTTCCGGCCCTGATTTTGGCCTCCCAAGGTGCGACATTAAAATTACAGCCCCTCCTTCTTTAATTATTTTATTTATTGTTTTTAAAGAGGATTTGATTCTTGTGTCATCAGTAATTTCTAATGTTTTTTTATCCAAAGGAACATTAAAATCTACCCGAATGATCGCTTTCTTATTCAAGAAATTAATATTGTCAATTGTACTCATGTAAAATGTATAAAAGTGTTTAAAGAAAAATGCCCCTGAAAAATCAGAGGCATTTAAGTTGTCTTTTTAAAATTATTTCTTAATCAGCTCAGCAAAGTATTTTACAGTTCGAACTAATTGAGATACATAACTCATTTCGTTATCGTACCATGAAACTGTTTTAACTAACTGTTGATCTCCAACGGTTAAAACTCTGGTTTGCGTTCCATCAAACCAAGAACCATAAGAGATTCCGATAACATCACTGCTAACAATTTCATCTTCTGTATACCCAAAAGATTCGTTTGAAGCAGCTTTCATTGCTGCATTAACTTCTTCCACTGAAGTTTTCTTCCCTAAAACAGTTGTCAATTCTGTTAATGAACCGGTGAGTGTAGGAACTCGTTGAGCAGTTCCATCCAATTTCCCTTTCAATGAAGGAATAACCAATCCAATTGCTTTCGCAGCACCTGTACTGTTCGGAACAATATTTTGAGCAGCAGCACGCGCACGACGCAAATCACCTTTCGGATGCGGTGAGTCTTGTGTGTTCTGGTCATTGGTATAAGCGTGAACAGTTGTCATTAACCCAGCAATGATTCCGAATTTTTCTTCCAGAACTTGTGCCATTGGAGCAAGGCAATTAGTTGTACAAGAAGCACATGACACAACGGTTTCAGTTCCGTCAAGAATATTATGGTTAACATTAAACACAATTGTTTTCAAATTGCCAGTGGCTGGTGCCGAAATAACAACTCGTTTTGCACCGGCCTTAATGTGTTCAGCTGCTTTGTCTTTATCAGCAAAAAAACCTGTACACTCCAAGACAACATCTACATCATGATTTCTCCATGGAATTGCTGCAGGACTTTTTTCTGCATAAATTTTAATTTCATTTCCTTCAACTATGATACTGTTGTCGGTTGAGGAAACTTCTTTATTAAAACGCCCCTGAGCTGAATCATACTTTAAAAGATGAGCCAACATTTTAGGATTGGTTAAATCATTAATTGCTACAATGTCAATTCCTTTCATATCGTAAATCTGACGATAAACCAGGCGACCAATGCGGCCAAATCCGTTAATAGCTACTTTAATGTTTGACATGTATTGAATTTTAGTTTGAAAATTTTTTGAGGACGCAAATTTATTCATTCGGTTTTCGGGTCAAAGGAATAATGTCTTTTTTTTCAAAGAGTGCTCTTGCTTGGGTAACTTTACTGCATATATTTGCGCCCCCTTTAATTAAAGCATGGAGCGTTGGTCAAGGGGTTAAGACACCTCCCTTTCACGGAGGAATCACGGGTTCGATTCCCGTACGCTCTAC
>Ga0114969_10005122_pt1 | contig 10309 bp, 17 predicted proteins | sample M_130807_MF_Meta_FD_87316 | JGI IMG/M metagenome (GOLD analysis project Ga0114969, IMG submission 87316) | Freshwater microbial communities from Lake Montjoie, Canada to study carbon cycling - M_130807_MF_MetaG | ecosystem: Environmental > Aquatic > Freshwater > Lake | place: Lake Montjoie...
GCGGGACGCTCTGAAAAAACTTGATGATGTCGGCAACCGTGATTTCTTTCGTATTCATGCGTAAAAGTTAGCTGGTTTTTTCCGCTCCGTCAAGAAAAATTGTTCTGGTTTTCATTTTTTGTTCAGCAGGTCCAGACCCCGTTTCCCAAGCCGCATCACCAACCGCCCCATGCTCGGCATCTTAAGGTTGGCACTCTCTTGGTTAGCTGTCAGTCAATCGGTTTCCCTCTTAACTGTAAAAAGATTAGCTGGTTTTTTCTCGCCTGTCAAAGATTTTTTTTGATTTTTTGCCAATATTTATCAGTATCTCTTTTACGCCAATTAGGGCCAGCGTTATGAAGCCGAGCTAGAGTTTCTATGTCGTTATTAATAAAGGCTTTGGGTTCATATCTCATAAAGTATTTTTCACATACCTTACGGGCAACTGTAGGCTCATAAACCTGAGTATGGCTTCCCTTGACCCCAGAGTCAAGAAAATACATTGGGCGAATTTGGTAAAGGCCAAGGGCAGTTTCTTTAGTATTGACTGCCTTGGGGTTGTTGCTGCTTTCAACAGCGGCCATTGCGCGAAACAAGTCTTCTTTGGTGCCATAGTTTCGGCGCGAGGAACCAAGGGCGACAAGGGCGACAGCAAATAGAGATAAAGCGATTTTGTTCATATGATAGAAAATATCAGATTCAGAGAGAGAGTCAAACTTTTTTTCGATTTAATAGTTTTTTCTTTCGGGGTGCCCAAACCCGGAAACTATCGAAAGTTTCGCACTTGTTTCATGAGGGTCAAAATTTCAAGAGTAAATCATCAAAAAAACTCTTGACAAAAATCCCTGTCGTGGGTTCTCCCCACGCACCATGAGTGCGAAACTAAAAGGGTAACGGTGTTTCTAAAGGCCCAACTATCAACACCCGCCGCAAGTTCTCCCTGCGTACCATGCCGTTACCAGTGCCCTCACTTCGACTTCGAAGGAGGCAAAATTTGTTTGAAGTCAATCAGCCCACCAGAAAGGTCTCTGATCAACTCTCTCTCAACACTAGTGACGGTTTTCTTTCCCGTCAACTGAAAAATGATGTTTGCGTCGTTTTCATTGGCGACGTACTCGCGGGTAGTCCCGTAGACTTCGCGGTTGTAAAACTCAATCGTTCTTTTCATTACCTCTACAGCTTAAGCTTTGCGGGGAGAGAGTCAAATAAAAAGTAAAATTATTTTCACGCATGGGGCGCATGGGATAGTTTTCGCGTCTGGGGTGCCCGAAACGGGAAACTATAAAACCCCGCCGAAGCGGGGGTGAGGTTTTTTAGCTAATGAACTTGACTTTGGCCCAATCTGCCTTGTCAAGGATTTCCGTCAACTTGGCGACGGTTCGATCCTTCTCCTCTTCCGTCACGACGCTGTTCATGAAGTATCGGATATCAGTCCGATAGGCCAGAAGCTGCAAACGCATTTCCCTAAAGGTTTGCTTGTCAATTATCACTTGGCTGTATCTCGTTTCAGGGGCTGCGGGTATAGGGGCTTCCTCCGCAGGGGTGACGGCGATGAGGTCGCGGAGGTCGCTGGCGGTGTCGATGTGCTGATGTTGATTTTCCATAACGAAGACAGGTTAGCACACTCAATCTGATTGTCAAAAATTATCTCAAATCGGTGCAAATAAAGTGCAAATAAAGGTCTTGACACGGCTTGCCGCTTATGCTCTCCGCATAGTTTTTGGATCTGGGGAGCCCAAACTCGGAAACTATGAAACCCGCCCGAAGGCGGGTTCTTAATTAATCAAAAGTGATCGTTCGCGCAATCTTCCTCCGCTTCCTTGCTCCACCTGTCGTAGCTTGCGAATATCTCCTTTTCGATCTCCTTGATCTCCTCTGGAGTGAATCCTGCTGAATCCCAGATAGTTTCAAAAGGCTCAAGGTACTTGATCCCTGCATCGTATCCCGTGCGTCCCCAGTACTCATAAGCGCCGATTCCAGTGCTTTGCCATTCAAAGCCAATCGTGACTTCAATTTCAATCTCATCGTTGCGCGACTCAAGGAAGACTTCCAAGGTGAAGGTCTTTTCAACGTTGCAAGAGGTTTTTAATTTCATCATCCCTACGGTATCAGATTGACAGCAGTTGTCAAAAAAATATCCAAATAAAAGCCAAATAAAAGATCTTGACAAGGGCTTCCGCCTATGCTCCACCATAGTTTTCGCATCTGGGGTGCCCAAATCGGCAAACTATCGATTAGGTATCAAAATTGGTTAAAAATAAAATTCGACAGGTTGCGTGGGTGTGCTAAAGTTCACTGTCGGGTAGTTCTCATTTATAAACACAACATGAGTATCAATACAGAAACCACAATTAAGTTTAGTGATTTAGAGGAAGTGATTATCACTAACTCTGGAACCGCCAATGCATATGTCGATTCCGCTTTTCATAAACAATTGAATCGCGATTTAACAGAAGCTGAGTGTGATAGTATCACTGATTTATACTTTCAGGAATTGTACGAATTGCATCTCAGCCGCTTCTAATATGAAAATCATAGACGGCTCTCTTAAAAATACCTTCACCAATGTCTGCAATTTCAAAGTTAATGTGTTTGGCTCTGATATTGCTGTTGAAGTGATATTCGATTATGATATTGAGAATGGTCAGCAGTATGTTGTTCTGGTCGCTTATGACAAATCAGTCTTCGACGCTGACTCTATTGCTGAGATTGACGATTACATCAACACCAACGCTATAAAAGAATGGGACATATATATCAATGAACCATAAGTAATACAATCCCGCTGTAGCAATACGGCGGGTTTTTTTGTGCCAAATATTACGCAAATAAGAGCCAAATAATAACATTATTTATTAGTGATTTATCACTATTTTTCATAGTTTTTGCTTTTGGGGTGCCCGAATCGAGAAACTATGGTGAAGCAAGGACCATGCCAAAGTCCTTTGTTAAATTCAGGTGACGAATCACTTTCTCCCTTGCTTTCCCTTGTGTGCGTGTTATTGTGTGGACGATGAAAGCAACAATGCAGTCCTTGATTGAAAAGATCGAAGCCCACCCTGACTTCAGTGTGCCGCAAGGCGCGTGGGTCAGCGTGTATCGCCGCAGTCAGAACTACGGTGGTCCAGAAGAAGGCGGCTGGTGGTACAACCGCAACACGTTGGCGGGCTCTGTCTATTTCCCCGCAATGGAAACCGCCGAGGCTTGGCTTGAAAAGGCCAAGGCGGAAGTAGAGTGTGAAAACCGCGAGGAAGCCCCGGCGCGGCATCGCGCAATGGCATCCCTTCCGGGCGAGGAATGTGACACAGCCTATCATGACGAAGGTTACATCCCTACGGGGTGGAGCGACGGGGGCGAGCTATGGGTCACAATTGAGAAGGTCAGGGGCGAGTGTGACAATAGCGCGGAAGGTCGTCCGCGTTATGAGTAAACACTAAACAAATACAATAACCCTGCTGTGACAAACAGTGGGGTTTTTTTATATCGAATATTAATCAAATGTTCTGCAAATAACAATCAAATATGAATAACGAATAGTGATTTATCACTAATTTCATAGTTTTTACTTTTGGGGAGCCCAAAACGGGAAACTATGGATTAAGTATGTAAATTGATCAAAAATAAATTTTGACATCCTGTGTGGTTATGTTAAGGTCTTATCGTAAGTTAATACTTATTTATAAACAATATGATCGAAACTATCGAAAACGAAACAGAAACCCAAGTCGAGTACCTTGATTGGGACGAGAGCTTCGGCTTGTTTTGCGCCATTAACAAGGACATCGAATTCATGACTGGCCGAGTCAATTACTATAGCGCCGTCGCTACTTTTAATCGTGAAAGCTTAGAGTTTTGGAACGAACGCTTAACTCGTTTGGTTAGTGTCAAAAACAGGCTACGAAAGGGTGTTCAAGTAAATACTTCAACGATTAAGTACTTTTCGTGAAATAGTAATACAACAGCCCTATTGTAATACAATAGGGTTTTTCATAGTTTTTGCTTTTGGGCTGCCCAAACCCGGAAACTATGGGGAAGCAAGGACCGTGCCAAGTGTCTTTGTTACTTTTGTGTGACGAATCACGTTTTCCCTTGCAATCAGAGATAAAATGAGTCATCTTATGCGCGTAGTTAACAACGAAACGAAAACCACTATGTGCGAAGATTATCCTTGTTGCGGTCACGAAAGCGGCGGTTGCCCTGTCGTCAGTGAAGACGGCACGGAGCGCTTCCGTTGCGCTTGCTGCTCCGTCCTGATGGCTCCAAAGGCACGGAGCGCCGTTTGCGAGCCTTGCCACAAGCGGCGGCGGGCTTCAGACGAAGACTTTGAACCGTACTATGACAACGAAGATTGATAGATAGTAATAAATACAAACCCCGTTGCAGTAATGCATCGGGGATTTTTTGTGTCAAACATTACGCAAATAATAGTCAAATAACAGTCAACTATTGTATTACTAGTGATTAATCACTGATTTCATAGTTTATAGATTTGGGCTCCCCAAAACAGAAAACTATCGTCGCCCGATAGTTGGCATGGTTCGTGCTACGCTCGCAGCATAAGCCGTGCCAAGTGCCCGTTAACGTAGAAAATTAAAGTAGATTCATTTCTTGTATATATATATCAGTATGTTAAATTGTCATAGTCAGTTTGGCTCTTATATAAAACAACTATATGATCAACATAGAACAAGTCCAAGCGGGTAGTATTGCTACTATTCTAATGCAAGGTGAATACAAAATGAATAAGGGAGGCAGTAGTGGCATCCCTCTCAATCAGTATAGCGGTCGTGTGACAAGAGCCTATAGGTTTGCTATCACACTAGCTGGAGAAGAGACGTACTTTAACAAGTACCCAGACGCTATTGGTAAACCAATGTGGTTTGAATTTGTTAAAGATGGCCTAGTGAAACACAAGAAGACTGGTCAATTATATTTAGCTGGTCTTCCTACTAAAAGCAAACGCAATAAGTTCGATTTGTTAGTAGACGGTCGGCCTATTACTACACAAGAGCGTAAAGATATTGAGCAATATAGGACCGACAAAGAGGAAGCCAAGTTCCTCACTATAGCAATTGACAATTGCATTAATGTAGAGTCGTTTGAGATGTACGGAGTAGAGTGATATGATAATACTACTTCTTGTTGTCGTGTTAATAGGCATGACTAGATAAGCCTTAGTGACAAACCCTCTGTAGCAATACAGGGGGTTTTTTGTGTTAAATATTATCTAAATATTACGCAAATAATAGTCAAATAACAGTCAACTATTGTATTACTAGTGATTTATCACTAATTTGATAGTTTTCGGAATTGGGGACCCCAAAATGAAAAACTATGCTTTTCACAGGCTTGGCATAGAACCTGCTGGGAGCAAAGAGTGTGCCAAGTGTGACTTGGCATGAAACGTGCTACCCTTTGGATTGAGTACTCAAAGATTCTTTGAGATTCTTTGAGATTCTTGGTGACTCTCATTCAAAACTAGACTAGCCTTTCCTTGTGATCGATCTAAACAAAATCCGAGCGGGCAGCATTTGCACCATCCTCCTCAAAGGGGAGCATTCGATGAAGACAGGCGGGCGCTCTGGCGTTCCCTTGAATCCATTGTTGGGCCGTGTGATGAAGAATCACCGATTCGTTGTCACGCTTGCGGGGCCCGATAGCTACGGCAACCGCCATGAAGACGCACCCGGTGACAAACCGTGGTTTGTGTGGGTTAAGCCCGGACTGGTCAAACACCCGGTCACTGGCCGTGAATACGTCGCAGCGCTCCCGTCTTCCGCCATGAAGTCACTGGGATATGTGGTCGATGGCCGTCCGGCCACCGCCGAAGAAATGGCGACAATTGAGCTTTATAGGAAGGCAAAAACTCCGCCAAAATTCCTCACGTTCCCCGTCGAAGACGTTGTCAATCTGGTCCATTAAACGAATCGAAAGTCAAATCAAATCCCTTCGAAAGAGGGGATTTTTTTTGTTCAGATTGCGCCTTGACAATCCCCCCATTTTTCGAAATAATGCCCGACGTTTCTCAAATACGGGGGCGGGGGGGTCTAAAAATCATTCTGCCCTTAATCTATAAAACCTTCTTTTATTAATATGTCAATTAAAAGAATCTATTATTCTATCCCTTAGTAAAAGTAAATCTCTATTAAGTATCATATAGTAAATAAAGGTAAGACCCCCTATTTCTCAAAAAAACAAGCCAAACGGGGAACCCAGAAACTTTGCAGGGTCAAAAAATCCCCGGACCCCCCTGTGAAAAATACCTTTTTTAGATATAGCTTGTGTAGATATATCTAATGTTAATCAAATGTTCTGTCTGTAACATTGAAAAAGAAGATATAGAATTTAACAGAGTAAAAGGTAAGTGCAATCCTTGTTGCCACTCCCAAGAATACAATAGAATTAAAGAAATGATGGGCCATCCTGAGACTGGCGAGATAGTCTATCTCAAAAAAGTCATCTTAAGCAAAGCAAAAAAGCGTTCAAAAAAGAAAAATCTAGAATTCAACCTCACGTTGGCCGATTTAATAAGTCTTAAAAATAATACCTGCCCCATCTTGGGCTACGAAATCCTATATAAGTCAGGAATAGACCATAAGAGGTCAGCTTCCCTAGACAGGATAGACCCAACTAAAGGATACATAATTAGTAACGTTAAGATAGTATCTCATGAAGGCAACTCCCTAAAAAATAGAAACAATTTCCATTCCGCCGTTAAGATGCTAGAATATATAATAACTAATTCGCCGCCAGAGGATATGGCTCCCGAAAAGAGAGAGCAATTACTTAACCTGCTTAAAGACTTTTAACAACTCCTCCTCAAATAACTTGTCTTCACTATACTCGATATTTATTTGTTTTGTATTTTCCTCGCCCTTAATTATAATACTAATATATGGCAAATCATATTTCGCACAAGTCATCGAAGCGAGAGTTACTAGACAACAATCGCAAATCTTTATTTGCTTCCCATCTTCTGCAATCATATTAAAATAAACAAGTTTCCGCGCCTTAAAGAATAATAAATAATCTTCCTTATTGTATGACAGTTCACAACCCTCACAACATATTCTCTTCCTGCAAGTTTTGGGGTTTACAACTGTAACATTTAATTTGTTCTTCATCTTATATAATACATGTAATTAAAATAATAAAGCCAATGAAAATGTCAAAAAAAGATACCTCCCAACACGTTGCGCAAAAAGACAAAGTCAAAGACGACTTTGAAATTCGCAAACTGAAATGGACCCCAAAACAAGAACAAATCATTCAAGCGGCTTTAGACAAGACTACCAATATAGTTATCCTAGATGGCCTTCCCGGCACAGCGAAGACTTTATTGAGTGTCTATTGCTCCCTAGAACTATTAAAAGCCAAAAAGATCTCTGACATTGTATACATCAGATCCCTAATTCAAAGCACAGATGGTCAAACTGGCTTCTTGACTGGTGACTTAGACGAGAAGACCTTCTTCTATAATGTACCCTTATTTGATAAGCTAGAAGAATTACTAAATAAGTCCAGCATCGAATCGCTATATAAGCAAGAAAGGATCAAAACTTATCCTGTCTCTTTGCTTCGCGGGTACACCTTTAACGTTAACTCCGTTATTTTGGACGAGGGTCAGAACATGATGTTTGACTCTCTTGTAACGGCGGCAACCCGTATGGGCAAATTTAGTAAGCTATTTATTTGCGGCGATAGCATTATGCAAAACGACTTGGGCAAGAGGTCTGGTTTTAAAGAGTTCTGTGAGATCTTTCAAGATCAAGATAGTCGAGATAATGGTATTCAATACTTTAAGCTTGGGCCAGAAGACATTATGAGAAGTGGTATTGTCCGCTTTATTGTTGACAAGATCACTAAATACAAAGAAATTATTCATTAAACTTTTGTTTCATCCTTTGGTGGATAAGTCTTGATAAAGTATTCGCGCATTTAGTCACTTTTGTTTCTGATTCGTGCCAGAAGAATGCGTGTAATACTTCATGTATTAGAATGTTGATCGTCTTTTGTTTTGTTAATTTGGGATCAATTATAATCTTTGGATCGTCCATTTCTGGAGAATCGCATATGCCATAGCACCCTCTGGGGGGTTTGGCCCAATTGATGACGTATTCAACCTTTTCGTTATTTTTAAACGAATACTTCATTCTACTACAATTACACTTGCTTATTTACTGTTATCAAACTATAATAAATAAATGAATTATGCAAAAAATTTACTGCTCTAAATGTGGAGGACCTAATTTATATACACAAGCAAAACCAAAATTTTGCTCTACATGTGGCACTCCGTTCTATGGTGTTATCGTAGAAAAGCCGGAAGATAAGAAGCTAAGAGAAAATAAGGCTCGCGCTCAAGAAGAAATGGATACTGAAGATGATGATGAGGAAGATAGTTCTGAATTATCTAGCGGAATTCCTGAATTAAAAGGTGGTCTAGATGTTGATATCCAATTTGATGCGCCAAGGAGAGAGTCTCTTTCTAAAATTGCTGGCACTGTACCAGATCAACTCTTACAAGGTCAACAAAGATTTGTAGAGAAGGTCTCTGCCAGAGAGATGATGAAAATATTTAAACAAGAAGCTGGTACACTAAGGCAAAAATAAAAATGTCTCCTCCCGTCCAAAAACAATCCTTTGAAAATAGCATAGCTATAGTAGACGAAGAAATTCGCAAGCGCAAGAGCAAGTGGACCCTTGCGGCATTGTCTTGGATTGATTTCGAGGACGTTGAGCAAATATTGAGGATTCACATTTACAAAAAATGGAGCCTATATGATCCACAAAAACCTCTTGCCCCTTGGTTAAACATTATTATCTCTAATCAGATAAAAAACATTATAAGAAACAACTATGGTAATTATGCTAGACCTTGTTTGAAGTGCGCGGCGGCAGAGTGGGATGATTCTTGTTCAATATATGGAGAGCAGTGCAAGAAGTGCCCAATGTATTCTCATTGGGAGAGTAATAAAAAAGATGCTTTCAATACAAAAATAACTCTTCCTCTTGAAAATCACATTAAAGAAGTTCACGACATGACCAACGAAGGCTTTGACCTTCTAAGAAGTACCCATAGCTTATCTTCGGCATTAAAGAAAGTACTAAAGCCAGCAGAGTGGATGGTATACGAGATGCTTTGTTTAAAGAATCAAAAAGAAGAAGAGGTAGCAAAACTATTAGGCTTTAAGACTACTGAAAAGAACCGATCTCCCGGATATAAACAGATAAAAAACTTAAAGCGATCTATCCTTATAAAAGCTAAGAAGTGCATTACGAATGGAGAAGTGGAAATTTATGGCTGAAAATGAACCTCAAGAACTTAACGATCAACAGAGACTGGCAATTTTAAATGAGTGGAACAACCGCGCTACTAATCCTCCTTCTCTGCTTGAACTTGTTAGGGTTGCTTTTCCTGACGCTGAAGGCGCAGACGGTAGAAGTTGGCACGGCAAGAAGGTCAAAGAGTTCTTATCAACAAGACAAATTAAAGCAAGGGCTTCGTATGAGTACTTGGCAAAAGATAAGATTGAATTGTCTCCAGAACAAAAAGAATTTGCTGCTAATAACGCCGGTTCAATGGGCGCACTTGAGATTACTAAAAGTGTTTTTAATAATCAAAATCTTACTAGCCTCAGTCAAGAGACTCGTACAATAATTGAGTTCATTAAGACCCTTGATCAAAAAGTAATTCAAGCAGGTCCAGTATCTCAAAGAGATACAGAGAGCATTGCAGATTCTCAATACATGCCGCCAAAGACTTTTGAGCGGATGCTCTTTCGCATCAATAGATACGTCCATGAAGGCATTGACAAAGACAAAGTCACTTCGCGCCAGAAGGCCGCTATTAATGCTATCATTGGATACATGCATACTTATCGGTTTCTCCATCAAATAAACAGTTACTCCTCTAATATTGATCGTGAGTTATTTGAAAGCTCTTTTGTTCGTTATACATTTGATAAGCCAGACCTTACTCAAGAAGAAGTTGACCAATATATTGTCCTAGCTACTGAAGTAGTCATATCTGCCAACATCCAAGAGACCATTCAGACCCTCCAAAATCAGATTGATATGGAAGTGGATGGGGGTGGCAAAATTCCTATGGCTCTTATTGAGGCCATTAGCGGCGCAAGAAACGAATATAATCAATCAACTATCCGTCAGCAAAAACTTCTTAATGATCTTAAAGTAAAACGAAGTGATCGCCTTAGCAAGCAAATAAAAGAGAACGCCAGTATTCTCAATTTAGTTCAGATGTGGAAAGAAGAAGATTCTCGCACACGGTTATTGAAACTTGCTGAAAGGAGAAAGGCGATGGTCAAGA
>Ga0114969_10005123_pt1 | contig 10309 bp, 8 predicted proteins | sample M_130807_MF_Meta_FD_87316 | JGI IMG/M metagenome (GOLD analysis project Ga0114969, IMG submission 87316) | Freshwater microbial communities from Lake Montjoie, Canada to study carbon cycling - M_130807_MF_MetaG | ecosystem: Environmental > Aquatic > Freshwater > Lake | place: Lake Montjoie...
ATGTTAGGAGGGATTTATGTTTCTAAAGATATTTATTTAGGAGCGAGTGCTACTTTTACAAAGTTGCCAAATCCTCCACGCACCGAAGGTCACCCTTCGAGTATAACCGTCTTAAAAGATGGCAAGGTGGTATGCACTTTTAGCGCGCGCTATGGTACTAATTTTACAGCTAGTAGTGGCGTGTTTATATACGATCCTGTTGCTGGTACATGGACTGATAAGAGCGATGCCAATATGCAATACTGGACCAAAGATTTGGTAATCGATCCGGCAGATGCGACACAAAATACATGGTATGTAGGGGTGTTCAGTGGTTGGGGAGGTAGTGCCAATGGCAAAGGTGGTTTGTATAAAACAACCAATAGAGGAATAACTTGGGTGAAACTATCCGGGTCATTGTTGGATAGAGTGACTTCTATAACATTTAATCCAGAGGATTATACCCAAGCCTTTGTAAGTACTGAAACCCAAGGTTTATATCTGATGTATAATATTAACAAAGCTACACCCTTTTTTCAATTGGTAAATACCTATATTTTTCGTCAACCTGAACGCATGTTTTTTAATCCTTATAAAATAGGCGAATTATGGGTCACTAGTTTTGGTAATAGTTTAAAAGTGGGCCATGTTAAAAAAGGACAGGGAAGTGGTCTACAAACTATTTCGAAAAATGAAATAGTGACTGTTTTTCCAAATCCTAGCAATGGTGTACTGAATATTCAAGGTGAGCAATCAATTACAAATGTTGAATTAATGAATGCACTAGGACAAACTATTGAATTATTATTTGTTAAAATCAATGATGCGTTTTGCCAGGTAGATGTTGCGCAATTACCTAAAGGGATTTATATTCTGAAAGTGAATCAGGTTTGTAATAAAATAATTATTGGTGATTGAGCCTTGGTAATTTAGGCTGTTAATGCGATGCTTCTAATACAATTTTACCAGTCGTTGTTGTCTTTCCAATTTCAATGCAGTCAGCAATATTTAATGGTTCAGAACTTGTAAACAGGAGCCCTCCGCTGGTTTGCGGATCGCAGAGCCAAAGAAATTCCAAACCATCTAAACCTATACAACGGTCTTTTATAAAATTATAATTACTAGTTGTAATGTTGGGATAAATAAATTCGTGTGCAATGGCTTTGGCTTCTGGTTCAACAGATATTTTATCTAAAAACAAATCGGCACCTAAATCAGTCCCTAACATTTCACTTAAATGACCTAATAAACCAAAGCCTGTAACATCTGTCATGGCAGTTACTGAAGGTGTTTTGCCTAATTCAATACCGATTGTATTAAGTGTTGTGCACAATTCAATAAGTCGCGTATAACCTGCTTCTGAAAGCTTGTCGTGTTTAATGGCATTGGCCATTAAGCCAAGTCCTAGTGGTTTGGTAATGTAAATATAATCGCCTGCTTGACAAGTGTTGTTTTGTTTTAAAAAATGTTTTTTTACGGTGCCATTTACACTAAGGCCAAACAAAGGTTCACTGGTTTGTATGCTGTGGCCGCCAGCAATTGGAATACCTGCTTTGGCGCAAATATGTTGTGCCCCTCGCATTACTTCTTGTGCATCTTCAACAGATAGAATATCTACAGGCCAACCTAGGATAGCAAGTGCCATGATCGGTTGTCCGCCCATGGCGTATACATCGCTTATGGCATTGGCTGCTGCAATCTGACCAAAATCAAAGGCACTGTCTACAATGGGTAAAAAGAAATCAGTTGTGCTGATGATACAATCTTCCGCATTCAAGGCATAAACAGCGGCATCGTCGTTACTAGAATTTCCTACCAACAGGGAAGGGAAGTTGGTTGTAGGCGACTGTGATAAAATGCGACTAAGAACAGCTGGTTCGATTTTACAACCGCAACCGCCACCTTTGCTAAATGAGGTGAGCCTAGTTGGCATTTCTTATTTCCATTTCTCTTTTCGAGCCATCTTTATAGGTAATGATGGCATAAAACATATCGGGCTTTTCGTTGGCCTTGGTTAAAATTTCTACCATTGTTATTTCAGGATTCATACCAATGGGCAAAAATTTGTAGTTTAATTTTTTTCTCTCAGCATCTGTGAGTTTTGCTGGACGATACATGAAAAATAAATTCGCATTCCCATGCATGGCTGGTGCATTTACGCGGTAGCTACCATCTACATTCTTCATGAAATTAATGTCGTTCTTGGGTTGTTTTTCCAGTTCAATAACATTTAAAATTGAGTCTAATCTCTTTTCTGGTCGGCAATGTAAGGTCATGAAGTTTTCGCAAACAATATACAACATGTTGTTACGCGCATAAAAAGTGGCTTTGCCTTTAAGTGCCGCAGTTATTTTAGATTCTATGTCATCAAAATTACATGATCTTAAGGTGCTTGTTAGCATGCCAAATTGCATAAAGGCAGTGGCATAACTGCATGGTCCCATAAAACTATTGCATCCGCTAAATCCATAAATAACGTTGGAGTCGAGGTCGAATTTTATAGAGGGCTTGGCCTTTAAAGCCAAGGTTTTTTTGCCGTATTGTTCAATGTTGATGATTTGAAAAGTATTGTTTTCTAAAATGCGCTTATCCGTATGCACTGTACTTTTTTCATAGATAATGGTGTTGAGTGAATATTGATATTGTGGGCCATCAACTTCTGTGAATTTTAATTTTTGTTGGCTAACTTCAATATAATATTCAAAACCTTTTTCGTGGGTAAATCCTTCAATGGTCCATGGGAAATTAACCCAATTACTGTCTTCACTTTCTCTAATTCTCAAGCAAGAAGTCATGGCATCGCCTAATTGGCAACCAATTTTTGCATCGGCCACATACCATTTTTTAATTTCATTGTCTTGTGCTTCTATTCCGTTTATCCAGCCTATAAAGGCGATACATGCTATCACTACTCTTTGCATCATATTTTTTCTTATTTTCACTGTATTTTTTATTGGTTGATCTTTTCGATTTAGAAGCTTTGCAAATGTTGCAATAATAATTGACAATTGTTATCTGCATGGGTGCTTTCTAGCTCAAATTTAACATAATTCTGACAATTTTTTTTGATGCGTCCATTTTCATACCCTTTGTCGTAGTATTGCAAAAGTCGCTCAACAACAGGGTGCAATTGATGGTTCAATGTCATTTGACACAGGGCCTCAGTTGTTTCTATGCCAAGGCGTTTGCTAAGTTTGCGTATTCCTTCCGTTAAGGCTACTAAATCAAATTGACCATAGGTGTTCACAATGAAATTGATGCGTTCTTGCAGGGGTAATACAATTTCAATGCCATTTGCTTTTTGCATGTTGGTCCATAGTTCAAGTGGAATTGCAATTTTACCAATGCTAATACTTTCGGCCTCTACCCAAAGTCGTTTTTCAGGCTGATAACCTTTCAATGCATCGAATATTAAATTGGCAAATTGTGCATTACTAGGTTGAGACAATTCACCGATGCCACCAAAAGCACTGCCTTTATGATTGGCGAGGGCTTCTAGATTTAAAACGTGTTCACCCTTTGCTTTCATTGCTTCTAAAAGACCAGTTTTATTGCAACCTGTATTGCCACTTAAAATATAAATATTGTTAAAACTTTCAATGGTTTTAAGAATATAATTGCGATAGGATTTATAGCCACCGCTCAGCAGAAGAACATCATAGCCATTCTCGCTTAAAAATTCGGCCATTTTATGACTGCGCAATCCGCCTCTGGCACAATATAACTTAATAGATTTTGATTTAGTATGCTTTTGAATATTTTCAATAAACGCGTGGCGAATGGGGTTCACCAATTGATAACCCAATGCAATGGCAGCTGTTTTCCCTTTTTGTTTATAGCAAATGCCTATTGCCTTCCAGTGCTCATCGTTCAGCAGGGGTAAGTTAATGGAAGAAATAATAGCGCTACCTTCAAATTCTAAAGGTGATCTTACATCAAAGCATGGTGCTTGAACGTTTGAAAATTCATTGATATTGACTGGCGTAATCACACCATTTGGTCGTTTAATGGTTCCAGGTTGCCGCCTATTTCAAGGCCTTTTATGTCTGCAATCGCACTGCCGGCAATCCCTTTAATACTGCCATACATTCCAACTGTATTGATAAGTACTTTTTCTATTTGCTTTTCTCTTTCTTTCCAAAGGCGTTCCATAGCAATTTTCTCGCGGGTGATTTCTGTTTTCAAACTCATGAACCCTTCTGAAATGGCCTCAATCTTATGTTTAAATTCATTGCCAGTTAAATAGTGGTATAACATGGTCATTTTTTCGCCTTTGTTTTCTTGCGAAGCATTGGCCTCGCTAATTTTAATGAGCGTTTGACGGAGTATTAATGCGAGACTTCGCGCCTCGTGAAATTGACAGATGTAAACCCCTTCCTTGATACCAAAACCTTCCATGTCTTTCGGCATGGCTTGGGTTACAATAACACCAACATCGCCACCACTTTGTCTGAAATCCGCTTTAAATTTTTCAATCCAAAGGGGTTGAAAATCCTTGGTGCGTTTACTCTCCCAAACAATCGTGCCACATGGTTGACCCAATCCATTCTTTACAGTTTGAATTAAGTCGGCACCTTTAACCCCCTTCCCAACCTCGCTAATGTCATCGAAAGGGAAAATTTGTTTGAGCATTTCTTCTAATGCAAGCTCTTGCACTTCGCCTTGCATTTGCATACTGCCTTGTTCCGATTTGCGTTTCATTTCCTCAATCAATCGGTTCTGATCATCTATCTTTTTTTGAAATTCTTTTAAACGCATTTCATTTTTTTGATCGGCCTCTTTGCCTATGCGTTCTTTTAATTCGTTCTCTTTTTCATGCAATAGTTTTTTGGTATCCAACTCATGTTGGTTTTCTAAATCTTTCATGCGTTGTTGAATTTCTAATTTCTCAACTTCGAGTTTGCGAAGGTTTTTTAATTTTTCTTCGTTCTCTTCATTTTGTTTTTTATAAAATTCAATTTGCAATTCATTCTCCTTTGTGAGTTTTGATTTAACTTGTTCCTCTACCTCTTTTTTTCTATTCGCGAGTTCTAAAGTTTGCTCCTCCAAATTTTGTTTGCGTTCTGCTTCAATTTGAATTTTTTGAAGACGTATTTGTTCGTCTGATTTTGCCTTTTCAATGCTCCATTTTTCATTGAACTCGCTTTTTAGTTTTGCGCCTACTTGTTTTTCAATATCGGCGGTAAGTGCACTCTCAATACTAAATTGGTGTTTGCATTTGGGACATGTAACTTGGTTGTTCTGACTCATAAATTTAAAGGCATACGAACCTACAATTATTTTTTGATTTTTTTTAAAGTTTGAAATGAGTTGGCGTTAAAAAACTACAAAAGCATATTGTTTTATTGAAATGAAGACGAAGTTTTCCAAACGATTAACGTTGATTTTCTATGGGACTGCAAAATGGTTTCGACTTATCCTCTTTTACTCTAATGGAGCATCAAGCATTATTTTTTACGCTTTATGTCTTTTTCAATGAAGTGAATGATTTCACCAGCAATGTCTTTACCCGTAGCTGCCTCAATACCCTCGAGTCCTGGCGAAGAGTTAACTTCTATCACCAAAGGGCCTCTTTCGCTTGGCAACATATCGACACCTGCGATATTTAATCCTAAGGCTTTGGCGGCTTTGATTGCCACTTCTTCTTCCTCGTCGCTTAGTTTGATCACCTTGCTCGTGCCACCGCGGTGCAGGTTGCTTCTAAATTCATCTTCCTTGCCTTGTCTTACCATCGCGCCTACCACTTTATCGCCAACAACAAAGGCGCGTATGTCGCTGCCCTTCGCTTCTTTCACAAACTCTTGCACTAAGAAGTTGGCGTTCATGCCATAGAAAGCTTCTATGACACTCTTAGCGGCTTTTTTTGTCTCTGCCAACACAACCCCTAAACCTTGTGTACCTTCAATTAATTTGATAATCAATGGAGCTCCACCCACTTGTTTAATCACATGGTCGATATCATCTGGGTGACGGGCAAAGACGGTCTTAGGCAAAGCAATGTTTTCCATGCTGAGTAATTGCAATGTTCTTAACTTATCACGGCTGCGAACCAAAGCAGCAGCAGTTAACGAAGTATATATTTTTTGTGCTTCGAATTGGCGTATAATGGCCGACCCATAATAGGTAACTGAGGCGCCAACTCGCGGAATAACAGCATCAATGTCCAATAATGATTTATTGTTGTGAAAAATGGTAGGGGCCCCTTTTTCAATCACCACATAACAGTGGGTATGACTGATGATTTGGGTATTATGTCCCCTTGCCTCGGCGGCTTCTAGCAACCTTTTGGTTGAGTAGAGGCGAGGGTTGCGCGATAGTACAACAATGTTCATGGCCTGTTATTTTTCTTTGTATTATATGACAGATTTTTTTGTGCAACATCGACAAGAAAATGTTGATGCAATAATTTTTTTCCAAGTAAAACGGGGAAGGTCATATCTGACCGATTGGCTAAAGAGAACTCTGATTCGATTGTTTCATTAAAAAGTTTGATTTTTAATTTTACAAAATAACGGTATTCTTTATCTCCAAAACTATTTTTAACTCGCTTCTCTTTGAATTGCGTTGTGGTACAATCTTTCTTAACATAGGCTTTGTGCTTCGGATCTAAAAGTCGAAAAACAAGCACATCTTCACCATTGATTTCTCTAATTCTTACACGGTGACAATGGATAGAGGAGGATTCTGCACCAGTATCAATTTTGCAACCAATGTTCTCTAATCCCAATTCTGGAAAATCAATCTTATCGGAGTTGCCTATTATTTTTTTGTTCTTAAGCTTTACCATCGTTATAAGTGTTGTACAATTTATAATAAGGACCGCGCTTTTCCATCAATTCATTGTGGGCACCGCGCTCAATGATAAATCCTTTGTCTAAAACAATGATTTCATCGGCATCTTGTATGGTAGTTAATCGGTGCGCAATTACTAGCGTTGTGCGATCTTGGCGCAAATTGTCGAGGGCTTGTTGCACCAATTTTTCACTCTCATTGTCTAAGGCACTCGTAGCTTCATCTAATATCAAGACCGCTGGATTGCGCAGCAACGCACGCGCTATGGCGATGCGTTGGCGTTGGCCACCGCTTAATTTACTGCCCCTTTCGCCTATGATGGTATCAAATCCTAGTTCAGATTGCATAATAAAATCATAGGCATTTGCCAATTTTGCGGCTTTCTCTAAGTCGGCTTTGTTCACACCTTCTAATCCAAAAATAATATTGCTGGCAATGGTATCGTTAAATAGGATGGCTTCCTGCGAAACAATGCCCATCATTGAACGCAAACTTTGAATAGAAAAGGATTTGATGTTCACGCCATCAATTAAAATTTCACCATTTTCTATGTCATAAAAACGCGGCAATAAATCTGCGATGGTACTTTTGCCGCTGCCACTTGCACCCACCAAAGCCACCTTTTTATTTTTAGGAACAGTAAAACTTATGCCGTGCAAAACAATATCTAATCCGTAAGCAAAATTAACGTTCTTGTATTCAATGGCGTGCTTTACATTTTTAACCTCAACAGGATTGGGTTGCTCATAAATTTTAATATCAGCATTTAAAATTTCTTCATAGCGATCTAAACTTGCAGCGCCGCGTTGCACCATCGGGAATGCTTGTGAAAGCTGTTTAAAAGGCGGTATGACCTGACTGAATATGGCGAAGTAAGCCAAAAAAGCCGAACCTACCAATTGACCTTCGAATACCATGTTGCCGCCAAACCAAAGGATCACACCCGCAACAATGATGGCTAATGTTTCTGAAATAGGAGATGCCAAGTCACCGCGGTGGTTCACTTTAATATTGGCTAAGGTAGAACTGGCATTTAATGCATCGAATTTGTGCTTAAAGACTTTCTCTCCTACAAATGCTTTGATGATGCGCATGCCGCCCAAAGATTCTTCTAAAAAGGAAAGGACATTGCTCTGTTGCTCTTGGTTGCGCTTAGATTTTCTTCGCAATGATTTGCCAAGTAATGCGATTGAGCCTGCAGCAATGGGCAAAAGGCCAACCACAAAAAGTGTTAAGCCAGGACTCATATATACCAGTGTGCCCACATAAAAAACAATGGTGACCGGCTCCTTAAATATCGCTTCTAATGAGGCCATCATGCTCCATTCCACTTCTTTCACATCGTTACTCATGCGCGATATCAAATCGCCTTTTTTCTCATTGCTAAAATAGGAGAGTGGCAGGGCTAATATTTTTTGAAAAATGTTTTTTCTAATATTTTCTATGCTTCTATTTCTTAAAATTACGAGATAATATAAAGCCAAATAGCGCGCTATGTTTTTAATGATGGTGGCAATAATGAGCGCGATACAGATGAGCAGTAAAGCTTGCTTTTTATCGTTTTGAACATACTCTGTCATCCATTGAATGAAGGCATTGTACATTGAAGTAAAATCGGTGCTTGAACCAGCGTCGATGGCACGCGGTTTAATCGCTTCTTTATTGTTGTTAAACATAAAGTCGAGCAAAGGCATGAGCAAACCTAAAGAAAACAAACCTGCTAAAATCTGAATTAAATTAAACAGCATGTTAAGCGCTGCCAATCCTTTATAGGGCAGGATAAGGAGGACAATACGCTTCATTGCTTTCATAAAGAGGCAAATTAACTACTTTTTTAAATTAATTAAGATTAATTTTTGATGAATGAATTAAATCAATAGGCGTAATCTGCCAAGTACTCGTAGTCGTGAGTGAGTTGTCCATTGGTGCAGATGGTTGCGGCATGAATGATGGGACTATTGGGTTTCATCAATTCAGGAATCACATAATCAATCAGCATTTGACCAAAACCTTCACTGGCATCTTTGGGCAATTCGGTTGGCAAATTACTAACAGCCATAATGTCGATGTTATCAGATTGGTAGGGTTCGCAAACATCCATGGTGGTTGGACTGAATCCAAAAACAGGGTCGGTGATTTTGGTATCTTTGAGCGTAATGGGCACGCTGCCATTGATATCGCAACTGATGTCTGCAATTACTTTGGTTTTAAAAGTAGGCAAGCGGGTTTCATTAGCGGCAAACAAGCGGTCCATTTTATCATCCCAATAAATGCCATTCATCAATAAATCACAGAAAGGCAAATAGTAGCGGAACACGCATCGGTAGCGGGTAGGGTCGTGGTGAAAATCACTGCGATCATATGGTTTGCCATCAATGCGTTCATATAAATTTTCGGTCAGTAATTCTGCAAATACAGGCTCCGCAAAAATTTTGGTAAGAATGTCCGCTGCAGTAACTTGCTTTATGCCGGCCTCCTTTAAAAGTTCAAGCGCACCTAAAGAAACACGGCCATTGCCTGTGAGAATAATTTTGATGTTGGAAAGTTTTAATTTTTTGAGTTCGCGTTTTACTTCTGCGTAATCGTGGCAGAGGTAGGCGGGTTTTAACTCAAAGGCATTGTATTTTTTGCCCCAAGTTAACAAACCATTATATGCACCTACAATCCCAGCAAAGCGACCGAAACCCAAAACACGGTCGCCGTTTTTCCAACGCAGGGTTTCATAATCTATCATTGTAATTCGCTTCTGAATCAAAGCATGCATCAAATGTTTATTATGCGCTTGTTTCTTGATAGTATGAGAAAAAAACAAATATTTTTTATTGGGGATAAGTGCCTCGCTAGGCACTTCTTTGATGCCTAATAGATATTCGCAATCGCTAATATCTTCTTTAACGTTAATGCCAACTTTTGCATAAAGTTCGTCGGCAAAACAACGCTCGGGCGAGGGTTGTATATAAATTTCTATTGAGGGAAATTGATCTTTAATTGCAGCGCATTGGGCAGGGGTAAAGGGCACCCGTTTATCAGAAGGTAATTTTTCTTCGCGCAGAATTCCGAATTTTAAATTCATAAAATGTATTGCAAAGATATTGAATTGAGGGATTTAATACTTTTAAAATTTATGATTGAGAAAAAGGAATTAAAGTTCAATAAGCGGACATACAGCTTTTAAAATTTAATTATTAAGCGTTGTAACAGAAGAATATGGATCGAAGAAAATTAAATTTTCTCAAATTTGGTGTAACTGCTTGCACCACTTTTAGTGTTCACTAATAGCATATAGGTTCCTGTGCACAAATCTTGAATTTTAATATTTTCATCTGAATGCTCAGTAAAACCTTGCATAACGATTTCGCCCATTAAATTAAAAACGGTAAAATATGATTTGGCCGGAAGATTCTTGATACAAATAGTTTCTTTAGCAGGATTTGGATAGACCATCATTGTGATCGTGTTAATGTTTGCAATGCCAGATGTTTTAAAATTCTTGTCAGTTGTGTATAAAGAACAAGGTAAACCTGAATTTTCATTTGAC
>Ga0114969_10005124_pt1 | contig 10309 bp, 5 predicted proteins | sample M_130807_MF_Meta_FD_87316 | JGI IMG/M metagenome (GOLD analysis project Ga0114969, IMG submission 87316) | Freshwater microbial communities from Lake Montjoie, Canada to study carbon cycling - M_130807_MF_MetaG | ecosystem: Environmental > Aquatic > Freshwater > Lake | place: Lake Montjoie...
ATGGACTTCGCTAAACTCACTCAAATGTCGCGTCAGGCGATGACCGACGCGCAGAACATCGCCCGTCGTCTCAATCACACCGAGGTCGATACGTGGCACCTCTTCTCGGCGCTCGTCGCGCAGGAGAATGGCATCGTGCCCGGGCTCCTCGCTAAATTGTCGATCACGGCGAGTGCTGTGCAACTTTCCGTCGAGCGGGAGTTGGCGCGCATTCCGAAAGTCACGGGGAGCGTAGACACGTCGAAGATATACGTGACCCAGGCCATTAATGAAATGCTGACCCGCGCCGAAGAGGAGGCGAAGTCGCTCAAGGATGATTTCGTGTCGGTGGAGCACCTGCTGCTCGGGCTGCTCGCTGTGGCGAAACCTGATACGTTGAAGCAGCTCTTCAAGAGTTTCGGGCTTGATCGCGCCAACGTGCTCACCGTGTTGAAGGACATGCGCGGGGCGCAGCGCGTAACGACGGACAACCCCGAAGCCACCTACGCGGCGCTGGAAAAATACGGCATCGATCTCGTCGCGCTGGCGCGTAAAGGGAAAATGGACCCGGTGATCGGCCGCGATGAGGAGATTCGCCGCACGATTCGGATTCTATCACGTAAGACGAAAAACAATCCCGTGCTCATCGGCGAACCCGGCGTCGGCAAGACGGCGATTGTCGAGGGTCTCGCGCAGCGCATTCTCCGTGGTGACGTCCCCGAGGGGCTCAAGGACAAGACGATCTTCTCGCTCGATATGGGTGCACTCGTCGCCGGTGCGAAATATCGAGGCGAATTTGAAGAGCGTCTGAAAGCGGTGCTCGCCGAGGTGAAACAAAGCGACGGGCGCATCATTCTCTTCATTGACGAACTCCACACCATCGTCGGCGCGGGCAAGAGCGAGGGCGCGATGGACGCGGGCAATCTCCTCAAGCCCATGCTGGCGCGCGGCGAGTTGCACTGCATCGGCGCGACGACGCTCGATGAGTATCGCCAACACATCGAGAAGGACGCCGCGCTCGAGCGGCGTTTCCAGCCGGTCGTCGTCGATCAGCCGACCGTCGAGGATGCGCTGTCGATATTACGTGGCATCAAGGAACGCTTCGAGCTGTACCACGGCGTGCGCATTCAGGACAACGCACTCGTCGCTGCGGTCACGTTGTCGAACCGCTACATCACTGATCGCTTTTTGCCCGACAAGGCCATCGATCTCATGGACGAGGCCTGCGCGATGATCCGCACCGAAATGGATTCGATGCCGCAGGAGCTCGACGAGCTCACGCGCAAGTCGCTCCGTCTCGAAATCGAGGAGACGGCGCTCGCGAAGGAGAAGGACGAGGCCAGCAAGCGGCGGCTCGATGTATTGCGCAAGGAGCTCGCTGAAGCGCGGGAGAAAGCGCAGGGCATCAAGCTTCACTGGGAGAAGGAAAAAGCCTCCGTGCAGAAGACGCGTAAACTTCGCGAGGAGATCGAGGCTTTGCGTCTTGCGATGGAAAAGGCCGAGCGTGCCTACGATCTGAATACAGTGGCGGAGCTGCGTCACGGGAAGATTCCGCAGATGGAAGAGGAGCTGAAGCGGCTCGATAAGAAAGGCCGTGAGCAGACAACGTTGTTCAAAGAAGAGGTGTCCGCGGAGGAAATTGCCGAGATTGTGTCGAAGTGGAGCGGCGTGCCCGTGACGCGCCTCGTCGAGGGCGAGAAGGACAAACTGCTGCGGCTGGAGGATGTTTTGCACCAACGCGTGATCGGTCAGCACGAGGCGGTGACGCTCGTGACCGAGGCGATTCTCCGCGCGCGCAGTGGGATCAAGGACCCGCGGCGGCCTGTGGGGAGTTTTTTGTTTCTTGGACCGACGGGCGTCGGCAAGACCGAACTCGCGAAGACGCTTGCCGAGACGCTCTTCGACACCGAGACGGCGATGGTGCGGATCGACATGTCGGAATACATGGAGAAGCACAGTGTCTCGCGGCTGATTGGTGCGCCTCCTGGTTACGTCGGCTACGACGAAGGCGGACAGCTCACCGAGGCCGTGCGCCGCAAGCCCTACGCGGTGATCCTCTTCGATGAAATCGAGAAGGCGCACCCGGATGTCTTCAACGTTCTCCTCCAGGTGCTCGATGATGGGCGCATCACGGACTCGCAGGGGCGCACGGTCGATTTTAAGAACACGATCATCATCATGACGTCGAACCTCGGTTCGCGGCATCTGCTCGAAGGCGTGACGGGCGACACGATCCCCGAGAGCGTGCGCGAGAGTGTGATGATGGAGCTGCGCAAGGCGTTTCGCCCCGAGTTTCTGAACCGCATCGACGAGACTATCCTTTTCAAGCCACTCACCCTGGAGGAAATCACGACGATCGTGGACCTGCTGCTGGCCGATCTCAACCAGCGCCTCGCCGACCGCCGCGTGACCGTGTTGCTCGACAAAAAAGCGAAGGAGTGGGCTGCGGAGAAAGGTTACGACCCCGTCTTCGGCGCGCGTCCGCTGAAACGTTTCCTCCAGCGCACTATCGAGACGCAGCTCGCGCGGGCCCTCATCGCGGGGGCGGTGGCCGAGGGCAGCGAGGTGACGTTTGTGGTGAAGGCGGATGCGCTCACGATGAAGTAAGCAGGGAGGGGGGGGCAGACGCGCTGAGGTTCTCGCGTCCCCCACAAGTTGGTGGGCGTGGAGTCGGAGCGGTGACGCCCTCGACGCTGGGGATTAGCCGAGAAAATCCGTCGTGAACAAGGCAGATTTTTCCTCGCACCGAACTGAATCCGCGTTTGAGTTGACTGCGCGAGCATTCGTTGTGCCCCAGAGGGTCTGCTGATTACACGAGCATCAGCAGTCCGTTTCGGGCGCGACGCGGTGAACGCGCCTCCTCACCCCGAAATTCCCTCAAGCATGAAATTCATGAACCGGCGTCGTTTTATCCTCAAGTCCCTCGGTGCAACCTTGGCGCTCCCTTCACTGCCGTCGCTCCTAGCCAATGCCGTGGGTGGAAATTCTGCCGTGCAGGCGGCCAAGGGCGCCGGGGCCGGCGCGCGGCGTTTCGTCGCGGTCGGGAATCTGCTCGGCTATCAGGTAAAGCAGTTCTTTCCCGAAACGACCGGCGCGGCCTACGAGCAGACCACGTTGCTCAAACCGCTCTGGGATGTGCGCAAGCACCTGACGGTTTACCGCGGACTCGACCACGGGATCAAGGGCGGTCACTTCGCGGTGCATTCGTTCCTCTCGGGCGTCCTCAATTCGGAAGCGCAGAATCGGCCGAGCGGCAATGTCTCCATCGACCAGTTCATGGCCGACAAGATTGGCCATGAGACGCGGTTCCCTTCGCTGACGGTCGGTTCCGAGGGCGGCATCCACGGTGGCTGCCAGATCGCGTGGACGAAATCCGGCGTGCGTGTGCCTCCCATCACCGGGCCGGCTGAGTTGTTTGACCGGCTCTTTGTCAGCGACTCCCAAGAGCGCTTGGATCGGCGCAACGAGGAGAACCGTTTGCAGGCCTCCATTCTCGATACCGGGCTGGTGGACGCGAACCGTCTCTCCAAGCGGGTCAACCGCGAGGACAAGGACAAGCTAGACGAATACTTCACCTCCATTCGCGACGTCGAGAAGCGCCTCGAGCTCCGCCAGCGATGGGCCAGCCTGCCCAAGCCGAAGGCGCCCTTTGACCAACCGGCCAACAAGAACCGGGTCGACGACCTACCGATGCTCTATGAGCTGATCGCGCTGGCGCTGCAGACTGATTCGACGCGCATCGCCACGCTCGAAATTGGCGGCGATTTTCTGCCGCAGAATCTGGGCATCGACAAGGCCTACCACAGCCTCTCGCACCACGGTAACGAGGCGGCGGCGATCGCGCACCTCATCACCCTCGAGACCTACCAAATTGAGCATTTCGGCAAGTTCCTCGCGCGCCTTGCCAAGATGGATGATGGAGACCGGACCTTGCTCGACTCGACCTCGGTGCTCTTCGGCAGCGGCATCGGCGATGCGAACTCGCACAAGAACTCCGATCTCCCGATCCTCCTCGCTGGCGGAGGCTACCGTCATGGTGAATTCAAGAAGGTCGCGGCGTCGGGTCCGAACAAGGTGCCGCTGTGCAATCTCTTCGTCGATATTGCCCAGCGCATGGGAGTGGAGACGGAGTCGTTTGGCACGAGCACGGGCCGGTTCGGGATTTCGTAAAGTGGGTTCCGGGAAATTTCGTTCGCCGATGAGTGTGGGTCTTTCTGGAGACGCGACGCCTTCGTCGCGTGCGCGGCAAAAACGCGCCGAGGGCGTCGCGTCCGTATGCAATGTGATCCGCTACCTTGCGCTCGTGTTCGTCGCGACCTTTGCTCAAGCGGCGGAATCACCCGGGCAAAAAGTATTTTCCCAGTTCGCGGGAACATACTGCCTGAAATGCCACGACACCGAGACGCAGAAAGGCGACCGGGAATTTGTAAGTTTCAAGCTGCCGCTCGCCACGCAAGAGGCGCTGATCACGGCCAAGGATATCATCGATCAGCTCACGCTGCGGGAGATGCCACCCGGGAAGGCGGAACACCATCCGACCGACGACGAGCGGCTAGCGATCATCCGCGTCCTGCGGGAGGGCATCACGGGGGCGCGCGGCAAGATCGAGGGCACCGCTGCGCGCACGGTCATGCGCCGGCTTTCGAACCGTGAATACGAGAACACGCTAGCGACCCTCTTTGGTCGCCGGGTGGATACCCTCGGTCTCACGGCGGATTTTCCGAAGGAGAAGGCGAGCGAGCATATCGACACCATCGGGAAGTCGCTCGTGACGTCCGGCTTTCTGCTGGACCAATATTTCCAGTCCGCCAACCGTCTCGTCGAGGCCCGCCTCGGCCGGCCGGAAATGCCGTCGAAGTCCTGGCACTTCACAGAAAATTTCGTGCAATACGAGGAGCTGTCGGGGCCGCATAAGGCGGCCCTCAACTACAAGTTTCTCTGCCTGTATGAGCAGCCGAATACCGACACGCGGCAGGGCGGCTACGGACATATCGAGGACTTTCTCAAAGGCGTGCCGGTCTCCGGGCTCTACGATATCGAGGTCCTGGCGCAGGCGATGCATCGCGACACGCACTACGACCCCACCATCTTCAGTATCGATTTATCGGAACCATTCTTGCTCGGTGTCGTACCCGGCGACGCGACCAAGAACCACATCCATTATCCTCAGGCGATCGAGCCGCTCCTCGCGCAGGCGACGGTGCCCGATGACAAGCCGGAGTGGCTTAAATTCCGCGTCTGGCTCGAAGCTGGGCAGACGCCGCGTTTCATTTTTCCTAACGGACCCTACGAGTCGCGTGCTTCCGTCATCACGATCAACAAGCGCTACGCGGACGACTTTCAGGGTCGATTCGCGAAGGCCGGCGTTAGTCGCACGCACCTCTTGAAGGAGGGAAAACTCCCGCACATCCGCATCGGCGAAATCAAGATTGAAGGTCCTATTTTTGAGGTCGGTGGCAGGATAGAGGAGATCGCGGTGTTTGGTGAGCAAGGTTTTCAGGCGAAACGTGCGCTCGATCAGCTCTATGCCTTCGGTGCCCGCGCGTTTCGACGCCCGCTGACGAGTGCCGATCGCGCGAGCATTCGGAAAACTTACGACCAACGTATCGGTGAGAAATCGACGCCGCGTCAGGCGGCGCTCGATACGCTGAAGATGCTGCTGTGCTCGCCCTCGTTTCTCTATTTCAGCGAGATCACGGATGAGAAAAATCCTCGGCTGGGCTCCTACGATCTCGCCGCGCGCCTCGCCTATGCGCTGTGGGGCGCGCCACCGGACCCCAAGCTGATGGCGGTCGCGCATGCCGGCAAATTGACTGCACCCGAAGAGCTCAGAAGGCAGAGCCAGCGGCTCCTCGCCGACGACCGCGTGGGCGGATTCGTGAACGCCTTCCTCGACGCCTGGTTGAATCTACGCGACCTCGGCAGCATGCCGCCGCCGCGTGAATCCACGCGGGTGTATTACGCCGAAAATTTGCCCGAAGCGATGAAGACGGAGGTCCGCCTCTTTTTCCGTCATTTACTGAAGGAAAACGGATCGGTGCGGCAGTTTCTCGAGGCCGACCATACCTTTGCCGACAAGCGACTGGCCAAGCTCTACGACCTGCCCGAGCAAAAGACTCTCCGCATCGCCGACGGTTTCCAGCGGGTCAGTATCGAGGGCAACCGCCAGCGGGGCGGTTTGCTCGGCATGGCGGGAGTGCTCACGGTCAGCGCGAACGGGGTGGAAACCTCGCCCGTGACGCGCGGTGTTTGGGTCTCGGAAAACATTCTCGGTATCAAGCCGCCGCCGCCGCCGGATGTGGTTCCCGCGATCGAGGCGGACGTGACTGGAGCCACCACTGTCCGTGAGCGCCTCGCAAAACATCGGGCCGACCCGACCTGCGCCGAATGCCATCGGAAGATTGATCCGCTCGGCTTCGGTCTCGAGACCTTCGACCCCATCGGCCGTTGGCGCACGAACTACGCGAAGCCCAAGGGCAACGCGCCCGCGCCGGCAGTGGATGCCACCGGTGAATTCGGCTCCGGGGAAACCTATGCGGGTTTTCACGATTTCAAAAGCATCCTCGCTGCGGGCCGGACGGACGTTTTTTCCCGTCACCTCATCAGGCAATTTCTCAGTTATGCCACGGGCCGCCACATGGAAGGCGTCGATGAGTTCGTGATCGACGACATCTTTCAGGCTGTAAAGAAAGATGGATACGGTCTGCGCACCCTGATCGTCGAGGCCCTCGCCAGCGAGATCTTCCGTTCGCGGTGACTCGATTAACGTTCGCTCGCACGGGGCGAGCCGGGGAAGCGCTGGCGCCATGGGCGGATCGCGGCGATCGTCGACTTGCTGGCATCAGCGGCGGCCGAGCGTTCGGACGGTGGCTGGTCAACGGTGGAGCGGCGACGCCCCGTTGCCGTGCCTTCGGCTGCATCCCGCTGAGCGAAAAAACCGCGTTGAGGTCGTCGTACCGGCACACAGAGTGAGCGGATGCCCGCCGAGCCCATCCGCTTTTTTGACCGCTCTTCCCGCACCGTTAAGACGGAGCAAATTTACGGGGAAAGTTGGCTCCGTTTTGCCTATGAGAACCCCACCGGGCGTTTCTTCGTCTGGCTGCTCGTGCGGCGGGCAATTTTCTCCCGTTGGTATGGTTGGCGGATGAACATCCGTGCGGACCACGATGCAGGCGGGACGTTCATTCAGTTGGTCCAGATGCTGTGCGGCGGTAACAACAGTGCGGCCCGAATTTTGCCGTTCATCACGAACTACAATCTCGATGTGGACGAGTTCGCGAAGTCGGCCTTCGACTACAAAACGTTCAACGAATTTTTCTATCGGGCCCTCAAGCCCGAGGCGCGGCCCATCTCTGCGGGTGCGCGCGTGGCGGTGTTTCCGGCCGACGGACGGCATCTCGCGATACCCAATGTCGACACGGCCGAAGGTTTTTATGTGAAGGGGGCGAAGTTTTCGTTGAGCGAATTGCTCGGCGATGCAGCGCTCGCAAAGACCTTCGCCGGTGGCGCCATGCTGATCTCGCGGCTGTGCCCCGTGGACTATCACCGGTTTCACTTTCCGGTGGCAGGTGCGCCCAACGAATCAAAACTGATCAACGGCTGGCTCTACTCGGTGAGTCCCGTCGCGTTGCGGCGTAATGTCCGCTACCTCGTCGAAAACAAACGTGAGCTCACGCTGCTCGAGTCGGTGGAGTTTGGCACGGTGGCCATTCTGGAAGTGGGCGCGACGAACGTGGGTAGCATTAAACAGGGATATGTGCCCGGTCGTGCGGTGGCCAAGGGGGATGAAAAGGGGCTCTTTGCGTTTGGGGGTTCGTGCGTGATCACGCTGTTCCAACACGGGCGCATTCGCTTCGAGGCCGATTTGGTTAAGTCGAGTGCGGCACAGATGGAGCTTTACGCCAAGATGGGCGACCGGTTGGGCGAGGCCCCGTGATGCGCAGCGTAATTTTGGGGTTCCTCGTAGGGTGGTCGGCGTGGCTGCCCGCCGCGGCGCAGCCGTTTGCCTTTGCGGAGGCAACGATCGACGACCTCCAGGCGCGGATGGCGGCCGGCGCCCTCACAGCGCGGGAGCTCACAGCCGCGTATCTCGCACGTATTGAGGAGTTGGATAAGGCGGGTCCGAAACTGAACGCGATTATCGAGCTGAATCCCGACGCTTTGACGATCGCGGATCGACTCGACGCCGAACGCAAAATGGGCCGCGTGCGCGGCCCGCTGCATGGGATTCCCGTGCTCATCAAGGACAACATCGCCACGTCGGACAAAATGGATACGACCGCCGGCTCGCTCGCGCTCGTCGGCCTGAAGCCACCGCGGGATGCATATTTGGTCACGCGATTGCGGCTGGCAGGTGCGGTCTTACTCGGTAAGACGAACCTGAGCGAATGGGCAAACTTTCGTGGTGAGCGCTCGGTGAGTGGCTGGAGCGGGCGCGGCGGGCAAACGCGGAATCCTTACGTTCTGGACCGGAATCCTTCCGGCTCGAGTTCCGGCTCGGCGGTGGCGGTTTCGGCAAACCTGTGCGTCGTCGCGATCGGCACCGAGACTAATGGCTCAATCATTTCGCCGTCGATGGTATGCGGTGTGGTGGGGTTCAAGCCCACGGTGGGTCTGGTGAGCCGTAGCGGGGTGATTCCGATCGCGGCCACGTTCGACACGGCCGGGCCGATTGCCCGCACCGTGCGCGACGCGGCGCTCGTGCTGGCGGCACTCGCCGGCGTCGATGAGCGCGATGCGGTCACGCAAAATCTACCTGCTGATTTACCTAGGAAGTTGGCGCTGCCGCTGCCGGCGGGCGCGCTCAACGGCGCGCGGGTCGGCGTGATTCGCCATCCCAGCGCCCGGCGCGATCCGGACGCCGGGATGGCCGTAGGGCTCGATGTGTTACGCGCCGCTGGTGCGGAGATTATCGACGTAGGCGAGCTGCCGGGACCGGCGAGTGCCGGCACCGCGCGAATCGACGTGATGCTCTACGAGATGAAAGCGGGCATCAACGCCTACCTCGCTGAGCTTGGGCCTGCCGCTTCGATGCAGAGCCTGGCCGACGTGATTAAGTTCAATGACGAGCGTTGGGCGCAGGAGCAGCCGCTTTTCGGCCAGCAATACTTCACGCGGGCGCAGGCCAAGGGCCCACTGACTGAACCGGCGTATTTGGAAGCGCGGGAGAAATGCTGGCGCGTCGCGCGCGGCGAGGGAATTGATGCGTTGATGGATACACACCGTCTTGATGCGCTCGTCGGCGGTGGTGCTGGGGTGGCGGCGATGGCGGGCTACCCGAGTGTGATCGTGCCATTTGGGGTGGGGTCCCCGCTGCCCACGGGTTTCCTGTTTTACGGTCGCGCGTGGAGCGAAGTGAAATTGCTCGCGCTGGCAGCGGATTTTGAGGCGCGCACGCGAGCGCGGCGCGAGCCAACGTTCTTGCCGAGCGCGGAGACGAAGTGAAGGGGGTGTGATTTCGCCGCTTGCGTCGGGCTCGCGAGAATCGGCAAGCTGCGCTCTGAAATCGCTCGAGCCCGGGTGGTGGAATGGCAGACACGAAGGTCTTAGAAGCCTTTGCCGTAAGGTGTGCAGGTTCGAGTCCTGTCCCGGGCACCAAGCAAAATAATGCCCCGAAAGTCATTGGGCAGTCTCCGGCGACCGGTTTCGGGACCCGAATCTGGCGGGTCTGCGTCGGAAAAATAATCCGTCACATGAGTTTGGTTACGGAATCCTACCTGCTCATTTGGATCCGTCAGGCCATCGTGAATACCCTGTAATAGATGTACGGATGCGGCTGCAGGGCGCGACCAAACGGTCGCAGTTTCCGGTCAATTTAAGGCGATTTCAGAGGAGAAAACAGAGGAGGAGTGCTACCGATTGGAAATTTTCGCTCGGGGACAAGTTCGTGGTTTCCCGGCAAGCCCTAAATAGGGCGAAAATTAACGAATTCCTTGCCATAAACCTATTGACGGCGGATTCGGTGAATCCCATCGGTTGTGGTCTTCGCGCGGGCAAACCACATCCTGTGGTGGTTAGTAAGGCGTTAATAAGTTCCAGTAATTTATTGTCGCCTCTTGCTTTCGGGCGGTAAGAACACCCTCTTAATTACTCTTTCCCTCTCTTTTTTTACTTTAGTTTCCATGCAAAAAATCTTCCAAGTCGGCTCCAAGACCTTCGTCCTTGATCAGGATAAAGCCGAAGCGGCTTTTGCCGCCAAGAAAGTCATCAATGGCCGCGAGACCATGTGCTTCAATCTGCTGCCTTTGAAGTATCAGTGGGCTTACGATCTTTACCGCAAGATGAAGGCGAATCACTGGGAGCCTGAAGATATCCCGATGGGTAAGGACAT
>Ga0114969_10005125_pt1 | contig 10309 bp, 6 predicted proteins | sample M_130807_MF_Meta_FD_87316 | JGI IMG/M metagenome (GOLD analysis project Ga0114969, IMG submission 87316) | Freshwater microbial communities from Lake Montjoie, Canada to study carbon cycling - M_130807_MF_MetaG | ecosystem: Environmental > Aquatic > Freshwater > Lake | place: Lake Montjoie...
AAAGCTACCAACCTCGAAGCAACAAAAATTAAAGCAATAGTTTCGGGTGCGGGCGATGCCAAAGTGAACGCAACTCAAAGTTTAGATGCCGATGTTTCAGGGGCTGGTTCTATTATATATAAAGGAAATCCCAGCGATAGAAATGTCAACATTAGTGGAGCTGGATCGGTAAGAGAAAGCAAAAGCGGCACAGGTGAGGAAACAGCAAGCGATACCACTAAATTCAAATTAGGAAATAAAAAATACATCATCATAGGTAATGGGAAAAAAAATGAAGCTGATAAAGCAAAAGACGACTCTTCAAAATCACATAAAGATTCATTCAAACACTGGAATGGATTAGAGGTAGGTGTAAACGGAATCATGGATTTTAAAAATAATTTAGACCTTCCTCCTAGCGCTAGCTTCTTGGAATTGAATTATGCAAAATCTTTACAATTTGGAATAAATATCGCTGAAAAAGATTTTCATATCTACAAGAATTTCGTAAATGTTGTAACGGGTTTCGGATTCGACTTCAATCATTATGCACTACAAAACAACGTAACATTAAATGGAGACACCTCTTATTTGAATGCTTGGAAAGACACATCCATCTCTTACAAAAAAAACAAATTGAATGTATCTTACATCAAAGTCCCACTGCTATTGGAATTTAATACCAGTAAAAATGCTGCTAAGAATTTTCATATTGCTGTTGGAGGTGAATTTGCATACCGCATCCATTCTGTTACAAAACAAAAATTTGATGCGAACGACAAACACATCAAGATCAAACAAAAAGACGATTTCAATCTTGAGCCATTCCGTTACAGTGCAGTTGCAAGAATTGGATACAATAAGGTTACCCTATTCGCTGATTATGGCTTGAATCGTTTATTCAAAAAAGACAAGGGACCGCAAGTATACCCTTTTACACTTGGTGTAACAATCAATATGTAAGATACATTAGACAAATAAAAAACTCCATCAAAATAAACTTGATGGAGTTTTTTTATTCTGATTGCTTACAAAAAAGTATTCAGTTGATACAAAATAGGTTTACTTGGTGAGGCATCATTTTCAAAGCTTGCGATCTGAAGATTTAAGAGATACGTTCCATCAAAAATAGTATTAGGAACATAGATCATTTCGGTAATGGTGCGATTCAACTTTGTATTTTGAGGATATTGCCAAAAAGCATGATGTGCTTGTAATTTCCCGCCATCCACTTCTTTATCTACAGAAGGAAGGTCAATTAACAAATGATCGATACCTAGTTCATCAATCAATGCCGCCGCTTCGTATTCTAAATATGGAGGATTAGTATTTGAATAATGCTTATTTATTTTTGAAATATGATTATCCAAAGTCCTGATTACAATTGCCTCCGGACGTTTATCACCCAAGCAATTTAAAACATGTTGCTTCGTTATTACTTTATCTCCATCTGAAGTTTCATCTGGTAAAACAGTTATTAATTCCGCAATAAAAAAAAACTTTTTCAAGGTTTGATTGATACTATAATCCTCCTTACTAATATGACCAACACATTCGGTATGCGTTCCGTTGCCATGAGGATTAAATTTGATGTTCCTGAAATTCACAGATCCACCTTGTTTAACATCCCCAACCCAATCAGCCATTCGAACAGGTTCAATAGAAACCGGATCAGAATACCAGGCATTCACATTTTCATTTCCAGCCCGTAAAGGAATTGAAATATCAATGGGCTTAGAAAGATCGACATGATAAGTTTTTCCTTTGTGTGTTATTTTTGACACCATACTCACTCTATTTTAAAAAGTTCACTCGAAATTTTATCCGCAAACAATTTTCCTTTATCTGTTAAAAATAATTTATTTTCTTCATTTAAAATACTTTCTGAACGAATATATTTATCCGCTTCCGATAAGCAATGGTTGAGATACTCTTTTCCGAATTGCTGCTCTATAATAGTAAGATCAGCCCCCCAGATCGTTCTTAACGAAGTTAAAATATATTCGTTGTAGCGTTGTTCTTTTGTAAGTTCCTCTTTTTCAAAATTGAGTTCGCCATTTTCAAGTGATTTAATATACAATGCATTATTTGAAATATTCCATTGACGGCTACTTCCATTATATGAATGGGCGGATGGGCCTAATCCGAGATAATTTTCTTTTAACCAATAGTTACTGTTGTGTTTTGAATAAAACCCGTCCTTACAAAAGTTTGAAATTTCATACTGAACAAAATCATTTGCATGCATTGCGTCTACCAATATTTCAAATTGTTCAGCACTCTGCTGCTCGTCAACATTTTTTGTTATGCCTGTCTTTATCTGACGAGCCAACATCGTTTTGGGTTCAACCGTTAAACAATAAGCCGATATATGTTTTATATTTAATGCGAATGCAATCTGCAAATTATTTCTCCATTTATGATGTGTTAGCGTTGGAGTACCAAAGATAAGATCGATAGTAATATTTTCAAATCCATTATCCTGAGCTAATTTGACAGCATTCAGAGCTTCCGTGGCAGAATGCGCCCGATTCATGAATCGAAGGTCTTCATCATAGAAACTTTGTATCCCTATACTCAATCTATTAATCGGTGATTCCTTCAACTCTTTTATTTTCTCTGAGGTTAAATCATCCGGATTTGCTTCCAAAGTTATTTCAGCATTCGGCAAAATGTTAAAATTTAATTTGACCGAATTAATAATATCCAACAGATCGAATTTAGAAAGTAAAGATGGAGTTCCTCCTCCCAGATAAACAGTCGATACTTCTGTTGAAGATGGAAAATAGTTTTTTTGAATCTCAATCTCTTTGAATAACGCTTTCATAAAAGCATCTTTATTCATCAAAGAAGTAGAAAAGTGGAAATCACAGTAATTGCAAGCTTGTTTGCAAAAAGGAATATGGATATAAATGCCAGCCATTACACTTTATTCAAAACAATCCTAAATGTAGTGCCTTTGTCGATCTCAGAATTTTTCACAAAGATCTTTCCTAAATGATAATTTTCGATGATGCGTTTTGTCAACGATAAGCCTAAACCCCAACCACGTTGCTTGGTTGTAAAACCGGGTTCAAAAACAGTTTTATATTTTGATTTAGGTATCCCTTTACCGTTATCGGAAATATCAATATAAACAAATTGAGTCTGATCGGAAAGTGTTATTGCTATTGCACCATTTCCATTCATGGCATCTACAGCATTTCGAATCAGATTTTCAATCACCCATTCAAAAAGAGGAATATTCAATTGAGCAAAAACTTCTTTCTGATTATTTGTATCAATCGAAAACAAGACATTTTTAGATGTTCTTAATTTCATGTAATTCATCGAATCATTCAGAACCTTTACCAGATCAACGGTATCCAATTTGGGCACAGAACCAATTTTAGAAAAACGCTCAGTGATTGTTTCAAGTCGTTTTACATCTTTTTCAATCTCAACAGCTGTCTCAGGATCTAGACCTTTGGATTTTAAAAATTCCAACCAAGCAATTAAGGAAGACAAAGGTGTTCCCAATTGATGAGCAGTCTCTTTGGCCATTCCAACCCATACTTGATTTTGTTCTACTCTTCGCGCTGTACTAAATAATAGATATGCAACCAAAAGAAACAAACCTATTATCGTGAACATGACATATGGATAATATTTAAGTTGAGTCAGCAAAATCGATTCCTGATAAAAAATATAACTTTTACCTCCTTCTCCAAACTCAACTTCAATGGGTTGATTTTGCGAAGCCATAGCTTCCAAAGTAGTTTTCAGGTAAACTGGATTTTTTATTTTTAAGGAATCAACATTACCGGATTGAATCACATTCAGTTTGGTTGAGTCAGTATAGATGACAGGAACAGATGCTGAATTTACAGCTACTTCAGATATGAACGATTTGATAAGATCATCCAAATTACTTTTTAATTCAGAAAATAGTTTTGAATCTTTGAAGTATAAATAATTCTTTTGTCCATGGTAAATATTAATTTCGATAGGCTCCTGAACTTTACGCATCGACTGCATCTGCAACTTCAGATATGTTTTATCGTTTTCTTTATCAGAATCTAAATTCCTGGAGGTAATCACATTTCCAAGTTCATCAGTAAGAATAACGGGAACAGTCGTATTGTCGGAAACCACTTTCAAAACAAAACCATAATCACTAAGGTCTTTTGACAACTGACGGGTCGCCTCTGCCCACAATTCAACCTTTTTACGTTCGTCCGCTTTTATCTTTTCAAATAGTTCATTGGTATATTTTACCAGATCAGCTTTCTTTTTGATTGCATCAGCCCAAAGCTTCACCTTTTTCCGTTCTTCTTTTGCAATCTTATTAACTATTGTATTTGTGTACCAAAGCGAAGCGCCCACAATGACAATTGCGGCTGAAAACAGCCACAACTTCCATGCTTGTTTCTTTGAATAAATGTTCAAATGTTTCAATTTTTAATTAGGGGTACTAATTTAGTGTTTTTTAGGAGAAATTCCCTTCAAACAATGGATCCGATATTGAGTTTCATCCTTAAAGCTTTTTAATAATCTTCCTCATCCTTCTTTTTAGGGGGCTTCAGCTCTTTTTTGTTTTCTTTTTTATCTGCCTCATCCCATTTTATAATAAATTTCGTATCCGTGGCAGGCTTTTTAGAATTGAGTGTGGAATCTTTTTTAAACAATCCAAACTCATCTTTCAGAATTGTTTTTAAGGTTTGTTTTTCTACTTTCAGATCCTGCTTCAGATTTTGAATTGCACTTTTGGAGTCGTATTTAATAACTGGTTTATCAACAGTTCCTGTCATAGATAAAAATATATTTGTCCTTCCCAAACCATCATCTGCTACTTCGCCAAATTCATCATTTTGCTTTTTGGCTTGTTTTGCTTTTTTCGACAACAGCTCATTGAGAGACAGTTTTATTTTATAATTAATCTCATTGTTGAAGGTGTGAGTTCCAGATGCTGTAATATTAATTGCGTTCGATTTCACTTCCATTTTTGGGATGTTGACGACCTGATTTTTTATTTCAATCTGATTCTTCAGCGTTGAGAATCTTACATTTTCCAAATCTTTTAATTCAATAAAACGAGATAAACTTTTCATCGACTCTACATTATTAAGTTCTCCATTTTCTATCGTCATATCAATTCCTGCAAACAACTTATCCATATCAACAATAAGCTCAGGAGAAATAATGGAAGCAAACTGAATTTTTGCAGTGGCAATTCCTTTCAGATTTTTATCGGTAACAGATGTTTGTCCAAAATTTTCGAATGAGTCAAACATTTTGGTGATGTTAATTTTATGAAGATCCGAAAAACAGGTAATTAATATTTTTGTACTGTCTGTTCCATCTATCAAACCGCTTGTTGTAATGCTTCCATTCATGGTTGACAATAGGATAGGATCCACTACCATCTTTTTATCCTTTAATTTTATGACCCCATGAATATTAGTGGCATTAAATTTCCTGAATTCTAAATGGTCAATCTCACTGTTCAAGTTTAAATCGATATATTCCGAAAATTTAAGTTTGTATTTGCTTTCCGAATGATGACGCTCCTCCTTATCCGAAAGCAACTCATTCAGGTCAACATTTTTTGATTTCAATGAAGCTTCAATTGTGATATTCTGATTTTCTTTCAAAATAAAACCGATTATATTCCTAAAAAAACCTTTCAATTCGAAATCGCTGTTGCCCGCATTTCCAGAAAATCGGTTGACTGCTAAATCATTGTTATCAAATTTAAAATCACCGTTGATATTGAAAAATGACAATTTATTATTCTTCAATTTTATATTCACATCCGAAATAATGAGGTCGCCAGATGTGTTAATATTTTCATAATTCCCGGAGATCAAATTTTTCTCGTTACCACTAAAAGTTGCATCCATTTTTAACTGACCGTTTACCGTTTCAATAGTATCCATTTTTAAAAATTTCTGTAATATTTCTAAGTTAAAATCGGCCTTTGCGTTTCCATTAAACGATGGATTATCCAAATTCTTTAGCGATAGATTTCCTGAAATAGTACCATTTTCAATAGATGCGGAGAAGGGCATCAATGAAAGTGTAGAAACAGTAGAAGAGTTCTTATTACCGTTTGAATAATGCCCTTTCAGATTAACATTGTTAAGCGTAATATGATCTTTCAATTGAGTAATGTCTGCATCCTTAATCCCAAAATCTGCAACAATCTGTGGATATTGATTTTGTAATATACTTCCTTGAACAGTAGCATCCAAATAAAATTCCCCACTACTTTCATAATCGTTTATGATACCTTTATACTTTGCAGGAATTAAAGACAAAACAGATTTTATGTCCATATCTTTTCCATGAAATCCTAAATTTAAAATTGGTTCGTGATTGGAGTTGATAATATTACCAACAACTTCAAATACAACATCTTCAATTTTTATTTTTGCTTTGTCAATATTATAGGTGAATAAAATATTGTCAATATTTAATGCTATCTCCGAATGAATCGTTCTCTTGCTTAAATAACTTGTGCTATCCATTTTAATGGTATTCACAAACAAATCGCTGGTCGACTCCAAAGAATATTTTTTATCCGAAAAGTTTCCTGACAAATCGCTTTTATTGACAGTAAAATCAATATTTTGTTTTGCTTTATAATCTTTAAAAGAAAAATGGACTTGTTTTAAAACAATTTGCTCAAGAGCAAAAGCGAAGCCTGTACTGGTTGTATCTGTGGATGGTTTCCAAAAATGATAATTATCATTTCCTTCTTTATCTATTCTGATTCTCAAATTAGCATTATCGACTTCAATTTTTTTAATATGGTAGTTTTTTTTAAAAACATCGATCAGATTAAATTGAAAAGAAATTTCACCCGCGGTAAACAATGTATCTTTTCTTTTACTTTGAATAGCTTCCAGCGCCTTCACATTTTTAAAATCAACAGAAGCGAATGGAAAATTTTTTAGGACTGTAAAATCAATGTCTTTCCCATCAACAATGATCTCTGTATTGAGTTCCTTATTCAGCTCTCCAACAATATATTCTTTTACATCATCCTGGTAATAGTATCCTATTACGAATCCTGACCCAACTACTAACGTTACCGATACAAGTATGAAAATCAAAAATCGCCAAAAGAACCGTATCATTCGTGACGATCTTTTTAAAGTGGGAACACTTTCCGAATTGATGTTATCCTCGATTTCCATTTACGATTTTCATTCTTTACAAAGTTTACAATAAAACAAAGGTGCCTTTTGCTCAAAACGTAGATGTTATCAATAACGCAAAGTGAATAAGTTTATTTGATAGGGCATGGATTCATTTGCTGCTCTTATTTGCTGTTTTTGCAACTATTCTGGAACTCATTATAGAGAACAACGGGAAATATTACCATTCAGATATAACTAACGGTACAATTGATAGGATCTTAGATCAAAAATTTCGGAATTACACACCTGGATGAATTGGAGAGAAAACGCTTTGTAAAGAAGACTAAGAATTTTATACGGATCAAAGAATTTCATCCCTCGGTCGGTTTGGAAATTACAGATGAAATGATTGCCCTTATCGCTGCAAGTGCTATCCAAGTATGCTTTGGCTTGACAGAATATTTACTTGTAAATTTTTCAAAAATATTTATTTACCCAAAAGAATACTATTCCAACTACGATAAATTGTTTCGTATTGGAATAGTAAAGCCAAAGTTATGATTCGACACTCAGCATTTTCAACATTCCTACTTCAGCATCTGAAAGCATTCGCCAGCGTCCGCGAGACAGATCTTTCTTTGTCAATGATCCAAACATTACTCTGTCTAATTTACGAACATTATAACCCATGTGTTCAAAAATCCTTCTTACGATTCTGTTTTTTCCGGAATGTATTTCCACACCAACCTGAGATTTGTCGACACCATCTCCGACATACGTAACCTCGTCAACTTTGATAGGACCATCTTCTAACTCAATCCCTGCAGCTATCTGATCAAGATCTGAACGCTTTAATGGCTTATCCAGTTCAACATGATAAATTTTTCGGATACCATATTTCGGATGTGTCAATTTTTTTGTAAGATCGCCATCATTCGTAAACATAAGCAAACCAGTAGTTGCTCTATCTAATCGACCAACAGGATATATACGTTCCTTGCAAGCTCCCTGAACTAATTCCAACACTGTTCTGCGCTGTTGAGGATCATCGGCAGTGGTGATATAATCTTTTGGTTTATTTAAGATCAAATAAACCATTCGTTCTCTTTTTAAAGTTTGTCCACCATATTTAATAATATCGGTAGGCTTTACACGATATCCCATCTCGGTAATGGTTTTACCGTTAACCTGTACTACCCCCGATGTGATTAGGTCATCTGCTTCTCTACGCGAACAAATACCAGCATTTGAAATAAACTTATTCAAGCGGGTCATCCCATCATCAACTTCCCTTTGTGGCTTTGATGCTGAAGGTTTTTTATTCGACCAGTTCTTTTTTTCATATGGCTTCTTTTCATATGGTTTTTTCTTAAAATCTTTCCCTTTTTCAGATATGAAATTTGGTTTTGAATCACCATGTTCAAAATCACTTTCATCTAGGTCATAAGGATTTGCAGATGATTTTGCTTTTTTGAAAGGTGCTGCTTTTTCAGAAAAAGGCTTTTTACCATACTTCTTGCGTTTATCGGCATTTCTGCCGCCAAAAGCAGGTTTCCCTTCAGTATCGCCTTGTGTCTTTTTAGAAAATGAACTTGATTCCGATGATTCTTTTTTATGATAATCTCCAGATGAGGAAGTTGAACGTTTTTTAGGGCTTCCAAAATCAGATGGACGAGAGTCGTCGCGGAAACGCTCAAATGCTGGCTTGCCATCGTATTTATCCGTCCTGCTTTTTCTAGGTTCAGAAGATTTTTTGTCTCCAGAGGATTTTGAAAAAGACGGTTTCTCATCACCATCTGCACGTTTGAAATTGGAGCGAGGCTTTGAATCACCTTCTTTTTTTTCAAAAAAAGGCTTTTTATCATCGTAATCATTTTTGCCTTTTTTTGCTCCGAAAGATTTTTTTCCTTTAAAATCTTTGCTTCCACTGCGTTTGAATTCTTTTGCCATCACTGCTATTTTTTTGCAAATTTACGAAAATCAATCAGAAATGGAGTAAAATTCAATAAAATCAAATAATTGAAAAGATTTTCCCGCTTTTTACAATCTAAAAAAAACATACAATTGCAGGTTAAAATGCTCCATTTTTTATGAAAAAATAGCACCTGAATCTTATGAAAGAATTTCACCAAGACGATAGGTTACAGCGACAATATTATCTGAATAAAGGATAAAAAGCATCTTCAATATGTTTAACGGCCGTTGAATCATTCATCGTAACCGAAATAATATCAAAGCGAACTTCCAGATCAAGATTATTTCTGAGAATATATTCATGAGCTGTTCGAATGAGATTTTTCTGCTTTTGTTTGTTCACAAATGTTTCCGGCTCACCAAAATAGTTGCTTTTCCTCGTTTTTACTTCAGCAATAACCAACATTTTGCTTTTTGTTGCAATAATATCAGCTTCCAAATTTTTAAACCGCCAATTCAATTCCAGAATGGAATAACCCTTGTCTACTAAATATTTTGCAGCTATCTCCTCTCCCTTTTGCCCTGTTATGTTATGTTGAGCCATATCTTTTCTTGGATGATTTATTTTTTAAGGCAAATATGAGTCATTCTAGCTGAATGGCTTGCTAAGAAATTTAGTTTATTCTTGGGCAACGAAACAGTAAAATGATCAGTAACTAGGATAACCAAAAAAGGTGCTGAATCAACTCTATTCGAAATCCCAAAAGGATACAATAAATTCGAAAAATAGGTTCTGAAATCCTATTAAAAGCGCCGATCATTGATAAGGCTAGGGCTTTTTGATTAAAAAAATCAACGTTCTAAATCGGGTATTTTATCCCAAATTATACCCCAGCTACCTATAAATAATTATTATCTTTGCGCCCGAATTAGAATTAAATAAAGATGGACAAAAAATCGATAATTGGATTATTGCTTATAGGTGGAATATTAATTGGATGGATGTACCTAGCAAGACCCACCCCGGAAGAACTAGCTAAAAAAAGAGCACAGTTTGTTACTGACTCTACAGCCGAGTTCAATTCTACAGCAAAAGTGAAAAATGATGCTACCCCTGCAACAACATTCGCTGCTGCAAATATTCAAACTTCTGCTTTTACAGATGCTACAGGAAAAGTAAACGATTCGTTGAAATTAATTTTAAAGAGACAGCTATTAGGCGATTTTGCTGACGCTTCTGAAGGAGAAAACAAAATCATAACTATTGAGAATGAATTAATGAAGGTTCACAT
>Ga0114969_10005126_pt1 | contig 10308 bp, 8 predicted proteins | sample M_130807_MF_Meta_FD_87316 | JGI IMG/M metagenome (GOLD analysis project Ga0114969, IMG submission 87316) | Freshwater microbial communities from Lake Montjoie, Canada to study carbon cycling - M_130807_MF_MetaG | ecosystem: Environmental > Aquatic > Freshwater > Lake | place: Lake Montjoie...
CGTGCCAGGACTCTCCGGTCAGAATCTCGTTGCCAATGTCGATGCAATACGGCAGCAACGCAGGCTGGACGCGCTTGATCGTATGACGCATTCATTTGAGCAAGGACGAATGGAATCTGTGCGTCGCACACTCCACTCTCACACGCTCAAGGAAGCGCTGACGCTCATGTCCTCAGAGCAACTCGGAGCGTTCTCGACTGCCGAAGAACCTTCGGCGGTGCGCGAGGCCTATGGAGACAATCCCTTTGGGCGAGGCTGCTTGGTTGCACGCAGACTGGTAGAAACCGGCGTGCGTTCCATCGAAGTGAGTCTCAGTGGATTTGATACACATGCCAACAATTTTGATGGCCATGCCTCGCAGGCAGCGATTCTTGATCCGGCACTTGCAACGCTCGTTGGGGAACTTGAACAGCGAGACCTGCTCAACTCAACGGTGCTGCTTGTCATTGGTGAATTTGGACGCACACCGTCAATCAATCCGCTCGCCGGAAGAGATCATTGGCCGCATGGATTTTCCTGCCTTGTCGCAGGAAGTGGTTTTGTGCGAGGAAAAGTGATCGGCTCAACCGATCCCCAGGGCATTCAAAAAATGCCCGTCGATCCGGTGAACGTTGCTGATCTTGCGGCCACTGTTCTCGACCGGCTCGGTATCGATTTTTCCCGCGAAGTCACAACTCCTGTTGGGCGTCCGATGAAACTTTCCGAAGGCTTTCCCGTCCAATCTCTTTGTTTCGACTCTTGATTCGCGACCAACCGTTTTTCAATATTCTCTATGACACAAAAAAACACAAACTCTTTTGACACTAGCTTTTTCTTTCAACCGCGCATGCTCGTGATCGTTTTTAGCGGCCTTGCTTCATGTGCAGCATCACTCTTTTTGCTCGTCATGTTTGAGCGACTTACAGCTCTTCCTCCAAAACAGCCCCTCAGCACCCCTCAACATACTGCCAGTGTCATCGCTGATACTGCCAATGAAACTTCGACGGACCGGTGGGAAAAAGAGATTGAGGAACTTGAAAAACGAGAACGTGACGAACCTACTCCGAACGGTGCCATACTTTTTCTGGGCTCCTCGAATATTCGGATGTGGGACACGCTTGCCAGCGACTTTCCCGATCACCATGTGGTGAATCGTGGATTTGGAGGAGCACTCTTAAGCGAGGTCGCCCACTTTGCCGACCGACTGATCGGCAAAGCCCGGCCGAGTGTGGTTGTAGTCTCAGCCGGCGGGAACGACATTCATACTGGACGATCTCCCGAAGATGTACAAAAAGCTTTTTCTGAACTGGTCGATGCCCTTCGCAACATTCTTCCAGAAGTTCGGATTGTGTATCTCGCAACCACAGCAACCACTGCGCGCATCAGCGAAAAACCTCAACAGCAGCGAGCCAATGAACTCGTGGCGCAGACTGTTGCACAAGGAATCAATATGGACTTCGTCGATCTGATCGATGTGTTTCTTGGCCCTGATGGCTTGCCCGATCCTGCAATGTTGCTTCCAGACGAACTGCATCCGAGTGCTGCTGGAAATGCAAAGCGAGCGGCGATCGTCCGCCCACTCTTCCAGAACGCTTCTGGTTTACCTGCAAAAGTGAACTCCCGGCAGCCAGACTAAGAACTTCTCTTCCAAAGAACTCCGATCCGCCTGCAAGAGCGGTCTGTATGCTTTGATCTTTCTTCAATGAATGAAGGGTGTTTGCACTTCATTTTAAATAACGTCCCGAATTATGAATTTTCTTCGAGGAGTCTCCCTGATGAAGAACATCCACATTCAGCCACCCGCTCCCCTTGTCGCACCACATGAACCCTTATTTCTAGAGGGTCAGTGGCTTTCTTTTTTTCCAGAACGATTTCGTGAACCGGCAGCTCATGCAATTGTTTTGCTGGGTGGTACCTTGACCGCGATGCTCCTGTGTGCTCCCACAATCGACTCACGGGGCGAGCAGTATCTGGAAGCCTCTTTTGCTCGCGCCCTCGTCGCGCTTGCCGCAACTCGCGGACTCGACAGCGCTATCTCACTTGCGCAGAGTTCCGAAATTTCATTCAGCCTAGGCCCCGGGGGAAGCCTCGGTATCGGCCAAGCACTCGATCCGATCAATGATCTGGTTGAACAGTACGCATGGCTTCTGCTGACGAGTACCACAGCAATTGGTATTCAACGCGTGGGCATGCAGATCAGCCAATCTCTTGGATGGTGGCTCTTTGTGCCAGTACTTCTTGCGATGGTTCTCGCCGCAATCTTCAAAGGTAAAAGCCGAGTGACAGCAATGGAGTGGGGACATCGGCTCTTTGGGCTCGCACTTTTTTGTCGTCTCGCGATTCCAGTTGCGGCGTGGATTGATTCCGTTGTGGTCACTGAGTTTCTGGAATCCAACTATCACGAAGCTTCTGCCATGGTGGAGAGTACGACCCATCGCATTGAACAAGTTGAAACGGCAGACGCCGAGAAGCCATGGTACGAGCGTTACAGTCCAATAGACTATTTAGGCGAACGCGCAACAAAACTCTACGCCTCGCTTGGCCAAGTTGGAGAATCGATTGTCGCTTTGGCAATCTACTTTACAATCTCCACCATTGTTCTTCCTTTGGGAACGCTTTGGGTTCTTGCACAACTTTCCAACACAATCTTCGCCCGTCCTCGATGATTGTCGTACCTTTTCGATTCGGCGACAGAAATTTCCTCAACATTTGTACGGGTTTGAAAAAGTTGTGTCAGCTGCTGCGTTGCATGATTTTTCACAGACAAATATGCCTGAGCGATTCCCCTCGCGAACGCATTCTCGCCGTCACAATATTTTTTGGACCCGATCCGATGGCGATGCGTTTGGGTGGGAGATCTTCCACGGAAGCCATGTTTGCAAATACTGGTTACAACTTTTAACAATTCGTCGTTGTCTAAAATCAATATTTTTCTGGTCCAATATTTTTACCCATCGAAGCGCGAGACTGCCATGTTTGACCTGCTGTCCACGCGACGAAAGCGATTGGCGCTCTTCTTTCTGCTGTATGTCACCGGGGGTATTCCACTTGGATTCACGAGCGTTGCCTTGGCGGCGCAGTTGCGGCGAGCAGGAGTGGGACCGGCAGCGATCGGAGCGTTTGTGGCTGCGATGTATCTTCCCTGGAGCTGGAAATGGGTGATGGGACCTGTGGTCGACATGGTCTGGTCGCAGCGACTTGGACGCAGGCGAGCGTGGATTGTCGGAGCACAAATAATGATGGCGATCACGCTTCTTGCAATGATTCCTCTCGATCCTTCAAGTCAGGTTGCGGCGTTTACGGTTATCGTATTGATGCACAACACATTTGCAGCGTTACAAGATGTGGCCATCGATGCGCTGGCCTGCACCACGCTTCAGCCTGAAGAACGGGGCACCGCCAATGGCCTCATGTTTGCAGGTTCTTATATTGGCAGCGGAATCGGTGGCGCTGGCGTTTTATTGTTGCTCGATCGAATTGGCCTCCCTTTCGCCTGCCTGCTGGTATTTGGATTGATCACGATCCTGATTCTTTTCGTTTCAATCCATATTCAAGATCGTCCCGAGGCGGCGGCTTTCCACGGATCCGCGGCGAATGTTTCAGCAGCGGTGCGCCGGTATGCGATCGATACTGCCGAGGCTTTTTTTGGGTCCGTCGGACAATTGTTTGGAGTTCTCTTCGCCCTATTGCCCACGGGTGCTTATGCGATGGGGCTGGCGATTCAGACCAATCTGGCTGTTGAACTCGGGCTCGATGACACTCGTATCGGATTGCTCAGCGTAGCGAGCACAATCATGGCGGCAAGCGGTTGTGTACTGGGAGGAAAACTTTCCGACACCCTCGGAAGAGTTCGTTTCATTACGATCTCTGTCTTTCTTACTATTCTTCCGACGCTTGCCTTCGCAATCCAACTTTCAAAAAGTGCGTGGCTGGTATCGGGTTCTGGAGAAATTCTTTCACCTGCACCGCATGAAATTATTACGGGATTCTGGCTCGCTTGCACCTGCTACAATTTTGCTCAAGGCCTCATTCAGGGTTCCCGTACTGCCATGTTCATGGATCTGGTCAATCCAACTGTCGCGGCAACGCAGTTCACTGCCTATATGGCGATGATGAATCTGGCAATCGCTTTGAGCGCATGGTGGCAGGGGATCGTTGCCGAAAGTCACGGATATTCCACTGTTTTATTTCTTGATTGCGCAGTCGGCGGCATCTGTCTTGTAACGCTGCCCTTTCTCGGGGCAGCAATCGCTTCCCGAAAAAATGTTCAGATCCTGTTACGGCCCGTTGTGCCGTCATCTCGCTGAGCAAAAATCGCGAGAAAAGCTGTTTTAATCGGGAAAAATTACGAAAGAGACCGACGGACCTTCATTGAGATTTTTGATCTTTTCGAAAAACAAAACCGCAACTTGCACGACCATTTATTCGACTTATTCTATCCAAACTACCAAATAGAGCGGCTCTCTCAGGGCAGCTGATGGTCTCAGGTCCGTTTGGCAAGTGTTGTCGATCGGCTGAAATCAAAACTGCAGAGCTGCGGCATTTTTTTCAAGGAGTTTCGCGTGATTCGGAAAGTTGTTTTCTGTTCCTCGCTTGTTGTGGCGATGACTGTCGCCTGTTCAAGCATTTTTGCTGGATCTGAAGGAGCTTGTTGCCCAACGACCAAGACTGTGTGCCAGCGACAGTATGTGACGGAGATGCGTCCGGTCACTTGCACCGAGTACACCACCGAGCAGCGCGAGCGGACCTACACGGTCAACACGCGTGTGCCGAAGATCGAAGAACGAACGCGTATGGTGAAGTCTTGCGTGGCTGAGAATCGCACCAAGACCGTCGAGTGCACCGTTATGAAGAATGTGGAAGAGACCAAGTCCGTTGAGTACACGGTCATGGTTCCTTACACCGAAGCCGTCGAGCAGACCTACACCGTCTGCGTCCCAGTGAAGGAAGAAAAAACCTGCACCTACACCGTAATGGTGCCAAAGTCTGAGGAAAAAACCTGTACCTATACGGTGAAAGTGCCCTACACCGAGGCTGTTGAGAAAAAATATATGGTCAGCGTTCCTTACACCGAGGAAGTGAAGAGCACTCGCAAGGTACAGAAGCGAGTTCCGGTTCAGACCATGAAGACCGTTCAGGTTCGTGGTGGTCATTGGGAAACCAAGCAGATTGAAGTTTCAGGTGGCACCGATGCATGCGGCTGCCCATGCCCCCCAAAGATGTGCTGCAAGCGCGTCTGGGTTCCAACGTGCGAGACGAAGGAAGTTGCTTGCACAAGTTATACGTGCACGACCGAGGAAGTCCCTTGCACGCTCACGGTTTCCAAGTGTCGCCAAGAAGAACGCACCTGCACCGTAAACGTGTCGAAGTGTCGCAACGAAGAACGAGTTCGCACCTACAGCGTCACGACCTGCGTGCCGGAAGAGCGAACTCGCTCCTACACCGTCACAAAGATGGTGAACGAGACAAAGACCCGCTCGGTCAACGTCTGCAAGTCAAAGTGTGAAACCCGCACCCGCGAAGTGAAGGTTTGCAAGTGTGTTGCTGAGAAGGTTTCCAAGGAAGTTTCCTACACCGTGATGGTGCCGCAGGAGAAGGAAGAAAAGTACTCCGTGACGGTATTTGAATGTGTTCCTGAGACAAAAACCCAGACCTACTCGGTCCGTGTTCCGCATCAGGTGACAAAGGAAGTGCCCGTCAAGGTCTGCAAAATCGTAGCCGTTGAAGTGCCTGTTGCAGACGGGTGCTGCGGTAACACCAGTGGTTCAGATGGTTGCTGCGAAGATTCTTGCTGCGGCCGAGACAAGGGCTGCGGTCGTCGTAACGGCTGCCGTAAAAGCTGCTGCAAGTAGTTGCAACTGACGGTTTGTCAGAATGGAAAAAAGAACGGGCCGGACACAACGTTGTTCGGCCCGTTTGTTTGTTGGTCGATCAGAGGTCGTGGCTGCAATTCTTAAAGGGCTCGCTGTTTGAGCAGGTCCCGAATTTCGGCAAGCAGCTCCTGATCTTTTGAGGGCGGCGGCGGGGCGCCGACTTTTGTCTTCATGATCCAGCCCAAAAACTTGACGATGAATATAAAAAGAGCCAGTGCCAACAGCACAAAGCTGACGATGTCGCCGAGAAACGCTCCGTAGGGAATGCTCTTTTCGCCAATTTTGAATGCCCACTCTTTATAGCTGTTGTCGCCTGGTATCACGACGCTGACGAGCGGCATGATCAGGTTATCGACCATGCTCGAGACAATCTTTCCAAAGGCACCACCAATGATCACGCCGACGGCAAGATCGACAACATTTCCCTTAAATGCAAAATTCTTGAATTCGTCAAACAGCGAAAATGCTTTTTTTGTTGGCAAGTCCATGTGGGTTTACTCCTGAAATGAATCTGATCTTTAGATTTTGAAAAAATCCTTATCTCGTCAGCCAGAACCGTAAAAGAAGGCGAAAACGTATCGCTGAATCTGAAAAACTGCAAGGCGTTTTCATGCCGCTCGAGCAACTCGCACGCAAACGTCTTCGACTTTCATTGCAACCGATGGCTCTTGGCTGCCCCGGCAATCGATACAGACTGTCGCTGGCAAGAATGACGTTCGGCATTTCTTCAGAAACCGTTGCCCTATTGCCTTCAAAAATGCGAAATCGCCGAAAAATTGACCCGTCGTGAACTATCGGGTAGGTCTATACGTAGGAATGCGCGTTACGTTTGAGTTGTGGGTTGGGTTTCGACGATGCCAATCGTTGGTCTCTTCGATTGCCTCTTGTCTTGGCTGTTTCCATTTTTGAGAGTGGCTATCTTATGTTTTTCTGGTCCAAACGCCCTCGTCGCTGCCGGTTTCGTCGCAAAGAGGTGCGTTTGGCCTATGGTCCTGAGCCGTTGGCTTTGGAATGGCTTGAAGGTCGGCAGTTGATGGCGGCGGATCTGGCCGTCACTCTCACCGATGCCCACGCCTACGTTCTTCAAAACACACAAGTTGAATACACGCTCACTGTACAAAATCTTGGCGATGCCATCGCCACTGCTGCCACGCTGACAAACAGTTTCTCGAGTTCGACCTCTGGTGCTTCTGCCATCACTTCATCGACTTGGACTGCAGCCTATTCGGGTACGGCATCGAGTGGACCGCTACTCGGGTCTGGAAATATCAACAATAAAATTACGCTCGCACCCGGCGCCACCGCCACATTCACAATCGTCGCCACTGTGAGCGATTCTGCCGTTGGCACTCTGAAGAACACCGCAACTGCTACTTTTTTGACTGATCCCAACAGCGCCAACAACACAGCTTCGGATACAGATATTGTTGTTCCGCGATCGATCGCCGTGAGCCAGGCTGCGGGGGCTTTAGGATCGTCGCTCATTCAATTGGTCAGTCCAACAACCGGTGTTGCACTTGCACAGGCCTATGCTTTCGAGCCAAGCTATAAAGCAGGCGTACAAGTGGTGATGGCTGATCTGAATGACGATGGAAAAAATGAGATTGTCTGCGCTGCAAGTTATGGCCGTGTTGCAGAGGTGGTCGTTTTCTCTCAGATTGTTTCATCCACCGGAAGCGTGACACTCCAAAAACTTCCCGGGTTCACATTTCAACCATTCGGTTCGTCTTATCGAAAGGGGCTTTCGCTTGCGGTAGGAGATGTTAACGGCGACAAAAAGGCTGACTTGGCTGTGTCTCAGACAAGTGGCAAGGGTGCGGTAGTGATCCATCTTTCCACAGGCTCGTCGTGGGAAGCTACTGCGTATCGCTCGTTTATTCCGTTTGCAACCGCTGGTTTTTCTTCCGGCTACAATGGTGGCTCAGGCGTTTTCCTTACTGATCTCGGGACGTTCTCCAGCGGTGCAACAGTCTCCTCCAGTGTTCTCGATGGCAGATGTGAACTTGGTGTTACCAGCGGTCCGACCGCCAACCCGCGAATTGAAATCTACGATCCCTCCTCTCGGGCGATGACGTTGATCGACACGGTCCAACCGTTGAACCAGTCGCTTCGTGGAGGCTTTTCCGTTGTGACCGCCCGGGTGGATAACGATTTGATTTCTGACTTTATCGTGTCGGAAGGTCGCGGGGGCACTTCTCGCGTTGAAATCTATAACGGCATTGTCGACAGCTCAAAAAACAATCCGGTGCTTTCACGATTCGCGGCCTTCAGTGATTTAGCCACTCGCAGTGCGCCGGTATTCGCAGCAGCAATCGATACAACCGGGGATGGTGTTGCCGACAGCATTGATGTTGTTCAGGGTGGGGCTAGCCGCGCATCTCTTCGACGCTATCTGGCAATTGCTGGAACGCTTCAACAAACAGTCGCGCCTCTTTCGGGTTCGCTGCATATTGCCGTCCCTGTATCTCGAATAACTTCTCCGCAGGACGTTCCCCCTGGAGCAGTTTTTATTGAAACAGCATCAGGCCTCAAATATCGAGATGTTTTTGTCGGCACTGGCGCGAGTCCTGCATCGAGTTCGGCCACGGTCACCGTAAATTACGAAGGCTGGCTGCTCAACGGCACTCGTTTTGATGGAAATAACGGCACGCAATTTGCGCTCAGTGGAGTGATCGCAGGCTGGACCGAGGGCGTGGCACCGATGAAAGTTGGTGGCATCCGACAGCTCATCATTAAGCCCAGTCTTGCTTACGGTGCGACTGCGCGAACTGGCATTCCCGCCAACTCCACGCTTGTCTTCACTATCAAGCTGATCTCGACGCCCTAAATGAATTTGGGGCCATCGCGACGTTGTCATCTTGTCGCGCGATCGTCTGGACGACTTCTGATTCGGACCATTACCACCTCGCCTCAAGACCCAGATTGGCCCCGCCTAAGAAAACGTTGCCTGTGCCGAGCAGCCCAGTGCCGTCGGTACTACTGCTGCCACCCCCCGAAAAATCCCACTGATCGGGCGCCAGCGCCACTCCCGTCAACCACATCAAATTATATCCCACGCGAAGTCCCCACGTTTCATCGATGCGATAGATCGCGCTCATGTTCATGTCAACGATCATGCCCATGCCTAGCTGCCGCGTGTTCCGCGAAGTTCGAAATGGATCGTCTGGCGCGAGCTGATTGTAAAATGATTGCGACTGGTACAGGGATGTCAGTGCGATTCCCGGCTTCATCCATCCTTCGAGCGCCCATCGCTGCCCCGCCAGCCGTCCACGCACGCCGAGTTGTGCGGCAAAGAGATTCGAACTTGTGTTTGCTGAATACGTGTTGGCTGCCGATGCACCCGGCTGCGTGAAACCCAAGATGGCTGATTCTTCCAAGCCGGCCCAGCGAAACCCTGCGAGCCAGTCGACGTGCCCTGCATCGTAACCGCGACAGCGTTGCCATGGGGCTTTCGAACTACGATTATAGCCACCGTCATATGTATGAGACACAACATTGACTTCTGCTGACTGAATCGACGAGGAGTACATGGCGTGAGCAAGCGAAGCATCATTCAAGCCGCTCGCCGGAAGGCTTCCAAGATCACCCGGTGCCTGCAATGATCCTCCAACGCTTGCGATCTGGGGATTGGCATACATGCCATAAATACCAACATATCCCACTTCCCATCCCAAATCGTCCGGTCCGTAGTTTCCGTAGAGCAGTCGTACTCCAGTTCCAATCGAAGGAGTCATTTCGCGAGTTGTCAACAGCCCGACGTCAGTGGCTGAGCTATCGACCACAATCGGTCGGGCAACGTTGACATTGTTTCTTTGCAAAAATAGTGCGTCGAAGTTTGCATACTGCCTTGCATCCTGTCGGTACAATCGCGGAGACCTTGCATAATAATTCGTAAAAGGTTGAGCCGATTGCGAAACGATCGTTTCCCCCTCTTCGAGAAATTCAAACGACTCGGTCGTTTCGTCAACGTTGAGCTCGTCGATCGACAATGGTTGGTCGCTTGCATCACTGGCAGAACGGGCTTCTGGTTCTTCGGCAGATTCTGATTCCGATTTCTGATGGTCTAGCCTCGCGGCGTCGTTGTCACTCTCTTCAATGGGCATTTCTTCGGGATCATCATCCTGCGCAATAACTCGCGGCACCTGCGTTGCTCGGACATTCTCTTTTGCCGTCGCCACGGATCCTAAAAAACTCAAAGCGAACGACATCAAAAGCGTCATGCTCGACAGACTTTTTTGAAACAATTTGTTTTTTATGCTGTTCATGCGTTTGATATATTCAGGAGACGGGGCAGTTGGAAACTCGCCTGATTCTTTGGCCATACAATTTTTTGTCAGCACGATCCGCACTGTGGGAGCGACTGGTACAACCGGTTTCTTCGGCACCTTTGGCAGGGTGCATGAGGATCGTTTGAGTCGCCTGCCTGGACGGCCGTTCTGGTGATCGACGGCCTAGA
>Ga0114969_10005130_pt1 | contig 10301 bp, 6 predicted proteins | sample M_130807_MF_Meta_FD_87316 | JGI IMG/M metagenome (GOLD analysis project Ga0114969, IMG submission 87316) | Freshwater microbial communities from Lake Montjoie, Canada to study carbon cycling - M_130807_MF_MetaG | ecosystem: Environmental > Aquatic > Freshwater > Lake | place: Lake Montjoie...
AACGATGTCGTCAGGGGCATTTCCGAAAACGGAAACAGGGCTAACGATGTCGTCAGGGGCATTTCCGAAAACGGAAACAGGGCTAACGATGTCGTCAGGCGCATTTCCGAAAACGGAAACAGGGCTAACGATGTCGTCAGGCGCATTTCCGAAAACGGAAACGGGGCTAACGATGTCGTCAGGGGCATTTCCGAAAACGGAAACGGGGCTAACGATGTCGTCAGGGGCATTTCCGAAAACGGAAACAGGGCTAACGACATCGTTAGGTGCATTTTCCGTTAAAAAAAATGTATAGCCCAAAGCCAGCATAGAATTCCGTAAATTTTTAAACCTTCTAAAATCTTTACTTCCTAATAGGGTTTATATTTACTTCATGAATTTGCTGCCTGCCCGGGTAAAAAATAAAAATTTCGTCACACCTGTTTGGTGCTGTGCCCGCGCCTGCACAATAGCTGGGGATGGTTTTTACTCAAAACAGAGAGGGGCACTCATGCTGGGGTACCATGCAACTTATCTGCGTTTGAAATTCGTACGCTCAATATTGTAAATTACTTAATATGAATTCTGATTTACACCCTGATGAACTTGTAGCTAAAAAAAACAGCGCATATAAAGCTGCGTTGGATGGGTATCAAAATCTGCGAGAGCAAGGAAATAAATTTGCCATCTGTCATGCTCCCTTCAAAAATTTGTACTTCGGTCACCGTGGTAGTGTTACAGCCTGCTGCTATAACCGGTTATTTGAATTGGGCCGGTGGCCTGAACAGTCTGTTCAGCAAATATGGAACGGGCAAAAAGCCAACGAATTACGGGGTAGTCTGAAAGATAATTCATTAAAAAAGGGGTGTTCCTGCTGCGAAATACAATTGTTCGCAAAAAATTTCCCCGCGTTAAAGGCAGTACAGTTTGATATCAATAAATTAAACTCAAATCATTTTCCATCGGTATTTGAATTTGAGTTGGACAACACCTGCAATCTTGAATGTGTCATGTGTTCTGCCGAGTTCTCTTCCTCTATAGCCAATCGAAAGGGCAGGAAACCATATGAAAGTCCGTACAATGAAAAATTTGTAGAGCAACTCAACGAATTTATTCCTTATCTGGACCAGGCAAAATTTTATGGTGGGGAACCTTTTATGATAAAGGTATACTATGATATCTGGGATAGAATAGTTGCCGTCAATCCTGTCTGCCGTATTATAATTCAAACCAATGCCACTTTTTTGAACACCCGCATCCGAGATTTACTTGAAAAAGGCATTTTCTATTTAAACATTTCAATAGATAGCCTGCAAAAAGAAAACTATGAACGAATAAGGGTGAATGCAAATTTCGAAATGGTAATGGAGCATATTGAATATTTTCATGACTACTCGTCAAGAAAAAATTTACCATTCAACATATCTGCTTGCATGATGAAACAAAACTGGCAGGAAGCACCGGAGTTTGTAAACTATTGTAATAAAAAAAATGCGAGTTTGTATTTTCATACTGTTTTCGCTCCAGCTTCTTCCTCTCTTTCCTCGTTGAGTAAAAATGAAATCGAATCCATTATCCGTACTCTTCAAGCGGTGAAATTTGAACCGGCTGACACCCAATTACAAAAAGAGAATATTAAACACTATGAGGGGTTTATAAATCAACTTATCCAATGGAGCGGAAACGAAGACGAAAGAACCGGTTTAGCCAATTCGCAAGGAATAGCTGATTGGGAAGTGCTGTATGACCTCATTAGGAAATTAGCCCGCGAAAGGTATAGTGATATCACAGAGAGAAATAAAGCCAACCGATTAGAAACATACTTTCGGGAAATAGCTGTTGAATTGGGTATTGAAAAGGAAAATTATTTTCCCGGCACTATTGATATCATTTCTTTTTCTATGGAATTTGAAAATCTTGTAGCACTTTCTAAAAGAGAGATAAAAGAATTGGTGGAGAAAAATATTTACCGATAAAATTAATGTAGGAAAGTTGGAATAAACCTCCAACAAGACAGGTAAACCCAATTCCGGATGTTATGAATCTTTTGTATACTCCCAACCTCCGGATGTAGCATTGAAGTTATCGATGCGAAGGTTTTATTAGTTCTGCGTTTTCTTTTCTTTTTTCTATTATATCTTTTACACAATAAGCTACACCCTGTGCCATCGCCCTATAGCCTTTGGTATTGTGATGCCCATCCAAAGGCCAGAAATAATCATCCACATTTGACTTATTAATAAGGCGGCTCTCAAGGTAATATGCCAGCAGGTCGAATGTTGAATAACCAGGAAGAGTATCGCTTCCGTTCATCAGGTCATTTAAACTGAATGGGTATTCTCCGGCTTTTATTTCGGGTCTTTCGGGTCTAATCAACTGAACGCAGGTAAAATTATTCGCTACCGCTAATTGACCGAACTGCCGGCTCAATTCGCGCGAATCGGCAATGGCGGTAAGTTTATTTCTCTCCCGGTCTCCAACTCCAAAAAGCGTTTCATCATATCCCGCAAAGTTCATCACCAATCTAAACACATAACTTACTTCATACAACCCCAACCACCGGTGGTGTGGTATTTTATTTTTTACTGTGGAGTCAGCTGCGAAGCGTTCCATGCCTCCGTACATCAGGTGGTCGAAAAACATATCGTTAGTGCCGTTGGTATAAACTACTATATCCGGTTTGTATTTAAGCAGCTGGTCATGCAGTTTCTTATATTCAAACCAGGGATCGCTGCCACATCTGGCGGCATTCATCACAGTAATTTTAAATTCGGGAAATTGACTTTGCAATAAACCTTCCAGAACGCGGGGATAAGAAGAGTCTTGCGGACACCCATCACCATCGGTAAACGAATCGCCAAGCGTAATAATCTTTATTTCATTGCTGTCTTTTTCCACTGTCCAGTCTTTATCAGAAAAACCCTCTGAATTTGAAGAACGTAAAAATGAATACTCCGGTGTTTTTAGCTCCGTTACAGAACAAGGAGGGTATAGCATATACCAGCTTTTTTGCACCCGTTCGGCAGGGTTTACAAAAACACCTTCACGTTGTTCGCTGTAGGTGGTTCCTATATGCAATAAGCGCAAAAGAATTTCGGCTGTATAAATGCCAATTATTAATCCTGAAACAAGCAGAAAATATTTTTGTGCCGATGGGCTTTTAAGTTTCTTGCGTTTATACAACCAATAACTAATGCCGAAAAAAATTAGAGCAACTGAAAGATGCAGCCACAACACGGCATGCCAGCGGAAATACTTCACTCCTATTTCCATTATCCAGTAAATGCGGAAAAAGGAATAGATAGTTAATAATGAAAGAATAAATCCTGCGGCTAATCCTTTTGCAAAATCTTTATTCATCCGTTTTGGTTTTGCTGTTATGCCCGTCCTTCTTTAGCAGGCTTAGCACGCATTTCATATTATTTGCTATTAAACAGCCTGTCAACTGGCTAGTAAAAATTTTTGCCAATTAGTAGCACATACTCCGTTGCGGGTAAAAAAATAAAAGCCATTGGCATAAGAAATGCTTCCTTTCAAAAGTGTTGTATTATTACGCATTGATTGTGATTTAGTAAAGATAATAAACCCCAATACAAAAATACGTTTCAATCCTGTAAAGGCATTAGACATTGTTAATCGAATTGATATTTGAGCTTTACTTATCCTCGCGAGGGAATGTCTGTGTCCACTAATTGTTTCCTGATTAAATTTAAGTACTCGTTTACTACAAGGAGAGCGGCACCTGATTCACCTCCCTTGATATCTTGCAGAAGCATTCTTGTATTTCAAATTAATCCTGTAATAGTAAAAATAGTTCCCCTCGTAAACCAATCAAAACCAAACTATATGAATCATGTGAAATTGATAAATAAATTTCTTTGCTCATTAATAATTCTTTCTTCCCTTACGGCATGTAAATCTAATGTGTCGAATGGGTACTCTGAACATCCTTTATTTCCATTAGATTCCGCATGGCTGGTCAACAATTCTTCCTCGGTCAAGAATGGTGTCTATTATTACGATAGTAGTAAGGCAGAAAATGGTGTAACGCTGCTCAACCTGATGACTAGAAGTATATTGATAGACATGAATGGGAAAGTGTTAGAAAAATTTCCTATCGGTCTTCCAAAGATTCTTCCCGATGGCAGCATCGTTGGTCTGATGGGTCCAGATTTAGTAAAGTTCGATTCCGACATGAGTATGATCTGGAAAACACCTGTTGTTGCCCATCATGAAATCACTGCCGATGACAACGGAGCCATATACCTGCTATCAAATGAAAGCCATGAATTTATGGGTGTGACGGCCATTTTTGATGTACTCAAAATTTTTTCTTCTGAAGGTGATTTAATTTATGAGTGGCACGTTTACGAGCACCTGAAAGAATTTATTTCTATTATTTCAAAGTCAAGCTATTTAAGTAATTTGCATACTCCCTATGATTCCACTCAGAGTATAGAAAACTATATTTCACAAGACCCCAAACAATTTTTCTACCATATCGGCAAGGATACTGCAAAATGTGTTTTTGAATTTACGCACTTTAATTCGATTCAGGTATTACCCGAAAATGATGTTTCGAAAAAAATTACAGCATTTAAAAAAGGGAATTTGCTTTTAAGCTTTAATCCTTACTCGTGTTACGGCATATTAGATACTACCACAGGTAATATAGAATGGACGGGATACTTACCGGAAAGAACCTCCTTGCATACCCCATTGCTGACATCCAAAGGGACCATTCTTGTATTTCAAAACAGTACTGGAAGTAGTTACTGGAATTCTAAACAGGATGCACTTTGTCTTAGGTATCTTAATCAAACTATTCCGGCTCGTAAACCAAGTAAAGAACCAGATTCACGACTCTGGGTAAGTATTACAGAGTATGACCCTTTAACCAATACTAAGGTATGGGAATATACCGCAACACCAAAAGAAGCAATGCAAGCTGGAGGACTAGGAAGTGCTGAACGTTTGCCTAATGGAAATACACTTATATGCACGGCTACAGAAATTGAGGGGAAGGGGGGAGAAGTTTTTGAAGTAACTTCTGAAAAGAAACTTGTTTGGCAATATGTGTCTCCCGAAAAAGATATCCAACACAATTTCCCATGGGCGTTCTATAGAGCAAATAGAATAAGTTTCAAAATAGCGAAAAAGATGATCCCGGGAATTAAATAAGGAAATTGCTGCTATATTCCATTTTGGAAGAATTTTTATCTTTCTTCAGCGGGCATCTAATTTTTCATCAAGAGCTCAAGGTTTTCATAAATGCCCTGCGCCATCAATTCATATCCTTTTGAGTTATGGTGACCATCGTAATCCCAAAAATAATCATCCGTTGTAGTGTGCGATTGCTCGATATAATTTTTGTAGTAAGGCAACAAGTCAATTACCTGCACAGTGCTATCGGCATTCAACTGATGAACAATTTCAGAAAAATTGTAATCGTATTTATTGTTTTCAATTTCTTGTTTATCGGGACGGAGCACTACAACTAAACGAACATTATTCTGCTTACACAGTGTGGCGTAAAGTTGGAATAAATCTTCTACTTGAGTGTTCAGTTTTTTTTCTTCCTCCTTGGGCATATTTTTTTTTCTGAGTAGTTCGTTGTAACCCGCCACACTAAAAAAAATGCGGCTTACATAACTTACCGCATAAACAGGTTCCCACCAGGGCGCAGAATTGTATTTAAGGGTGCCATCTTTTTGAAATCGCTCCATGCCCCCGCGAATATTTATATCGGTGTTCATGTCGTTGGTGCCCAAACCCTGAATAACTATATCGGGTTGGTAAGAAAGTAAACGGTCTCTCAGTAAAACAAAGTTGATAAATGGGTCGCTGCCGCAAACACCTGCATTCATGAACGTAAAAGTATCCCCAACTGCCAAATATTTCTGCCTTAGCAAACTCACATAGCTCGAATCGTTTGGTGCACCATCACCTTCGGTAAATGAATCGCCTAAAGCCATTATTCTTTTCTCATTCGGGGTTTTTGCAATTGCCCATTCCACATCTCCTAAACCCTGAGAGTTGGTCGGTCGCCAAAAGCTATATTCCGGCTTGGTAAGAAAATGCGGTTTGTTTGGTTGCCATAGATGGTAATAGCTTTTATCGGCAGGAATATATTGACTTCGGTAGTATCCAATTACTTCTTCAAAATAGGTTTTGGTAAAACCGGTAAGCAGAAGGAAAATTTCTAAAACAAAAAATGAAAACAAAACCGCGCTGAATAGAAGAAAACTGTTTTTCGCTTTACCGGAAAAAGTATTTCGAAAGAAAATTCCGTATATGACAAATCCAATTAACCACAGATAAACATACACCGCCAAATGCGTATGCCATTTTATAAAAGCCAAATCAACTTGTTTGTACCAATGATATTCCCAAGCTAAGTAAGCCACAAAAGGTAGTGCAACAAATATCCAAATCGGAATTTTGATTTTGATATTCTTCGTTAGCAGTGAAAGAATATTGTTCATCAGTAATTTCAAGGTTTCTGTATACCGAAATTAAATTTTCTTGCCTCTAATTGTTTTTCAATTCAGTATTCATTCGATTCTTTATGGTGCAATAATTTTTTTTCCATCTTTACCACAAGATAATTTACCACTATGAAAGTAGTACTTGCCTTAGCACCTGTTTGGGATTCACAAACTCCGCCTTTGGCATTGGCATTTTTAAAATCGAGTTTAACCCAGGCCGGTTACGATTGCACATGTATAGATTTCTCTATCCAGTTTCGGCCTATGATGGTTTCGGCTTTGGGCGATGTGCCGGCAGAAGAATATATAGCTACGCATCCGCATCTTTGCAAAAATTGGGCAAAGCAAATTGTTGACCAAAAACCCGATATAGTTGGATTCAGTTTACTCGTTTCCAATACAAAAAACACTGCCCTCGTTGCCAAAGAAGTAAAAAACCTTTTGCCCAATGTGGTTATTGTGTCTGGCGGTCCAAGTTTAACCCGCGAGAATCAGGACAACATTGAACAGGTTTATAAATTCAGTGATTATATAATTGAAGGCGAAGGCGAAAACTTATTGGTTGACTTTGTAAAGTGCATTGAAGAAAAAGGCGACATACACAAAGTAAAACAAGTATGGCTGAAAAAACCAGATGGCACGGTGTACTACACTGGTGCAGGTATGCAGCAAAATATCAATACCATTCCACTCCCCGACTTTACCGATTTTGATATTCGTGCTTATCCCTGCAACGGGCGTCTGCCTATTCTGTTTTCAAGAGGCTGTATTTTAAATTGCAACTACTGTGAAAACAAATGGAATCATTTGACACAGCGCACTCGGCAAGGTCGGTTAGTTTTTGAAGAATTGAAACGCAATGTAGAACAGTATGGCATTACTGAATACATGTTTAATGACGACTCACTTATCTCGCACGTTACATTTAAACAATTGGAAGAATACTGCGACCTTACGATTGCTGAAGGTTTGGTAATGCCTTGGAGCGTTTATGGCACACGGGTGGAAAAAATGTTGACGAAATCGTATGTAAACAAGCTGCGCAGAAGCGGTATGTCGCGCGTATCGCTTGGGGTAGAAAGTTTTTCTACGGATGTACAGCATGCTATGGGAAAATCATCGCGCTATGATGATGCCGATAAAACGTGCCGGCTCTTTGGCGATGAAGGAATTAAAACCGAAACCTGGATTATTTATGGTTACCCCACCGAAACCGATGAGCAGTTTAAGGAAACCCTAAATTGGTTTATTCAAAACCCGAACGTATTGAGCCATGTTACTGCCAATGCCTTTGGGCCTAATGCAAAATATTTACATGACCGCCCCGGAGTGGTGCAATACGTTGGCAACCGGCAATGGGAATGGCAAAGCGATGTAAATAATATTGAAAAAAGAAAAGAACGTTTTCTGTTGCTTATCGAGGTATTGGAATCTATGCGTAGAACCGGCAAAGGGAAATTTACATACCACTTTGGCGATCCGCTTTACGTAAAATATTTTCATTCCTGGTCGGCAAAAGACAAAGCCTTTTTGTTAAACCGATGGGATGAACTGCAGGGAATTTATCATGAACCAACCGGATTTAAAAAAATATTTCATTTACTGGGTTTTGAAAAAAGTCGGGATAAGGTAACGCCTAATGCTAAAGAGGGATTTTACCAAAATTCAAATTTAGGCCAAAAAATAGTGATAGACAGTACAGCCGAAGAACTGCGCGACCGGTTGTTTGAAAAAATAAAAAATCATTTACAAAGCGCAAACGGCAGAAGTGCCGAAGAACAAAATGCTAAATTGGAAGATTACAAAAACAAAATACAGGAAACCTGCCAGCTCACATCAATCAGCATTGCAGAAGAGCGGTTTTATGCGTCAGCGCTAAACGGACCTTTGACAAAAATGCTTGAAGATTTAGACAGTTCCTTACCGAAGGAACTGTCGGAGCAACTTATTCAGCAACAAGGGTTGAGAAAGTAGTATTGTAAGCAAATCCTAATTTGAAAAATTACAAATAGGATGTTCCCCTGCCAACACCAGTTACTTTATAGTTCCAGTAAATAATTATCGGTTGACATTGTAGTAAGATTGAAGCAGATGAGTTTTCTGAAATTTTGCTACAGGTATATCACATCGTTTGTACACCAATAATTCCGGATAATCTGAAAAAGCAACAACCTCATAAAGATTACAATTTTTCATTTTATCCGCTATTTTCCAACGCGCAGGCACAGTGGCTGCTGTATAGGTATCAATTTTCCGCATCTCGATTTGGGCTAATGCTGAAGATAGTCTCGAGTTCCACGTAATGTAAAAATCTGGGCTATATGCAAGAACATTTTTCCAGGCTATTTCAATATTAATCTTCCCGGTATCTATTTCCTGACGCTTAATGTTTAAGAAAGCACTAACATCAACACAACAGCGGGACCAATTCCCTTTTATATCTCGTTTGGCGAGTTCATATTGGAATGAAGCCAACCCGAACCCTGGATCCAGATCAAAAATAATTGAAGAATCACGTGTTGCCAAGGGCATTAAATCATTTATAAGTTTCATCTCCCTGTCTCGTTCTTTTATTAACGGGCGTATATTCACGTACGAAGGATCTAAATGAGTTAGTCTAAAAGCAAATCCATTAACGAAAGTAAATTGAAGAATAAATAAAGTTAATGATATGATAGTAAGTGCCCGGTTATTTATAATAGTCAAACTCCAGCATATTAAGATAGCGAAATATGGTACAGCGGATAAAAAATATCTGTAATCGCCATTGGGAGATGTAAGCCAGGCAAGAAAAAAAATGGTTATTTGGAATAAAGCAACAACAAACACAGCCGCAAAATTGCCAAAGGCCTTTTGCTTAATTGTTTTTATTAAACCCAATAACAACAGTAGAATGACCAAACGAAATGTGGTGTATAGAAAAACACCATTACTTATATATTCTATCCAAAGGTCAAGCTTAGATAACTTTGTGCCAAATAAGGGGCTGGTTGCGGCAAAATGCGCGAATCCGAGTATAGGAGCTAAATTGTTGAAATAAAAAATTGCGGTTGGCAGAAAAAACAATAAAGAAACTAAAAGGAAAAAAAAATCCTTTCTATTCATTTTCATCGAAGGGGAATCCCTAAAGACGGTTATCCAGAATGCGATAGCAGGACCTATAATATAAAGAGGGGAGGATAGTTTTATCAGCATTGCCAGCGAGCCGGCAATAATGAACTGCGATAATGAGAAATAAAAACTCCAATTGCTTGCTCTTACCATGGCATAGATAAACCATGAAGTAATGGCTAGCTGCATAGGTTCTACCCAAAACCCCGTGGACACACTATTCAATAAAGGCGAAGCGGCTATGGATAAGCAACCGCAAAGAGCAATTGCTTTGCTTTTGAATATCAATTCAAAACTCTTGAATAAGAAAATGAATGCAATAAGCGTAGCTATTAGCGGAATGAGTAGCAGGGAGAAGTTTATGGAGCCAATGAAATTGCCGACCCCCACGAAAAACTGACCAACCCACAATAACAACGGTCCTTTATAGCCTCCAAATAAATACCTTACCCATACATATGGGTTCTGTATTAGTTTTTGATAAAGATCTGCCGACCCGAGTGCATAGCCAACAGGGTCACCCCTCCAAACACTTTTATCAAGCACTATCCAAATAAAATTTGGCAAAATCAACAGGATGGCAACTGAAAATGCATTTATATATTCTTCGATGGCAAGCGAACGTTGCCAAAGTAGCGTACCCCTTGCTTTGAACGGTTTCATCAATTCAAATATTTTTTGGTGTTGCACTGTCCGAAATAATTAGCCATCCACCGGTTGAGT
>Ga0114969_10005133_pt1 | contig 10298 bp, 7 predicted proteins | sample M_130807_MF_Meta_FD_87316 | JGI IMG/M metagenome (GOLD analysis project Ga0114969, IMG submission 87316) | Freshwater microbial communities from Lake Montjoie, Canada to study carbon cycling - M_130807_MF_MetaG | ecosystem: Environmental > Aquatic > Freshwater > Lake | place: Lake Montjoie...
ATCTGTCGGTACGCTGAGCAGAGTAAATACCCCCGCCCCCAGCGCCGTGTAGTCGCCCTGCCCCACTTTACGCAACTGCTCAACGAACTTGATGATGCCGGAAAGCGATACCAGCATAAACAGCGTCATCATGATGGTGTTGAAAATCGTTTTACCGATATAACGGTCTAATACACCAAACATCAGGCCGCTCCTTTGAAGCGTTCACGCAGTCTGCGCATCGGTACGGTGTCCCACAGGTTAAGTACCAGCGCAATCGCCAGGTAGGCCACGTTCACCACCCACATCCACAGCATCGGGTCGAGTTTGCCTTTACCGCCGTTGGAACGCAGCGATGTCTGCACCAGGAAGAAGATAAGATACAGCAAGATGGCTGGCAGCATGCTCAGCACGCGGCCCTGACGCGTATTCACCACGCTCAGTGGCACCACCAGCAGCGCCATCAGGATCACAGAAACCACCAGCGTCAGGCGCCAGTGGAACTCGGCGGTGGCATCCGGATCATCAGATTCCCACAGCGCACGCATCGACAACTGTTCAGTCTGGGTGTTATCCAGCGTCACCGTACGATGGCCAATCACCGCTTTGTAATCATTGAAATCCGTGATGCGGAAATCACGCAGCAGCGCAGTGCCCTCAAAGCGGGTGCCTTTATCCAACGTCACCACCTGCGAACCATCGCGGTTCTGGTTAATCACGCCGTGCTCCGCCACCACCACCGAAGGCCGCTGATTACCGCTTGGGCGCAGCTGTGCCAGGAATACATCATTGAAGGCGTTCCCTTTTACGTCACCGACAAACAGCACAGCATTGCCATCCTGTGACGGGCGGAACTGGCCTTCCGCCAGCCCGGCAATGCTCGGGTTGGCTTTGGCTTCCGCAATCACTGCATCCTGATTACTGGAAGCCCATGGCCCCAACCAGAACACGTTCACCGCAGCAAAAGCGGAAGTGAAGAGCGCCAACGTCATGGCGGCAATAATCAGGGTCCGTTTACCCAAGCCGCAAGCATGCATAACGGTGATTTCACTTTCGGTATACAACCGCCCAAGCGTCATCAAAATGCCAAGAAACAGGCTTAAAGGCAGGATCAGCTGCGCCATCTTTGGCACACCCAATGCAAGCAGGGATAATACTAAATTTGTTGGGATATTACCGTTGACCGCGTCGCCTAACACCCTGACCAGGTTCTGACAAAAAAAGATCAGGAGCAGGATAAACAGGATGGCAATTTGGCTCTTCAGCGTTTCCCGTACCAGATATCTAATGATGATCACGCTTATTACGCCTGTGAAAACTTGTCTTTTTGCAGGATAATCGCTAGTTTCATCGCTAATCCGCCATTTTTTGTCATCATGTGGCAACCTACACAGCTAAAATAGTATTAGAACATCAAGCCGTTTGGGTGCCCTATAGGGACTATCCTATAGTCGCCAAAACAGAACATTTACGCAGTTCAGGTTAACATACTCAGTTAACTCAATGACGGCAGCACGTTACGAAGTCAATCATTCTAGCCGTAGCAACCGCCGTTGTCTTTAAGATTCAGGAGAGTGCATGGAGTTCAGTGTAAAAAGCGGTAGCCCGGAAAAACAGCGTAGCGCCTGTATTGTCGTCGGCGTTTTCGAACCGCGCCGCCTGTCACCTATCGCAGAACAACTCGACAAAATCAGTGATGGTTATATCAGCGCATTGCTGCGCCGTGGCGAACTGGAAGGCAAAGTCGGGCAGACGTTACTGCTGCACCATGTGCCGAACATTCTCTCCGAACGCATCCTGTTAATCGGCTGTGGCAAAGAGCGTGAGCTCGATGAACGCCAATACAAACAGGTGATTCAGAAAACCATCAATACCCTTAACGACACCGGTTCCATGGAGGCCGTCTGCTTCCTTACCGAACTGCACGTCAAAGGCCGTAACACCTACTGGAAGGTGCGCCAGGCGGTAGAAACTGCCAAAGAAACGCTCTATACCTTCGATCAGCTAAAAAGCAACAAAGTGGAGCCACGCCGCCCGCTGCGTAAAATGGTGTTCAACGTGCCAACGCGCCGCGAACTCACCAGCGGCGAACGTGCCATCCAGCACGGCCTGGCTGTCGCTTCCGGCATCAAAGCTGCCAAAGATCTCGGCAATATGCCACCGAATATCTGTAACGCCGGGTATCTGGCATCGCAGGCGCGTCAGTTGGCGGATGCGTTCAGCACCCACATCACCACCCGCGTCATCGGCGAACAGCAGATGAAAGAGCTGGGGATGAACGCCTATCTGGCGGTCGGTGCCGGTTCGCAAAACGAATCATTGATGTCCGTGATGGAATATAAAGGCAATCCCAACCCCGACGCTAAGCCGATCGTGCTGGTGGGCAAAGGCCTGACCTTTGACTCCGGCGGTATCTCGATCAAACCGGCCGACGGCATGGACGAGATGAAGTACGACATGTGTGGCGCAGCCACGGTGTATGGCGTGATGCGCGTGGTAGCAGAGCTTAATCTGCCGCTGAACGTAATCGGCGTGCTGGCAGGCTGTGAAAACATGCCGGGCGGGCGCGCTTATCGCCCAGGTGACGTGCTGACCACCATGTCCGGCCAAACGGTTGAAGTGCTGAACACCGACGCCGAAGGCCGCCTGGTGGTGTGCGACACCCTCACCTACGTGGAGCGTTTCGAGCCTGAGTTGGTAATTGATATCGCCACTCTGACCGGGGCCTGCGTGATCGCACTTGGCCACCACCTCACCGGTTTGATGTCGAACCATAATCCGCTGGCACACGAACTGATCGGCGCTTCCGAGCAATCTGGTGACCGCGCGTGGCGCCTGCCGCTGGCAGACGAGTACTACGAGCAACTGGATTCCAACTTTGCCGATATGGCAAACATCGGCGGCCGTCCTGGCGGGGCGATCACCGCAGGGTGCTTCCTGTAGCGCTTTACCCGCAAATACAGTTGGGCACACCTGGATATTGCTGGCACCGCATGGCGCTCCGGCAAAAACAAAGGGGCTACCGGTCGCCCGGTGGCACTGCTGGCGCAGTTCTTGCTCAACCGAGCAGGTCTGAACGGCGACGATTAATATCCCCTTTATCTTTCAAGCTGCAGCGTTGTTGGCTGCGCTCGTTCACCCCAGTCACTGACTCAAGTCAGCTCCTGGGGCTTCACGAACTGGCCGCCTAGCTGCAACTTGAAATCTATTGGGTATATAATCATGCAATACGGGCGCACTGGTTGCGCCCCTACTTTTTCCTAGCGGCAACGGATCCATGAGCAAACAGGCAACGTTCTACCTCCTCGAACACCCAGACCCCGCTGGCGCGCTCAGTGCACACGAGGCGGTGGCCTGCGCCGTTGCTGCTGAACGTTGGCGCACAGGCAAGCGGGTGCTGATCGCCTGTGAAAGCCAAGAGCAGGCCCAGCGGCTGGACGAAGCGCTGTGGCAGCGCGAGCCGCACCAATTTGTGCCGCACAACCTCGCGGGCGAAGGGCCGAACTACGGTTCCCCGGTCGAGCTGTGCTGGCCCGGCAAACGCGGTAATGCCCCGCGCGATCTGCTGATCGCCCTGCTGCCGCAGTTTGCAGATTTTGCTACTGCTTTCCATGAAGTGGTAGACTTCGTTCCTTACGAAGACACCTTGAAACAGTTGGCGCGCGAACGTTACAAAGCCTATCGCAGCGTCGGCTTCCATTTGACCACGGCCACGCCGCCAACTTACTGAACAACGAAGCACAATGGAAAAGACAAACAGTCATCTCGATACCGCCTACGACCCAACACAGATCGAACAGAAGCTTTATGACCACTGGGAGAGTCAGGGTTATTTCAAACCGAATGGCGATACCAGCCAGGAAAGTTTCTGCATCATGATCCCGCCGCCGAACGTCACCGGCAGCCTGCATATGGGCCACGCGTTCCAGCAGACCATCATGGACACCATGATCCGCTACCAGCGTATGCAGGGTAAAAACACCCTGTGGCAGGCCGGTACCGACCATGCAGGGATCGCCACCCAGATGGTGGTTGAGCGCAAGATCGCCGCAGAAGAAGGCAAAACTCGCCACGATTATGGCCGCGATGCCTTTATCGACAAGATCTGGCAGTGGAAGGCTGAGTCCGGCGGTACCATCACCCGCCAGATGCGCCGCCTCGGCAACTCGGTGGATTGGGAGCGTGAACGCTTCACCATGGACGATGGCCTGTCCAACGCGGTGAAAGAGGTGTTTGTCCGCCTGTACAAAGAAGACCTAATCTACCGTGGCAAACGCCTGGTGAACTGGGATCCGAAGCTGCGCACCGCCATTTCCGATCTGGAAGTGGAAAACCGCGAATCCAAAGGTTCCATGTGGCACCTGCGTTACCCGCTGGCCGACGGCGCAACCACCGCCGAAGGTAAAGATTATCTGGTGGTTGCCACCACCCGTCCGGAAACCGTGCTGGGTGATACCGGCGTGGCGGTCAACCCGGAAGATCCGCGTTACAAAGACCTGATTGGCAAAGAGCTCATTCTGCCATTGGTGAACCGCCGCATCCGTATTCTGGGTGACGAACATGCCGATATGGAAAAAGGCACCGGTTGCGTGAAGATCACCCCGGCGCACGATTTCAACGACTATGAAGTGGGTAAGCGCCACGGCCTGCCGATGATCAACATTCTGACTTTCGACGGCGATATCCGCCAGGAAGCGGAAGTGTTCGATACCCTGGGCGAAGCCAGCACGGCCTACAGCAGCGAAATTCCAGCACAGTTCCGTGGCCTGGAGCGTTTCGCCGCGCGTAAAGCCGTGGTAGCCGCCTTTGACGAGCTCGGCCTGCTGGACGAAATCAAACCGCACGATCTGACCGTGCCTTACGGCGACCGTGGCGGCGTGGTGATCGAACCGATGCTCACCGACCAATGGTACGTGCGCACCGCACCGCTGGCGAAAGTGGCGGTAGAAGCGGTTGAGCAGGGCGAAATCCAGTTCGTACCTAAGCAGTACGAAAACATGTACTTCAGCTGGATGCGCGACATTCAGGACTGGTGTATCTCGCGCCAACTGTGGTGGGGCCACCGTATTCCGGCCTGGTACGATGCTAACGGCAACGTGTACGTGGGCCGCACCGAAGAAGAAGTGCGCAGCGAAAACAACCTGGGTGCGGACATCGCGCTGAACCAGGATGAAGACGTGCTGGATACCTGGTTCTCCTCCGGCCTGTGGACCTTCTCCACCTTGGGTTGGCCAGAGCAGACCGACGCGCTGAAAACCTTCCACCCCACTAGCGTGATGGTCAGCGGCTTCGACATCATCTTCTTCTGGATTGCCCGCATGATCATGCTGACCATGCACTTCATCAAAGATGAAGACGGCAAACCGCAGGTGCCGTTCAAGACCGTGTACATGACCGGCCTGATCCGCGACGACGAAGGGCAGAAGATGTCCAAGTCAAAAGGCAACGTCATCGACCCGCTGGATATGGTAGACGGCATCTCGCTGGAAGATCTGCTGGAAAAACGCACCGGCAACATGATGCAACCGCAGTTGGCAGAGAAAATCCGCAAGCGCACCGAGAAGCAGTTCCCGAACGGCATTGAGCCGCACGGCACCGACGCCCTGCGCTTCACCCTGGCAGCATTGGCTTCTACTGGCCGTGATATCAACTGGGATATGAAGCGCCTGGAAGGCTACCGCAACTTCTGTAACAAGCTGTGGAACGCCAGCCGCTTTGTGCTGATGAACACCGAAGAGCACGACTGTGGCTTCAACGGCGGTGAGATGCAGCTTTCGCTGGCCGATCGCTGGATCCTGGCGGAATTCAACCGCACGGTGAAAGCCTACCGCGAAGCGTTGGATACCTATCGTTTCGATATCGCCGCGGGCATCCTGTATGAATTCACCTGGAACCAGTTCTGCGACTGGTATCTGGAACTGGCCAAGCCGATCGTCAGCAACGGCAGCGAAGCGGAACAGCGCGGCACGCGCCATACGCTGATCACCGTGCTGGAAGCCTTGCTGCGTCTGGCGCACCCGATCATTCCGTTTATCACCGAAACCATCTGGCAGCGTGTGAAGACTCTGACCGGCGAAACCGCAGACACCATCATGCTGCAACCCTTCCCGGCCTACAACGCCGCGCGGGAAGACCAGCAGGCGCTGAACGATCTGGAGTGGATCAAGCAAGCGATCACCGCGGTGCGTAACATCCGTGCCGAGATGAACATCGCGCCAAGCAAAATGCTGGAAGTACTGCTGCGTAACGCCAGCGGCGATGCTCAGCGTCGGGTGCAGGAAAACCAGAGCTTCATCGAAAAGCTGGCGCGCTTGGAATCCATCACCCTGCTGCCTGCTGGCGATAAAGGCCCGGTATCGGTCACCAAACTGGTGGAAGGTGCGGAACTGCTGATCCCGATGGCCGGCTTTATCGATAAAGACGCAGAGATCGCGCGCCTGACGAAAGAAATGGGCAAGCTGGACGCAGAAATCGCTTCTATTGAAGGCAAGCTGTCGAATGAAGGCTTTGTCGCCCGTGCGCCGGAAGCGGTCGTCGCCAAAGAGCGCGAACGCCTGGCCGCCTGCCAGGAAGGCAAAGTGAAGCTGCAAGAACAGCAGGCGACCATCGCCGCGCTGTAACTGCCGCCTGCATAGCCAAGCAAACCGATCAAAAACAGCGGGTACTTTCCCCGCTGTTTTTTTATCACCATTGCCAAGGGTCAGCCTTAAATGGTATTACAAAGTATTAATGCGGCCCATTCCGTAATAACAACAAAATTCCGTAACCTTCCAGGGTTTCTCTCAATGGCGAGTATAAACATGACAACAGCAACCCCAGTGCGTCTTCTGGTGCGCCCAATAACGGCTGAAGATAATGCCGCTATTGCTCACGTCATTCGCGAAGTGTCTGCCGAGCACGGCTTGACGGCGGATAAAGGCTACACCGTTTCCGACCCCAATCTGGACGCGTTATACCAGATCTACAGCCAGCCACGCAGCGCCTACTGGGTGGTGGAGATAGAGGGTCAGATTGCTGGCGGCGGTGGCATTGCGCCACTGCAAGGCGGCGAAGCCGACGTTTGTGAATTACAGAAAATGTATTTCCTGCCGGAATTGCGCGGCAAAGGCCTGGCAAAACGCCTGGCGCTACAGGCGCTGGAGTTTGCCCGCCAACAAGGGTTCCGCTGCTGTTATTTAGAAACCACCGCCACTCTGCAGCAGGCGATCGGCCTGTATGAGCATCTCGGTTTCGAGCATATCAATCACGCTATGGGCTGCACCGGCCACGGCGACTGCGAAGTTACCATGCTGAAAACGCTGTAACCTTCGCAGCCCCTCACCCTAACCCTCTCCCACAGGGAGAGGGGACCTTATGTGCCACAGCTTTACTCCTGCGCCTGACGATAACACCGTTCCAACTCCCTCTCCCTCGGGGAGAGGTCCGGGGTGATGGGAATCGGCTTGGCATCTGCATATTGAAAATTTATTAACATCAACATCACTCAAAAAAAACCATCACATTTTTATATTTCAAATGTATAAACTGAGTCTTTAATCCATAATGTAAAATTATTGTGATATTCGTTAATAAATTAACGATCACAAATTGACCACCAATCCTGCTGCGCTACTCTGCAATAACCAGCCATCACGCATAGGGAACACTTATGTCGGAAAATACCTTCGATTACATCATTGTCGGCGCAGGCTCAGCGGGCTGCGTGCTGGCAGCACAGTTGATCCGCCGTACTCAAGCGCGTGTTCTGCTGCTGGAGGCCGGTGGCGACGACAATAATCTGTTTATCAAGATGCCCGCCGGGGTAGCCAAGATCATCGCCAAAAAAAGCTGGCCGCATGAAACCGAGCCAGAACCCCATGCCAACAACCGCCGTATGCAGATCGCCCAGGGCAAGGTGCTGGGTGGCAGCAGTTCGGTGAACGGCATGATCTACATCCGTGGCCAACAACAGGATTACGACGATTGGGCCAAAAAGTTCGGCTGCACCGGCTGGGGTTATCAGGACGTGTTGCCCTATTTTAAACGCGCCGAGGCCAACGAAAGCCTGTCTGATGGCTATCACGGCAGTGATGGACTGCTACCGGTCAGTGAGAATCGCTATCGGCACCCGCTCAGCATGGCGTTTATCCGCGCTGGCCAGGAACTGAACCTGCCCTACCGCAACGACTTCAACGGCGAAAGCCAACACGGCGTCGGTTTCTACCAGACCACCACCCGCAAAGGCGAACGCGCCAGCACCGCACGCACCTACCTGAAATCGGTGCGTGATAACTCACGGCTGGTAGTGAAGCTCAATGCCTTGGTGCACCGCGTCACTTTCGCTAACAACGTGGCAACCGGCGTGGTTTACAGCCAGAACGGCGGCGGCGAAATCACCGCACAAGCCAGTAAAGAAGTGATCCTCAGCGCTGGCGCAGTCGGTTCACCGAAGATCCTGATGCTGTCCGGCATTGGTCCCCGCGAACATCTGGAATCCTTAGGCATTACGCCCTTGGCAGATCTGCCGGTGGGCAAGAACTTCCACGATCATCTACATATGTCGATCAACGTCAGCATGCGCGAGCCTATCAGCTTGTTCGGTGCCGATCGCGGTTTGCAGGCGCTGCGCCACGGCGCCGAGTGGCTGGCTTTCCGCAGCGGCGTGCTGAGCTCCAACGTGCTTGAAGGTGCCGCCTTTACCGACAGCCTCGGCGATGGTCGGCCAGACGTGCAGATCCACTTCCTGCCGCTGCTGGACAGCTGGGACGACGTACCCGGCGAACCGCTGCCCGCGATCCACGGCATGACGCTGAAAGTCGGCTATTTACAGCCCAAAGCACGCGGCCAAGTGCAACTGCGCAGCCGCAACCCAAACGACCCGGTCAAGCTACAGGCCAACTACCTTGGTCACCTGGACGATCTGGCCGGTAGCATTCGCGCCGTTAAATTTGGCCTGCGCTTTTTGCAAACCGCAGCCCTTAAACCGCTGATTAAAGATCTGCTGATGCCGCAGCCACAGTGGACCAACGACGAAACGCAGTTGGAGGAGTTTGTACGTAACTTCTGCAAGACGGTGTATCACCCGGTGGGCAGTTGCCGCATGGGCCAGAGCAGCGAAGACTCAGTGACCGATCTGCAACTACGGGTGCACGGCTTTGAACGCCTGCGAGTGGTGGACTGCTCGGTTATGCCACAGGTCACCAGCGGCAACACCAACGCTCCGACCATTATGCTGGCGGAAAAGGCAGTGGATTTGATTTTGGGTGAAATAGCTTAACTCGCCACTTTTCTAAGTGGAAAGTCACTACTGCCGTGACTTTGCACTTTCTCACAACGACTTGTCTGACTTCTCTGCTCAACGAGGCAATAACACAGCTAAATTTTTCTCCTTGATTTGTAGATTGATCAATCTACAATAATGACAACTATGCTGCCTCTTACGAGAAAATCATGAGCAAAAATCTTGGGCGCCCACGTGAATTCGATCCGCAAGCTTTTCTTAATCAGGCAAAAGACTGCTTTTGGCAGAACGGATACCGAGCGACCTCCATTGCCGACCTCATGAAAGCATCAGGTCTGGCTAGTGCCAGCATTTACAAACTATACCCTGATAAAAAAGCGATCTTCCTCGCAGCCCTTACTCAATACATGGACGAAGGCCTGATGCGCCTCAGAACACGCGCCGCCACACTGCCACCACAGGATGCCCTGCGTGAAACGCTAGACTATTGCGCCGTGATCTCCACGGGCCCAGATGGCGAAAGAGGCTGTTTCACTATTGCTGCTGCCAATGAGTTACTGCCTGGAGACCAAGAAGTAAAACAGAAAGTGGATTACATGTTCACGCACATTCAGGCGGCAATCACGCAGATCATCACCCGAGGTCAGGCAGACGCTACTTTCAGACAAGATATTGCGGCAGAAACTATTGCCAGTGGAATTTTTATGATGCTGGAAGGTATGCGGGTATATGGGAAAGTCACCCCAACGCTTGAGTCACTAAAAAAATCCAATGAATTCATTATGATATCAGTGAATAATGGAGCATAACACCTCCATTTTCATGCTATTACAGCGAAAGGGTGAACCATGTTAGAACCAGGCATGCAAGTCAGACAGGCTCAACATAGCCGCCATATGGTGATCGTCAGCCTGCATGATAAACAGGCGACTTGTGTTTGGTATGAACGAGGAAGGATGCAGAAGAAAATGTTTCCCCAACACCAACTGAGGGAGTGTAAAATAATCTGTGTAAATGGCATTTTGATAAAAACCTTTAAGAGGATAATAAAATGCCCATTAGCAACGAACTCATCGACCAACTGTTGAAAGATTGCCAT
>Ga0114969_10005136_pt1 | contig 10295 bp, 17 predicted proteins | sample M_130807_MF_Meta_FD_87316 | JGI IMG/M metagenome (GOLD analysis project Ga0114969, IMG submission 87316) | Freshwater microbial communities from Lake Montjoie, Canada to study carbon cycling - M_130807_MF_MetaG | ecosystem: Environmental > Aquatic > Freshwater > Lake | place: Lake Montjoie...
CGCCATACTTGCAAGATGATGCGAGAATCCAGACATGGGCAACACTCTATGAGCGAGCCTTAAATGACGCGCAAACTGCCGATGATCGCGGTGCATCTTCTGGTGGTGCATTGTTGACCCGTGCAAAGACTTTTGGATAAGGACTGATATGTCATCTTTTACCGATTACACCGAAAACCTAGTTTTAAACTGGGTGTTCACCACAAATTCTGCAACGCGCCCCACTGCCTGGTATGTTGGCCTTTTTACGGCTGCACCGAGCGACACGGGTGGCGGCACTGAGGTGTCTGGCAATGGCTACGCACGGGTGGTGACTGGAACGATCTCAGGGTCTGGCACGGCCACGACATTCACCAATGCAGCGGCCATCGAGTTTGCAGCTGCCTCCGGTGGAAACTGGGGATCAATTGGCTGGGCCGGCATCTTTGATGCAAGCACCACTGGCAATCTATTAGCCTGGGCTCCATTGACCACAGCTCGCACCATCAATTCTGGCGATGTGCTGCGCATTCCAGCATCTTCATTGAGCATCACTTTGGCTTGATATGGCATCTTATGGATCAGGGAATTTTGGCGCTGGTCAATACTCTGATCCAAGGGTAGGCTACGGCTACGGCTCTTACGGCAAGGGCAATTACTCAAGAGGCTCATTCGAGCCAAGCCTGGCAATCACATCCACATCGACCATGGCCATTGGGGCCGCTGTGGTCTCCAATGCCCAGTTTGAGATTTATGCCCAGTCCACCATGTCGGTGGCAGCCACCAGATTCACATTCGCTGAAGTCCTAATATCTGACACAAGCACAGTCACAATTGACGCAAACGTCATTGTCTCTGTAGCACTGGCCATCAGCGACACAAGCACCATGGCCGTGGATGGGGTGCGCTATGCAATAGGCGCAGCCAGCATCAGTGACGCAAGCACCATGGCCGTGGATGGTGTCAGATATGCATCTGCTGAGATTGCCATTAGCGACACCAGCACAGTATCGATTGCAGCCACCAGGGTGGCATTTGGCGCGTTTGACATTGTTGACACATCCACATTAACTGTTTCCACTAGTATCATTGGCAGCACTGGCTTTGCCATTGTGGCCACTAGCACCATGGAGGTGGATGCGCAGCGCAGACAAAATGGCCGCATAGAAATCATTTCACTGTCAACCATGGAGGTCAATGCAAGACTAAAATGGGAAGACGAAAACGACACGGCAGAAACTTGGACAGCGGTCTCTGATAATTCAGAAAGCTGGACCCCAATATCTGACCAATCAGAAACATGGGATGCAATTGCAGATAGCAGTGAAACTTGGACTGCAATTGCTGATAATAGCGAAACTTGGCAAATAGCCGCATAGGGGTAAATATGGCAGATACAACCACCACAAATCTATTGCTGACAAAGCCAGAAGTCGGTGCGTCTACTGATACCTGGGGAACAAAGATCAATACCGATCTGGACAGCATTGACGCATTGTTTGATGCCGGCCCAGTGCTAAAGATTGCAAAAGGTGGCACTGGCGCAAGCACAGCTGCTGCGGCAATAACTGCACTAGGTGGTGCAACAACAGGTAAAGCTATCGCAATGGCGATGGTCTTTGGTGGTTAATTTTTAGGAGAACTTTTTATGGCTGCACCCAATATTGTCGCTGTCGCAACTATCACGGCAAAGACTACATATCTCACACCAGCAAATGCTACATCCAATGTATTGCTTGCTAACGCTGCTTCTAGTGGCAAGGTGTTCAAAGTTAATATGGTCATTGCTGCCAATGTAGATGGCACAACTGCCTATGACACAACAGTGGCGGTCAATACTGCTGCGGCTGGCTCTGGCACTTCATACCCATTGGCATCGACTGTCTCAGTCCCTCCTGATGCGTCTTTGATTGTGTCTGACAAATCAACTGCTTTCTATCTTGAAGAAGACAAGTCTGTTGTTGTTACAAGCAGCACAGCATCAAAGATAGCCTACACGATTTCATACGAAGAACTCTCCTAAGGACTAATCATGTCCAAAAGAGTAGGTGGAATCTTAAGTGCTGGACGTAACGGCATTAACTACCCTGTCACAGCGGTGGAATACCTTGTCGTGGCTGGCGGGGGTTCTGGTGCTGGAGTTACTGGCGATACCAATGGATGCGGTGGTGGAGGTGCTGGTGGTCTTTTATCGGCTACTGGTTACGCTGTAACTATTGGCTCATCCATAACAGTAACTGTTGGTGCTGGTGCGGCTGGCTCTACAAGTGTTGGCGCACAAGGTACAAATTCAAGCATTGCTGGTGGAACAACCATAACGGCTACAGGCGGTGGTGGCGGTGGTCGCTATAACGATTCTGGCGGTGCTGGTGGCAATGGTGGCTCTGGCGGTGGCGGTGGTAGCAACGGCACAAGAGGAACTGGAACATCAGGTCAAGGTTTTGATGGTGGCTCTGCTTCAAGCGGTACTAATGGTGGTGGTGGCGGTGGCGGCTCTGGAAGCATTGGAATTGCTTTAACAGGCGCATCAACCATACCCGCTGGTAATGGTGGAACAGGAACGGCATCTTCTATTTCTGGCGCACAAATATTTTATGCGGGTGGTGGTGGTGGTGGCTCTTACTATACAACTGGTGGATTAGGTGCGGCTGGTGGCGGTAATGGTGGTGCGTATGTCTCATCTACTGAATCTTCACCAACAACTGGATTAAATAATTCTGGCTCTGGCGGTGGCGGGGTGTCTGGTAGAACTAGCAAATCTGGTGGCAATGGCGGCTCTGGCATTGTAGTAATCCGCTACCCGTCTTACTTAGCCCCTGCTACATCAACAACAGGCTCACCAGAAACTTATGTCACAGGCTTTTGGCGTGTGTACAGATTCGTTGCCTCTGGCACGATTACTTTCTAAGGGTAGATATGGCTACAGGATTATTTACTCTTAAACAAGTTAACCAAGCACTTGCACAAAAGGCATGGACAGGCCCACAGAAAACTGGTTGGGTTGAGTACCTTGTTGTTGCGGGTGGTGGTTCAGGCGGTGGTTATGAAGGCGGTGGTGGTGCTGGTGGATTGTTGACAGGAATCTATCCTGTTGCAATTGGCTCAAGCATTACTGTAACTATTGGTGGTGGAGGAACTGCCCCATCAACTGGTGCTGTCACAGGCGGTAGTGGACAAGACTCTGTTTTTGGAAACATTACTTCAAAAGGTGGTGGTGGTGGTGGCGGTCTAGCCCCAAATACCGCTGGTGTTGCTGGTGGTTCTGGTGGTGGCGCATTACAAAATAGCACAGGGCCAAATGTGGGTGGTCAAGGAATATCTGGACAAGGTAATGCTGGTGGTCTTGGTAAATCAGATGCGACTACTTACACCAATGGCGGTGGAGGTGGAGGCGCAGGGACTATTGGTTTATCTGCCACAGCTTCTGGCGGTGGTAATGGTGGTGCTGGTATTGCTTCAGCTATCAATGGGACTGTTACAGCATACGCTGGTGGTGGTGGCGGTGGAACTGATAATGGTTCACTTGCTAAAGGTATTGGTGGAGTAGGCGGTGGTGGTGACGGGTCAAAAGCAAATGCGGCTGTTGCAGGGACAGCCAACACAGGCGGTGGCGGTGGAGGTGGCGATGCAGCTAGTAGTGGCCAATCAAAAAATGGAGGCTCTGGCATTGTCATCATTCGCTACCCAAGCACATTTGCTGATGCTGCAAGTGTGAGTAATGGAACAAAGACAACTGCTAACGGCTACACAATTTACACATTCTTGACTAGCGGAAGTATCACACTATGAGCAATTTATTAGGTGGATATTTGTCGGCAACATTTAACCCTTTATCTGGTGCGCCTACGGCTGTTGAATACTTAGTGGTCGCTGGTGGGGGTGGTGCTGGTAGTTATTACGGCTCTGGTGGCGGTGCTGGGGGTCTTTTGACTGCGGCAAGTTTTTCTGTTGCTTCTGGCACTGCATTGACTGTTACTGTGGGTGCTGGAGGTGCTGGCACTGCTCCTATGGTTTCTGGAAACGGGGCAAATGGTTCTAACTCAGTTTTCAGCAGTATCACAACTACAGGAGGTGGTGGTGGTGCTGGTGGCAATGTAGGTGTGGGTAGCAACGGCGGGTCAGGTGGAGGCGGAGGCGCATACTCAGGTTATGCAGGAGGCACAGGAGTTTCTGGTCAAGGGTACGCTGGCGGTACAGGTGCTAGTGGCGATGTAAAGAACGGAGCTGGTGGCGGTGGCGCAGGAGGTGTTGGACAAAATGGTACTGCATCTAAGGCTGGTGATGGTGGTACAGGACTTTGTTCAACTATTGATGGCACTCGTCGTTTCTTTGCTGGTGGTGGCGGTGGTGGCGTTGAAGGCTCTGCTCCTGCTGGAATTGGTGGAGCGGGAATTGGAGGTAATGGCCTCAATGGAAATGGATTTACAGGAACAACAGTTGTTGGTGGTTCTGGTGTAGCCAACACTGGCTCTGGTGGTGGTGCGGCTATGCAATATGCAGGTGGCGGCAATGGAGGTTCTGGCATCATAATCATTCGTTACCCTGCATCACAATCAGCACCAACTGCAACAACTGGCTCACCACAAATCAACTACGCTGACGGCTACCAAATCTACACTTGGACATCATCTGGAACTGTAACTTTTTAATTGGAGATAAACATGGCACATTACGCACACATCACTAACGGCATCGTTGACCAAGTTATTGTCATTGACGCTGAGACATTGGCTTTAGGTCATTGGGGCAACCCATCTGAGTGGGTTCAAACGAGCTACAACACTCATGGCAACCAACACCCTGAAGGCAAGCCCTTGCATAAGAACTATGCTGGCATTGGTTACACATGGGATGGAACAGGCTTTGCCCCTCCACAACCATTTGCATCTTGGACTAAAAGTGCTGAGACATATCTGTGGGATGCACCTACACCTATGCCGACAGATGGCAAGATGTATCGCTGGGATGAGCCAACATTGTCATGGGTTGAAGTAACTCAAGGAGTCTAACGTGGCTCAATATAGCGGCATATACACGCTGTCTCAGGCAAGCCAAGCCATTAAGGACAACAACTGGACAGGACTGTTTCCACAGAATGTTGAATTCTTGGTGGTGGCGGGTGGTGGCGGTGGCGGTGCTTCCAATGCTGGTGGCGGTGGTGCAGGCGGTTTACTTGCTGGTTTCTCTGGCGTAACTACTGGCACTCAATTGTTTATAACAGTTGGCGGTGGAGGTGCTGGTGCATCTTCTAGTGCTGCCAATGGCACTGTTGGTTTTAATTCTGTTTTACTTTCTACAAGTTCAGGCGCATATACAGGAAACATTGTTGCTTCTGGCGGTGGTTATGGCGCACAAGGTTCAACGGCAACTACTGGTGGTTCTGGCGGTTCTGGTGGCGGTGGCGCAAGGGCTGGTATAGGTGGAAGCGGAACTTCTGTCCAAGGAAATAGTGGTGCGGCTTCTAGTGCTTCAAGTGGCGTTTATGGCGCTGGTGGCGGTGGCGGTGCTGGAACTATTGGTTTAAATGGCACGACTACTATTGGCGGCAATGGAGGCGCAGGGATTGCTTCAGCCATTTCTGGCTCTGTTGTCACTTATGCAGGTGGCGGTGGTGGCGGTACTTTTTCAACCCCTGCTACAGGCGGTACTGGCGGTGTAGGCGGTGGTGGTGCTGGTGGAAGCAATGATGGAAACGGCACTTCTGGAACGGCTAATACAGGTGGCGGTGGAGGCGGTGGTGCTGGCATTACTGCTGGCGCAGGCGGTAGCGGTATCGTAATCCTCCGCTATCCAGACACATTCATAGCCGCAACAAGCACAACAGGTTCACCAACAATTACTGTGGCTGGTGGGTTTAGAGTTTATAAATTTACGGCCTCTGGCTCAATAACTTTTTGATCATGGACCCGACACAAGCACAACTCAATGCCCATGTTGATGTCTGCACACTGCGCTATGAGATGCTGTGTGCCAGGATTAAACGTCTTGAAAACATCATGCTTGGGGTCTCTGGCATCATGCTGACCAGCATGGCCGGCATCATCTTTACGAGCCTAAAGTGAAAGACTGGGCCGTGGCACTCATTGCTGCGGCCTGCATCACGGCATTTGTCGTCTGGGGTACATTCATTATTTTTTGGGCGATGAAATGAGATGGGCAATCCTTTTAATCTTTTTACTCTCATTCTTTGTACTGGCCCAGCAGACAAGGTGCAACCCCATCGATCTGTACAGCGTCAGCTGGATCGGCAACCCAAGCACCAGGCATGAGCAGATGTCCATCTGGCTCACAAAGAATGGTGACACTTGCTCTGCCGAGCAGCTGGTGGGAATCTGGAACAAACTTGCCGAATGGGCCGGTGTCGCTGATTCCCAAGAGCTGAGAGGCAAGGTGCTTTACTTCTACGAGCGAGCTGTTCAAAGGGAAAAGCCGAAATGACGATTGACACGATTAGACTTTTCCCGATGATCAAGCCCTCTGGCTATCCACAAGAATATGACCTGGTCGAGCGCAAGATGGAAAAACAGCAAGAAATGCAACGCGCAGCACTGGAACAAAAGAAAATACAAATTGCCATTGAAGATTTAGCTTTTGAGATTTACTTAAAGAATGCCGAACAAACTAAACTCAGAATCGAGATATTCCAAAATCGAAAAATAGATTTATATGTGTGAGGTGAATGATGGAAAACACAAAAGAAAAGCTGACCTTTTACGTCACCTTTATGGTGAGCATTACATTGTGCATCTCTGTTTTGGCCATGGTCATAGCCTTTCTGCTAGGTTTGTGGGCCAAGGAAGTGGACAACGGGGAAATCTTCAAAATGATCAGTCCGGCATTCAGCACACTGATCGGAGGCATGATCGGGTTTCTAAGTGGAATAAAACTTAACCAGTCTGAAGACGACAAACCAAAGGAGAGTAAAAATGATGGGACTAGATGCGCTGCTGCAAGTGGGCGGGAAACTGATTGACAAGCTGATACCTGACCCAGAGGCCAAAGCCAAGGCCCAGTTTGAACTGGCCAAGATGGTCCAAGATGGTGAGCTGGCTAAGATGGCCAACGAGACCAAGCTCTTTGAGGTGGAGCAAGAAAACGTCACCAGACGCGCTGAAGCTGATATGGCCAGTGACTCTTGGCTGTCTAAAAATATACGGCCTATGACCCTTGTATTCCTTTTGGTGGCCTACTCTGGCTTTGCCATTGCATCCATCTTTGATTTAGAAACCCGTGGGGCTTATGTCGAATTACTGGGCCAATGGGGGATGTTGGTGATGTCGTTTTACTTTGGTGGCCGGACCATGGAAAAAATTGCTGATAGGGTGAAAAAATGAAAGAGAACTTTGAATCTTGTTTGAAAGCAGTGCTGCACCATGAAGGTGGCTATGTCAACCACCCAGCCGATCCTGGTGGCATGACCAACCTTGGCGTGACCAAACGGGTCTGGGAAGAGTGGGTGGGCCATGAGGTCGATGAGAAGACCATGCGGGGTCTCACTCCAGAGATTGTCGGCCCCATGTACAAAGCCAAATATTGGGACAAGGTCAAGGGCGATGATCTGCCTGCCGGTGTCGATTATTGTGTCTTTGACGCTGCCATTAACTCTGGCCCAGGCAGGGCTGCCAAGTGGCTGCAAGCAGCTGTGGGTGTCGATCCTGATGGCGGCATTGGCCCCAAGACCTTGCAGGCCGTGGCCAGTATGGATGCCAATGAGCTGGTCAGTGCCTACAACGACAGGCGCTTGTCTTTTTTGCACGATCTGCCCACTTGGGACACATTCGGCAAGGGATGGGCAAGACGGGTCGCAGAAGTCAAGGCCGCTGGTTTAGACATGGCATAAGGTGGCAAAATTGAGCCATGGCCAGCCAAACACAACAACTTGAAAATCCACCACCACCAGCCCTTGGTTATCCGACCGAGGTCTATGAGCGCAGGCATTTCAACGAAAACAACAGCTCTCTGAATGTTTACTTCAGAAAGCTGACGACTGTCTTGGGGTCTTTATTTGGACCAAGAGGTGGCCGGTTTATGAATGCGCCACTTGGTGCTTTTCAAAGCACTGTGGACCAGACGGCAGCAGCGGCCAACACGGCCTATGCCATGACACTGAATACGACCGATTACGCCAATGGCGTGACTATCGCAAGCAATTCAAGGATCACAGTGGCTGACGCTGGCATTTGGAATTTGCAGTGGTCTGGCCAGTTTGAAAATCTAGACTCTCAGGCCCATGATGTAAGGGTCTGGCTCAAGATCAATGGTACTGTGGTCACTGGCTCAACTGGATTCTTTGCAGTGCCAAGCAAGCACGGCTCAGTCAATGGCCATGCCCTGGTCGGCTGGAATTACTTTTTGAGCTTAAACGCAACCAATTATGTGGAGCTTTGGTGGGAGACTGACAGCACTCAGGTGTCTATTCAGGCTTATCCGGCAGCCGGAAATTACCCCTCAACGGCATCACTTATTGCGACAATGACATTTGTCTCAAACATTACCTAATACTGCCATGTACATACCACTTAAATTACCCCCAGGTGTTTTCCGAAATGGTACTGAGTACCAGGCAGCAGGCCGCTGGTATGACGCAAACCTAGTTCGCTGGTATGAGGGGACACTGCGCCCCATCAATGGATGGCGCACTAGGTCAAGCTCACAGATGTCAGGCTCATGCCGAGGCATCATCACTTGGCGCGACAATGGTGCAGACCGATGGATCGCAGCTGGAACGCATACAAAACTGTATGTCATGAACGCACTTGGCACGTTGAAAGACATCACGCCAACTGGCTTCACCACAGGCTACGCAAGCTCCACAGTGCTGACCGGATACGGCTACAACGCCTATGGAAGTTTTGCCTATGGCGTGGCACGACCTGACACCGGCACTCCCATTGCAGCCACCACCTGGTCACTCGATACATGGGGCGAGTATTTGGTGGCTTGCTCTAGCACCGATGGCAAGATTTACGAGTGGCAATTGGGTTTTTCAACGCCTACCAAGGCAGCGGCAATTGCCAATGCGCCCACTGGAAACAAGGCGGTTTTAGTCACCCAAGAGCGCATTATCTTTGCCCTTGGCGCTGGTGGAAACCCAAGAAAAGTGCAGTGGTGCGATCAAGAGAACAATACCCAGTGGACACCGGCAGGCGACAACCTTGCAGGCGACTATGACTTAGCCACCCCTGGCTCACTCATTGCCGGCAAGCGGGTCAAGGGTGTCAATCTATTGTTTACAGATGTGGATGTCCACACGGCCCAGTATGTTGGCGCTCCATTTGTTTATGGCTTTGAGAAGGCTGGAAGTGGCTGCGGCCTCATTTCGGCCCAGTCTGTGGCGGCCATTGATACGGCAGCCATTTGGATGAGCAATTCTGGCTTCTGGATTTATGACGGCTATGTCAAGCCACTGCCGAGTGATGTGTCAGATTACATCTTTGCCAATATCAACTTTGCCCAGGCATCGAAGATTTATGCGGTCCATGTCAGCAAGTATGGTGAGATTTGGTGGTATTACCCAAGTGCGGCCAGTAATGAAAATGACAGTTATGTCACTTTCAACTACCGCGAAAACCACTGGAACATTGGCACACTGGCCAGAAACGCTGGGGTTGACTCTGGTGTCTACACATATCCTCTAATGGTCTCAAGTGATGGTTACATCTATGAGCATGAGGTGGGCTACAACTACGATGGCTCAAGTCTTTATGCCGAGTCTGGCCCAGTCCAATTGGGCAATGGCGACAACATCATGTCTGTGCGCCAGGTTATTCCCGATGAGCAGACACTGGGTGAGGCGGTGGTTTCATTTAAAACCCGCAATTACCCGACTGGCACACAATCCACATTTGGACCATATACGGCAGCCAACCCGACTTCTGTCCGGTTCTCTGGCCGGCAAGTCAATGTGAAGGTGACTGGCAACACTTTGGCCGACTGGCGCATTGGGGTGATGAGGCTTGAGGCCATCCCAGCTGGCAAGCGATGAGTGACCAAGAACATTTGGATAGGCTGCGCCACCATGTGGAGGCTGCTTTAGAATACTCTGGAGGCACACACAATTTTGACGATGTCGCTGAGATGGTCGAGGATCACAGATTACAGCTGTGGCCGGCCAAGGACTCGGTGGTATTGACAGAGATCGTTGTCTATCCCAGGCTAAAGAATTTGCATTACTTCTTGGCTGGTGGCGACCTAGACGAACTCTCAAGGATGAGACCATTGATCGAATCCTGGGGCAAGTCTATTGGCTGCACCAGGGTGACTTTGGCAGGCCGAAGAGGCTGGGCAAAGACATTTTTGAAAGACGAAGGTTACAG
>Ga0114969_10005139_pt1 | contig 10292 bp, 6 predicted proteins | sample M_130807_MF_Meta_FD_87316 | JGI IMG/M metagenome (GOLD analysis project Ga0114969, IMG submission 87316) | Freshwater microbial communities from Lake Montjoie, Canada to study carbon cycling - M_130807_MF_MetaG | ecosystem: Environmental > Aquatic > Freshwater > Lake | place: Lake Montjoie...
ATGAAGATATAATTGATGAAGCGCAATGCCATTATCGGGTCATTCTATTTTTGAAAATAGTGTAAATGGCTTGATCAACTATGATAGGGTATTTGGCCATCAAGGTTTCTAACCATGCTTTCTCTAAATAATTCTGGTAGTCGCTGGTGATAGGGCCTCTCGCTTCATTCAATGTTTTCTTACCTGAAGGTAAAAACTGGTGAATTTGAATAATCACATAACCGCCTGGTACTTTCATATCTTCAAATATTAAATATTTGGTATCCGTTTGACCCGTTTCAAATAACATGTTCGCATAGTTATTATCGCCTTTTTCAAATTTACCAGTTATAGGATTGGCAATGTTTAAAGGATTCTTTCTATTGTATTTTCTTACAATTGAATCCACCGTCAAATTGGCTTCTAAATCTTTTTTAACACCATCGGCAACCTCTTTGGTAGCGCATCTGTAAATGGTCGCATCATAACGGTTTTGGAAAGTGTATTTTGCTGTATTTTGATTGTAGAAGTTTTTTAAACCAACAGTGTCTTCCACACTTTTGGTCCATACTTTTTTATCAGTTAAAGTAAACAATAAAATGCCTTCTCTGTATTCTTTGTACAATGCAGCGAACGTATCGTTAATATTTTCCAAATCATTTTCATAATAATCCATTACCGATTGAAGTTTGAATTCTTTGTATGCGTTGGCAACCACTGCAGCCAAATTTTTTGATTCAGTTGGTGTTTCAATTTGATTTAAAAATTTACCAAAATCTGCAACCGTAAATGCTTTTTTCTTGGTGGCTAAAGTGAACAAAGGTAGTTTAGCCAGTTTAGCAAATTGCTCCTTGGTTAAATGGTTGGCGCGGAATTTATATTGACCCATCAACAACGAATCAGTGATTTCGGGTTCGTAAGCCGTTAATGCTTTTGGATTTTCTTTTACTTTATAGTAGGCAAGTGCTCTGTTGTAAACAGCAACAGTGTTTCTGTACTGGCGACTGTCTCTGCTAATTTTTGTTAGTATTGTGCCCCTCATGTCTTTCATGGAAGCCAAAGGCTTTAATGAAACACGTTTGATAATATGAAAGCCTGCTGGTGTTTGAATCGGTTGAGAATACTCACCATCGCGCGCTAAACTAAATGCGGTTGATTTAAATTGCTCTGGTAAACGCATGCTGGTCATTGAGAATGGAGGCAATTCGCCATTATTTGTTGCCGATGAAACATCTTCTGAATATTGTTGAACCAATTGGTCGAATTTTTCGCCAGCTTGTAATTTTTTGTATACTTCATCAATTTTTGCTTTTGCTTCAGCTACCTCATCTGCTCCAGGGTTTGGATTGGTTTGAATCATAATATGCTTAACCGTCATATCACCTTTTGTGGGTCTTCTGTCAACCACTTTTAAAATATGGTATCCAAAAGATGTTCTGAAAACTTTTGATACTTGTCCAACGGGCGTATTGTAGGCTTGATTTTCGTATTCGTAAACCAATTGAAAAGCTGTGGCAAATCCTAAGTCACCTCTGTTATCTTTGGCAGAAGGATCTTCGCTAAAGGTTTCAGCAGCATTGGCAAAATCTAATTTACCACTCACAATATCATTTCTTAATTCATTTAATTTAGACAATGCTTTCAAAGTGTCAGCGGGTGCTGCATCAGGTGTAATCCTTATCAATATATGGCTGGTTCTTACCTCATATCCATAACGTTCGTAGGCTTCCTTTACCAACTGATCATTCACTATTTTGTCAGTTAAATAAGGCTTAGCAATTTGTTTGCGGTAGGTGGCCAGCTCACTTTTAAAACCTTCAGTGGTATCGATACCTTGGTCGTAAGCGTCTTGTACTTTTAATTTAAATTTTTTGTAAAGTTCTAAGTAGTCATCTACGTCCTTTGTACTGTGTTTTGTGCCTGGTTTTTCATTTTTTGTAAATCCATGGTCAAATTCCTTTAGGTTTACTTTCTTCGCTCCATAAGTAAACAAGGTGGTGTCTTTACCCTTTTTTTGTGCATTCGATAAGTTGGCTATAAAAAGCGCCAATGTAATAATAACAAAACGTTTCATTCAATAGGTTGATTTTAAAATAAGGATACAAAAATAAGGAATTTAGATTTTAAAAAATAGCAAATCGATAAGGTCTACTAAATTGAAGCTAAAGTATGGAATTTACTAGGTTTTTAGCCCAATTTATAAAATAAACATGAATTCAAAATTTCAGATTAATCAAATTTGACCGAATTTTGACCAAAGTTTATTGTTTGATGAATTTACTATAAAGCATTGTGTCGCCTTTCTGAATTTGAACCATGTACAAACCATTTGATAGGCATTCAATAGGAAGGGTAAGCATTGGTGTAGCTTCATTTACAAGCTTCTCATAAACAATCTGACCCTTTAAATTATAGATGGTAACTTTGTCGTATTGATTTATTGCTAACTTCAAATTTAATTGATCGTTGGTGGGGTTTGGATATACTTCAAAGCGACTATTTTTTTGTACCGAATGAATGCCCGTATTGACAACAGTGCAATAGGCTGTATTGGTTTTGCCTACATATTGGTTGTCGTAAAAAATGGCAGCCGTATTCTTAACAATATAGCCATTGCTAATTGGTTTCATTACTACCTTAAATCCAATGTATGAACCGCTGTTTGGGTTTTCAAAGTCCATGGTTGGATTGGCCACTAAGTTGATGTTAGGGAAATGCCATATAATGATACCGCGATTTGGGTTATTAGGGTCGGTTTCTAATGTTGTATAATAGGCTTTATTACTGCCCGTTTCTTCGATATAGGACATGTCTAAATTAAGGTCCAAAGTGTCTGTAATAATGGCATTGTAAACCATGTTTGAAGTGTAGTTGTTAAAGCTAATATTATAGCGAATATCTCTGTTGCTCATGGCAAGATAACTTACTGAATCACCTGGATTAGGTGTAGGGTAAATGTCTTTTCTAAAAGGGGCATATTTATTGTCGATATATTGTTCTATTGAGTCACTATCATCATTCGGGAAATCATTACTTGTAGCCGCTATCGAAGCCGAAGCCTGGGCTTGCAGAGGGGCATTGTTTTTAAAGGATGTGTCGTAGGCGATCCCTGAAAAGAAAAAGCTGCGTTTTTCGCCTGGTTTTAAATTGGCATAACTCCATACCACTGTTTCTAAAGTACTACTGGCCTCTGGTTTTGGGTCAGAAACCGAAGATGCTAACAATGGATTCTTTTTAAGTTTGACCAGTCCCGAAACGATGTTTGATCCTACATTTTCACAAGTTACATAGTATTCTGTGCGTTTATCTTTCATTACTTGCGTGCCCTTCGGAGCAGCAATAATTACTTTCACATCATTGATATTCGTTTTTCGGATGATTGGAAAGGCAACACTATCTACATAGTTTTTTGTAAAGCTTTTAATAACAGTATCAAATGAACAATTACTTGGCTTGAAATTGCGCGGTAAATTTATCGTAAATGGAATTTTTGGACTAATTGGCACAAATAAAAATTCGGCCATCCCCGCTTCATTCGTAATAGCATAGCGATTCAAAGGTGTGCTCATTTTGATAAACTGTCGCGGCAACGCACGCTCGTTTTTATCTTGCAAACAATTGTTATTAGAATCTAAAAATACTTTTACAGTGGTTAAAACCGCATTTTTATAAAACCTCACCACATGCATATTTTTATTCCAAATGCTCAATGGTTTTTGGGCTGTTCCTATTGCAAATAAAGCATTTCGGCCAACAGCAATTGATTTAGTACCTGGATAATTGTTGGAATAATCATCCCACAAAACATTGTTGCTATTATATGTTAAAGTTGATCTCGGAACCTTGTTGCCTTTTAAATAGGCAACGCCATTCATCCATAATGCGTTCTCATAAATTTCTAATTTGTTAAGTCGCGGAATGGAATCGAAATTCGTTTTTAAATCAATAAAACTTTTTTCAATCTTGTAAATTTTGCGCTCCTTGTTCACAATTCCCGAACCAAACAGGTTGACTCCGTTTAAAGCCAAATGGTCAATAATGGCTGGCGTATTGACAAAACTATCGAAAGCATCACTTAAGTGATGAATAAAAAGATAATTGGAACGTTTGCCTTTAATGCTTGTAAAGTTGCCGGCAATTGCGAGAAGCGTATCTGTTACTGCAAGGTCAATCACAGGGCCATTCGGCATGCAATTGGTGCAATTGAAAACCGAAGAGAAATTAAGGCCATTATATGCCACTAAATAGGGCACCGAATCTTTGGTGGCCAAAACAGAATTGAAATTGCCGCCAATGATCAATTTTTTGTTAAAAATTTCGAGTGATGAAACAACAGCAATCTGTTGGTTGTTGCGCCTGAATTTTGAAATGGGTCCCCAATTAGTGCCATTAAATTTTATTAGCGCAGAGTAAAGACCGTTGTCAAAAGTAAAATTGCCGCCAACAAATAGCTGTGTACCATACAATTTAATGGTATTAATTTCTGCAGTTTTATTCAAGACCAAAGCGGGTAAATTACTCCAGCTTTTGCCGTCGTATTTGCCCACCACCCAATATGATTTAGTAGTGTCTTCGGTATACTTACTAATCGTAAAAATTAGGTTGTTATCTATTGTAAACGCAACAGGCTGTGGCATGTAAAATTCACCCTCAGGAAACCATACTTGTGCCTTTGCTTGAAAAGCAAAAATCAGACAACTGAATGCCAAAATAATTCTTCTTAATTTTTCACTTTTCATTTAGTTTAACAAATATAATAATTTAATTGAAAGACCATAACTGTATAGGTGCTCTTGCGCATTGAAAGCACTGCCACTTGCACTGTACGGATATTGCTTAGCAGAGAAATCCTTGTCGAAACGATTTGTAACCGTGTAAGAAGCCGCTAAATTGGTTTCCAGTAAAAAGGAAGTGCCAATTTTGCGCTGTATACCTAAACTCAAACCAGGACTAAAGGCCAAAGTATTCTGCGCTTTTTTAAGGTAATTAAAATGATAAAGTTGACTGTTCGCAGGATTTAACATAAAGTCTCCAGAACTTTTTACAGTGATACCTATAATACCGCTCAACCCAGTCATTAATTCCGTTTTAGCGTCTAATTTCCAAAAACGGTGATAGGTAAATGGAATATTTATTTTCTTAACAGCCATGTGGGCGCTGCCTAAAATGGTGGTATCTCTTTTTTTGCCAAAAGGAAATTTGCCAACCAAAATACCTTGCGGGCTATAAACAGGAATTGAATCTTGTATCTGAATGACATAATTATAATTCGATGTAAAATTTTGAGAAGTTATTTGAGCTCCCAGTTGAAACTGATTTCGCGCTTTTTGCATACCTGCAACAAAACCATATGAGAATTGGGTGATGGCTTTATCCGCGTTGTTTCTAATGCTGTTATAAGCTGAAGGGTTATTGCCACTCAAGTGGCGATAGGTGCGGTCGATATCAGTTGCCAAGCCTACATAAAATTGAGGTAAAATTTGTGGCGGTCCTGGGGGAGGAGGCGTTGTAGTTTTCGGTGTTTCCTTTTTACTTGTATCAATTAAAGCAAGGGCAGGTGTTATTGTTACACTTGAATTATTGATGATTATTTCAGTTACTTTCTCAGTTCCTGATGTGCCGTCTGTTGTTTTAGGTGCTGTCAATATCTCTGTATGGTTCAGTATATTTTCAATGCTGTTTTTTTGTGAATACTCACTTACCATTTCAGTTTTTATTGGATCGGCAATAGGCCTAGCGCTAAATGATTTTGTCACTTCTATTGGTTCATTAAAAACTGCTGTTGTAATGCTGCTATGGGAGGTGTAATTGGTAGTTAACTGAAACACTTCTGGTTTTGATGTGACACTTTTTAAATTAGCACTCTGTTGAACACCTTTGGTTTGCTTTACAATTGAAGAACTTACTTTGGTATTTGCTTTTAAAGGCGTTACAATTGTTGTTTCGGAGATTAATAGTTCAGGACTTGTATTTTTAGTCGGAGGCGCAATCGCAGGAGCATCTGAAACAATTGCATTTTTAATTTCTGTGTTGATGGTTTGACCCACTTTAGTATTTGAATGTGAAGGTGCTAAATAATTAGCCAAAATACCAAGTACTAGCCCTATGATGGCCATGTTCAACCACCACCACCAAACCATTTTTTTCTTTGATGAAGCCTCTAATTTGTTTTTTGTGGCTGTCCAATCGGCATCCGTAACTGCAATTTCAAAATCTTTAAAAACATCTTTGGCATATTCTGTAGGCAATAAAACCGCCGTTCTATTCGGTTCTTTTTCTAATCTTTCTTTAATGCCTTGCCAATCTTTATCATTAACGGGTAACTCAAAATTTTCGAATACAGAATTGCTTGTGGCAGTATCAGGTACCTCTGTTTTTATCTTTTCAAAATCTGAAGAAAATACCGGTAGCTTAAGGTTTTCCAGGCCCTTAGCAAATAATTGATCAATATGTATTTTCGTATTCGACAATTTATTTTAACCTAATGTTTGTTCTAATTTTATAATTTCCGTTTTTAAATACGTGCGAGCTCTGTTCAATTGCGATTTGCTTGTACCTTCACTAATCCCCAACACTGCTCCAATTTCCTTGTGCCCCAAACCATCAATGGCATACATGTTAAAGACCATTTTATAACCATTAGGCATTGTATCTATTAAGGCTAACAATTGATCTTGACTTAATTGTGGAGCTTCCACATAGTCTTCTAAGCCACCATCATTAAAGTAATGATCGTCACTCACATATTGTACTTTGTTTATTTTTTTGACGCTATCAATGGCGGTGTTCATCATGATTCTTGTTATCCAAGTATTAAAACTACTTCTTCCCTCATACTTATGCAAATTGGTGAAAATTTTCACGAACCCATCTTGCATAGCGTCTTTTGCATCATCTAGTGAAACCAGATAACGCCTGCAAATGCCAAGCATTTTAGGTCCAAAGAGTTTAAATATCTTCTCCTGCGCCCAGCTTTCATTTGCCTTACATGCCAATATTAATTCATCAATATCGCTCAAATTTCAGTTTTAATTCTATCCATTAGTCTGCCATTTATTAGAATGGTTGCACGGGTGGTGGCAATAATTTTATTTTTACCTAAATTTGCAATCCTTATGCAGGTCATCGATACCATTATACAACCCATTATTGAAACAAATTTAAGACAATTATACATAGAAAGCTATGGTTGTGCCATGAATTTCAGTGATAGCGAAATCATTGGTTCGATTATGTCAGAGCATGGTTTTGAATTCACAAACGATGAGTTCAATGCGGATGTTATTTTTTTAAATACGTGTGCTATTCGCGACAATGCCGAGCAAAAGATTCGCGACCGTTTAAAACACTTGCGAGGCAATAAAAAGCAAAATAAAGACCTTATCATCGGTGTTTTAGGTTGCATGGCCGAGCGTCTTAAGAGCAAATTATTAGAAGAAGAAAAATTAGTAGATATAGTGGCGGGTCCTGATGCCTATAGAGACTTGCCAAAACTGGTAGCACAAGTTGAAGATGGCAATAAAGCTATTAATGTTTTATTGAGTCGCGAAGAAACCTATGCGGAAATTTCTCCATTGAGATTGAATACCAATGGTGTTTCGGCTTTTGTCAGTATAATGCGCGGTTGCGATAACATGTGCTCATTCTGTGTGGTGCCCTTTACCCGTGGTCGCGAGCGAAGTCGCGATGCCGAAAGCATTGTCAACGAAGTAAAGATTTTGAGCGATGATGGATATAAGGAAGTAATACTTTTAGGTCAAAATGTAGATAGTTATTTATGGTTTGGTGGTGGTCCTAAAGTGGAATTCAAAAATGCTGAAGAATCGGTTAAACAAAACGCCATTACGTTCGATGGTTTATTAGAAATGGTGGCATTGGTCAATCCTGAAATGCGCATCCGTTTTAGTACGTCACATCCCAAAGATATTTCGGAAGAAGTATTACTGGTGATGAAAAAATACGACAATATTTGTAAGCACATTCATTTGCCAGCCCAAAGTGGAAGTACCCGTATATTAGAGGCCATGAACCGCACCTATACCCGCGAATGGTATTTGGCAAAACATGCGCGAATCAAAGAATTGCTGCCAGAGTGCAGCATTAGTTGCGATATTATTTCTGGCTTTTGTACCGAATCGGACCATGACCATCAAGAAACACTAAGCTTGATGGAAGCTTGTCAGTTTGAATTTAGCTATATGTATAAATACAGCGAAAGACCAGGGACTTTAGCGGCTAAAAAAATGACCGATGATGTACCTGAGGAAGTTAAAGGCAGTCGTTTAACAGAGATTATACATTTGCAAAGTAAAATGTCTTTGGCCAATAACAAATCATACATTGGAAAAACAGTTCGTGTATTGGCGGATAGCGTTTCTAAAAAAAGTGAACATGATTTAGCCGGTCGCAACGATCAAAATAGCAAAGTGGTTTTCCCTAAAGGCCATTATAAAATGGGCGACTTTGTAAATGTTCTTATCGAAAGGGTCACAACTACCTCACTTATTGGCACTGTAGTACCTTAAATCTGAATTTTGTCTTGGCAAATAATAAAAAATGCATAATAAAATTGAATGATGTTAATAGGTAGAAGATTGTTCTCCATTGATGGTCAACCTTTTTCAGGCATTGACAAACTATTCCTGATAACATCGGTATGCACCCTTCAAAAAGGCATTACAAGTGAGTTGGCCGATGCCCGTTTCTAATAGATTGTCTATTTAAGTAAATGCCTTTTCTATGCTGTACAAAGTTTTTATTGGGTTTTAAATCCCCTTATTGTTTTCGCAATTGATTTAACTCTTTTCATAACCCACTCATGATTGGGGCAATTGGAGTTTATTAAACCCATTGAGAAGTGGGACCAAATGGGTATTCTTGGCAACGATTTAGGTAGCTCTGCCATTAGTAATAGAATCCTTGTTATTTTTATTATTTCCAATTGCTTTGTTGTTGCATGCTTTATTTCAAAAGAGAAGTGTAAAAATGAAATAATGTTTAGTTGTTATTTTTTAATCTTTTAAAATGCATCTGGCCATTGCTATGAAAGGTTACATAGTGGTTCTCAATTGAATTCTATTGCCCATTTTAATTGTTTTATTCTAAATTAATTTAAAATAATTGAGGATATATTTGCTAATGTAAAAACTAATCTTACCTTTGCACTCCTGTTCTGAAACACTGTAAAATAAATTAGACACATCCCTTGAAAACACTACTAGAGTTCTATTCGAATTTTAAAAGTTTTTTTTGGAAATGTAAAAACTAATTTTACCTTTGCAGTCCCTTTTGGAAAAAGGAAAGTTCTTTGAAGTTAAAAGAGAAGAAATAGCGGACCTCAAAATATATACTTTGAGTAACAGTCAGAGATTCAAAATTTTTTACAATGAAGAGTTTGATCCTGGCTCAGGATGAACGCTAGCGGCAGGCCTAATACATGCAAGTCGAACGAGATTAGTAGCAATACTATGAAAGTGGCGCACGGGTGCGTAACACGTATGCAATCTACCTTTAATTGGAGGATAGCCTCGAGAAATCGGGATTAATACTCCATAACATTATGCAGTGGCATCACTAAATAATTAAACCTCCGGGGATTAAAGATGAGCATGCGCAACATTAGCTAGTTGGTAAGGTAATGGCTTACCAAGGCTACGATGTTTAGGGGGTCTGAGAGGATGATCCCCCACACTGGTACTGAGACACGGACCAGACTCCTACGGGAGGCAGCAGTAGGGAATATTGGGCAATGGAGGCAACTCTGACCCAGCCATGCCGCGTGCAGGATGACGGCCCTCTGGGTTGTAAACTGCTTTTATACGGGAAGAAAAAATACTACGTGTAGTATATTGACGGTACCGTAAGAATAAGGATCGGCTAACTCCGTGCCAGCAGCCGCGGTAATACGGAGGATCCAAGCGTTGTCCGGATTTATTGGGTTTAAAGGGTGCGTAGGCGGATCTTTAAGTCAGTGGTGAAAGCCTGCAGCTCAACTGTAGAACAGCCATTGAAACTGAAGATCTTGAATATGGTTAAAGTAGGCGGAATGTATCATGTAGCGGTGAAATGCTTAGATATGATACAGAACACCGATAGCGAAGGCAGCTTGCTGAACCATTATTGACGCTGAGGCACGAAAGCGTGGGGAGCAAACAGGATTAGATACCCTGGTAGTCCACGCCCTAAACGTTGATTACTCGTTGTTGGCGATATACAGTCAGCGACTAAGCTAAAGCGTTAAGTAATCCACCTGGGAAGTACGACCGCAAGGTTGAAACTCAAAGGAATTGACGGGGGCCCGCACAAGCGGAGGA
>Ga0114969_10005140_pt1 | contig 10288 bp, 12 predicted proteins | sample M_130807_MF_Meta_FD_87316 | JGI IMG/M metagenome (GOLD analysis project Ga0114969, IMG submission 87316) | Freshwater microbial communities from Lake Montjoie, Canada to study carbon cycling - M_130807_MF_MetaG | ecosystem: Environmental > Aquatic > Freshwater > Lake | place: Lake Montjoie...
AGCTTCTGAGTCAGTTGCGTAAGCAAACCAGATTCGCCCAGCAGGTCCTCTGGAGAATGGCAATCTTTCAACAGTTGGTCGATGAGTTCGTTGCTAATGGGCATTTTATTATCCTCTTAAAGGAAATGCCATTTACACAGATTATTTTACACTCCCAGACATATTTCCTTACGCATTGCTTTGCCTGCGCAACGAGTTCTACAACACCGGTTGCCGTTACCGGATTATCGTTTGCGGGAGCCGGTCCGCCATGACTACATCACCACTCAGGGGCTGAAACAATTCCCGCTCGACAGCCAGACCCTAGCGATGGATTACCGTATCGCCCCGCCGAATACCAGCCAACTGCTGCTCACCGCTGCTCGCCAACAAGAGCTCCAGCAGTGGCTGCACTGCCTGCAAGAAGCCGATCTTCAGCCGCAGGTCATTGATATTACTCCTAGCGTTTTGTGTGCCATGGCGGCTTTTGCAGGCCTGACACGCGACGCGGGCCTGCTGCATCGTCTGGAACAGGAGTGGCTGTGGGTGGCTCCGCGCAGTACGCCATTTGCCTACGGTGTACTGCCTGTCGGTGAGATCGAGAGCACGCAGCAGGCGCTGGTCGCCATGCGTATGGCCTGCCCGGCTCTGGGCGACAAACCGGTGTATTACAGCAGTGTCTTAGACGAAGCCTTGCCTGCCGGAGTTGTGTCCTGGTCGCCTTTCACCGCTTTCAGCCACTTGCATCCCCCGTTGCCAGCACAGCCCACGGCTTTTGTTCTGGCCTGTGGGCTGGCTTTACGCCGTGAGGATAGCTGATGTATCAGGTCAATCTTTTGCCTTGGCGCCTTAGGGCACAACGGCAGCGCTACGGATTTTGGCTGCGAGTGTTCTGCATCCAACTGTTGGTTGCCTTGGTCCTTCCGGTCACGGCTTTCTTCCTGCTGCGTTATCAACATACGCAGCAACAGAGCACTTTGCAGATGCTGACGCAACAACACCTGGTGCTGGCTGGCAGGATCCAGCAGACGCAGCAGGTGATAGCAACGCTGGCGCGGTTAACGGCTGAAGAGACACGTCGCCAGCAGAATGAAATACATAACCGACGTTACCTGTATTTACTGCAACAACTCTCGGCAGCGATACCCGACGAGCTATGGCTGACGGCGTTGGAAGAGAATGCACAGGGCATCTCTTTGCGCGGTTTTAGTGGGCAGTACGCAGCAATTACCCTGTTTGAACAGCGTTTGGCTGCTTCGCCTTTGTTGGAGAGTCATCGTTTGGCGGAGGTGACACGGCATAAAAACGGGATATTGGCCTTCACCCTAACGGCGCGTTGGGGGAAAGATGGATAAACCTCTGCCGGATTGGATCAAACCTTGGCTCAACCGGCCTGGCTGGCAACTGCTGGTGGTTCAATCGCTGCTCTTGGTCGGCCTTATACTGCTGACCAGCGCGTTGCTGGTATACGGTGAATGGCAACAGCTGGAACATCTACGCGCACAGCAGCAGCGCCTGGAGGTAGAGATTGCCGAACGTCAGCAGCAACTGACTCGCTTACCGGCATTGGAGGAGTTGGAACAGCGTCTGCAAGATCAGACCTTGGCGTTACCCGCAGAGCCGGAAAGCTTTGGTAGCAAGCTCTATCAGGTGGGTGGTGTGTTGCTGCGTTGGCAACAGCAGGAGCAGCCCGCACAGCAAATCGCGAAGTTACAGGTAGATTACCCTGGGTTATTGCGCTTGCTGGAAGGTTTGTCGCCCACGCTGCGCATTAGCCAGATGGCGATCGAAAAGCAACCGGAAGGGCTGATTACCCAACTGATTTTGCTCGCAGCAGAAGGGAGGAGTGAATGAGGAAAGAATATTGGCTATGGCTGATGCTCTCCACTCCCGTTTGGGCTGTGCAAGAGCGCGATCCGTTCCAACAGCCTCTGGTTGCGTCCTGTGTTTCACCAGCCGTTTCACCGGCCAATTGGCAGCTAAAGGGCACAATTGGTGAACCTGGCTTGCGTCATGGCTGGCTGATCACCTCGCAAGGGCAGTGGTTAAGGTTACAGCCACAGCAGACATTGCTGGATGGGCTCTGGCAGGTGGTGCAAATTCAGGCGCGACAGCTTGAGTTCAGTGAAGTTGGCACGGAACGCGTTTGCCCCCCAGCCACGGGCAATATTGTTCTGACGTTGGGCAAACCATAAGGAAATGGAAATGAAAATATGTCATTGGCTGGTGGCGCTGTTGCTGGCGTTTCCCTTCATGGTGATGGGGGAACTACAGCAGGAAGTACAGCAGGAAAAACTAGTCTCTCTAGAGTTTCACGATACGCCAGTGAGCCTAGTCTTACAGGCATTGGCGGAATACCAGCAACTGAATCTGGTGGCAGCCGAGGGCGTAGATGGCAATCTGACGCTGCGCCTGGATAATGTTCCTTGGCGGCAGGCACTGGCGGTGGTGTTGCGTATGGGGAAACTGACGATGACTCTCGATGGCAATGTGATGCTGGTTTTCCCCGAGCCGGACGAGCAGGAGCAGCAGCGTCGGCAGCAGGCACTGGCGCAACAGCAGCCCTTGGAGAACCTGACGATCTCGCTGCAAAATGCCGATGCTGGAGAGATCGCCCAGAGCCTGGATAGCCAGCGCGGCAAGTTGCTGACCGAGCGCGGTAGTGTGGTAGTAGATAAGCGCACCAATGCGTTATTGCTGCGTGATACCACATCGGCTCTCGCGCAGATGAAAGCCTGGGTGGCGGATATGGATACACCACTGGAACAGGTGCAACTGGCGGCACATATTGTCACCATCAGCAGTGAAAACCTGCGGGAACTTGGCGTGCGCTGGGGATTGTTATCAGACGAAAAACCTGCGCAGTCTTTACGGATAGATAATTTCAGCGTGGGTTTGCCGGTGGAAAACAGCGCGGTAACGGCCGGTTTTCATCTGGCGCGCATCAGCGGGCGTATTCTGGATCTGGAGTTGTCGGCGCTGGAACAGGAAAATGAGGTGGAAATCATCGCCAGCCCACGCCTGCTGACAGCACACCAGCAAACTGCCAGTATCAAACAGGGCACGGAAATCCCCTACGAGGTCGCGAGCGGCACCAGTGGTGCGACCTCGGTAGAGTTTAAAGAGGCGGTATTAGGGATGGAAGTTACGCCCAAAATCCTGCCCAATGGGCGTATTACGTTAACGTTGCAAATCAGCCAGAACATGCCTGGCCGCTCGATAAAACAGGGGGCAGGGGAGGCGTTGGCTATCGACAAGCAGGAAATCAAAACTCAAGTGACGGTAAAAAACGGTGAAACCATTGTATTGGGTGGTATATTTCAGCAGCAGAACGTGAATGGCGCTAACAAAGTTCCAGGCGTGGGGGACGTGCCATGGCTGGGATCGTTGTTCAAACACAGCAGCAAACAGCATAAAAGGCGTGAGCTGGTGATATTTATTACTCCAACGCTGATCAAGGTCTGATTTACCGGGGCCGCTGCCAACAAAAAAGGCGAAAGTTAATGGTCAGATAGACTTTTTTTCTCGCCTTGGGGGCATCTGCGTTTGACGCTGCGGCCGATTTAGCTTACAAGGGTTACCGAATTAGGCTCCGAGGTTTTTTTTGTTAATGCTATACCCGGCGTCTTTCAAGTTACAGTGTGGTTGGCTGCACGTAATCCCCCAGTCACTTACCTTGGTAAGCTTCCGAGGTATTTACGCTTGCTGCCTGGCTGTAACTCGAAATCCATAGGGTATTAAGACGCCGTTAAAAACGTATGGTTTCCCTCCTGCGGCGTGGATAGCGATTTATTCGGTTGCCAAACTACCAAGAGTGTTGAGATAATTTTTCGTCTGATCTCGCACTATCGCTTATGAGGTTTCAGTTTAGGTCCCGCCGCTAATTTGATTGGCGGGGCGGGTTATCATTAACGAATTGTCTTAGTAATACCGAAAAACATGGCAGAGAAACGCAATATCTTTCTGGTTGGGCCTATGGGTGCCGGCAAAAGCACTATTGGCCGTCAGTTAGCTCAGCAACTCAATATGGAGTTTTTCGACTCCGATCAAGAAATTGAGCGACGTACCGGAGCTGACGTGGGCTGGGTATTCGACGTGGAAGGGGAAGAAGGCTTCCGCGATCGTGAAGAAAAAGTCATTAATGAACTGACGGAAAAGCAGGGGATCGTGCTGGCTACCGGCGGGGGCTCGGTTAAGTCGCGTGAAACGCGTAACCGCCTGTCGGCGCGTGGTGTCGTGGTCTATTTGGAAACCACTATCGAGAAGCAATTGGCCCGTACCCAGCGTGACAAAAAGCGTCCGCTGTTGCAGGTTGATTCTCCTCCGCGTGAAGTGCTGGAAGCGCTGGCTAAAGAGCGCAATCCGTTATACGAAGAAATTGCAGATGTCACTATCCGCACAGACGATCAAAGCGCTAAAGTGGTTGCCAACCAGATAATCAACATGCTGGAAAGTAACTGATAGCGGTTTCCGCGTTGGCTACGGGCAAATGCGGAAATTCTGATTGTGTTCCCCGCGTTGGCGGGGACAAACCACACCGAGAACTGAGCGCGACATGGAGAGAATTACCGTAACGCTTGGGGAGCGTAGCTACCCGATTACCATAGCCGCCGGATTGTTTAACGATCCGGCTTCTTTTATGCCGCTAAAGGCGGGTGAACAGGTCATGCTGGTCACCAACCAGACCCTGGCTCCGCTGTATCTGGAGCCTGTACGCAAGGTGCTGGAGCAAGGCGGTGTAGTGGTGGATCAGGTGATACTGCCTGATGGCGAACAGTACAAATCCCTTGCCGTGCTTGAGCAAGTGTTCTCGGCGTTGCTGGAAAAGCCACACGGTCGCGACACCACGCTTATCGCCCTCGGCGGTGGCGTGATTGGCGATCTGATTGGCTTTGCCGCAGCGTGTTATCAACGCGGTGTGCGTTTTATCCAGGTTCCTACCACGCTGCTCTCGCAGGTGGACTCCTCCGTTGGCGGTAAAACCGCCGTCAATCACCCGCTCGGTAAAAACATGATCGGCGCCTTCTACCAACCCGCTGCGGTGGTGGTAGATCTCGACTGTCTGCGAACCTTACCGGCGCGTGAACTTTCCTCTGGTCTGGCGGAAGTGATCAAGTACGGGATTATTCTCGATGGTGATTTCTTCGTCTGGCTGGAAAACAATATTGATGCGCTGGTGGCATTGGATATGGGCGCGTTGGCGTACTGCATCCGCCGCTGTTGCGAATTGAAGGCTGAAGTGGTCGCCGCCGATGAACGCGAAAGCGGCCTGCGCGCGCTGCTCAATCTGGGCCATACTTACGGCCATGCCATTGAAGCTGAAATGGGCTACGGTGTATGGTTGCACGGTGAAGCCGTGGCTGCTGGCATGATGATGGCCGCACATACCGCGCGCCGCCTGGGCCAGTTTTCTGCCGCCGATATTGAACGTATTAAAGCGTTGTTGTTACGTGCCGGGCTGCCGGTGTGCGGGCCGCAGGAAATGACGCCTGACGCCTATCTGCCGCATATGATGCGCGACAAGAAAGTATTGGCAGGGGAGCTGCGTTTGGTATTACCGAAGGCGATGGGTGAAGCGGAAGTTCGCGGTGGTGTGGCACGTGATATAGTGTTGGCTGCAATTGCGGATTGCCTACCGTTGCAACACGCGTGAGTAAATCGGAATAACTGACAGTGGCTTAGCCGCTGTTTGCATCTGTTATTAATTAATGTGCAAAGCAATACGAGCATCGCTTTGCCATCATCGGGTTAATAGTCTCGAACCATACCGGGTTCAGGGTGGCGGGCTTTTGCCTCTAGTTGGAGGATTTCAGATGGACGAGTTTAAACCGGAAGACGATCTCAGACCTGATGCTAGCGATCGTCGTCCTTCACGTTCGCGGCGGCCAGCAACAGGGCCGAGTTTTTCCTTATCGCGTCAGCATTTGATGATTGGTGTCGGTATTCTGGTCCTGCTGGTGCTGATCCTGGGTATCGGATCGGCGTTGAAAGCACCGACCCAGCATGAGACGGCGCAGCAGGGTGCAGCCCGTGATATCAACCTGTCGGGTTCTTCGTCGCTGACTACCAGTAACAATGGTGTTCCGGGTGGCACTACCGATACCCACGATAACAACGGTGTTGGTCAGGCTCAGCCGCAGCAGCCACAAAACATCAGTGTTCCGCCTATTTCCAGCACGCCGAGCGAAGCACAGCCAATGCCACCACAGGGTGGGGCGCAACAGCGTGTCGAACTGCCAGGCAACATGACGGACGCACTGTCATCGCAGCAGAATCAGGTTGATGCTGCCGCGCAGAGCCTGAATGCCCCGGTTTCCGGGTTGCCAACCGCGCCAGCAACCGTGATGAGTGGTGCAGGTGCGCGAGAAACTACACGTCCGACGCATAACAATGCCACTCCAGCGGCACAGCAGCGTAAAACACCGGCAAAAACCACAGCTAAACCTTCTGCAACGACCACCACGGTTTATACACCACCGGCAGCGGTAAAAAGCGGTGTGGTGAGCGGTAGCGCGGGTTCCATTACAGCGGCACCGGGTAGCCATTACACGCTGCAACTGAGCAGTGCTTCTCGTTCTGATACGCTGAAGGCTTTCGCCAAACAGCAAAATCTACAAAACTTTACCGTGTATGAAACCAAACGCGACGGTAAGCCGTGGTTCGTGTTGGTGAGCGGTAACTATGCTTCTTCGGCGGATGCGAAGCGTGCAGTTGCGACGTTACCGGCAGAGGTTCAGGCGAAAAAACCATGGGTCCGGCCTGTACATCAAGTACAGCAAGATCTTAAAAAATAAACCATTTAATTTTGTGCGCTGATGTGCTGTCTGAAACAGAGTACAATCCGCCGCTCTGAATTGTATAAGTAGCTAACTGACGGCATGAAGAAAAACCGCGCTTTTTTAAAATGGGCTGGTGGAAAATACCCGCTGGTTGACGAGATCCGTCGTCATCTGCCAGCGGGCGACTGCCTAATCGAGCCCTTCGTGGGTGCGGGTTCAGTCTTTTTGAACACGCAATACGATGCCTACATTCTCGCCGACATCAACAGCGATCTTATTAATCTGTATAACATCGTTAAGCTGCGCACGGATGACTTCGTGCGCGATGCCCGCATCTTGTTTGCCGATGAATACAATGTCTCGGAACAGTTTTACCTGCTGCGCGAAGAGTTTAATGCAAGCGGTGATGCTTATCGTCGGGCGCAGTTGTTCCTCTATCTGAACCGCCACTGTTATAACGGCCTGTGCCGATATAACCTGCGTGGTGAGTTTAATGTCCCGTTCGGGCGTTATAAGAAGCCGTACTTTCCGGAAGAGGAACTGTACTGGTTTGCTGAAAAATCCCGCAATGCCACTTTCGTCTGCGAGCATTACCGCGATACCATGGCCAAGGCAACGCGTGGCGCGGTAGTGTATTGCGATCCGCCTTATGCACCGCTTTCGGCGACGGCGAATTTTACCGCCTATCATACCAACAGCTTCAGCATTGCCGATCAGCAAGGGCTGGCGCAACTGGCGCATCAACTGTCGGTGGAAAATCAGGTACCGGTATTGATTTCCAATCATGATACCGAACTGACACGCGACTGGTATCAGCATGCTGAATTCTTTGAAGTGTCGGCACGCCGGACGATCAGCCGTAATATCCTCGGCCGCAGTAAAGTGAACGAACTTTTGGCTCTATATATCGCTAAGCCGGGGTTGCACCCCGATGTATAACAACTCGAACCCTACGTTTGGAGAAGCGGATGAAAAAGTTTTTGATTGCCCCGTCCATTCTGTCGGCAGATTTTGCCCGGTTAGGTGAAGATACTGCCAAGGTGCTGGCTGCCGGTAGTGATGTGGTGCACTTTGACGTCATGGATAACCACTATGTTCCCAATCTGACGATTGGGCCGATGGTCTGCGAAGCACTGCGCAATTACGGCATCACTGCCCCGATCGACGTTCATCTGATGGTCAAGCCGGTCGATCGCATTGTGCCGGACTTCGCCAAAGCCGGTGCGACCTACATCTCTTTCCATCCCGAAGCCTCCGAACACGTTGACCGCACCCTCCAACTGATCAAAGAACACGGCTGTAAGGCCGGTTTGGTGTTTAACCCGGCCACGTCGCTGAGCTATCTCGATTATGTGATGGATAAACTCGATGTGATCCTGCTGATGTCGGTTAACCCCGGTTTTGGTGGTCAGTCGTTTATCCCTGGCACGCTGGATAAGCTGCGCCAGGTGCGTAAACTGATCGACGACAGCGGGTTTGATATTCGTCTGGAAGTCGACGGTGGGGTCAAGGTGGACAACATTGCTGAGATCGCCGCAGCGGGTGCAGATATGTTCGTCGCGGGTTCCGCGATTTTTGGCAAGCCGGATTACCGCGCGGTGATTGACGAAATGCGTCGTGAACTGGCGAAGGTGAATCATGGCTGATTTTAGCGCCATTCGCGGCCTGGCTTTTGATCTGGACGGTACTTTGGTTGACAGTGCTCCAGGGCTGGCGGCGGCTATCGATCTGGCGCTGGCAGAGATGGGCTTACCGCAGGCCGGTGAGGCGCGTGTCGGCACCTGGATCGGTAATGGTGCGGATGTGCTGGTGCAACGCGCGTTGTGCTGGGCGGAAGCGGCGGCCACGCCTGAGCATTGTCAGCAGATGCGCGAGCGTTTTGACCATTTCTATGCACAAACCGTGAGCAGCGGCAGTCGCTTGTTCCCGCAGGTGAAAGCCACCCTTGGCCGCTTGGCTGAGCTGGGCTACCCGATGGCGCTGGTGACCAACAAGCCGACGCCCTTTGTGGCTCCGTTGCTGACTGAACTCGGTATTATCGATACTTTCTCGCTGATTATTGGTGGCGATGATGTGGTGGCGAAAAAACCGCATCCCGCGCCGTTGTATCTGGTATTCGGCAAGTTCGGCCTACGGGCTGGCGAGGTGTTGTTCGTCGGTGATTCCCGCAATGATATTCAGGCGGCGCAGGCGGCAGGTTGCCCGAGCGTTGGCCTGACTTACGGATATAACTACGGTGAAGCGATCGCCCTGAGCCATCCCGATCGCGTGTTGGAGCGCTTTGCCGATTTGTTGCCCGCTCTCGGGCTGTCATCTTTAGAGAATCAGGAATTTAATCATGAGTAAGCCCATCGTATTTAGCGGCGCGCAGCCGTCTGGTGAACTGACCATTGGCAACTACATGGGTGCGCTGCGTCAGTGGGTTCAAATGCAGGATGATTATGACTGCATTTACTGCATCGTTGACCTGCACGCGATTACCGCGCGTCAGGATGCGGAAAAACTGCGTAAAGCCACGCTGGATACGCTGGCGCTGTACTTGGCCTGCGGTATTGACCCGGCAAAAAGCACCATTTTTGTTCAGTCTCATGTGCCGGAGCATTCGCAACTGAGCTGGGTGCTCAACTGCTATACCTATTTCGGCGAACTGAGCCGTATGACCCAGTTTAAAGACAAATCGGCACGCTATGCCGAAAACATCAACGCTGGTCTATTCAGCTATCCGGTGCTGATGGCGGCGGACATTTTGCTGTATCAGACCAACCAGGTGCCGGTGGGTGAAGATCAGAAACAGCATTTGGAACTGAGCCGTGATATCGGCCAGCGCTTCAACGCCCTGTACGGCGACGTGTTCAAAGTACCAGAACCCTTTATTCCCAAGTCTGGCGCGCGCGTAATGTCACTGCAGGAACCGACTAAGAAGATGTCCAAGTCGGACGATAACCGCAACAACGTGATCGGCCTGCTGGAAGATCCGAGCGCGGTGACCAAAAAAATCAAACGTGCGATGACCGACTCGGAAGAGCCGCCGGTCATCCGTTACGACGTGGCGAATAAAGCGGGCGTTTCCAACCTGCTGGATATCTTGTCTGGCGTCACCGGCAAGAGTATTGCCCAATTGGAAACGGAATTTGCAGGCCAGATGTACGGCCACCTGAAGGGTGCAGTGGCAGAGGCGGTTTCCGGCATGCTGAGTGAACTGCAAGAGCGTTATCACAGCTTCCGCAATGACGAGGCGTTCTTGCAGCAGGTGATGCGCGATGGTGCGACAAAAGCCCGTGCTCGTGCGCAGGAAACGCTGGCGAAAGTGTATGCAGCGGTAGGTTTTGTGCCACATCCGTAATCGCTCACCCATTCCCTCTCCTTGGGGAGAGGGCTAGGGTGAGGGGAATATCACCGCACTACAAATCCTTCATCCCGGCTCTTTCGGGGCGTTAACATTCAGTGAATGGCCGCTTTTTTACGCCATTTTGCTAAGATTTTCCGGTAGTTCCCGGCTGGAGAACCAGTTCAGCTTGCTGCGCAGGCTG
>Ga0114969_10005143_pt1 | contig 10286 bp, 8 predicted proteins | sample M_130807_MF_Meta_FD_87316 | JGI IMG/M metagenome (GOLD analysis project Ga0114969, IMG submission 87316) | Freshwater microbial communities from Lake Montjoie, Canada to study carbon cycling - M_130807_MF_MetaG | ecosystem: Environmental > Aquatic > Freshwater > Lake | place: Lake Montjoie...
AACTGGAAAACCATGTAATAATACATTAAATAATTGTCAAAATACTGGTTTATTAAATAATTTATTCAGTGGGTCATACACATTAGTTGTTACTGATTCATTTAATAATCTTGCAACTACTACAGTTACGGTTGGTGGACCACAAGGGGTATCATGTTCTACAATGACTACCACAACAATGGCAAATGGTAATGGTAAAGTTAAAATATTCATGTATGATGGTAAACCACCATATACTGCTTCAATAACCAAATTAGATGCAAATGGTGATGAAATATTAATATCTAAAAGAGTGTTACCGACATTACAAGCTAATGATATCCCAAAAGGTGGTTATTGTTTTGGTTATTGTAAATTAGCTGAGGATGGTAGAGATTCTTCAGAAGAATTGAAAGAGGGTGAGTATGTTTTAAAAGTTGAGGATAGTTCAAAGTTTAAAACAACTTGTTCTACTGTTTTCAATATTGATAAACCAACTGATTTAATATTGGATTTATATCATAGTAGTTTACCAACAAAAGAAGCACCAAATGTTGTTAGAAAATTAAATTGTTATGGTGATAACACAGGTTCAGCTAAAGTAACAGTTAGTGGTGGTGTTCCACCTTATACTTATGAGTATAAATTAATTAATACTGATAACTTATTATATAAAAATAAAATAGGTACTGTTTATGCTACTGGAAGAGCTCCAATAGGTTTAAATGCTGGTACATATGAAATAAAAGTAACGGATACAACTAATACTGAAAAAATACAAACGTTTACGATATTAGAGTCAAAAGAAATATTCACTAAAATAGTATCTAATTATTCCACAACATTTGATACTAATGATATTACTAAAACAACAAACAATAATCAAAACAATGGTTTTTTAAGAGTTCAAATAAATGGTGATAATCCACCTTTTAATTTAGAATTATTACGTAAAAAAACAAAAGTTATTGTAAAAGCTACAATAGTTAATAGTGGTGAAAAAGTTGATTTTTTAGGGTTAGATTCTGATGACTATACGATTACAGTTACTGATAGTAAAGGTTGTAAAAACCAAAATATTGTTAATTCAAATAATGCTATTTTACCAAATAAAACAGTAACTGTTGGAAGAGAAACTAATATTATCCCTAAACATACTTTATTTGTGAAATCTGATAATACTTGGGATGGTACTGATGATAATTTTAATTTATTCAAAGACAAAAATACTTATGCAACTTCTTGTAAAGTATTATATAATATAGCTACTAGTAGAATCACATTTGATAGTATTAACGCAATGGAAAAATTAAATAATTCAAGTATTGTTAATAATAATTATCAAGATAGAATTAATGGTGAACCAAAAAGAAAGTGTCATTACAATTACATTCAAAAAACAGCTGTTGATAATACAATATATTATGAAGCTACTGAACACTATGAAGCATTTAGACATTTAATTGAATTTAACGCTAGGAAAAAATTTGGTGAAGGTAATGGGTATTATAAAATAAGAATTAATACATTTATGGGTAAATCTATTAGTAGTTTTGGTAATAACATTAAGATTTGGTTTGTTCGTCCTGATACTAAATTAAATATAAATACTGCTAAAGCTTATACTGGTGGATGGTTAAACATGGATGAAACTAATTCTCAAGATATTACATCATTTAGACAGACTAGGTTATATATTTCTTATTTTGATGGTGTAAATTGGATTGGAGGTGATAATCAAATTGAGTTTGAAGTATCTGATGGATATCAATTAAATAGTTTCAACACAGCTAAAGCTTATATTTACCATTCATCAAATGATATTAATTCAGATTATGATGGGGATGATTCATTAAAAGGGTTTGGTAAACATAATTCTAATACTGGGTATTATTTATATAGTAACTTAGATAATTCACCATTTAGAATTGATGAAGTTGGTAATACAATGAAATTATTAAACAAAAATAACCAACCGATAAGATAATTATAAATAAAGAATCAATGAATAGAGTTAGATATAAACTTAATAAAAATAAGTCAAAAACATCCATTAATTTGGATGTTAATAACTCTATTTCATTAATTAGTGAAACCAAAATATTACCAGCTAATGAATTTACACATATAGTTAACGAGATTGAACAATTTAATAAAGAAAGAGAAGAATCTAAAAGATATAGATTAATTGCAACAATAAACCCGTTAATTAGTAACGTACTTTTCAATATAAAATCTGATGAAATCCCTAAAGATTTTGGTTCAGCACCTAGTAATGATGATTTAAGTGTATTTAAAAGTTATGGTTGGGAAATATTTAATAAAACTATATTTAAACAAGATATATTAAAATCTCAAAATTCATTTGGGAAAGAAGATTTCACTTTTGAAGATTCAATAAAAAAACATTTAACTGAAGTTAATGGTTGGTTTGGGTTTTATGACCCAGATAAAACAAAAGCTGGTGATTGTTCATTTTATGAAATGGAACCAACTAGCAAAAGATTTGATTTTAATAATAATGTTAATAAGAATTGGGATTTAACGGTTACTTACCCATTTGAAATTGATGATTCACATTATTTAGTTAAAAACGGATTATTAATCACAACGATAAGTAGAAGAGAATTTGGTGGAAGGAATTTAATAGCATTAGGGACAGCTGTAAATCATAATTTAATTACTGGTGATAGGGTTAGGATAAGTAATATGCCAGATTCTGCATTGAATGGTGATTATGATGTTCTTGGGTTGGGATTAGATAATGGTGATTATATGAATAATTTCTTTGTTATTGAATTATCATCAGATGATGCAAATGTTAATAATATTATTAATATAAATTTTGGTGGTGCAAGAATGAAAAGATTGTATTACGGTCATGAAACAAGCTATTATCTTAGAAAATTTAAAAAAGTAAATACATATCCGTCAAAAAAGATGATTGAAAATGATGATTATGAGTTATTTCCTTTGGGGTTCTCAAAAACATTATATAATGATAACTTATTCCAAGTTATATTTAATGAGGATATTGATATAAGTGATTTAAAAGATAATTTAGGTAGACCAGTTACCGAACTATACATTACGGTATTAAAGACCAATAGTACTGGTGTATTTACAAATGTGGTTGATGGTTTTGATTTGATTAATATTGAAGGTAATGTTAAAGTAAATGGGGTTTCTAGTAATTTATGTAATATTAGAAAAATGCACACATTAGATGTTAATAATGTTAATAAACCATTTGTTAGTCACACACCATTTGATACGAATGTTAATATTGATGACACAACATTTTATGGTGATTTGGTTGAGTTCTCACCTTATGAATACAAAGAAACTATTTTATCTGAAGTAATGCATAGGTTCAATACAATTGATAGAGAGAATAATGTTAAAATTGATATAGTTGATTCTGCTGAACTTGATTTAAATAAAAAAAATAAAACGATTGAAGGTAATCGATGTGAAGGTTATATTTACAAACCTCACCATAGAATTGTTTTAAGGGAATATTCAAATTACGTTGAACAAGGTGATGATAGTATTGTAAATATGCCAGATTATAAATTCACAATAGCACCAAATATGTATTTATGGAGAGATTTAACACCTTTTGGTAGTTCATCAACTGAAAAGTCATTGGATTATCCATTTGTTAATGGATGTCATTACATATATAACAATATAATGTTTCCAGTTAAAAGACAAGACCCTTTTGGTGTGTTTGATTTATATTATGGTGGTAATAATTTAAAATCATCACCAGCTGATATCAATGGGGATAAAATGGTTGATATATTTGGATTTAATTTTAGTGATGATGCTTGTTAATAAAATCATAATAAATAGAAGGTTATTACAAACCAATAACGGTAAAGAGATAACGTTACCGTTGGATTTAACCACACAAAATGTGGACCAACATGATATTATACAAGAAAAATTTATTGATGTTGAGGTTAACAAATCAATTAACCTAATAACAGACTTTGAACAAGTAAGGTTAAAACCAACAAAAGATTTAAATTTACCTTTAGTTAATATTATAAGAACAATAAATTATAGTATTTTTGTTTTAGATGAAAACAAAGCTTATACTGATGCTTCTTATGAAGATGCTGGATTTAAAGATGATGATATTAAATTTAGAAAAAATAGTTTTAATAATTCATTTTTAAGATTAAATTTTTATGATAGCGATAATCGAAGCACCCAAAGATTAATGTCTTATATTGTAATATACCCTATCGTTAATAAAAAATTCTTTACTAGGGGTAATACACCAAGAGACGCTTTTTTTAAAAAAGATGGTAATAACGGATGGGGTAATATTAATCCAGTTAAAGATATAAATCTAGAATTCACAGTTGGTGATTCATTAATTGATAAAAGTTTGGATGGTGAAGGTTTTTTTATTTATCATTATAAGGATGAAATAAATGATAAAACACCAAAAGAATTATTTATGAGTGCTAGTTTTAATAATGCAAAAACTGGTAAAGTATTAAGGTTGATATCAACTGATATTAAACCAAAAATTGACGAAATAAATAAACCAACAAATAATACAACAGCGATAAATAATACTTATACTAAGTATTTACTAAAGAAGGATAATACTGGATTTTATTATAGTATTGATACTAAATATTCAAAAAATGTAACAATTAATTCGGAGTCATATGAAGTTAAGTTATATCAAATAGCTACAACGTAATGGAAGTAATAAAAAAAAGGATTTTATTGGAGAAACTTAGAAGTAGGTCTTATGATTCTACTTGGGGTGCTATTACTGCCACATCTATAAATATATTATTTGAAATTAACCAATCAATAAAGGATTTAGGGGCTTATCAACCCTATGATTATATTAAAAAAGGTGAGATAAATCCAGAAACTGGTAAATTGGTTGATTACACTTCTTTAATTAGTAAAATTGGTGCTAATGGTACATTTGAGTTCATGACTAATCCAAACGCTATGTTTACCACAAATAAAACACCATACGATTACGACACTAGATATAATGATAAAAAATTAAGTGATTATTATCAACAAGAGTTTAGTGTTAGTGGTATTACTGATGATAAATTAGAATCATTTGGTTCTTATGGATTCACAGGTAATGATAAATATAAAATAGGTAAAGTTATTGAAGTTGATTTATTTCAAAATTATACTGGAAAAACATTTGCAGCATCAAGCTTAGTTTTTAGTAATAATAATTTCAATCCTATAACCTATGTTCACATGGGTGATTTAAACGATAATAGATTAAGTGAGACGACACCACCATACTTAAATGATGGTATATTATACGAAACGTTTAGTTCAACCACTAGAAGCGTTAAAACAGAGTTTGGAATTGAACAAATACCATTAACTAAGTTTTATTTCAAAGGACAAGGATTGAATAATACTAATCTTGATATGTCAGCTTTAACTAGAGATGAATATTTATTATACATCACTGAAGAACCAAAAGTAGAATCAGAAGTATTTATAGAACGAGGTGGTACGGTTATTTTTGCCAAACATGGTAGAATGGCAGAAATAAATAACCTTACTCAATTAGAAAAATACGGAAACGGGTTATATAAAATAAATAAAGTTTAAAAATAAGTTATATGTCAACAGGTGTTTATGGTATAGTTAAACCATCTGATGTAAGTCCAAGTGACGTACAAATCACAGTGTTTTATTGTCCTAATAGAGAGAGTGGTATTACAAATTCATTTATATTAGAATCATCTAATTTAACAAACATTGCTGATAATTTTGAAGGTGGGTTAGGTATTGATGTTTTTAGTGGATTATATAATCTAAAATTACCAGTTGGTCAATTTGAAACTAAAGGTATATATACTATTGTATTAAAACCAGTTGAAATCAAAGCAACATTGGTTGATTGTGGTGTATTAAGCACATTACCAAATACTAAGGGTATTGTATTTGATGCTAGCGACCCAACTTTAAGTCAATTTAGTGATAAATTTGAAAATAATGCTTTAACTGGTTATAGAGTTGAATATCTTGATAAGACAGACCCAACTAAAAAAGTTAGAAATTTATTTAGGGTAATAACTTCTAATAATAGAGTTGAGCCAGTAACACAGAATTTAGCTGATAGTAATGCTAAAGCTATTAGATATCGATTTAATGATAACGCTACATTAGTTTTCTGTACGGTAACACCAAATGCATCTACTAGCACAAAACCTGATGTATTCCCATATATTGGAGAACCTAAACAAAAAGTTATATTAACACATACATTATTTAATCCAGTTACTATTGAAGTTGAAATTGTTGACCATGACTTTGAAACATTGGCTTATGGGTTATTTGGTAATCAAAGCAAAAGTCTTGAGGATGGTATTTACACTATTTACAACTTCAATAATGAAATTTACGAACAATATAACTTATACGAACTTAAAAGTCAATTTACTGGAGTTCCTCTTTATGAAATTAAAGAGAAAAGGTCTAGTATTGATACAACTAAGAACTTTAACGATATTACTTAAATTTAAAATGAATAATGGCAAAGGGTGATTTAATAAAAGTAGCTGGTTATACTAAAAAAGTAGTTTATAATGGTAATATTGAATATAGACCATTTTCTCCTGATTTAGTAGGTAATCAACAAACTAACAGAACTGTTGATGGTGATGAGTCTACTTCTATATTCACATTAGGTAACTTTTCCATTAGGGTAAATGATAGTGATGGTTTAGCAACTTCATTTACAAAAAAACCTTTTACTGATTTTTACGATTTAACTAAATTAAACGTAAAAGAAAATATCGATACTTTAATTAAAAACAACGTTAATTTAAAATTAAATATTGATTACACCAATATAAACAATTTTGCTTATTTTGGTTCAGCAAATGAATTTATAAGAGTTTCTCTGGAGAATATAATAAGTACTTGGCCAGCATCAATATATGTATCTATACTTAATAGACCTACAACAGGTTATACAGCTGAAAATTATGTTTATGATTCATTAACAAATACATCTACATTTAGTATTCCAACTGAATCTATTGATAATAAATACGAATTAATATATAACACTAGTGGTGATATAGTAGATACTTTTAGTAGTGAAAATAAATTAAGAAATTTAATAGTAAATCATAAAAGTTATGTTGTTTATTATAATGATATAGAATATAAACTATTAAATTTCACTGGGTCAAAACCACCAACAAATTATAATATCAATTTAACTGTTGAAGGCGCTCCATTTGGAACTACTGGTTCTACTGGGTTATTTGAAACTTTCCATGTAAAACCTAATAAGTTAAAATTAGATGAGTTCTTTAATGGGTTATCAGTATTTGAAAGTAATTTATTAAATAGACAAATAATACCACAATATACTTCAACATTTAAATATAAACAAAAACTTGATAATGGAATTGTAATTAATGGTTTAGAGACACTTACATGGACAACATCTGATGGATATAATCTTGATTTTGATAATTCGAATTATTTGGATTATGTTGATAAATTAATTAGAATCAGTGAAAACTCTGATAATATCTCTTCCGATTTAATTAGTAGATTCTTAGTTTCAGAATCAATTACAAATTTTGATACCATACCAAGATTGGATGGGACTTCTGATTTTTCAGAATCTCAAAAAATGCAAAAGATATTAAGAATATATGGTAGAGAGTTTGATGAGGTTAAATTATGGATTGATGGAATAAAAACATCTAATAGAATTACATATGATAAATTAGGTAATGCTCCAGACCAAATGGTTAAAGATTTGGCTTATACAATGGGTTGGGAGCTTAGCAATTCATTTATTAATAATGATTTATTAAGTCACTATGTTGAATCAAATAAAACATCTTATTCTGGACATTCCGTTGGTTTAACACCACAAGAAATTGAAACTGAAATGTGGAGACGTTTAATATTAAACACTTCATTTTTATTCAAATCAAAAGGTAGTAGAAAAGCTATTGAGTTTTTTATGAAATTTATTGGTTCACCAAAAGGATTAATAGATTTAAATGAATATGTTTATAGAGTCAAGGATAAAATTGATATGGATATATTCTATAAAGTTTTGGAATATTATGGATTGGGTGTTGATATATCAAATTATAGTATTGACGCTGATGGTTATCCTAGATTACAAACAGACACATTATCAAATAATTTTAAATACTTTCAATCAAAAGGAGGGTGGTATAAAGAATCATATGGTGATAATAGTAGTGAACATGAATTAAAAGGTAATAACCCACATATTGGACCTTATGATGGTGGTACAGATTATTTTAATCAATTAACCAATCTTATCCCTGAATTAAGCATTGGTTTCAGCTCATTTACAATTAATAATGATGTAAACGTTACTGGGACTACAAATATATTTTACAATTATAATAAGGGTGTTGTAAATGATAGTGGTAATAATAATATTTTATCTACTAATGCATCTTGGATAGTAAATTATACTTTCGGTAATATTTGGGTGCTTGGAAATAATGTCATACTAGGTGATTATACAGCTCAAGTAAAAATTGGGTCATTTATAGCTTCAACCTATATAGATGAATTTTCGAACCAACACACAATAATTTATCCTGTATTAAGTTCATCATATGATGGTACTAATACCACTATTGTTCCAGACTGGAATACGCATGGTTTTCGACCAATTGTTAGTTCATCAGGTGTAATTACAATTACAGGTCAAATTGTTAGATTATATTCCGAAAGTTCATATATTAATATAACTAATAAGGATAATTTACCTATTGATGATTTAGTTAAGACTGCTGTTACAATACAAGATGGTATTAATAACGCTAGAGAAACTAAATGTGGTTGTAAGTACGGTAAGGATGATATGTTATCAATTTGTATTGATGCTAAACCAATAATATTGAGTGGTTGTGATGATGAATTATCTACAAAAACTTATATTAGTAGTGGACCACAATTATCTGGAACACCATATATTTGGTTGTACAGTAAAAAAGCTTATTATGATGATAATACTGAAATAACTGGAATTACAATTGATACAATTTTTAGAAATCAAGAATGTTGTAAAAAGGATGGTGGATTTTCATACTTACATGAATTATATGATACAGAATATAATAGTGATACTAAGCTATATCAATCAATTTATAGAACTAAAGGGTATGTTTGTTCAAAATCAGAAGGAGTTATAAAAAATTTAGAAAAATCTGGTTGTGGTTGTTTCTTAACATGCAAATGGAGACTGACTCATACTAATAATACTGGTACTGATTTTGATAAACAAGGGATTCAAATAACAGATATAACATTTATATATGATAAAAAAATATATTTGAAGTTTATTTCTCCAAAAAATAGTTGGGGAACTGATGCTAATACTTCAACAGAATATAAAGTGGCTAATCCATCTGATTCATGTTTTTGTCCATTAAATATTAGTACACCAGAATGGATTGATGACGGAGGTAATAATGTTGGTTATGCTTGTAGGGTTAAGCCAGAATATGAAAATTTAAATCAAGATAGTGTTTTGAACACCTATAAAGAATTAATTAAAAAATTATATAATAAATCAATAGGTAAAGCTCCTTGTATTTAAAATATTTTTTAAGATAATTATATTAAAAGAAAAGCAATAAATACCCACTAAAATCACATATGAGAAGATTCATAAAATTGTTATTAAGAGAAAATTTATTTTTTGAGACTATGCGAGCCAATATTCATGAACCATTTATGGAAAATGGTGAACACAATAATATTATAATAGCTATAGATGATGAAAATGAAGATGAACACTATTTAGTTTTAAATGTTACTTTATTGAAAATTAGTGACATAAGAAGTGAATTAAGTTTTGGTATATATGTTGTTAGTAAGGACTTAAAAAAAAACCTCAAAATATTTTTACACAAGAGAAGACGTAAGTAAATATTTACCAAATGAATTAAAAGGTAAAGTAATGCCGTTAGTTAATAAAATGACATCAAATTTAATAACAAGAATAAATCCAAAATCTATAGAAATGCAGACAGCTGAAAAATTAAGTGGTGATTCATTAAAAAGATATGAAAAAATAGTAGAAATGTTAACAAATGAATTAGGTTATGTAAAAATAAATGATTATGAAAAAAATGGTATACATTATTGGGTCTTTAATAGGGATGGTAAAGAAGAAGTTTTTAATGAAGAAACTATTTTAACTTATGAATTAATACCAATAGAAGATAAAATAAAAAGAATTTAAGAATAATTAAAAAAACACAATTTTTTAT
>Ga0114969_10005144_pt1 | contig 10286 bp, 5 predicted proteins | sample M_130807_MF_Meta_FD_87316 | JGI IMG/M metagenome (GOLD analysis project Ga0114969, IMG submission 87316) | Freshwater microbial communities from Lake Montjoie, Canada to study carbon cycling - M_130807_MF_MetaG | ecosystem: Environmental > Aquatic > Freshwater > Lake | place: Lake Montjoie...
GCGTAGAAGAAGAAGAGGCCCGAGGCCGAGGCTTCGGACGAGGCCTTGGGCTCGGCGACCCACGCCGCCTTCGGCCCGGAGCCGTCGTCCCAGCGCAGGGTCGTCGAGAAGCGGCCGCCGAGCAGGCAGAGCGTCGTCGAGGACGGAGCGCACGCCCCGCCGCCGCCGGGGGAGGACGTCGGCACGGGCGTCCGAATGGGCGTCGGCGCGGGCGTCCGAGTGGGTGTCGGTGCGGGCGTCGGGGTCGAGGTGGCAGGCGCCGTCGGGAACTGCTCGCAGAAGTACTCGTGGTTGTCCGCGTTATCGACCGCCCTTGCCGGGTTGCTGCTGGCGAGGCTCCGCGCGTCGGCCTGCCCGTAGACCCAGTCGTCGGTGGCCGCGATGTCGTTGAAGTGCGACGCCTCGTGGACCACGGTGCCCATCTGCGAGTCGGTGCCGGTGTCGGGTGCCTGCCAGAATGCACCGCACAGCGTGATCGCATGCGTCGAGTCGCCGGGATAGACGAACGCATAAACCGAAGGATCGGTACAGGTGCAGTCGAAGATCACCGCGCCGTCCCGGAGCAGACCGAGGATGTTCGTGAAGTGCGAGGAGATCGTGGCGTAGCGCCCGCTTGTATACGCGCCGAACCATGTCGTGTAGCGCGTGTCGACGGTGCCGCCCGCGAGATAGGCGACCCCGTTGGCGGAGCATCCAGCGGCATTCGGTCGCGCGTTGATCAGCTTCGCTTGTTGCGCCGCGGTGCAGCCCACGTAGGAAGTGCCGGCCGCCGTCACGCTGGCCCGTGCCTGCCTGACCTTGCGGCGGTGACCCTCGATGAAAAGGTCGATGCTATTTGAAGTGAGGTAAGGCGTCGCGACGGACGCCGGAGCGAAGAGATCTGCGGACGCGACGTCGTACGTGATGCCGTACTGGCCCGTCTGGGAGAAGTCGTAGGCGTCGGTGAGATCGACGTTCCAGGTCACGGTCTGGCCGGCGCCGAGAAAGACGTAATCCGCATCGATCGGCGCTGCGCGCTTCGCGCGGATCCCCGTGTACGGGACCAGCTTGCCGTCGAGCTCGACGGCGAAGAGAGGTGCGGTGAGCCCATCCTCGGGGACGAGCCAGCGCAGGAGGGCAACGGGTGCTGTGCCCGGATTGGTCAGCGTGAGCTGCACGACGACGGCCTCGGTGCTCGCAACCGAGGTTCGAGCCGCGGCGAGCGTAGCGATCACGCCTGCATCCTGGGCTTGGACCGGGGAAGCCGCAGCGCTCAGGATGGCGCAGAATCCCATCATGAGGATCGCGACGCGCGCGGATCTTGCCGCCGTCGAAGCCTTCGTCGAAAATCTCATGGGTTTCCTCACTTGGCACCCCGGCACCGGAGTGCGGGCGCTTGGCTTACGAAAGTGCCTGCGGCGCAGGAGTACTCTTCTGGAGGCCGCAAACGGTAGCGAGGCGACTTGGGGCTTCAGCCCGTAGCTACCCTGAGCCAGCTCGGGCTGTCCAGAGCGGGTCGTGGGGAAGCTCGTCTTCGCGCAACACGTGTTCGAGCGCCGAGCGCCCGGCGACCGCGCTGGCCGTCCCCCCCCGGGAGCGGCTAGCGTCCGCCCATGACCTCCCCGGCTCCCGCGCAGGCAGCGGCGCCCGCCGCGAGCGCCCCGGCCCGCGCCGTCGCCGCGCGGCGACAAGCGCTCCTCGCCGACGCGCTCGTCTTCGCTGTCGTCCTCCTCGCCTACGCCCCGGCCTTCACCTCCGACTACGCTTTCAGCGACGAGTACATCTTCGTCGGGCTCGATCCCTCCCGGCTACTCCTCCAGCCGCTCGCGAGCGCGCGCTTCTTTGCACAGCAGAGCGGTCGCTGGCTCGGAGGGCTCTTCGTCACGCTCCCCTTTCTCTTCGCGGGCGGCGACCCGTGGCGCATCCGGATCGTGCGCCTCGTCACCGTGACCCTGCTAGCACTCGCCGCGGTCGTCACGCGACGGTTGCTCGACCGCAGCCTGCGCGCGCCGTGGTGGACGGCCCTGCTTGCGTTGGCGATCTTCGCGCAACGAGCCGTCGCAGCCCACGCCGGCCAGTCGGTCGTGATGTTCGGGCAGGCGCTCGCCTTCGTCGTCGCACTCGCGGCGTTCGCGCTCGCCGTGCCGCGCGACGGCGGCCCGGGCGTCGCCCCGTGGCCGCGCCTCGCAGGTGCATTCGCGTGCCTCCTCATGGGGATGCAGATCCACCAGGGCGTCGCCTTTCTCGGACTCGTGCCGCTGGTGGCGGTGATCCTCGCCGAGTGGCCCCGCCGCGGCCGGCAGGCTGCCTCGCTGCTCGTCCTGATGGTCCTCGTGCTCGGCATCTCGGTGCTGGCCTACCGCTGGAACATCGATGCGCTTCACGCGGCCTCGAGCCGCGGCTACCAGACCGGGGAGGCGGCGATCGCGCTCACGCGCTCGCCGGTCGCGGCACTGCGAGTGGCCCTCGATCCGCGCCACTACTGGCCGGCGTTTCGCCTCTGGGCCTTTCCGTTTCCGCTCGAGCGGGTCCGGAACCTCGACCGCGTGGTGCTGCGCCTGGCCTGGGCGATCATGCTCGCCTGGGCGGCACTCGTGGCGACGGCGGCCGTGATCGATGCGCGTCGCCGCTCTCCCGGCCCGGCAGCCCTCGCGGCGCAATGGGCGTCCGTCCTGGTCGCCCTCGGCCTCGCCGTGTTCCCGATCCTCGCGGACGCGCCGGCGAAGATCCCGGGGCCGTGGATTCGCCCGCACATCGCCCTCGTGGCCTCGGGCGTGGTGCTCGCGATCGCCGGCTGGGCGCTGGGCGTGATCGCCGTCGGGCGATCCGCGCCGGCGCGGCGCCTGCTCGCGGCGGCAGCGGTGGCACTCGTCGTGTTCTGGTGCGCCGGGGCTCGGTCGGGCCTGCGGCGCGGAATCGTGGAGATCGGCGTGGCACAGGTTTCGTTCGTGCGCTCCGCGCTCGCCGGCCACGGCGAAGTCTCGCGCATCCTCGTCGTTCTCCCGGAGCGCAATGGCTGTCCCACCGAGCCCTGCGACCTCTGGAACGGCGTCCTCGCTCCCTACGAACTCCATGCGCGGCAACAGGGCTTCTATCTTTGGGCGCTCCGGCTGGAGCGTGGCACGTCGCAGGCGAAGCCTGCGGTCGAGTTCACCCGGACGTTGCCTGAACCCCCGCTGCCCGACGGCACGCTCGTCGTCGACTGGAACGAAGGCACCAGGCGCGAGGCGCTGCGCAGGGGCTTGGGCTGGCAAGGCCTGGGACGCATCCGGGTGAACCCGACCCCGGTTCCGTCGCCGACGGGCCGGGAAACCGCGCCATCGCCGAGTTCACGTCACCCCGCTGCGGCTCCGGCCGCGGCCAACGCCTCCGCGACCTGAAGCACGTCGACCGGCCAGAACGTCGCAGGCCGCGGGCGGGCCGTATGCGGCAGGGGCCGGCAGGAGAGCACCGTTCGCTGCCAGCGCCGGGGGACCGCGTCTCGTCCGTGGACCGCACCGAGCAGGGCCCCGGCGATCGCACCGTTCGTATCGGTGTCGCCCCCGCGCGCGACCGTCGCGACCAGCCCCTCCTCGAAGCTCGGGACATGGAGGAGTTGGTGGAATGCGTTGCGCAGCGCGATCAGCACGAATCCCTGGGTCCCCTGGTCGCAGTGCTCGGGGGCCGCGACTTCGGGTCCCGCGAAGATCGTCGCGACCTCGGCCGAGAAGGACTCCTGTGCGCCTACCCATGCCGAGGTCGCCTCGTATACGGCCGCCGGCCCGTCGCCGGTGCGGATCGCGTGGGCGATCGCAACGCAGTAGGCGGCGACCGCATCGCAGCAGGTCCGATTCGGGTGTGTGAGCGCGGAGTCGGCGCGTGCATCGCTCGCCAGCGCGTCCCGGTCGCGGCTCCAGCCGTGGATCGCGAGCGGACTCACCCGCATGAGCGAACCGTTCGCCTTGCTGTCGAGCAGCGGCGCGCCCGTGATCCCGGATCGCGTCGTGTGGCCTACGTCGAATGGCTCCGAGTCGAGCCAGAGCCGGTAGGCGTCGAGCGCTGCCACGGGGTCGAAGCGCCCCTCGCGCAGGATCGAGCGGGCGAGCGCGAGTGCCATTTCCGAATCGTCGGTCGGCTGCCCCGCGATCGTGTGGTGCGTACCGCCGTCGAGCATGTCGCGGACACCGTCCGGGTGGTTGTACGCGATCGCGTCCTCGGGCTCGAACTCGACCATCTGGCCGAGGGCGTCCCCGATCACCTGCCCGAGGAGCGCGCCCTGTGCACGGGCGACCACGCCCGCTTCGCGAAGGAGGTCCCCTCGACCGGGGACGTGCGGCGGAAGTCGACGGACGATCGCGTCGGCGACCGGTGCCGCCCCGTGCACCTCCTGCAACATCTCGGGCCAGTTGCGTCGAGCGAGCCAGGCTGCCGCCTCGGGATGGCCGGCGAAGACCTCGGCGCTGAACGAGTCGCGCGGGTCGTACCGGAACTCCGGGCCGCTCCCCGCGAGCATCACGCCGCCGACCGAGCGCAGGAGCGCGTGGCCACCTGCGACGTCCCAGTCCGAGACCGAGTTCAAGGAGAAGGTCGCGTCCGCGTCTCCCGCTGCCACGAGCGCGAGCCGGTAGGCGATGCTCGGCATGGCGCGAAAGCGTGCCGGCGCGATCGCGCGCGCGTTCGCCGTGGCATGGCGTTCGGCCGAGTTACTCGCGAGCACCACCGCGTAGGGGCCGAGTGTCGCGGGTAGCGGTGCGCGCGACACCTGTACCCCGTTGCGGCAGAAGGGCTCGCCCTCGGCCCAGACGAGGAGGTCGCCGCGGTCGTCGGGCGAGGTCGGCGAGAATACGACGCCGAGGACCGGACGTCCCCCGGTGATGAGCGCGATCGACACCGCCGATCCGCGGCGACCGTGAATGAACGCCGACGTCCCGTCGTTCGGGTCGACGACCCAGGTGCGCCCGCTGCGCGAGAGGCGGTTCAGGCCGCGGGGGGTCGACTCCTCGCCCTTGAAGCCATCGTCCGGGAAGGCGCGCTCGAGTTCCTCGCGCAGCAGGTCCTCGACCTCGTCGTCTACGTCGGCGTGGCGCGCGCCCTCGTGACGCGGGCCGCCGGGGCGGTGGAACTCCTCGAGCAGCCGCTCGCCCGCCCGGCGCGCGAGCATCGTCGCGACCTCGAGTTCCCGCCGCAAGTCGCCTTGTCCGCTGTTCATGAAGAGTCGCCCCTGCCGGTATACCGATGTCCCGCCGCCCCGTTCGGGGCAACCTTCCTGTGTATTTCCCGACGACGGCGCCCATCGCCTGTCGCCGGGCTGTCGGAACACAATCTGGTGCACTCCTGGGACAATGGTTGTCCCACGGCGCCGCTAGTTTGTCGTTCGTCGAGGCGGGCACGCCGTCCCCGTCGACGACACGGGGGCGCGCGCGGCCCCACGGGTCGGGCGGTGACGAGAACGGGGGAACATTGAGCACGAACCAATCGACCGGAAACGAGCAGGAGCAGGTCTCGAAGATGAAGGCGGGTGCCCAGGCGCTTGCGCAGTTGCGCCGTCGCCCGTGTCTCCTGCTCGCTCGCGCCGAGATCGAGCCGTGGGACGTGCGCCTGCTCTTCGACGAGATCGCGCCCTTCGCGAACGAGAAGGCGATCGACGTCCTGCTCTGCAGCTACGGCGGCAGCATCGACGGCGCCTACCGGATGGTGCGCGAGATCCGTCGCCGCTTCCGCAGCATGACGCTCTTCGTGCCCGGGTTCGCCAAGAGCGCCGCAACGCTCTTTGCGCTTGCGGCCGACGAGATCGTGATGGGGTCGTTCGGCGAGTTCGGGCCGATGGACGCGGTGAACACCCTCGCCATGTCGGCGCCGTTCGGCCGCGACGGCTCGAGCCTGCTGCCCGGGATCGCGCTCGAGGTCATCCGCGCCAACGCGACGGGCTGGGTGCGCGAGGCGGCCCAGGCGGTCGCGTTGGTGACCGGTGGCACGCCGGAGGACACGATGGGGCACGCGATCGAGCTGGTCGCGAGGCTGTCCGCACCGGTGCTTGCGCAGGTCGCCCCCGGGACGCTTGCCGAGTCGACCCGACAGACCGACCTCGGGCGTCACTACGGCGCCCGCGTGGTGCGCTACCGCCACCGCGTGCCGCGGGACCTCGCCAACGGGCAGATCGAGCGGCTCGTCGTCGGCTACCCGTCGCACGGTTTCGTGATCGACTACGAGGAACTGCTCGACATGGGACTCCCGGTGCGCGCGATGGAGGACGCCGAGTTTCGGATCCTCGAGGAACTCGGGCGCTTCATCCTCAGGCCGCCGATGGGCTGCCCCGACGAGATCGTCATCGTACCGGCCCCGGAAGGCTCCGGGGCCGACCTCGAAGACGAAGACGGCGACGACGAGTTCGCGGCCGACGCAGGCGAGACCGCGGCGGAGGACGGCGCGGGGGATCGGAATGACGGGCGCGCCGCGACCGACGCATCTGAAGGTGCGAGGAATGCGGGCGCCGGAGGCGCATCGTCGGACGAGTGGCGCGCTTCGTCGGAAGAGTCGGACGAGGAGGCCAACGGGGGCGTCGCGCCTTGAACCGCTGGGCCCGCGTCGGCCCGTCAGCGCGGCTTGCCGACCAGGCGCGGTGCGAGCGGGCTCGGGCGCGTCCCGCGCGTAGGTTCGACCGGCAGACCGTGCAGCGTCACCGGGTCGACCTGGTCGCGGTAGCGGGGCGCGGGCGACGCGCTCGCGTCCTCCTTCGCCCAACTCACCAATTGCTGGCCGAGCACGTCGGGTGAGTCCGGCGTCAGCTTGTCCTGCCACCAGTACTCGAAGATCGCACGCTCGGCCGTCAGGTCGACGATGCCGTAGCCGTGTTCCACCCACTCGAGGAACTGCATGTTCGGGTTGAGCCCGATCAGCGGGGATTCGAGTGCGCGCGCGCCGGCGACCTGGCTCGCGAACGAGCCGGTCGGGTTCCCATGCTTCACCGTCTCGTCCGCGCCGCCCCGTCCCATCGACGTCGGCGCGAACTCTACCCCGACCGAGGCCGCGCGCGCATCGAGTCCGGCGGTGTTCCCGGTCGTGGCGCGCAGGAATCCCGCGCCGGTGTTCTCGAGCGTCGTGCCGTCGCGCGGATTGCGCACGGCGGCGCCGGGCCGGTAGTCGGGCAGGAGGGCCGGGCTCTCGACGAGGTCCGAGGCGAGGTTGCCGTGCGAGTCGCCCGACACGAAGATCGTGCCGCGCACGCGGACCGGCTCGCGACCCTCGCCGCGAAGCTCGCGAAAAAGCGCGGCGCGCTCGCCGGCGTAACTGCTCCAGCGCGAGATGCCGAGCGGCTTCAGGCCCGCGGCCTCGACGTCGGCCGGGGCGAACCACGCCTGGTTGTCGACCACGCGCCACGTCACGCCGTCCTGCTGGCTTTGCCGGAGTTCGCGGGTGATCCACTCGAATTGCGCGCGACCGAAGAGCGTCGGGGTGTCGGCCGGCAGGTGGCTCGTGTCGAGTTCGAGGCCGTGAGCGGGGCGCCCGATCTGCGTGTCGACGCCGAACACGTCGGCGAGGCCGCCGTAGGGAAGGCGGCGGTAGACCAGGCGTGAATCCGCCGGCTCCGGGTAGCTGCCGTCGTCGACGAGGATGAACTCCCCCGAACCGTCGCCACGCGGCGGTCGCGAGGGCGTCCACTCCCAGAAGGCCTGCGTCGTCTGTGCGAGCGTCGTCGTGCTCTTGCGATCGTCGTAGGGCGTCGGCAGCTCGTTGCCGTAGTCCTCGTCGATGTCGTGGTTGTCCCAGACGATGAACCACGGGTGCTGCTGGTGCGCGGCGAGCAGGTTCGGCTCCGAGCGCCAGAGCGCGTAGCGGCGGCGCAGCTCGGCGAGGTCGAGCCAGTCGCGGAAGTCGGGATGGGCGGTGTCCATGATCCCGTTGCGCCCGCGGACCAGTTCGTCGCGGTCGGGGAAGTCGTAGATGTAGTCGCCGCAGTGGATGACGAGGTCGAGGTCGTCGCGCGCCGCGAGGTGGCCGTAGCCGCTCCACCAGCTGCTCCAGTAGCTGGAGCACGAGAGCACCGCGAAGCGCAGGTTGTCCACCGGGCCGGCCGGGGCGGTGCGCGTGCGCCCGACGATGCTCTGCACGCCGAGTGCCTCGAATCGGTAGTAGTACGTCGTCGCGGGTTCGAGGCCGACGGCGTCGACCTTGATGGTCCAGTCGTGCTGCGCGGTCGCCGCCTGGGTGCCGCGCGCGACGACGTCGCGCATCCCCGGGTCGCGACCCACCGACCAGCGCACCTGGATCGGCGTCGAACCGGGCTCGGCGACGGTCACGCGCGTCCAGAGGATCACGCGATCGGCGAGCGGATCGCCCGACGCCACGCCGTGGGCGAAGGGCAGGTCGAGACCGAGCGGGAAGTCGACCGGCTCCGCGAGCGCGACGCCACTCGAGGTCTCGCCGCAACCGGGGGCCGTGACCGCGGCGAGGCCGAGGCCGAGCGATTTCAGGAAGCGGCGACGATCGAACGGCGGAGTCATGGCGAGTGGCACTACTTGCGGCCGCCGAGGCCTGTCAAGCACCTTTGGTCGCGCACGGCATCGGCGGCATCGGCGGGATGGCTTTCCGGGCGGCCTTGCCCCATGCTGACGATGCGCTCTTCGCGCGCAGCATCATGAGCCCCTCCGAGTCCCCCCCGCCGCGAGTCGCCGTTGCCCCGAAGAACATGGGAATGGTGTCCGCGATCGCCATGAGCCTGAGCGGCATGATGGGCTCCGGACTTTACTCGGTGCTCGGGTACGCCAACTTGACGACGGGTACGCACGTCCCCATCGCGTTTCTCGCGGCCTCACTGGCGGTCTCCTTCACGGTCTATTCTTTCGCCAGGCTGAGCGCGACGTATCCGGGGCGGGGCGGGGGGCCGGCGGGATTCATGGAGTCCTGCTTCGGCGCCGGTTTCATTTCCGGCTGGATGAACATCTTCATGTGCCTGGGCTTCCTGCTGGCCACGGCGCTGTCGGCCTCGAGCTGCACCGAGTTCATCGGCATCCTGACCGCGCCCTTGCTCTCCGCGGGGCAACTGAAGCTGATCGGTGCCGCCCTGGTCGTTGTCTTCGCCCTGCTCAACCTGCTCGGCACTGAAGTCGTCGGCCGTGTCGCGTCCGTGACCATCGGGCTCGTGTTCCTCGCGCTCATCGGCTTCGCCGCGATGGGGCTGTCCCGCATGGACTTCGGCAACATGCAGTGGGGGGGCGGCATGCCCCGGGGCGTGGCCATCGCCACCGGCATGCTCTATATCAACTTCCAGGGATTCGCCGTGGTGACCAGCGCGTCCCAGGCAATGGCCGACCCGCGCAAGATGCTGCCGCGCGCGATGTACGCGGCGGTGACGCTGATCACGATCCTCTACGTCCTCGTCAGTTGGGTCGCGATCCAGATCACGCCGCACGCAGAAATCGTCGAACATGCCGGCGACCTCCTCGGCGAGGCGGCGCAAATCATGGCGGGCCGGACCGGCTTCGTCGCCATCGTCTGTTCAGCGTTGCTGGCCTGTGCGGCCGCGGTCAACGCCACGATCTTCATCGCGGCGAAGGTACTCACCTTCGTCGTCGGCCAGCACCCTGAGTCGAGGACGCTGACGCGCCTGGTCGGTACCGACAGCGTGCGACCCCTGCTCCTCTCCTCGGGGATCGTCATCGCCCTGGTGCTGGGGTTTCCGCTGGTCGCCGTGGGCGAGATGGCGAGCATGGCCTTTCTCCTCATCTTCGGCGTGATTTCCCTCGGTCACGTGCGCATCTGCCGCGAAACGGGCGCCGCTGCGGGGCTCCTGTGGATCGGCGTGCTGGTGAACGGCATCCTCTTTCTCTCGCTCTTCGTCGACGCGGTGAAGACCGCCCCGGCCAGCGCGATCACCCTCGTCGCCGCCCTGCTCGGGAGCGGCCTCCTCGAAGGACTTTACCGCTGGAGATCGCCGGTCGGGCCGGCAGCCGTCGCCTGAGCAGATCCGGGACCGGGTCGGTTCCCGCGGCGGAATCGACCCGCGGGGGAGGGGATCGTGCGACAACGGTTGTCGCCCCCGCCGGCGACACTCGCCGCCGATGCAACACTCCGCCCGAAACGATCGCTCACCTGTCCGCGTCGCCGACGAGATCGTAACGACCGAGGTCGCGCCCGGCCGCGCCGCCGCCGCGCGGCTGTCGCGCCCGCGGTTGCCGGTTGACAGCGCCGCGGCACGCTGAGAACCTCCCCCCGTCACATGTCCGAGATCCAGCAGGACGGCGAAGCCCCGGGGCCGGAACCGGAGAAGCGACGCTGGTCGCGCTGGTGGCTCCTCGCGCTCGCGATCCCGATCCTGCTGCGCATCGCCC
>Ga0114969_10005148_pt1 | contig 10283 bp, 6 predicted proteins | sample M_130807_MF_Meta_FD_87316 | JGI IMG/M metagenome (GOLD analysis project Ga0114969, IMG submission 87316) | Freshwater microbial communities from Lake Montjoie, Canada to study carbon cycling - M_130807_MF_MetaG | ecosystem: Environmental > Aquatic > Freshwater > Lake | place: Lake Montjoie...
CACGTTCGCCGCGGTGGCCGCCTACATCGGCTACACGTTCTTCGTCTCCGAGTGGCGCATCGAGATCAGGAAGCACGCCAACGAGCTCGACTCGAAGGCCAACACGCGCGCCATCGACAGCCTGCTCAACTACGAGACGGTGAAGTACTTCGGCAACGAGGACTTCGAGGCGCGCCGCTACGACGAGAGCCTGCAGCGCTACGAGTCGGCGGCGGTGAGGAACGAAATGTCGCTGGGGCTGCTCAACATCGGCCAGAGCCTGATCATTGCCGCGGCGGTGACTGCGCTGATGGCGCTCGCCGCGGAGGGCGTGGCGGCCAGGACGCTGTCCATCGGCGACCTGGTGCTGATCAACGGCCTCCTGATCCAGCTCTACGTGCCGCTCAATTTCCTCGGCATGGTCTATCGCGAGATCAAGCAGTCGCTGGCCGACATGGACAAGATGTTCCGCCTGATGTCGCAGAACCTCGAGGTGAAGGACAAGCCCGGCGCGCCCGAGCTGCCGGAAGGGCCGGCGGCCGTGGTGTTCAGCAATGTCAATTTCGGCTACGAGGCCAATCGCAAGATCCTCTTCGACGTGTCGTTCTCGATCCCGGCGGGGTCGCGCGTGGCGGTGGTGGGGCATTCCGGATCCGGCAAGTCCACGCTTGCCCGCCTGCTCTACCGCTTCTATGACGTGACCGACGGTTCGATCAACGTGTGCGGCATCGACGTGCGCGAGGTGAGGCAGAGGAGCCTGCGTGCGGCGATCGGCATCGTCCCGCAGGACACGGTTCTCTTCAACGATTCGATCCGCTACAACATCCACTACGGGCGCACCAGCGCAGACGAGTCGGAGGTGGTCGAGGCTGCGCGCGCCGCGCACATCCACGAATTCATCGAGACGCTGCCGGCGAAGTACGAGTCGCCCGTGGGCGAGCGCGGCCTGAAGCTCTCCGGCGGCGAGAAGCAGCGCGTGGCGATCGCGCGCGCGATCCTGAAAAACCCCCGCATCCTGATCTTCGACGAGGCGACGTCCGCGCTCGACTCCGAGACGGAGCGCTCGATCCAGGGCGAACTGACCCGCATTGCCGAAGGGCGCACCACGCTCGTGATCGCGCACCGCCTCTCGACGATCATGGACGCGGACCAGATCCTGGTGATGGATGCAGGGCGTATCATCGAACGCGGCACGCACCGGGAGTTGCTGGATGCGGGCGGGCAGTACGCCCAGATGTGGGCGCTGCAACAGCAGGAGGACGCGGAGGCTCCCAAGGAGTGAGGTGCAAGGAACTGTCCGGGAAGTTCATCCGTTTTCGACAAAACCCGCCCAGTGCCTTAATTTTTCTTGCTTTTAGCTTTTTCGATGACTAAACTTCGCGAACTCTTGCCCAAGGCGCATTAATGGAAGCCCAACCCCGGCAGCTCCACCAGCTCGAAAAGATCGTCGCGCTGTTTGCGCTGTTTGCGGTCCTGGCCCTCACGTTCGGCTTCGCCCAGGCCGCCGGCCCCAAGAAGAAAGTCCAGCAGGGCGACGAGTACGACCGCGCCCAGGCCGCGCAGCCCGAGAAAGTGTTCCTGCGTTCCAACAGCGTGCTCGTGCAGGACGCCGCCAGCGGCGAGACCATCCTCGCCAAGAATGTCGACGTGGTGCTGCCGATTGCATCGATCACCAAGCTGATGACCGCGATGGTGACCCTCGATCGCGGGCTCGAGCTGGAAGACCGGGTGGTGATCAGCACCGAGGACATGGACACCCTGAAGGGCACGCATTCGCGCCTGCGTCCCGGCGCCGCGCTGACCCGCAACGAACTGCTCTTGCTTGCGCTGATGGCCTCGGAGAACCGCGCGGCTGCGGCGCTCGCCCGCACCTACCCGGGCGGCACCCCTGCGTTCATCGCGACGATGAACGACAAGGCGATGTCCCTCGGCATGATGAACACGCGCTTCGAGGACTCCACTGGGTTGACCGCTGCGAACGTGTCCACCGCGCCGGACCTGGCGCGCATGGTGCAGGCCGCGCACGAATATCCCGTGATCCGGCAGTACTCCACGCAGGACAAGGCGCAGGTCAGCGTGCTGGGACAGGTGCTGCAGTACGCCAACACCAACGGCCTGGTGCGCGGCCATGTGTGGGACATCGGCCTGTCCAAGACCGGGTTCATCAACGAAGCCGGCCGGTGCCTCGTGATGCGCGTGCGGTTGGGCAGCAAGGACCTCGTGGTGATCCTGCTCGATTCGTGGGGCAAGAATTCCCGGATCGGCGATGCCCAGCGCATCAAGAAGTGGCTGGAGACCAGCAACGTGCGGCGCACGCAGGGCTGACGCCCCGCGAAGCCCTGACGCCCCGCCACCATGGCCGGCACCGGCCGCGTAAGTTTCCACGGGACAGCGGTTCCCACCGGCAGTTTCCTCGAAGATGTGATTGCGGGCCTGTCGCTGCCGCGCAAGGCGCTGCCGCCCAAGTACTTCTACGATGCGCGCGGCAGCGAGCTGTTCGAGGGCATCTGCTCGCTGCCTGAGTATTACCCCACGCGTGCCGAGCTCGCGCTGACCGAAGGGCATGCTGACGACATCGCGCGGTTCGCCGGCGAGGGCTGCGAATTGATCGAGTACGGCAGCGGCGCGAGCACCAAGACGCGCCTGCTGATCGGGAGGTTGCGGCCTGCCGCCTACGTGCCCGTTGATATTTCCGAATCCGCGCTGCGCGGGGCTGCGGAGCGCCTCTCGGAGGAGTTCCCATGGCTGAACATCCGCGCCGTCACCGGCGATTTCGGCCGGCCGCTGGCCATCCCTGCATTCGACGGGCAGGGGCGCAAGGTGGTGTATTTCCCGGGCTCGACGATCGGCAACCTGTCGCGTGAGGAGGCATTGGCGTTCCTGCACATGACGCGCGGCCAGGTGGAGTCCGGCGGCGCGATGCTGGTCGGCGTCGACCTCAAGAAGGATCCCAATGTCCTGCATGCAGCGTACAACGACGCGCAGGGGGTGACGGCGCAGTTCAACCTCAACCTGCTCGCGCGCATCAATGCCGAGCTGGGCGGGGATTTCGCGGTCGACAAGTTCACGCACTACGCGTTCTACAACGTTGCCGGGGGGCGGATCGAAATGCACCTGTCGAGCCTCGAGCAGCAGGTCGCGAGCATCGGGCGCCACCGGTTTGCGTTCGCGGCCGGCGAGACCGTGCATACGGAGAATTCCTGCAAGTATTCCGTCGCGGAATTCCAGGCGCTGGCGGTGCAGGCGGGATTTCGCGGCGAAAAGGTCTGGCTGGATCCGGACGGCCTGTTCAGCCTCCACGGGCTCGTGGCGGCCTGACGTCGCCGCCTATCCCGCGGCCGTGCGGCCCTTGCGGTGGCCGAGCGCGCGCGAGATCTCCTCGGCAGTGTCCCTGACCAGCGTCCCCCACTGGGGCTTCATGCGGTCGGCCGGGGTGGACAGCGACAGGGCTGCGATGAGTCCGCCGGTGTCGTCCCGCACCGGCGCCGCCACGCAGCGCACGCCGATTTCCACTTCCTCGTTGTCCGTCGCGTAGCCCTGGCGCTGGGTGCGCTCGAGGTCGCGCTCGAGCAGGGCCGGGGTGGCAAGCGAATTCCTGCTGTGCGGGGCGAGGCCGGTGCGCTTTGCGTACTCGCGCAGGCGCGCCGGGCCGTCCTCCAGCAGGAAGAGCTTGCCCGCAGCGGTGACATGCAACGGCGCCCGGGCGCCGATCACATGGACGATGCGCATGGCCGAGCGTCCGCCGCTGGTGCGTTCCACGTAGACGATCTCGTCGTCCTGGCGCACCGAAAGGTTCACCGTCTCGCCTGTCTGGGCGTGCAGCTGGCGCATGACGGGCAGCGCCAGTTCACGGACGTTGATGCGCGAGCGCACCAGTGTCCCCAGTTCCAGCAGCCGCATGCCGAGGCGGTAGTGGCCCGGCTCGATCCGGTCGACCATGCGGTCGGCCGTCATGGCGGCGAGGATGCGGTGGGCCGTCGACGGGTGCAGGCCGGTGCTCTGGGCGATCTGTTTGAGGCCGATGGGCTCCGGGTGTTCGGCGAGGACGTCGAGCAGCCGCATCATCCTTTCAATGACCTGGATCGGGCTCTTCGGGGCTTCCTTCGCGACGGCCATTGGAATGTTGCGGGGCATCAAACGGGGCGGCTATTGTAGCCCACCATTTCTCACGATGTGAAATGGTGGCTATGTGCGCGTGCTACCATTCCGCCCTTAGCAAGTTGCTGATTCGTCAGGGGAGAATAGCGATGCCGGTGGTCACTAACATTGCCGACCTGCGCCGGATGGCGCAGAAAAGGGTCGCCAAGGCGATCTTCGATTATGTCGACCGGGGCTCCTACGACGAGACCACGCTGCGGGCCAACTCCGCGGATCTGGATGATATAAAGTTCAGGCAACGTGTTGCCATCAACGTTGATAATCGCTCAACAGCGGTCAAAATGATAGGAACGGACGCGATCATGCCTGTGGCCATCGCGCCGACCGGCCTGACCGGCCTCAACTGGGCCAACGGGGAGATGCTCGGCGCCCGCGCGGCCGAACGCTTCGGCATCCCTTTCACGTTGTCGACGATGTCGATCTGCTCGATCGAGGATGTGGCCAGCGCGGTGACCAAGCCTTTCTGGTTTCAGCTTTACGTGATGCGCGATCGCGGGTTTGCCGCTTCGCTGATCGAGCGCGCCAAGGCGGCGAAGTGCTCCGCGCTGATGCTGACCCTCGACCTGCAGATCCAGGGCCAGCGCCACCAGGACCTCAAGAACGGCCTCTCGGTCCCGCCCCAGCTGACGCTCGCCACGATGCTGGACATCATGACCAAGCCGGGCTGGGCGCTGAACGTGATGACCGGCCGGCGCAAGTCCTTTGGCAACCTCGAGGGGCGCATCAAGAACGCCGATACGCTGACCACGCTCTCGCAGTGGATCGCCGGCCAGTTCGACCCGACCCTGTCCTGGGACGACGTGGCCTGGGTGAAGAGCCTGTGGGGCGGGAAGCTCATCCTTAAAGGCATCCTCGACGCGGAGGACGCCAAGCTCGCCGCTGCGTGCGGGGTGGACGCCATCGTGGTGTCCAACCACGGTGGGCGCCAGCTCGACGGCACGGTGTCCTCGATCCATGCATTGCCGGAGGTGGTGCAGGCGGTGGGCGACCGCACCGAGGTCTGGTTCGACGGCGGCATCCGCTCCGGGCAGGACGTGCTGAAGGCCGTGGCCCTCGGCGCGAAGGGGACGATGATCGGGAAATCCTTCCTCTATGGCCTGGGCGCCATGGGCGAGGAGGGCGTGACGCTGGCGCTCGAGATCATCCGCAAGGAACTCGACGTCACGATGGCGCTGTGCGGCCTGAAGGACATCAAGGACGCCGGGCCTTCGATCCTGCGCCCGCGTTAGGCCCGGACCGGCTCGGTTCGGCCTTGCCTGGTAGAGGGCTCCTGAAGTATCGCCGGGTTGATTTATGCCGCAGATGGCAGGGTTATCCCTTCCCCCGCTCCGCGCGCCGCAGGAAGCGCCCGGGGTCCACTGCGTCCGCAAGTTGCGCCTCGAGCGGCAGCGGTTCGCCCTCAAGCTGGCTGGCGAGCAGTTCCGCCATCAGTGCGCTCCACAGGATGCCGCGCGAACCGTAAGCGAACGCCCCGTACAGGCCGGCCTGGCCCGGGTACGGCCCGGCCAGCGGAAGGCGGTCCGGCGCGACCGCACGAAAGGCCACGCGTCCCTGCAGGGACGCGGGGTCGAATGCATCCAGCGTTTCCGGGAGGATTCTCGCCAGTCGTTCCAGGTTGCCCGCGTGGCTGTCGACGCGCAGGTGCGGGTCGGGATCGTCGGGGTCATAGCTTGCGCCCGTCACGCAGAGCCCTTCAATCGCCGGCAACGCCATGCCGCCGCGCAGCACCACGGCGCGGATGGCCGGCAGACGGGCGGCCGGCAGGTAAGACACCTGGCCGCGCACCTTGCGCAGCGACACATTCGCCGGTGGTGCGAGTCGCATCGCGTCATGTGCATTGGCCAGGACCACCACGGGCGCCTCGGCGATCGTGCGGCCGGTGGAATCCTGGGCGGCCCAGCCTGACGCAGAGCGGGCAATGGACGCGAGCTCTATGCCGAAGTGCATGCCCACCTTGGCTTTGGCGAGCAGGGCATCGACTAGGCTCGGCGGTCGGAGCCATCCGCCCTGCTCGAACCACACGCCGCCTTCGGCGACTTCGGTGCCCGCAACCCGCGCGGCTTCGGCGCGCGGCAGCCAGCGCGCATAGCCGTTCGGGTAGCCCAGTGCGTCGAGCGCTGCGCGCTGCGCTTCGCTTTCCTCCGCGGTGCGCGGCATCTGCAGCACACCGCAGCGGTCCCACGCAATTCCCGGGACGCTGTCCCACTGGCGCAGGGCGTGGAGGAACGCGTTGCGGCTGAGGCGGGCGATGAAACTGTCGTCGCGTGTGATGAGCGGGTGGAATGCGCCGGCGTGGTTGCCGGAGGCCTCGCGCGCGGGCGCCGGGTGGCGTTCGATCAGCGTGACGTCCCATCCGCGTGCGGCGAGGCGTTCGCAGGCTGCGCTCCCGGCCAGGCCAGCGCCGATCACGATCGCGCGTCGGTCGGGTGACGGCGGCGGCGCTGCGCCACGCGTTTGTGTCCCGCAGAGCATGTCGCGCTTGCGGGCGAAGCCTTCGCGCTTGCGGACATCAAACCCCGCAGAGGACAACGCATCACGCACCGCGGATGCGGCGGTGTAGGTCGCGAACGTGGCGTCCCGGGCTGCAAGGGACTCAAGCGATTTCAGCGCCGGCGCAGCCCACATGTCCGGGTTCTTCGCGGGGGCAAACCCGTCGAGGTAGAAGGCATCCGCGGCGAGGCGCAACTGCGGCAGCACTTCTGCGATATCGCCAAAGCACAGCGTGAGGACGACACGACCCGAATCGAGTTCCAGCCGATGCATGCCACGCACGAGCATCGGCCACTGCGCGCACAACTCGCGCGACAGCGTTGCAAACTGCGGATGGCGGGCGTGGAGTTCGGCCAGGTCGGAGGCGGAAAACGGGTGCTTCTCGATGGCCACGTAATGCAGCCTCCCGGGGCGCGCGGCGTCTTCGCGCAAGGCGGCCCATGTCGTGAGGAAGTTGAGTCCCAGCCCGAACCCGGTTTCGAGGATCGTGAAGCGCGGCCGTCCGCGCCAGCGATCCGGCAGGCGGTTGCCGCCGAGGAACACGTGCGCCGCCTGCGCGGGGCCGCCTTCGGTCGAGTGGTAGATGTCTCCGAACGCCGCGGACCAGGGGGTGCCGTCCGTGGTGAATGCGAGCGTTGCCGGAACAAGGGGGTGGGCCATGGCCGAGTATATCGAGGGTAATTCGCGAGGGCGGTTCGCAGACGACGCGCGCGGTCGCAGCCGGCCTCAGGCACACTCCGAGCATCTGAAACCGAACCGCCAGGATTCATGACCATGCCGACTGAAGCCCACGCCGGGCCGTTCAAGCCCGAAGACCTGCTGTTCCGCTTTTGCGTGATCGGCGACACGCACGTGAAGCCGGAGAAGGGCGACGACTCCTCGCCCTGGGCGGTGAACCACCTCTCGGCCGGCCGCAGCCGCTTCGTGATGGAGCGCCTTGCGCAGATGGCGCCGGCGTTCGTCATCAACCTGGGCGACCTCGTCCATCCGGTGCCCGACCTGCCGACGTACGGGCCGGCCGCGGAACTCGTGAAGTCGATCTATGCGGGCCTTGGCAAGGACCTGCACGTGATCCCCGGGAACCACGACATCGGCGACAAGCCCGGCCGCACGCTGCCCGCCAAGACCGTGAGCGGGCAATGGATCGAGCAATGGTCGCGCTATTTCGGTGCGCCGTATTCGGCCTTCGTCCACCAAGGCATGCTGATGGTGCTCATCAACAACCCGGTGCTGAACTCGGGGCTGGAAGAAGAGCGCGCGCAGCGGGCCTGGCTGGAGGACGTGCTCGCCAAGCACGCCGGGATGCGCAAGTTCATGTTCGTGCACTACGCCCCGTTCCTGCTCGAGCCCGGCGAGCCGCCGAACTACGACAACGTCGACCAGCCGGCGCGGGACTGGCTGCTCGGGCTGATCGAGCGGAACACCTTCGACGCGGTGTTCGCGGGGCATGTGCACAACTACTTCTACAACCGTTGCGCCGGCACGGATTTCTACATTGCGCCGTCCACTGCCTTCGTGCGGCAGGATTTCAGCGAGATGTACCGTGCCGCTCCGCGGCCGGAGCACGAGAACGGGCGCGACGACGCCGACAAGCTCGGCTTCTTCGAGGTCATGGTCTACCGGGGCGGGCATTCGGTGCGCTTCATCGAAAGCCGGGGCGGCGTGCTGGCCGAAGGCACGAAACTGCCGCCGGGCGAGGCGAGGCTGCCGGCGCTCACGTGCCGGGAGGCGTTCGAATCCAGCGTGGGCGTCTGCCTGCGCCATCCGTGGGCCGAGCTGGTCGACCTGCCGCTCAATGGCCCGATGGACGAGTTCGTCCGCAAGCGCGCGCGCAATGACTACCCCTTCCTGGCCGCATCGCGCATGGGGCTGCGCACGCTGCGCATCCCGCTTGCAGATGTGCTCGACCCGCGGATCCGTGCCCGCATGGACGACCTCGCGGGTTACGGCCACCGGTTTTCGGTCACCTGTTTCGAGCCGCCGGCGGGCGCGGCCCTCGACGCGCTTGGCGCAGCGCGCGAGGTCATTGCAAGCATCGAGGTCGTCCTGCCCTGGGGGCAGGCCGCGTCGTACAAGGATCGTCTGGCGGAAGTGCGCGAGCGCACCGGCGTGCCGCTGCTGTTGTCGAAGGTCGCCAGTTCGGCCGATGGCGATGCCAAAAAGTCCAAGTTCCTGCTCTATGTCAGTTCTGGGTTCCTGCTGTCGGAGTTTGCGGAGGTCGAGGCGTTCCTCGGCGAGGCCGGCCCGGGCGTGGCGGACGGGTTCACCCTCCGCGTCGAGAGCGAAGGCCATGCGGATATCGCCGGCGAAGTCGCACAGATCGCGGCACACGCCAAGCGCCTCGGCGTGCGCCTGTCGGTGTTCCTGCGCATCGCGGCGAAGACCCCCGCGCCCGCCCGCGATCGACGCGACGACGCGCAGATCGCCCTGCAGGTCGCGGAGTTCGCGTTCGCCATCGGCGCGTATCCCTGCATCGACGGCTGGGTGGATACGCTGGCCGACATCGACCGCGGCTATTTCGTGCGTCATGGACTGGTCGATCGGCAATGCAATCTGCGCGCTGCGGGCCGCGCACTGATGCACATGCATTCGGCCCTGCGGGACCATCCGGCAGGACAAGGTGGTGTGGAGGTTGCGTCGGAAGGACCTTTGCGCGTGCTGTGGCGCGCGGGCGCGGGCGCAGGCGGGAGGGTGGGGTTGGTGCTTGGTGCCGTAGCGGGAGCGGTGGTGCCTGGGTTTCCAGGAGGTCGCGCCGCGTTCGTCGCTGACCTCGTGTCCGGTCACTACGTGACGGGTGCCGCGCCCAAGGCCTTCGGGCCGCTCACGCTGGTTGCGGGTTGAGCACAAGGCGCAGCCCCCGCTAACCCCGCGGGGTCACTGCACGCAGCAGCAGGTAGCCGCAGATCGCGGACACCATCGACCCCCCGAGGATGCCGATCCGGGTGGCGGCCTCATAGGCCGGCCCGCCCTGGTCAAGCGCCAGTGACGCGATGAACAGGCTCATCGTGAACCCGATGCCGCAGAGCATCGCCACGCCGAAGAGCGAGGCCCAGGTCGCGCCTTCCGGCAGCCGCCCGATGCCGAGCCGGATGGACGCCCACGCGAACCCGAATACGCCCACGGTCTTGCCGACGAACAGCCCGGCCGCGATGCCGAGAGGGACCGGTGCGAATGCCGAGGCGAGGGTGACGCCTTCGAGGGACACGCCGGCGTTGGCGAAAGCGAAGAGCGGCACGATCCCGAAGGCAACGGCGGGATGCAGGTCGTGCTCCAGCCGCCGCAGGGGCGAGTCGTTCTCGTCCTGTCCCTTCATCGGGATGAAGAACGCGAGGGCCACGCCCGCGAGCGTCGCGTGCACCCCGGACTTCAGCACCGCCACCCACAGCACCACGCCGACGAGGATATAGGGCGCGATCGACAGCACGCGGCAGCGGTTGAGCACGGCCATCGCGACCATCGCAGCCGCGGCGATCGCCAGCGAGACCGCCGAAAGCTGGTCGGTGTAGGCCACCGCGATGATGGCGATGGCGCCGAAGTCATCCAGGATCGCGAGGGTGAGCAGGAACACTTTCAGCCCGACCGGCACCCCGCGGCCGACCAGGGCCAGCACGCCGAGCGCGAACGCTATGTCGGTCGCGGCGGGGATCGCCCAGCCG
>Ga0114969_10005149_pt1 | contig 10282 bp, 7 predicted proteins | sample M_130807_MF_Meta_FD_87316 | JGI IMG/M metagenome (GOLD analysis project Ga0114969, IMG submission 87316) | Freshwater microbial communities from Lake Montjoie, Canada to study carbon cycling - M_130807_MF_MetaG | ecosystem: Environmental > Aquatic > Freshwater > Lake | place: Lake Montjoie...
CCTGCACCAATATTTAATCTACCATTATATTCATGCTGCGCAGCCTGAATGATTGAAATTACATCAGGTGTATTCAAGGTAAACTCGATGGTTGTAAATCCAGCGTTAACATAAAGAGGTAAAATATCCATAACCTCTTGCATAGACATCCCTCTAATAATACCAACCACTGGAAGCTGATTAAACTTTTCCCTAGAATATAATGTTGTATCCACTAGTGCTTGTTTTTAAGTTGATATGATTCAAAAATACGACGTTGCCCGATAAAAGCAGCTTTATCCATCACTTCGGGAGAAATCAATTTGACGGGGAACCCTTCATGGATTTTTTCAATAGCTAATTTATACAATTCAAAAAGCTTGTTTCCACAACACAACACTATCGTGGCAATCCCATCTACCTGAAGGGATCGAATTTCATTTCCAATCAAGAGCCCACTCAAATAAAAATAATTATCCTGTTTAGTCATCACCCCAAATAAGTCGTTTGTCCTAACTGAAAATAATTTATTCAACATAGTAAGATGAGGAGCTGAGTCCTCGATTCCTCGATAAAATGCTTTTAGACTTGACTCATTCAATTCTTCAGTTCCGAATTGATGTTCTACTGATCCCTTTAATACACTTTGCGTGGAAAGCAACTGAAATAACTCCCCTGTGAGATAGGTTTTAAAATCAACTAGTTGACCACGCTTAATTACGATATGCTTAGAATGAGTACCGGGAAGAATACAAATTGCATCTGTGTTGGAATCAATGAAATTGTTAGATGTTGCTAATCCTAGTATCTGTGTTTCCTCACCCCGCATTACATCATCAATTACCCTCACTCCTGATATCAAGAAAATATCAAAAGGAAAATCATCCGTTTTGGCTATGCTCGCGACTAACGCATTTTCACCATCCAATGAAAAAGGAACATTGGCATATGGAAGTTCTTCTAGTCCAATACTAGAAGAGGCCATCCCAGAAATAAGTACTTGATTCACTTCAGAAGACAATTGCAGATCCAATAACAATGTATTAAGATGGGCATGCAAAACCTTCAAATAAAATTCCTTTAATGAAATAGTTTTTGACGAAGAAGTCCATTCTCTGTAGACTGTTGAAACCCCATTACCTGAACTTATTTGCTTCAGAACATCACCAGTGCTGTTATCGACCAATTGAAGACGAAAAATGGATGTTCCCCAATCACAGCAAAAAATATAATTCTCCATGTGAACGCTGACTTTAATCACAAGCTAAATAAATACTACCACTCTGTAACGCTTCCATCCTGATTTCTCCAAACAGGATTTTTCCAATTATGTCCAACTTTAGCCATTTCGCGAACTTTTTCTTCATTCACAATAATGCCTAACCCAGGTAAAGTAGGACGAGCAACACTACCCTCTTTAACATCAAAGACTTCAGGGTTATCAAGATAGTCTAACAAATCAGCACCTTGATTATAGTGAATGCCCATGCTTGTTTCTTGAATAAATGCATTGATGCAATTAAAATCAATCTGCAAAGCTGCAGCAAAAGAAATCGGACCAAGTGGACAATGTGGCGCAAGAGCTACATCATAGGCCTCAGCCATCGATGCAATTTTTTTTACTTCAGTGATACCGCCGGCATGACTTAAATCTGGCTGAATAATATCCACAGCACCTTGTTCAAATAATGATTTAAAATCCCATCGACTATACATACGCTCACCTGTTGCAATAGGTGTACTGGTATATTGTGCAAGATGCAAGAAGGCCTCTTTGTTTTCAGAAAGCACTGGCTCTTCAATGAACATTGGCTTTATGAATTCCAATTCCTTCATAAAGCCCTTTGCCATTCCTTTGTGTACACGACCATGAAAGTCTATGCCAATTCCAATATCAAGTCCCACTGCTTCACGAACAGAAGCAATGCAATCGACTGCCTCTTTTATTTTTTGTGGTGTATCAATCCATTCCATTTCTGAACAGGCGTTCATCTTCACTGCTCTATATCCTTGTTCAATTCGTTGTTTAGCTGCTTCTACTACATGTGCTGGCTTATCGCCGCCGATCCATCCATAAATATTCATCTTCTCTCTAACATGTCCACCCAATAATTCGTACACTGGAACCCCCAACGCCTTCCCTTTAATATCCCATAGCGCTTGATCAATGCCGGAAATAGCACTCATCAAAATCGGACCTCCGCGATAGAATCCACCGCGGTATAAGACTTGCCATATATCTTCAATTTGACTCGGGTCTTTACCAATAAGAAATTCAGCCATTTCTTCAACAGCCGCTTTAACTGTATCCGCTTTCCCTTCTACAACTGGCTCACCCCATCCTACAATGCCACTATCCGTAGTGATTTTTAGAAAAAGCCATCGAGGAGGAACTTTGAAAAGTTCTAATGATTTAATTTTCATAATTATACGTTACACGATACGCATGGTCATTCCACCATCAATCGTAATATTTTCACCCGTGATGAATTCGTTTTTAATCAACATGCTAACAGCATCCGCAACATCCGCTGGAGTTCCTTCTCGATGAAGTGGAATACGATTATCGATATTGTTTTTCGCTTGTTCAGGTGTTAAGAAATTTTGAAATCGAGTCCGTATAACACCAGGCGAAACACAGTTAACCCGAATATTAGAATCAGACAATTCAAACGCCAAAGCACGCGTAAATTGTGGAAGTGCACCTTTAACAGTTGCATAAGCGAGTGCATTTTTAACACCGCGTATGCCTGCGGCAGAAGATATAAAAATCATTGCACCTCCGTTATTTTTTTTCATTGAAGGAACCGCTGCAGCCGCTAAATGAAAGGCTGCATGAATATGAATATCAAAAGCGTGATACCAAACATCCCTAGCACCAGTCAGTAACCCCCCAGGCGCGGCTGATCCTGCACTGTGAACGAGAATGTCTATCTCTCCTAATGCAGCAACCGTATCCTCAACAACACGCTTACAATCTTCTTCCTTACTCAAATCGGCTTGGAGCAATTCACATTTCACACCGAGAGCCTCAATTGTTTTTTTCATTCCATACTGATCTTCATTTCTTCCTACTAAACAAACATGAGCCCCCGATTCTGCTAGATGCTCTGCTATAGAAGCACCAATGCCATGTGTTCCTCCTGTGATGAGTGCCACCTTCCCTTTCAAATCCATATCTACTAATTTAAAATCTTTTAAAAATTGAATTATACATTATCGGGTATAGAATATCCTTCACGGTATTTTCTCCTCAATAATTTATTGGCTTCATCATTACCGATAAATTTTTCCTTAGCCCCATCGAAAAAGAGTTGCTTATTTCCAACGCGGTATGCAATATTTCCGAGGTGAACCAAGGTTGCGCTTAATTGACCTTGCTCTAGATCACCATTTGGCTTTTTACGTGTTCTAAGGGATTCAATAAAATCAAGTTGATGGTCTTTATCTGGGAAAACACCACCACCCTGAGCAATTAGCACTGAATCTTCTCCCTTCACTTGCCAACCTCCACCGTGTCTACCTAGATACATGAGTCCTTTTGTGCCATAGATTTCAGTACGCGTAGCATTCGTTCTCCAATCCGGAAATAATGTTGGGTCCATCCGGATATGCTGTGGTGTTTTTTTCATGTAGTTTGTAGAACTACCACTCTCGCAGGTATGTGCATATTTTCCAAAATCGAATGTGATGGATTGAAACTCTGGAGTTTCTTTGGATGAACCCCATGCAGTATTTCCGCCCCATCCATAGATTGATTTGGGATGTCCAGGATCACCTAATACCAACCGAGCTAAATCCAATACATGACTTGCATCATCCGCTAAGGTGCCTCCACTGTATGCCCAAAAATTACCCCAACCACCACGGCTTTCCATATCATGAATACCTGGGTTATACGGCCTAGATGGAGCTGGACCTTGCCATGCATCCCAATTCAACCCTTGTGGCACAGGAGAATCAGCTTGTGGCTCCCATTTAGAACCACCTAACATATTGTACGATTTAACATGTACGATTTCTCCAAGTTGACCACTCTGAATATAATCTCGAGCAGAAAACGCATACGGTGCACTCCTGTTCTGAAATCCAACTTGAACAATTCGATTGTATTTTTTTGCTGCTTCGATCATTTTACGCCCTTCCCAAATGCAGACTGTTGGATTTTTTTCAACATACACATCCTTACCAGCCTGACAAGCCCAAACAGTGGCTAATGCATGCCAATGTTCTGGAGTGGCAATCCAAACCGCATCAATGTCTTTATCATTGAACACTTCTTTCATGTCACGTGAATGACCCGGTTTATAGCCTAATTCTTTTTCAACAGTGGCTATAGTTTTGAATGCTTTCAAATCATTCACATCACAAATCGTTTTAATTTCTACGTTTGCATTCACTTTACAATTACTAATAATAGTATCTGTACCTCTTCCTCCAGCTCCAATGAGGGCTAAAACAATTTTATCATTAGCCCCTTTAACCCTTGAGCCAATCGGCATAAAAGATGAACCAACAGCAATACCTGCAGTTCCAATGATTGTTTTTCCAATAAAATCTCTTCGTTGCATAATTTTTTGTTTACTAGTTAGCAAGTAAAATATCTACAGCATTTGACATGATGTTTTTGAAACTAGGGATCTTCCAATCATCCCAATGGCCAAGCGAAGTATAAATAACTTTCCCTTTATCTCTGTTATTTATCCAAAGTACAGGCTGCGCAGGTTCCCCAGGAATTGAACCGGATAACAACACTTGTATATTTTCTGAGCGAAGTGGTCGATTAATATAAAGCCATGATGGACTGGCAAATCCGTCAACCGCAACTCCTTTGAGTAATGGATGTCCTTCCATACCCGGAGTAATTGAAATGGCTGTACCTTGTTGCAAATGACCAAAATGACCTTGGTAATTTCCGCCCAAAACATCTTTATCAAATTCTGGCCACTGAGATAGCTGATCGGATACGGGCACATTTGCAGCAACCACTCCACCACCAGATCGAGATACATTTCCCTTTGCATCAAACGCATGACTAGATGTTCTAATAGCTAGTAGAGGTTTACCAGAATTCATATAACTCTTGATGAGTTGCATTTTATCCTCCTCCAATGCACGACGGCGAATGCACATGACAACTAAATCTGCGTTATTAAGTATTTGAAGATTTTCAATATTATGTATACCCGGACCTTCCGTGATAGGCTTTCCAATAGCGAATTTACAATTCACGTTTTTAGTTAGCAACAACTCATGAGCAAATTGTGGGAACCTAAGGTTCGTATAATATTCATTCTCAGCGGTAAGAAAAGCAACCACTTTACGAGTGTCGTGCTTAAATTTAAACTCTCTCTGTCCGGTGAAATCTGAAGATATAATAGTAGGACAAACATATTTTTCAATATACTCAGACATCAAACTATTACCTGTAAAGTGAGAAACATAAGGTGCTTGTTTTGAATCATACATAACATCTGTCAAGTCACGCATCAACACAACATTGTATCCTAATTTTTTCATACTCCTCAAACCAAAAGAACGACCTATAACACATATGTTGGTATGTACACCAATCAAGACAACATTTTTAATCTTTCTCTTTTCAAACAAACCTGCAATCTCTTCGCCTGAATCACTTATAGCATCTCTATCATCCATAATAATGGATTCAATTTGACGCTTCCATGGATTTCCATGGGCACACTCTGGGAAACAATCACACCCGTCATCAGATTGATCAATAGGCCATGGAGTGCTTAATTCCGAAGCAAGGCTATCATCATTTAATAATCGCTCAGCGCGTTTACTTTTATATTGCTGACCCAGTTTTCTGCCAGGGTGATTTTTATAAAAATCCATGCAATCACTTGGAGCATGTACAATCAAGGCGCCTTTATTTCGTGCAACGGTAATAACATCATTGATAACAGGGGCCAATTCAGCAACACGTTCAGTTGCTCCTTTACACCAATGTTTATCCCACATATCACAAATGATAATGGCCGTTTCAGTTGAATTCCAGTCTTGAGTATCATTGGCGACAAACATCTCCCCCTTCATGGAATCAGAAGCAATTCTCTTCTGCATGGAAATTCTAAACGTCTGTGGCGCAAACTTTGTTTGAGCAGAAATGGACAAGACTATAAATTGAATCAGAAATAAGATGATTATCCTTGATTTAAAAGATGAACTGTTCATATTGGTTCTTTTTTACTTTGTGCGCTAAATTTAAGTGTTCACTATGATTTTAAATAAAACAAAAAACGATTTATTTACGCAATGGATTTCGTTATCCTAACCGAGTTTCGTATAAAAATCATTCAATTATTTCTTCCCTTTGAGGTAAATATCTAAAAACTCATAAGTCTCTTTGCCGTTGATTGTGTGTGGGCCATCGAAATGTTCTATACGCGTCTTTTCAGGAATACCCAATTGAACAAAATGCCTACGTACTCGAGCATATTCAAAATCTACCCACTCATCAATAGAAACTCCATCATACAATCCTCGTTCAACCATAAACGGACGAGGAGCAATCAATCCTGCCATTTCAGCATAGCTAAATGTATGCCCCAAATCCCACTCGGGCATATCATATTCACCAGTATATAGATAACTTATCGGATAATCAATGGTTGAATTTTTCACAATCCATTCGTTGAAATCTGCTGAACAAATCGATAGCGCATATCCTTCTACTAACGCTGGCACACGCATTGCTGTTTTACCTCCATAAGATAACCCATAAAAACCAATCCGTGATGCATCGACAAATGATTGTTGCCCTAACCATTCTACAATACGCCTATGCTGACCAACTATACCAGAGAATAAGGTTAATCCAATCGGATTTGCCATGCGTTGCAAGACCCGAAACTTGTCTTTTCCACGATAATAATTGTGTGGTGCGAAAGTGACATATCCCTTCTCCGCAAGCTTTGCGGCAAAACTTTTATAATAATTATATCCTGAAGTGGTTGTATCGTTTGTAATGACATCTTCAGGAAGACCTTCAAGACCATGCTGACATACTACCACTGGCCTTTTTTCACCCGGTTTAATCCCTTTAGGAACTAACAAAATGCCCCAAGCAAAAACATCTGGCGCATACACATCTAATGCAATTTCATAACTAGTCCATTTATCATTATCCTCTAACAGCCTAGCCTTCGGATTAGCAGGAATACTTGGAATGGGAAGCTCCCCAAGTACTTGACCAAGTGCTTTACGATGTAGGGATTTAATAGGAACCTGCTCATCGATAGTCCCCTTAAGTGTTTGCCAAAAAGTTGAATCTCGAGTACGATGACATACAGCCATCACACGCTGAATATGCGATTCCATATTTCGTACCGAACGAGATTGTCTATCTTCTGCATTAACCCAATCTATATTTTTTGTTGAAGTATTGATCGGAGTTGCAAGAAAAACAAGCTTGCTATTTAATCCTTTCACAAATTCAGATAAAGCAGCCGTTGAAAATGGATCCACCGCTTTCGATCCGGTTGTGGATGCAATCCATTGAAGATTACTACGCATCTTCGGCACCATTGACTTAGCCCTTTCCCATTCTGCTCGACTATGTTCAAAAGTTGGAGTAGTGATTACTTCAGGAGCCGCTCCAGCACTTGCCCATTCTTCAGAAGTATGATTTATCTCAGGTCCTTGTGCAAATTCTATAGTAACTTTTCTAGGCCAAGCCATCACAGCAAGTTCAGCATCTCCAAAGGTAGTCAGCAAGCCGAAAACATTCCTATAAATCGGCTCTTCCCAAAGCTTTTCTCTGCTGTCAAAATAGCCACTTACTAATGTTGATGAAATGCGTTTATCCAATGCGGCTGCATATAATGCCAAGAGTCCACCTTCACCGTGACCTGCCACGCCTATGTTAAGATTGACCCCCTCGATTTTATTCTTAGATGAGAACCAATCAATAGCGGAAAAAACCTTTTGTAATTCATACCCTATTACATGCCTTCCAACTTCATATGCTTGACGATAAAGCCATTCACGGTGTGGCATGTCCAGTGAGATATCTAATGATCGATTACCTGAATACTTTGAATCGCGGCTAATTAAGGTTGGAATGATTACTTCAATCCCATTGTTAGCCAATTGCTGCGCTGCAGCAAAACCAACATGACCTGACAACTGCATGCCAGCTAGCACTTCTGGCGTAACATCGGCATCCGGAATCATAACAACTCGGGCAGTGACTTTCCCCTTGGGTTGAACTAGAATTCCTTCTGCAGACAACCCATCCAAAACCTGCCAATGAATAGCACTGATAGTACATTTAGGCAATTCAATTTTAAACGCTTTTAATCCAGCCACTTTGCTATTCGTAAGTATTTCTATATGGGATTGTACCCGTTCTTCAACAACACCAAGTCGCTTCGATAACAAACTTCGTTGAGCAGATATTGATTGATCAAAGCCGTTCTCTGAAGAAAAATCGAACTGCCATGATTTTGATCTATTTTCTTTTTGCTTTTCTGTTTCACTAAGTAAAAATCGACCAACACCTTCTACCATCTTTGCAGAGAGATCTCCTTTTTCAGTCAGAGGACTCGCTGTAAACGGGAAGTTCTGTTGACCTGATAATTTCAGGTTAAAAACTAACAATGAAATTACAAGGATAAGAAAGCTAGATTTTCTAGTAAAAAAAATGATAGACTTCATAAAAAAAATTTAACGTTGTTTTTAATTTCAATTATATAATGGCCCGGAGGGCTTAGACCCTACAAATCCATAATAAAGTATCACGACATACGATAATAATGGAATAACCATGGCTGGAGCGATTGCATTCCACTTATCGGCAATCAGTCCCATAAATGGCGTCAATACAGCACCTCCAATCAAACTCATCACCAAAAAAGAAGCTCCTAATTTTGCATTGGGACCAAGTCCCTTTACAGCAGAAGCAAAAATAGTAGGATACATGACAGACATAAAAAAGCTAGTACCAAATATAGCCCAGATGCCAATCCATCCTGGGAATAGAATTCCAATGGAAACAAGACAAATATTTATGCATGCATAAAAACCCATCAATTTTGCAGGTCGTATGTATTTCATAAAAATAGTTGACGAAAAACGACCCAGCATAAAGGCAGCCAATTTTCCAACAAGAAAAGCTCCAGCAAATTTCGAAGAGAGTCCAGCATTTTCTTTTACGTATTGTATAAAATAACTCCAGGTGCCAAGTTGAGCACCTAGATAAAAAAACTGTGCCATGATTCCTTTATACCAATGCGGATATTTTTTTAGTTCCTTAAAACTTCCTTTTACTTGAGCAATTATTTTGACTTCCTGCTCTGGAAATTTTGCTCTTGAAATAAAAAACGCACAAATCAATACAATAATGCCCAAAACAATATAAGGCGGCCCAACTCGCATAGTCTCTTCAGCAAGGTAGGCCTTAAAAGTACCCGCTACTTTCATAGCTTCTATCTGATCAGCGGTCAAGTCAGTATCTGAAAAAATAAATACTGTACCTATTGCAACACCAGACATGGCTCCAATGGGATTGAATGCTTGAGCGAAATTTAATCTTCGCTCTGCCAAGGAAGGATCGCCCATACTAACCACCAATGAATTGGCGCCAAGTTCAAGAAATGCAAGTCCACTCGCAATGACAAATAATGCACCAAGAAAAAATATATACTTTCCCGCAATTGCAGCAGGCCAAAATAAAAAACAACCCAACGCGAATAAAATTAGTCCAATGACCAACCCATATCTGTAGCCAAATCGCTGCATAATTAAGCCAGCTGGTAAGGCAAATACAAAATAACCAAGCTTGAAGGCCGACTGAATTAATCCGGCTTTAAAACGAGATAGTTCAAGCGATTTCATGAAATGTGGTATCAACACATCGTTCATGGTATTGGGAAGAGCCCACAAAAAAAACAAACTGGTGACCAACGCAAAGGTTAGCAGATACCCTGGTAAAATGAACGATTTTTTAGTACTCATGGATGAATTTGGAAGTGTTTCTACCTACTAAATTTAAGCCTTCGCCAAGAATAATAAATAAGACCCGTCGTATTTATTTACGCAATCCATTTCGCTATATCCATAAGCTTGTTAAGGCACAAAATATGTGCTAAGGGGTCGTTTCGATTTAAAAAAGTCCACTAGGAATCTTACTTATTCGGTAATGCAAAGGCAACATAACTATCGCTCGATTTTCCACCCCACTTGGACCCACCGCAGCCAATCACTAGATATTGCTTTCCTTTTATAGTATACATTGAAGGTGTAGCCAGTCCAGAAGCTGGCAAATCAGTCTCCCAAA
>Ga0114969_10005150_pt1 | contig 10280 bp, 13 predicted proteins | sample M_130807_MF_Meta_FD_87316 | JGI IMG/M metagenome (GOLD analysis project Ga0114969, IMG submission 87316) | Freshwater microbial communities from Lake Montjoie, Canada to study carbon cycling - M_130807_MF_MetaG | ecosystem: Environmental > Aquatic > Freshwater > Lake | place: Lake Montjoie...
CGGATGCTCAAACCCGGCGGCGTCATGCTTCATTACGAGCTGCCGCCCAATAAAATGCTGAGCGCTTACGATAGCTTCTATTTAGATTGGGACAGCTTCTATAACAAAGAGCCCTTTTATAAGGCGTTCCGCGATTCAGACCCCCAAGAGGAATGCACGGCGGCGGGCTTTAAGAAGAACAAGTATTTTCAGTACGTTGCGCCCAGCCTCAATTTTTATGGGGAATCTGCGATTATCAAGGCTATTGCCGACGCCAAGGCCAATACGGAAGGCGAGAACCATATGGGCCGCCTGGTTGATGGCGTGCAGTGGTTTACCTTCGGCGCGTGGAAATAAGGACGCCGCTGTATGTTCGCCGTAAAAGCAAAAAAGTCGCAAGCCAAACTGCGCCAAAGCGTGAAGGGAAAGCAAATGCGCTTTTTCGAAGCGCAGGGCGTAGACGAACTCGTGTCGATCTGCATGACGCTGGCCCAAGAGTTATGGGTGGTCAAAGAACGCCTGGCTTCTGTGGAAGCAGCCGCTGCGAAAAAAGGAGTTATTTTGGGTCAGGAAATCGAGGGCTTCGCTTTTAGCCCCGAGCAACGCGCAATGGTGGATGAGGAAAAAAAGCAGTTCATCGAGCGGGTGTTTTTTACACTGCGCGAGCAGGCCGAATCACTTGAGACGAAGCCGACGGCCGAACCCGACGGCCCGAAAGTTCCTTAACTTAATTCTTAGTGTCATGCCCGGGCTGGACCCAAGCATCCCGGGCTATTGATCTTAAATGCCTGCGTTCTTATGCCCGGGCCCCTCGGATCGAGACCGAAGGTCACAAGAAACTTATTTCTCCGGCACGCCCGGCCATTTTTCGGGCCGATCGCCCGCGTCGGCTTTGGCGATATCCCATTCGATCAAATTAATCTTCTCGCCATCAGGTCCGCGCAGCGTCATCTCACGCTGTTTGACGTGCCCACGTACGCGCAATGCAACGGGTGCAGCCACAATCGTCAGCCCGCGCTTTTGGGCTTGCGCATACACGGGGTCGAGATTGTCAAAGTAAAAAACGATACAGAACTCGCCGACGTTCGAGCTGCTATTCTGGCGTTGAATTTTGGGCGGCGCCGGGTTTTTCACCTCGAACAGCCCGACCATTCCATAAGCGGGTTTATTCGGCACTTTCAAAATACATACACGCGTGGTGACCGTGTCGGGCATGCCGATCAGCGCGTTCATGTTCCCGCCCTTGGCTTCACTTTCGGTGTAGACTTCGGTGAGGCCTAAAACGTTCGTGTAAAACTCGCGGCTTTGTTCAAGGTCTGAAACCATCAAAGCCGCACGCACCATTTGACTCACGGACATTTTATTCTCCTAATCTAGGCAGCTTCACGTTGCGATAATTGAAAGGCTTGGGCAATCAGCTCGTACGAACGTAACCGCGCGCGAAACTCATGACAAATAGTAACGACCATTATTTCCTCAACGGCATGATCGGCGGCCATTTTCTCAAGGCCGGCCTTCACAGTCGACGGGTCGCCAATAATGGCTGTGCGTTTTGATTTCTCGGCGGTGCGGCGCTCTTGCTCGGTGTATGGATAGGCCGCTGCCTCTTCCGGCGTCGGGTAAGGGCCAAGCGCACCTTTATCCAGCATCACGCGCCACAGCCCGCGCGAAAGCGCCAACCGGTCGGCCTCAGCTTGTGTGGCCGCACAAACAGCACCCACACACAACGCGGCTTTGGGTTTGGCTAACAAATCTGACGGTTGAAAATTTGCCGTATAGTCACGCAAAATTCTTTCCGCGCCGATAGGGTTGATGAAATGCGCGAAGGCAAAAGACAGCCCAAACGTGGCAGCCAGCTTGGCGCTTTCATCCGATGAGCCCAACAACCAAATTTCAGGCGGCACCGTAGGGCGCGGTGTGACCTTCACATTCGCCAAAGCTTTGTTGGCCGGAACTGTGCCCGTGAGAAATGCTTTCAAGTCGATGATTTTAGTGGGGTAGTATTCCACACCAATTTCAGAGCCATACTGCATGGCAATCGACGTGAGATAGTCGCCACCAGGTGCACGGCCCAATCCTAAATCAATGCGGCCCGGGTACATGGTTTGCAGCAGTGCAAAATTCTCGGCAACTTTCAGCGGGCTGTAGTGCGACAGCATCACACCTCCCGAGCCGATGCGCATGGTGGTGGTGGCTGCAGCGACGCGGGCAATCAAAATTTCGGGTGAAACGCCGGCCAAACCATCTGTGCCATGATGTTCAGCCAACCAATAGCGCTGATAGCCCAACTTTTCGGTGGCTTGGGCGAGCTTTACAGTTTCCTCGATGGCATCAAAGGCTGTGCCGCCCGAACGCACCGGTGATTGATCAAGAACTGAAAGCGTGAGTGTCATAGCCTACATTGCGCCGAGTGCGGTGATATCGTCGGCATAGGTCAACAATCGCTTAGCTTCGGCGACGTGCAGCACTTCGACCAAGCGGCCATCAAGCAACGTCACACCGAGCCCTTTTGCCGCCGCATCTTCGTGTGCAGCAACAATGCGTTTGGCGCGTTCAATTTCGTCGGTCCCGGGCGCGAAGACGGCATTGGCGACGTCTACCTGTTTGGGGTGGATCAATGTCTTGCCGTCAAATCCCAAGTCGCGGCCTTGGCGACAAGCTGCTTCAAAACCGACCACGTCATCCAAGTCCACATGCACGCCATCAAGCACATAAATGCCAAAAGCACGCGCCACCATCACGGCCGTTTGCAGCGCCATCAGCATGGGGGCCCGATCGGACGGGTGCGCGCAATGCAAATCTTTGGCCAAGTCGGCTGTGCCCACACACAAGCCCGCCACGCGTGGCGAGGCGCTTGCAATGTCGCGGGCGTTGATCACGCCGCGCGGCGTTTCAATCATTGCCCACAAACCCAAACTGTCGGGCGCGCCGGCGCCTTTGAGAATGGCAACCGCCGAACGCACATCATTCGCATCGTTGACCTTGGGCAGCACGACGCCGTCCGCGCCAGACGTGGCAATCGCCACTAAATCATCGCGGCACCAAGATGTATCAAGCGCGTTAGCGCGCACCATCACTTCGCGGCGGCCATAGGCTTTGGCTGTCACAGCCGCGGCTGCCGCGTGCCGAGCGGCGGGCTTGGCATCGGGCGCGACGGCATCTTCCAAATCAAAAATCAGCCCGTCCGCCGGGATTGTTTTGGCTTTCTCCAGCGCGCGCGCATTCGACGCCGGCATGTAAAGCATGCTGCGACGGGGGCGTGAGGGAAATGGCATGAGGCAGACTGTCCACAATGTACAAGGTTGTGACTTGATATCCGAGGAGGCTATGGTCGGTCTAGTGGAACAGGCTTGATATGCTGACGATGATTATCGAAATTCCCCTTTTGCGGGGGCTGATCATGGGTGTGCTGTTGGCCGCCCCCATTGGCGCGGTTGGCGCCATGTGTGTGAAGCGTGCGATGAGCGGTCAGTGGCTGCGCGCCCTGGCGGTCGGGCTTGGCTCGGCCACCGTCGATACACTGTTTGGCGCGATTGCTGCATTCGGCCTCACGATCATTGCCTCGTACGTGCTGTCGCACCAGACCTTGCTCGGCCTCATTGGCGGCGTGATTGTCACAGGCATGGGCGTTGCGACCTACATGTCGCAGTTTAAAAGCGACGGGACCGGCGATGAAGCGGAACAAATCGGTCGCGATTTTGCCAAGGCCGTCACGATGTCGGCCGCTAACCCTGCAACGTTTTTAGGCGCTTTGGGATTGTTCGCGGCCCTAGGCCCCACTGACCCGGACATTACGCGACTAGCGACGACAACTTTGGTCGCAGGTGTTTTTTGTGGATCGATGTTGTGGTGGACGTTCCTGAGTGCCATTGCGCACTTATTTCGCCGCCGCTTTGGGCCCGAGACCCTGCAGCGCTTCAACAAAATTGAAGGCGTCGTGATTGTGGTGCTTGGCCTCGCTGTTATTGCCGTGGCGACCTTCGGCGGCCTTGGCGGCAATCGGCCCTAGGCGTTCACGCTTAAGTGGTCGCGCACGAGCACTTCAGCGATTTGCACCGCATTGAGCGCCGCACCTTTGCGCAAGTTGTCGGCCACGACCCACATCGACAACCCATTGGGCACGCTGCGATCTTTGCGAATGCGCGAAATAAACACCGAATCTTCGCCGACAACTTCGGCAGGGGTGACATAGCCCTCATCGGCGCGATGATCGACCACCGATATTCCGGGCGCCTTAGACAAAAGCTGGCGCGCCTCACGTTCGGTGAAGGGCTTTTCGGTTTCGATGTTTATATATTCAGCGTGGCCGATAAATGTTCCCACGCGGGCGCAGTTGGCATGCACTTGGATATTGGGGTCGAGAATTTTCTTGGTCTCGACTTCCATTTTCCATTCTTCCTTAGTCGACCCATCGTCGAGGAAGATGTCGATGTGCGGAATCACATTGAAGGCGATCTGCTTGGTGAACAGCGACTTGGTATCGTGCGGCGATTGATTGACGAACACGCCCTTGGTTTGATTAAACAGCTCGTCCATCGCGGCCTTACCCTTGCCCGACGTGGACTGATAGGTCGACACCACGACGCGCTTAATTTTGAAGGCGTCATGCAGCGGCTTTAAGGCCACAACCATTTGGATGGTCGAGCAATTTGGATTGGCGATGATGCCCTTCTTTTTGTAGCGCGCAATATCTTGCGGGTTTACTTCCGGCACCACTAAGGGCACATCGGGGTCCATGCGGAAATGCGATGTGTTGTCGATGACCACGCAACCGGCTTTGGCCGCGCGCGGGCTATGAATGGCCGAGATTTTGGCACCGGGCGATGACAGGGCGATGTCGACACCCTTGAAGTCGAACTTCTCAAGGTCTTGCACCTTCAGCACCTGGTCTTCGCCGTAAGACACTTCGGCGCCGACCGAGCGTTCCGACGCCACGGCGTAGATTTTTGAAACGGGGAAATTGCGTTCGGCCAGGGTTTGTAAGATTTCACGCCCGACATTGCCGGTGGCGCCAATGACAGCAACAACATAGCCGTCGCGTGATGAAGAACGTGCGTTATCGGGCATCGCAATGATCCTGATCTGATAAGGTGTGCCGGGGCATTTCGCCCAGCTTAAAGGTGGCGCAAACTACGCTGCTGCACCCCGAATCGCAAGGTATGAGCCCGAGGCCACAATGAGCGAGAAAATCAAGGATTACAGCGCCTTTTGGCCCTATTACCTGCGCGAACACGCCAAGCCTTTGACTCGCGCGTTACATTATATCGGCAGCGCAATGGCGCTGGTGTTTCTGGGTCTGGGAATTTTGAGCGACCCCACATTCTTCTTTGCCGCACTCCTGGCTGGCTACGGCTTTGCCTGGGTGGCGCACTTTTTCGTCGAGCACAACAAACCCGCGACGTTCACCTATCCAGTTTGGTCGCTGTATAGCGACTGGCGCATGTTCGCGCTTTTCATAACCGGGCAGTTGCAGCGACACCTTGATCAGGCGGGCGTTCGGTAGATTTATTTTGCCAACCGCGTCAGCTCAGCGATCACTGCATCGGCCATCGCTGTGGTGCCGATGGGTGTTTGGCCAGGCTCGGCGATGTCACCCGTGCGAACACCAGCTGACAGCACATTTTGCACCGCGCGTTCCAACAGGTCGGCATCTTTGCCTAAGCTGAAGGAGTAGCGCAGCATCATGGCCAGCGACAGAATCATCGCGAGCGGATTGGCAATGCCCTTGCCCGCAATGTCAGGTGCCGAACCGTGGACGGGCTCGTACAGCGCCGGTTGGCGGCCATCGGCGCCGATCGCACCGAGGCTGGCCGACGGCAACATGCCCAGCGAGCCGGTAAGCATCGAAGCCAGATCTGACAAGATATCGCCGAACAGGTTATCGGTGACGATGACATCGAACTGTTTGGGCGTGCGCACCAATTGCATGGCGCAGTTGTCGACGTACATATGACTCAGTTCGACGTCGGGGTATGTGGAGTTGCGCAGTTTTGTGATTTCTTCGCGCCACACCAAACCACTTTCCATGACATTGGCTTTGTCGACCGAGCACACCCGCTTGCCGCGTTTGCGCGCCAGCTCGAACGCCACATGGGCAATGCGCAAAATTTCAGCCGTTGAATAGGCTTGAGTGTTGTAGCCGCGCCGCGTGCCATCGCCCAATTGCTCGACGCCCCGCGGTTCCCCGAAGTAAATGCCGCCAATCAGTTCGCGCACGATCATGATATCAAGGCCGCGCACCAGATCGGTTTTCAGCGACGAGGCCGAAGCCAGAGCGTCCATGACAATTGCCGGGCGTAAGTTGGCAAACAGGCCCATCTCTTTGCGCAAGCGCAGCAGTCCCTTTTCGGGGCGCACATCATAGGGCAGCTGGTCCCACTTAGGCCCGCCAATGCAGGCAAACAAAACGGCATCGGCCGCTTTGGCGCGCGCAACGGTTTCGTCGGTGAGTGGGATTTGGTGCGCATCATACGATGCGCCGCCTATCAACCCTTCCGACACATTAAATCTGGCGCGGCCGGTGGACTGGAACCAATCCATAACGCGGCGCGTGGCCAGCAAAACCTCGGGGCCAATGCCGTCGCCCGCAAGGGCTAAAACATTACGAACAATCATGCGTACAGCCAGGGCTGCTCGGCCTTTTGCTTGGCTTCAAAGGCTTTGATTTTATCGAGCTGCTGAAGCGTGAGGCCAATATCGTCCAGCCCGTTGAGCAAGTTGTGGCGGCGCGTGTCGTCGATATCGAACTTGGTTACGACGCCATCGGGCGTGGTGATGGTTTTGGCCGAAAGATCAACCGCAAACTCGCCACCCTTCGTGTTGCCCTCTTGAGCTTTAGCCAAAAGCATATCAACTTCGGCTTGCGGCAGCGTGATGCACAAAATGCCGTTCTTGAAGCAGTTGTTGTAAAAAATATCGGCAAAGCTGGGCGCAATCACACAGCGAAAGCCAAAATCGAGCAAACCCCAAGGCGCATGTTCACGCGACGAGCCGCAACCAAAGTTGGCACCGGCGATGAGGATTTTGGCGTTGCGAAAAGGTTCTTGGTTCAGCACGAACCCTGGCTTTTCTGCGCCATTATCTTCGTAGCGCATATCAAACATGACGGCTTTGCCAAGGCCGGTGCGCTTGATGGTTTTCAGGAACTGCTTGGGCATGATCATGTCTGTATCGACATTGACCAACGGCAGTGGAGCGGCCACGCCCTTGAGGACTGTGAATTTTTCCATGGTGATCCCCTTTTAGTTCTTGCGCTCGTTGCGACGCGCAAAATGTGACAAAACGCTAAACTCGCGCAGTTGACTTAGCTTTCCGGAAAAATCGACGATCTCGACGCTGTCGCGCTGCAACGCGCGGTCAGCCTTGGCCTGACGCAATGCCACGAGATCGACGTTGATTTCGCTAATCGTGCCTTTTGCCGACATTCACATCACCTTGCGCACATCAGTGAGGTGCCCGGTGATGGCTGCGGCGGCGGCCATGCCGGGGCTGAGTAAATGAGTGCGCCCTCCGCGGCCTTGACGACCTTCGAAGTTGCGGTTGGAGGTCGACGCACAGCGTTCGCCCGGCTGTAGAATATCGGGGTTCATGCCAAGGCACATCGAGCAGCCTGGCTCGCGCCATTCTGCACCGGCGGCAACAAAAATTTTATCCAGGCCTTCTTCTTCAGCTTGATGTTTGACGAGGCCTGAGCCCGGCACCACCAACATGCCGACATGGCTTGCGATTTTTTTGCCCTTGAGGATGGCGGCAACGGCACGCAAGTCTTCGATGCGGCCATTGGTGCATGAGCCGACAAATACTTTGTCCACTTTCACTTGTTCCAGCGGCGTGCCCGGGATCAGGCCCATGTATTCCAGCGAACGCTTGGCTGACGCGCGCTTGTTGGCATCGCTCATATCATCGGGGTTGGGCACTTTGGCCGTGATCGGCAACACGTCCTCGGGACTGGTGCCCCAGGTCACGTGCGGCACAATATCGGCTGCGTTCATGCGAATTTCTTTGTCGAACTTTGCGCCGTCGTCTGACTTCAACGTCTTCCAATAGGCGACCGCTTGTTCCCACTGCGCAGCCTTTGGCGCATGGGGCTTGCCCATCATATATGCAAAAGTTTTGTCATCGGGGGCCATCAGTCCGGCACGCGCACCCGCCTCGATGGTCATGTTGCACACAGTCATGCGCGCTTCCATCGACAGATCACGGAACACGTGGCCGACATACTCAACCACATGGCCCGTGCCGCCGGCCGTTCCCAGCCGACCGATAATGGCCAAGATCAAGTCTTTGCCCGTCACGCCGGTGGGCAATGCACCATCAACCTGCACCCGCAGGTTTTTGGATTTTTGCATCTGCAGTGTTTGCGTAGCCAACACGTGCTCGACATCAGACGTGCCAATTCCAAAAGCCAGCGCGCCAAAAGCACCGTGCGTGGCCGTGTGCGAATCGCCGCAGACGATGGTCTTGCCGGGCTGGGTCATGCCCAACTCAGGGCCGATGATGTGAACGATACCCTGGCGGATGTCGCTCATCGGAATGTAGGGCACGCCGAAATCACGAGCGTTGGATTCCAACATTTCGAGCTGGAGGCGGCTTTCGGGGTCTTTGATTGTTTCCAACCGATCGGGCGTGGTCGGCACGTTATGATCGGGCACTGCAATTGTTTTGTCGGTGCGGTGCATTTTGCGACCTGCCGCGCGCAAACCTTCAAAGGCTTGCGGGGTGGTCACTTCGTGCGTGAGATGCAGGTCGATATAGACGAGGCAATTGCCCGCCCCGTCGCTGTGTGCGACGTGACTGTCCCACAGTTTGTCGTAAAGCGTACGTGGCGCGGCCATGGCACCTGTTCCTTGTCTCGATCTCGCGTGGCTTTATATATGCGGGTGCCCGCAAGCGCAGGCAACCCGCAGATACAATTCGTATTAGGCTTTTTTGTCCGCGTCAGCGGCCGTGGCAACGCCCTCGTTACCGCCCATCATGTCTTCGGTGATGCGGGCCGAGCGGCCGCGACGGTCGCGCAAGTAATACAACTTGGCGCGACGGACTTTGCCGCGACGCACGAGTTCGACCTTGTCGACCACGGGGGCGTACAACGGAAATACGCGCTCGACACCTTCGCCGAACGAAATTTTGCGCACCGTGAACGAAGAGTTGATGCCGGCATTTTTGCGTGCAATGCACACGCCTTCGTAGGCTTGCAGGCGGCTTTTGTCGCCTTCCTTCACCTTCACAAACACCTTCACGGTGTCGCCAGGATTAAAGTCAGGCATGGTTTTGCCGACCATCATCTCGGCCATGTGGGCCTGGTTGATTTGTTCAATGATATTCATGATCGATTTCCTTTTTCGTCTCTTGGTCTTGGTTAATGTCAATCGTCGTGTCGTTGGTCTTTTAAGTTTTGGGCGTTTGTCTCGCCTGGTAGCGGGCCCATAAATCGGGCCGTCGTTCTTGTGTTACCGCCTCCGCCTGCGCCCGTCGCCACGCGGCAACGTTTGCGTGATGGCCCGACTTCAACACCTCGGGCACGTTCATGTCGCGCCAGGGGTCGGGTCGGGTGTAGTGCGGGTATTCCAGCAACCCGGTCTCAAAACTTTCGTCCTCTAAGCTCTCGCCTCGTCCCACAACACCTGGCAACAATCGCACCACAGCATCAAGCAACGTCAGCGCCGCCAATTCACCGCCCGAGAGCACAAAATCGCCAAGGCTAATTTCCTCGACACCACGTGCTTCAAGCACCCGCTGATCAACGCCCTCAAAGCGCCCACAAATCAGCGTTATCGTTTTCTCCGCCGCCAATGCCTTGACCCGCTGCTGGGTCAGGGTTGCGCCCCGGGGCGTGAAGTAGATCAGCGGGCCTTGGTTCGGGTACGACGCGCTAATCGCATCGTCCAAAACATCAGGCCGCATCACCATCCCTGCGCCACCACCGAAGGGGCTGTCGTCAACTGTGCGATGCCGATCTTTGGCAAAACCGCGAATGTCGACAGCCTTTAAATTCCACACACCGTCTTCAAGCGCTTTGCCCGCCAGCGAGTGCCCCAGGGGACCTGGAAACATCTCGGGGAACAACGTCAACACAACAGCGCTGAACAGTTCAGCCATGGTTTTTCACTTCGGTCGCATCATCGTCGGCGTTCTCATCTCCTTCTTCGATCAGTTCGTCGTCGTCGCCATCATCGAATAGTCCCGGCAATGGCTCGACGCGAACAACACCGTCTTTCATGTTCACCTCGGCGATGGCTGCATCCGAAAACGGCACCATCACCGAAGCTGTCGTTCCGTCGCCCACTTCGATGATGTCACCA
>Ga0114969_10005151_pt1 | contig 10279 bp, 9 predicted proteins | sample M_130807_MF_Meta_FD_87316 | JGI IMG/M metagenome (GOLD analysis project Ga0114969, IMG submission 87316) | Freshwater microbial communities from Lake Montjoie, Canada to study carbon cycling - M_130807_MF_MetaG | ecosystem: Environmental > Aquatic > Freshwater > Lake | place: Lake Montjoie...
AGTAAGCATTTACCCATAGTGGCACATAATTTGTAGTAAAATAGCGTAAAATGTTGAAAAATAGTAGATAACTTTGCCAAGTGGCTCGATATTTTTCTAATTCAAAATGCAAACTATGATTACCATTCAAAAGAATAATCCAGTAGCAAAACTGAAAATCAAATTTGCCATATTGTGTTTTTTATTGGGCATCGTTTCTTTAGGCATTTCCGCACAATCTATAACTTTTAGTGGCCCAGGCACCCAAATAGCAGACTCTAGCGTAACTGAATATGATATTGAAGTTGCCAATGTTCCTCAACAATTCATGAGTCCAAATTTTGGATTAGTAAGTATACAATTAAACATTACTCATCCTTATTTACAAAATTTAAGAGCCATATTAATGACTCCGCGCGGAACAGTAATCAAATTATTTACAGGAGTTGGTGGTAATTCCCAGGACATGACGAACACTATTTTGAGTGATACTGCCTCTACGGCCATAGCAGGAAGTATACTTGCCCCTTATACAGGTTATTACAAACCTGAAGAATTGCTTGGTAATGCCAATAATTACCAATCGTTAAATGGAACATGGAAATTATTTATTTTTGATGATGCATTAACAGCAGTTGGCACCTTAAATTATTGGAACATTACCTTTGGATCAAATGCTAGCAGTCCTTCTCCTTTTTCAAGCAATATCCCTGTTATATATATCAATACGTATAATCAACCATTAGATAATCTAAATTATGATTCAGCGTATATAAGAATACTCAATCATCCACTCGGAAATGCCAAAAACAATGTAACTGATTCTGTAAGTGAGTATCAAGGTAATGCCGAAATAAAAATTAGAGGACAGTATACCCTTCAATTGCCACAAAAATCTTATGGACTCTCTCTATTATCTAATTCTTGGACAGACACAAGTGCAGCAATGATGGGTATGCCAACGGGGCAAGATTGGGTGCTTATCGGTGGCTATAATGACAAATCCTTTATTCGGAACACCCTCATGTATAAACTTTTCAATGAGATGGGGCATTATGCATCACATACCAAACATTGTGAAGTTTTTTTAAATGGTGAATATATTGGCGTTTACATTTTTATGGAAAAAATACGCAGAGCAAGTAATCGCCTCCCTATTACAAAAATGCTAGCCACAGATACAACAGGCGACAATCTAACTGGAGGATACATTTTTCGACACGATTATATAAGTGACACCACTGGTTGGAATTCTCAAGTAGGACCACCAGATTGCCCAACCAACGTAGCAAATTATCAATATGAATACCCAAGCGAAAACAATATTAAACCTTCTCAGAAAAATTATTTGCAACAATTTGTAGACACCTTTGAACAAAGAATTTTTAGTCCTGAATTTGCAGATCCAGAAAAAGGATATAGACCATTGTGTGATATCCCATCTTTTGCAGATTATTTAATTTGCAATGAATTCGCTTGGAATGGAGATGGCTTTGCTAAAAGCTTTTTTATGCACAAAGACAGAGATTCCAAAGATGGCAAATTACATGCAGGTCCTATCTGGGATTTCGATTGGTCTTTAAAACGTATGCCTTGGACAAATCCTGCTGACATGTCTGGCTGGAACCATACAACCTTCCCTTGCAATAATTTACAATCTACCTTGCCGTGGCATGCCGTTATGATGACAGATACTTTTTTTCAAAACAGTGTTCGTTGTCAATGGGAAGAATTTAGAAAAACAATTTTAAACAAAACTTCTATTTACCATTACATTGATTCTATGGCAGCCTATTTAGAAGAAGCCCAACAAAGACATTATACAAGATGGCCAATTTGGGGAATTAATGTTGGCACTAATGAATTACCTCCATTCGCTATGAATTATCGTGAAGAATTAGATTCATTAAAAGCAACTATCGGTCGACGATTAATTTGGTTAGATGCAAACATCCCTGGACATTGTGCATCCAGTACAACAACTCCCATTGTAAAATCGGATACCATAACCAAGGTATTTACTTGTTCAACATGCTCCGATACAGTTTGTGCTGCAATTGAAAATAGTGAATTACCAATTGGCCCCGCACCTACTACTTATTCCACTTGTGATATCCCAGTTGGCTATAGTGCAGAATTTTCTAACACAAACGGCTGCATAACATTCACTCCTAGTCTAATTCACCCAACAGCAGATACAGTAATGACGTGTTTAGTAGCTTGTAAACTAGGCATCTGTGATACGACATTTATTATTCTCATTCCACCACCAATACAAATTATTCCCTCTCTTGAAGCAGATGTTTCTTTATATCCAACCCCTACTTCAACTGTATTATACCTACAGGCTTCCAATACATTTATTGCCAATATTCAAATTTTGGACATTTCAGGAAGAGTTATTTATTCAAATTCCGACATGGATAACAACAATTTTAGGAAGGAAATAAATACAAGTACTTGGCATTCAGGTATCTACTTTGCTACTGTAACTACAGACGAATACCGTGTTACTTATAAAATCATAAAGGATTAGAATATTCATTGTATAAGGCAGGTACAACTAATATTGTTTTCATCATTTTGCCTTCTACTTCCATTGACAAATTAATCAATAAAGGTTGGGAATAAATGCTTTTCCTCAGCGTAATTATTATAATCAAATCCTTTCAGATTACCTCATAAAAAAACCGTCCTGTACAGAACGGTTTTTTTATAATTAGATGAATGAGATATTATTCGGCTGCTGGAGCTTCTGCTTCAGTGCTTGCTGTTTCCTCAGTTGCGGCAACTGGTGCTTCAACTACTGGTGCTTCTGCAACCGGAGCTTCTGCTACTGGTGCTTCAACTACTGGTGCTTCAACAACTGGTGCTTCCGCAACTGGTGCTTCCGCAACTGGTGCTTCAACAACTGGAGTTTCTGCTACTTCATTTACTGCTTCTTCTTCCTGTACAACTGGAGCAACTTCTGCTACTACTGGTTTTGGTGCTTCAACTACTTTAATAATTGGTTGAATTTTAGAAGCCGCTTTTGTTTTTTTATGACTTTCTTGACGATCAGCAACTAAAACTTCGTGAGAACCATTCCAAGATTCAAACTTCTTATTTGCTTCTTCTTCTGTAAATAATCCCAATTTAACGCCACGCAATAAATGCTTCATATACAATACTCCTTTAAAAGATAGTATTCTATTAACAGTATGCGTTGGTTCAGCACCTTGACCTAGCCAATGTAAGGCTCGCTCACGATTAACTTGAATAGTTGCAGGTACAGTTAATGGATTATAGGTACCTAATTTTTCGATGAATTTACCATCACGACGTGAAGTTGAGTTGGCAATTACGATAAAATAAAATGGGCGTTTCTTAGCGCCATGACGTTGAAGTCTGATTTTTACTGACATAAATAATAGAGATTATTTTAGTTTTGGGTTAATAAAATTTTTATTGGAGTGCAAAGGTAAGTTTTAATTTCATAAAATTTGACACATTTTACTTCTTATTTAATTATTTTTTTCAAATAAACTATATTGTATTGACAAGAACTAGTACTTTTGAGTGCTCCATGATAAAATTTTTAGAACATTTTGGAAGTTACCTATACATGCTCAAAGGTATGTTTACTCGACCTGAAAACTTGCGTGTCTATTGGAAAGAATTTATTCATCAATGTTATGATATTGGCATAGGTTCCATAGGAATAGTCTTTATCATCTCCTTGTTTTTAGGTGCGGTTACTACCGTGCAAACAGCCTATCAGTTAATTAGTCCACTTGTCCAAAAATACGTGATTGCACAAATCATCCGCGACAGCACTCTATTAGAATTATCTCCTACTGTTGTTTGTATTGTATTGGCTGGTGTGGTAGGTTCCAAAATTGCATCTGAATTAGGCAATATGCGGGTGAGTGAACAAATAGATGCACTTGAAATTATGGGTATCAATACAAAAACGTATTTGATAGCACCAAAAATTGTTGCTGCACTTCTAGTCATTCCATGTTTGATAAGCATTTCTATGTTCTTGAGTATTGCTGGCGGATATTTTGCAGGTACATTCACGGGCATATTATCTGAGCAACAATTTTCGCAAGGTTTGCTGAAAGACTTCACGACTTTCAATCTCACCTTCGGACTAATCAAAGCATTCACCTTTGCTTTTATCATTACGAGTATTTCTGCTTACTTTGGTTATAATGTTCGTGGTGGCGCACTAGAAATAGGAAGAGCATCTACCACTTCGGTTGTCATTAGTTGCATACTGATACTATTTGCCGATTATGGTTTAGCCGCTTTATTATTATAGACTCAAGTATTAATTACCACACACAACTTTTTTTTATAAACAGCATTAAAAAATAATTTTGATAGAAATTAAACATATTAAAAAATCATTTTCGGATAAAACTGTATTGCAAGACATTTCGTGCAATATGGAAAGTGGGAAAGTGAATTTAATTATTGGATCAAGCGGAAGTGGCAAAACTGTTTTGATGAAGTGTATTGTTGGATTAATGAATGCAGATGCAGGTGAAATAAAATACGAAGGAATTGATTTTGTGAACATGGAAGAAAAAGATCGCAAAGAGCTCAGAACCCAGATTGGGATGTTATTTCAAGGCTCTGCATTATTCGACAGCATGACTGTTGAACAAAACGTAATGTTCCCATTAGACATGTTTACAAGAATGAATTTTAGCGAAAAGAAAAAACGTATTAATGCGGTTTTAGATGAAGTTAACCTTAAGGATTCCAACAATAAATTTCCGGCCGCATTAAGTGGTGGAATGAAAAAAAGAGTTGCTTTAGCAAGAGCAATTGTATTAAATCCGAAATATTTGTTTTGTGATGAACCCAACTCAGGATTAGACCCTCAGACTTCCTTGGTAATTGACAAACTCATCATGCAAATCACGAAGGAATATAATATAACCACAATCATCAATACCCACGATATGAATACCGTGATGGAAAGTGGTGACCATATTGTTTACTTACATCAAGGCAGGAAACAATGGGAAGGAACCAATAAGGAAATTATTTATAGCCAAGACACTTACCTCAATGATTTTATTTTTGCTTCTGAATTTTTACAAAGTGCCAAACAAATGAAAATTCAATATGCTAATGCAAAAATAAACACACCATAGCCCCAACTAGAAATCCGATCAAAGTTGCCAAACTGATATTCTTTAGATACCAAACAAAAGATATTCTTTCAATACCCATTGCAGCAATACCTGCAGCAGAACCGATAATTAAGATACTTCCTCCTGTACCAGTGCAAAATGCTAAATAATTCCAGAAGAAATGCCCAGTTGGAAATTGAGCTAAAGTATACATTCCCTGTAATGAAGCCACCAAAGGCACGTTATCAAAGACCGAAGAGCTTAATCCAAAACAAGTAAGAATTACAGAATCCTGCTTGATATGCTCGGATAAAAATTGCGAACATTGTATAAGAAAACCTGAAGCTTCAAGCGCGGCAACAGACAACAAAATACCCATAAAAAATAGAATGCTTGGCATGTCAATTTTTTCCAATGCCGAAAAGATAGACGATGGCGTATCAGCAGGTCGATTACTTTTTTTATGCATGGATTCACATACTACCCAAAGTATCCCCACTGCCAACATCATTCCCATAAACGGTGGCAAGTGCGTAATTACTTTAAAAAAAGGAACAAATAATAGCAATCCTACACCAAGGAATAAAATTAATCTTCTGTCTTTTTTAGCTGATTCGAGAACAATATTTTCATTTTCCTTTGGGATAAAATTACCCATCAATTTTCGCATGAGTAACAACATCGGAATTAGTACTGAGACTAAACATGGAATAAACAAAGTAGTAATAACACCTATCACTGAAATTTGATTTCCTATCCAAAGCATAGTCGTAGTTACATCGCCAATTGGGCTCCAAGCCCCACCGGCATTGGCGGCTATAATCACCATACTGATGACAATCATTCTATCTTGCTTATCACTTACTATTTTTTGTACTAAGGAAGCCATTACAATGGCAGTGGTCAAATTATCCAATACAGCAGACAGAAAGAAGGAGATAATGGTAACTATTATTAATAAGGTACGCTTATTGGTTGTGGTTATTTTATCTACGATGATCTGAAATCCTTGATGCAAATCAATCAATTCAACAATAGTCATCGCACCAATTAAGAAAAATAGTATGCTGGCTATATCGCCAATATGTCCATGCAATTGCTGATTGATATTGGAAAAGTCTGGATTAAAAAAGATATAAATCACCCAACACAATACGCCTGTTATTAATGCCGTAGCTGCTTTATCTACATGTATTTTATGTTCAAAAACGATAAAAATATAGCCCAATAAAAATACAGCAATAAGTAAATAAGACATACAACAAATGTAAACTAAATTGTTAGTATCACTTGATATCTATCGCATGCAAAGTTTATTTAACAAGGAAGCTATTCACATCCTCAAAACTACAAAATCAATATTTTTTTAAGGACCATTAAATTTGTATCAAGCAAAATCAGAACTAAAACTACCTCTACTGTTAATGCCTAAAGCTAATTTCCATGATAGAGGATATTAAACTAGATTTGCGCCATAAATAAAAAGAGAAATGACACCAAAAAAACCAAAGGACACGGTAACTGTGATGAGCGAATTAGTGTTACCAAATGACACAAACACACTTGGCAATTTAATGGGAGGGAGACTGATGCATTGGATGGATATAGCCGCAGCACTAGCTTGTATGCGCCATTGCGGATGCCCTGTAGTAACTGCCTCCGCGGATAATATTTCTTTTGAAGCGCCAGTAAGATTAGGCAATGTACTCACCATTGAAGCTACCGTTTCTAGAGCATTTAACACCTCACTGGAGGTTTATTTAAAAGTTCATGGCGAAGATATCCCTACACAATTCAAATATCTTTCCAACGAAGCCTATATGACTTTTGTGGCATTGGATCCAAATGGCAAGCCTAGAAAAGTGCCAGAATTAATTCCTGAAACAGAAGAAGAAATAAAGCGATATGAAGGCGCATTGCGTCGTAGGCAATTAAGACTTATCCTTTCTGGAAGAATGAAACCAGTAGAGGCAACAGAATTAAAAAAATTGTTTTCAGACGAAATATTAATAAAATAAACGAGTTTAAATAAAGGAGCAGTCTTTACTTAGACAAGTGAAGACTGCTTAATCCCTAACCAAATCAACCTATGAAAATCGTAAAAGAGATGTGTGCGAATGTAAACTTGATTTAGTTAAATGTAAAATAATATTCTAGCAAACTTTTTAATTGCAGACCAAAAAAATAACTTATTATTACTCCTATTATTCCACAACAAAATTGACCATTTATGCAGGTACGATCTATCCTATGTATGCTTTGCATTCTTTTTAGTTTGCATTCTTGTAAAGAGCAAACTAAAAAAATTGCATCTTCAGCAGAACTAAAAACCATTTTTAACAATTATTGGGAAGACAGAATGAAACTCTTTCCGTTAGAAGCAACTGCTACTGGGGATAATAGATACAATGACAAATTACCCATCTCGATTAGTGCCTCTTATCGTGATACCTTGGTTCAATTTTATACCAAGTATGCAGAACAGAGTAAAAAAATAAACTCTCCCTTGAATGAGGAAGATGAGATGAGTAAGGAACTTTTTGACTATGAAATTGGCATCAATTTGGAAGGACTGCAATCCCCTTCTCATTTAATGCCTATCAATCAATTTTGGAGCTTCCTGTTAGAGTTCCCACAATTAGGAAGTGGTGATGGTAATCAACCATTTAAAACAGTAAAAGACTATGATAATTTTTTACAAAGAATAAAAGCTTTTCCAGCATGGATTGATACAGCGATTAGCAATATGCAATTTGGCATCAAAAAAGGATATATTTTATCGAGAGTACTTGCCGAAAAAATGGTTCCTCAATTCAAAACTGTAGTAACCATAGATCCTATGAAAAGTATTTTTTACAACCCTATACATTCTTTGCCAAATACTTTTTCTGCTGAAGAAAAAAAGAGATTACAGAATGCCTATAATTTTGAAATTGGAAAGTGTATTATCCCTGCCTATTTTAAAATGCAAGCTTTTATAGAAAAGGAATACATTCCGGCTTGCCGAGAAACACATGGCATTTCTTCATTACCAAATGGCGCTGCCTATTACCAATATTTGATTAAAAATTACACCACCACTACTCTTTCTCCAGATAGTATTTATCACTTAGGCTTATCAGAAGTTGCTCGTATAAAATCGGAAATGGAGAAGGTAAAAGAGGAAGTACATTTCAAAGGGTCATTGCAAGAATTTTTCAAAGACTTAAATGGAAATAAAGCATATTGTCCATTCACAACACCGAAGCAAGTTTTAGATAGTTTTTGGGCAATCAAAAAAATAGAAGATGCGCACTTGCAAGATTTATTTGAATCCTTCCCAAAAACAAAATTTGGAATACGCCAAACAGAAGCTTATCGTGCAGCAAGTGCAAGTGCAGAATATAATCCAGGTAGTGCTGATGGTTCAAGACCTGGTATATTCTACACGCCAATTTTAGATCCTAGAAAATTTAACATAGTAGGTATGGAAACTTTATTTTTACACGAAGCCATTCCAGGACATCATTTTCAAATTTCATTACAACAAGAGAATACCAATTTGCCACAATTTCGAAAGTTTTTAAATTATAGCGCCTACGCCGAAGGTTGGGCATTATATACTGAAACACTAGGGAAAGAATTGGGATTATATTCAAACCCTTATCAATACATTGGACATTTAAGTGATGCCATGCACCGTGCAATCCGCCTTGTGGTTGACGTTGCCATTCATACCAAAGGAATGAAAAGAGAAGAAGCCATCCAATTCATGATGGATAATGAACGTATTACGGAACCAGAAGCAGCAGCTGAAATAGAACGATACATGGCGATTCCTGGTCAAGCACTTTCCTACAAAATAGGTCAGTTAACTATTTCCAGCATGAAAGAAAAATACAAAAAAGAATTGGGAAGCAAATTCGATATTAAGGCATTTCACACCCAATTATTAGATGGTGGCAATATGCCTTTAGAAGTTTTGCAAAAAAAATTAGACCGATGGGCAAAGTCTCTGTAATTTGTAATTAAAATAAAAAGGAAGCCGTGCGATTTGTCATTGATTTTATTGTTCAATTTTTTACCAAAGGCAGCACTTTGTATAAAAATTTACAAACGATGCTTGGCTTCACACCAACCAATATAGCACTCTACGAATTAGCATTATGTCATCGATCCAATAATAATAGTGCAACAGAAAATAACGAACGATTAGAATTTTTAGGAGATGCCATTTTAGGAGCCATTATTGGCGAACATTTATTTATTAAATATCCTACAAAACCAGAAGGTTACTTAACTGATATGCGATCTAAAATTGTGAATCGAAAAACATTGAATCATATCGGTTTAAAAATTGGTTTAAAAACATTGATGAAGTTTAATGAACAAGATTATTTTCTTCGCGACTCACTTATATTCGGCAATGCCCTGGAAGCACTCATTGGCGCTATCTATATAGACAAGGGATATGCAGTTACTCGTACATTTATTCGCAAACGAATCCTTATTCCTTTTGTAGACATTGAATTATTGGAAGGATTAGAAGTGAATACTAAAAACAAACTAATTGGCTGGGCTAACAAAAATGGCAAAAAATTAAGTTTCATTTTATTGGAAGAAAAAGTGGAAAGAGGTCGAAAGAAATTTATCGTTGGCGTAGAATTAGAAGATCAAATTATTGCAACAGCAGGCGCGAATAATAAAAAAGATGCAAGTAAAATCGCAGCAGATGAGGCGATTAAATTTCTAGACATTGTATAGTTTTTTTTAAAATAAATGTTGTTGTCGAATCGCCAAGATATACTCTATAGCACCAAGAATACTTAATGTTTGAAGGGTGTAAAAAGTAATTTTAAATTGTTTGGAATAATAGGAATGCCTGGTAAAGGAACCAGTTGCCACTAAAAAAATAACAACGAATGGAAACAAAATTTGCAACATATTGGATACCGTTGACAAAGCGATTCCATCATTCAGATTGGGATTCACAAATAGAATATAACCCAAATTGAGTATAGCGAACAGTAATGGAGCAATACGAAATTCCATGCCGCAATATTAAGAATTATTCATGTATGTTTGCAAAGTTGATTTTGAAGAAATCAGAAATCAGAAATCAGAAATCAGAAATCAGAAATCCGAAATCAGAAATCAGAAATCCGAAGTCAGAAATCAGAAATCAGAAATTC
>Ga0114969_10005152_pt1 | contig 10279 bp, 6 predicted proteins | sample M_130807_MF_Meta_FD_87316 | JGI IMG/M metagenome (GOLD analysis project Ga0114969, IMG submission 87316) | Freshwater microbial communities from Lake Montjoie, Canada to study carbon cycling - M_130807_MF_MetaG | ecosystem: Environmental > Aquatic > Freshwater > Lake | place: Lake Montjoie...
CCTTTCGAATCATACGAGTATAAGATTCCATCATTTTTAAACTTGACATACCCATTGGATTTACCATAGGTGGTGCCCCAGAGCACTTTGAAAGTCCATACATCTGCACTCCCTTTAGAAGTCGCGGTGTCATAACTGTTACCTGTATAACATGTGGCCAGTTGTGAGGTGGTGTCATACCCTTGTAGCGCGAAATACTGCGAATTTGTTTCTAATGCCGCTTGTCTGCACCCATCGTAATCATAAATGGCGCCACCTGTCTGAGCAGTCATCAAGTGCGAGGATGTGTCCTTGTAGCACCCCGCGTATGTGACCCCGGACGAAGAAGTGCCTGAAACGTAGACATTCTTTTTTTCGTTACCACAAGATTGACCTGCGATCATAGGGTCTCCTACCACGATTCTTGGGTTTCTGATTAATACAGTGCCTGGGACATTGTATTTGTTTGCAAACATTGTCTCTAATGTGACATAGTCTGTGGTTTCTCCTTCTGTTAACATAGGGCAACCATTTGCACCCGCGGTAGCAGTGACGTCGTCCCACGATTTATATGATTTAAAGATGCCTGTGCTAGTAACATACCCATAAGCGATACCTACTCCATTTCTAGTAAGCAAAACATTTTTACCCGAATATTCACTGGAGCTGCTAGATTCTGTTGCAGAAATATACATATCTGTTTTTTTACTTAATCCAGAGACAGCGGCATTGTATTGTTGCATTAACCCTTCGTAGGTTGCTTTTAGTTTTTCGAGCTCGAGCAGCGAGTTGAGTTGCGAGACGGTTTTCCCTGATATAGAACCGGTGGCACCGGTTGTTGTAGAACCAGTTGCGCCACTGGTACTGGTACTGGCGCTTGTACTTGTGCTTGTGAACCCCTCTCTAATCTGTCGTTTATTCCTGAACAATCGTTCTTGTTCCCTAATAGGGGTATTAAAATCTATGGTAGGTGCTGCATTATATGCACCTATTATGTCATTAATGTTCATTTATATAGTTAAACACAAAATATTTAAACATATAAATAATATTTTGTAGAAGACCTCTTTACGATTTCGCGACAGAAAACATGACAATTAATACCATCACGATAAATACTGCAATTATTTTGCTAAATACGGTACCCATTGTTAAAAAAGCGACCAAACACAACATGATAAAAAACATAAATAAGTATTTCATATATGATTGTTTAACCACTGACGCGGAGTCTCTTAGTTCTCCATCTAATTCGTTTGGCGCGGTGCTATCTAGCTCCCCGATCGCCTTGTCTATTTCGGCCTTGTCCGCAATCAACTTGTTTAATCGGATACTTGTTTCAGAAGGGATAAACAACCCAACATAATTAATCATGGGATTAAAACTTGCGTCAGAGCTTGTGCCCGAGCTTTCTTTGTCGCCGGTGTCCATCGTCGTGAACCCCTCGTTCTCTGTCATATTTTGCAACATTTGATTGTTGATATCAATCAGTTTGGCATTTAGTTGCTGCAATACAAATGCCTGTTGTTTTAGCACTGTGACAATCGCGTAATCATCTGTCGATCCCTCTGTGATCTCTCCATTCTCGCTTTTTACCCAACATAATTGTTTGCTCGAATTGTAAGTAGCACCAGAACACCCCTTTGTATTCGCGCAAGTATTGACACAATCTGTCTTGGACGCGGAGTCCACACCACTCACAGTGCTCCCATCTTCGTATGTGTAACCCTTGATGGTAGACCATTTATCGCTATTATCTACTGCAGGTTTGCCCTCTTTGGTCCCGTAACACCCTAGATTATGGGTATCGTCGTTTAATGTGGCCCACTGATCGCTGTCATCTTTTAACCCCTTTTTAGTTTGTTTTGAGAGGTAATCGGTGGTGACATCTTGCTCTTTTTCAGTGCACCCAGATGCTTTCCAAATTTTGGCGTAACAATCTTGCGAAATGTTGGTACTGTCTCTGGAAAATACTTTGCATGGGTCTTCCTCCACGACTGCTACCGAATCTTTTAGCGTCTTTTGGTAATTCGCGTATGCTTCTTCATACATTTTATAGACAACCGCATATTCTAGTTCTAGCGACTGGGTTTGCGACTGTGTTTGTGATGGTGACTGCGTTTTAGACATCGTATTGTATAGTATATTATATTATTATATTACCTTAATAAAATAATACACAGTTCACAGTTCACCTAATAAAAAAGATATATCTCCACTTTATCGTGCACCCGATAAAGATAAACGCGCCTAAATAAGCAAGAACTGTTTTATGAGTTTGTATAAACCCTTGGGAAACAGGTTCTTCGTCGATAGAAACAACCCACTTGTTTGGGCATACATGTAAATTTGTTTTAAACATTGTTTTGAACATTGTTATTACATAATTGTCAAATAATGTTTAAATGTTATTTAACAGTGTTGTATTTATCCTTTATATGAGCTGGATGAGCTTGCACCAGATGAGCTTGCACCAGATGAGCTTGCGCTGGATGAGCTGGATGAGCTGGATGAGCTTGCACCAGGTGACTTGAACAGCACCGCGAACAGCGCACAAATCAAAAGTATTCCCACAAACATACAGAAATTGCCCAAATACTGCAGATTATACATATCGACCATATCATTTTTAAGAGTATACGCGCCTTGTAGACCAGTGTATGAATCTAGTTTTGTCTCTAGCTCTTCAATCTTCTTTTTGTTTTCTAAAATACCTATATCAATCGATATTTTCATTTTGTTCATCATTTCGGATGATTTTTCTACTGCATTGTTGATATTAAACAGGTCAGATTGGACCCCCTGTATTTGCGCGACAGATTGATCAAAGACATTTTTGTACTCATCGACGTCGGGCGTTTTTTTGTGTAGCACATAATACTTGGTGAAATCATCCAAGACAGAAAACAATTGCTCTTTGGATGTCTTGATTTTGTCTAAAAACGTATTCACTTTGGATTGGATCTCTTCGGTGGTGGTCATCGTTATCGTTTTTGCTATATAACTAGGATAGTAAAAAAAACAGCGTTATTTTACTTACTTCGCTTTTAACACATGAAATTTTAGAGAAAAATTCAATTACGTCTCTTTGTTTTTTTACGATACCTCCTCGATTTTCTTTTATTGCGGCGTGACTTTCTTCTTCCTCCTTTATACCAATCTCCAGGCGGTTTTTCGTATACGAACACGTCCTTTAAATCAATTGTTTCGTTATAGCCTGTCTTAGGAAAATATAACTCCGCAACGGTTCCTTCTTTTGAAGAAACCTGTGCTACTTTAGGTGCTTCTCCCCATCTCACTATCACATAATATTCATTTGTTTTTGGGTCTTTTACAGGAGTTTTATTATAATAATACGTTGCACTTTTTGGGTCGTCGTTTGCGTAACTCATCTTTGTAATATATACCAATATTAAAAAATCCTAAAATCCCTAAGATCAAATAAACGCACCACATATAACGCAAACACAACACGCAAATTAAATACAAATCCTGAAGTAAGGGGACCAAACCGCGGTCTTGCTTGGGCGCATAATCTTGCAAACTTGTCCTGGGCGTATCCCGATCGCCACCGCCACAGGGTCAAACCTAGAGATCTCTGGAAACTGTGAATCATTCATAATATTGTACCTTTTCTTAACTTCTTCTGTTTCCGCTAAAGTGAGTATCTTGTGCGACGGAACTAATTCATGCTCTAAAATGTTGAATTGCAGACGGTTCATACAAACAATGGTCGCAAAGATCTTGTCTTGCTCCCAAATATGTTTCTGGTAACTAATCACCGTATCGATCGGGTCATCTTTGGTCACAATCAGTAAATTGTCCGCTTTGGTAAGAACCTCGTCGTAAACAAACAAGTCTTCGATAATTTCTTGCATGTTGTTGACTGCAAATTTTTTCCCGGAAAAGAACTTGACATAGATCTTGGTCTTGACGCCATTCTCATTCGGTTCTTCTAAAGACATCATCATATCTAGTTGATCCGTTTGGTGCATCGAATTCACCTCGTTTACGCTGCAGAAAGCATATTCATCGGTATTATAACCACGCTTTTCTAGTTGTGCTAATAAATTTTGGCGCGCGGCATAGATAGACGCGATCGCGCTACTGGAATTTTGTGTCACTCGGGTAGATTTGGACATATTCTGTTGTATGGAGTTTATTAGGTATATAATATATTATAATATACTTAATTCGTTTTATTATATTTCAATTTTAAATTTTATTTTGTTTTCCTGTTGTTTTTCTGTTGTCTTGTCTTGTCTTGTCTTGTCTTGTCTTGTCTTGTCTCTCTAAGCAGAAAAGGTCACTACTTTCTTATCATTAGACCCTGAATTAGAAGAAGAGGAAGAGGAGGACGACGAGTCTTTATCCTTGTTTTCGGAAACCGCGGCAGAGAGCGCGTTTACATCTCCCTCACCACTTTGTGGCGTGTCTTTATTCTGTACCTGCAATATTTGTGTCACATTTTCGGACGCCACTTCTTGGAAATTCTGGGCATTCTGTTTTTCTAAATCCACAATTCGTTGCAACATCAGCTCAATTTTATCTTTAGGGATATTTGCCTCATGCAATTTCAATTTCATCTTTGGTTCTAACTTGTTATACGTATTTTGTAATTCCGCATTTTCAAATGTGGGGAGCGTGATACCCATGATATCTAAGTTCGGTTGCCCCATCATGGTCTCGTCGAAACTACCAGAGCTGCCTGGACTGGAGTCGCTTGCGGGACTCTTATTCAATTCCCGCAACTTCAACAGTTCCCCATGTTCTTTTACTAAATCGCCATGTTGCTGAAGAAGATCTTCGTCTGACGCCACTTTTGTATTTTGAACACCCGTTTGTTCTGGTGACCCAACCGTACCAAACAGACTTTCATCAATCGGGGAATCTGACCACTCTGCTTCAGCCCCTGTTGGCGCTACATACTTGAATTCCTCTGTCTTTTCCATTTCAGGGACCAACGAATTTGTCAGTTCCCCGTCGACGGTATATTCAAAATTCTCGTAATCCACTGTTTCTACGTTTTGCATATACCCTCTTTCTGATTCTTCTACTTGATTTTGCATTTCGATGACATTCTTTTCATATTCCATAATTAATGTGTTTGTATCTCTTCCTTCCTCTTGAAGCAACAATGCGTTCACGTTTTTCGAAAAACACATATTGGTCAATTGCTCCACATTGCTATCTGTGATAATTCTCATTTGGACATTCATAATCTGCAATTCTTGCATCAAAAGTTTAAACGTGTATGGCACACGAATCACACTAAATGAACGACCGAACCGACTGACGTTCACAATGTTTTTGCCTCCCTTCAGCGTGTCATCAAACTTGATCGGACCGTCCGCCATGGGGCTCAAAAACAGATTCAACGATTCGTTGTAGATTGCAATACTTCCTGTCTTGTTACATATCGCGATAAAATGCTCGTCACCACGTGTCATGTAGGCATCGTTCAAGAAGGCAGTGGCCCCATGCGCCATAATACCGTCGCGCTCCATTTCTCCAATACGCAACCCTCCATCATTTGCGCGCCCTTGCACGGTTTGTCTTGTCAGCATCGTCCTCGGCCCTCGCGAACGATAATTGATCTTGTCTTTCACCATATGTTTCAAACGCATATAATAGGTTGGTCCAAAAAACACATCTGCCTCTAACTGCTCACCTGTTACCCCGCTATAAAACATCCTGTTGCCACTACAGTGGTACCCCATTTTGGTCAACATCGACCCATAGACATTATAATTAGACCCTTTGGTTGCAAAGGCGGTACAATCTCCATGTGCCCCATAAACAGAGCATACATTGCCTAACAAACACTCTACTAGTTGGCCGATAGTCATACGTGAAGGAATCGCATGGGGGTTGATAATGATGTCTGGGCGCAACCCATCCGCAGTAAAGGGCATATCCTCTTCGGGAATGACCAACCCAATTGTTCCCTTTTGCCCCGCGCGGCTCGCCATTTTATCGCCAATTGCCGGTATTCTTACCTCGCGCACTCTCACCTTCGCAATCCGGGTTCCTTCCGATGTATCGGTCACAAACACTTTGTCTACCACTCCTAATTGTCCCTTCTTAGGAAGAGACGACTCGTCTTTCGCCATATGCCGTTTGTTGTTGTCACTTGTTTTCTTACCAATCATGACAATTTTATCATTGTCAATCACTGTATTCTCTTTGATAAACCCATGTTCATCTAGATAATTGTAATCATGCTTTTCATTTAGTCCTACGACAGTAGGGTCTTTCAATACATTTGAAAAAGTAGAGGTCGAGTTGGTGCCTGTCTCTTCGTGAGATTCATAGGTGGTATAATAAGTAGTGTTAAATAGACCGCGCTTCAAGGATGCCTCATTAATCAGCGTGGCATCTTCTACATTATACCCAGTATGCGACATAATTGCCACCATCGCATTTACGCCATAAGGGTGCTCCTCCTTATTGATATGTTCCAAGTATCGTGACTTGACCAAAGGTACTTGACCATAATTTAAAAAGACCCCCGCCTTATCAAACCGCATTTGCGCGTTTGAGTGGTAAGCAGAGACTGCCTGTTTGCTCTGACCACAAGAAAACTGGTTTCGAGGCAGAGGATTATGTTCTGGGTAAATAACACTATTGCCCATAATTCCAAATATAAGTGAAGGGTCTATTTCGACATGGGTATAATACTTGTTAGTTTTACATATTTCCATATTGGGAGCAATGAGTGTGTTTTCTTCCTCGGATACATCTATGTAATCAACTAGTGCTGCATGTTTGGACAATACATCCACTATTCGTTGCGACGAAGGAATCGCATACAATTCGGAAACATCTCCATACATTTTGTTGCGTCCAATGTCGTACCCTGCATCTAGTTTCTCATGGAACCCTGATGCAATATGCGTCCATTTAAATGTGTTTGTCTGCATCAACTCAGGTGCACCTTTCTCCATTAAGCGCTCGACACTAACTATTCGATTTTCGACATAATAAATAGGTCTTGTCAATCTACCCGAATCGGTATAAATATATATCTCGTTTTTCTCGTAATCAAATGTGATACTTGTATAAATCGGGATTACGCCATTGCGCCGCAACAACTTCAAATAATTAGTGAGCTCAATAGGTGTATCTACAACACCAATCCAGTTACCATTGACAATCACTTTCGACGCCGCGCCCAAGTATTCAGGAGTACATTCATGGAGCGCCTTCAAAGGGTGGTGTATGTTTTTCTTTAAAAAATCGATAATGGGGTAAGAGGAATACCCGCTCGTGACAAGACAAGTGATAGCAAGATGCTTGTGGAGCCCCACATTACCACCATCAGGGGTGTCAAGTGGGTCGATATATCCCCACTGCGAGTTGTTAAGAAGATGTGGCCCAACTACTTTGGCACTAGAACTAAGTGGTAGACTAATACGACGCAGCTGGCACATAAAAGTATTCCATGACAAGCGATTTAGGTCTTGCACGACGCCAACTCGTTTTGTATTGGTCTGCGACCCCCATGCCCCCTTGAATGCTTTTCGTACACCTGTTTCTACAATCCTGGTTTTAAAAATAGAGCTCTGGTTTAGTTCCAGGTATTCAGAAAGGTTATCGATTTTCCCGAAATAATCCACCTTCTCTATTTTTAACAGTATTTGTTTTTTTTGTATCAAATAATACTCGCGAAACAGGTCATAGATCAGTGCACCTGATAATTCAATGCGTTTGTACTTGAAATTGTCTCTATTTGTGGGTGGTTCTTGGTTCTTGTAGACTTTAAGCATCTTGTAGACCATGTACCCTATAAAGTAGGCCTTGTCCAAGAAATTGAGCTCCCCTACATGTGGGAGAAACGCATTCATCAATATTTCAATGGTGTTGGAAATGGTCTGGCGTTTCGTGAATGTCGCGATATATTTCAGTGCATTTGTTTGATTAAAAATGATCGAGGCGTCGTGCACTGAAGGTATAAACAAATCGACCAACTCTTCGTTCTTTTTCAAATCAAGCAAGCAATATTTGATAATATCTTGGTCTGAGGTCACACCTAGCGCACGCATCACGATAAATAGAGGCATATGCTTTTTTACATTGGGTATTTCAACCACAATTTGCATATTGGTTAACCTGCTACTAGGTGCTACCAACATGACAGAGGTAGTTCGTATTGGTTTGGATGTATCTTCACTTACTGATTTGACCTGAGCTACATGACTATATAATTCGCTGTCATCTTTCGAATCATTCTTCAAGACATATATCATGTTGTCTGACCGGGACTCTTGACAGATGATTGATTTTTCCTTGCCATTTATGATAAAATACCCGCCAAGGTCGTTGCGGCACTCTCCCATGTTAAATCGCGCCTCGGTAGTTAACCCTTTTAATATGCATAGATTGGAATGAAGCATGATAGGGAAGACACCTAAGAAAACTTGTTTTAACTCGACTGTTTTTACTTGTTCGGCACCGCCTTCGTAGGAATAAACATCGACCTCTACATCGTAATGAATGGCGACGCCATAGGTCATGTTCCTTAACCGAGCTTCGTTGGGGTACATGTAATGCACATTGTCTAAATCGTATATGACTGGTTTACCGAAATAGATTTTGTCTGCATTTTTGCCACCCATATACATCAACATCTTATCGCTAAGACCTAGACTACCTTCTGTCGTTTTGGCGACAAACTGGAATGGGTTATTTTCTCGAAAAATGTTGAATATATCATGGGAAAAAAACTTGTTAAACGAATCTAAATGATGCGCTACTAAATTGTATGGGTTATGTTTAAAATATTTATTTAGTATATCCCAACTGACAGATTCCATGTATTATGTTATAGAAATATATTTTTATAATGTTTTTTAATAAAATGATAAAACATCATATAATCATATAATCATATATGTGTGAATTCATATATCTGTAGATTTTGACTTATATTTGGACTTATATTTGGACTTATATTATTTAATTCGCAACTTGCGCGATAGTTTGTGATGTTTTTTTTCTTGATGTGGGTGTTGTTTCACCGATTTTGATGCAACCTTCTTCTCTTTCTTCTCCTTCTCCTTCTCTTTCTTCTTCTTATGGTCTGTAATTTTCAACAGTGTCCATGGTTGAGACGGTCTATCATTCATGTATGGGTGTAAAAATGCCCATTCCTTGTGTGCCTTGCAGAAAGAATCTTTCATAAAAGGGGTCCCACAAGAGCTCCCCCATCTACCAACAAACGACATCTGTTTCGCCAACGTTGTATCGCATACTTTGCCATTTAGTGCTCCTCTGGGTTGAAATGGTTTAGGTCTATCTGCTTGTGACATATATTCGCGTGCATCTAATTCGTAATGTGCACAAACTGTCCTGGAGCAAGGGTTCTCTTTATTCAGATAGACATCATAATGGTCCGCGATAATCGTTTTGGCCACTTCGACATCTATTTTCCCCTTATGCTCTTCCATCAAGTCTGCTAACCTAACACGTCTTGACCCCTGGTGCCTTCGGATATCGTCAAACCCTGTATTGACACATTCCAAATGTCTGATTTGTGGGTCATAGGGTGCATTGAACCCAATAAAATACCCATTCTTCTTCCTCTCTTCATTATGATACTTTAACCCTAATTCCAAACTCATGATTTCATTTGTATTGGTATCGCCAAACAACCAACAGCATGCATAGTCGCCAGAGTTGCCTTCTAGTAACATCGCCTTGCAATCATCCAAGTTTTTTGCATATTGCATCAGTTTGCGCATGCGACAAGAGATGGGGAAATTGTTTTCGAAAGCAATAAATCCACCGATGGTTGTCTCTGTCCCCATGATACCAGAGCTGGTAACAAAAAAGTCAGAACCACTCCATATCCACCCAATTGCGCCTTGCATAATAAATCGATTCCCCTTTGTGGGAGTGATATCCAAAATAACGTGACCGTAGTGCCCATCGGTGAAGTTGGCGAAATCGCTGTGGGACATGACAATTTTCCCATCTTTGGTATAGTCCCCGTTTGCAATAAAGGCACTGCACCTATCTGGTGCGCCTCCTTCATGACCTCCTGATTTTTTCTTACCGCTACCGTCGTCCAGATTGGGGTACAAGTACCCGGTTAAAGCGAAGTAGTTGTTCCAGGCCAAGACCTCGTCGACACTTATTTTTGTTCCTGCAGCACTACATCCCTCCGCGAATCCTTCCATCTCTTCGTAAAACTCGGGGAAATGGTTAAGGTGCGTTTGTTTATAGGATTTAACTGCTAGCTCGATAAATGTTTCCCACTTGACTCCATTCTCTTCGTATACCAAAAAACGTAACATGC
>Ga0114969_10005156_pt1 | contig 10275 bp, 8 predicted proteins | sample M_130807_MF_Meta_FD_87316 | JGI IMG/M metagenome (GOLD analysis project Ga0114969, IMG submission 87316) | Freshwater microbial communities from Lake Montjoie, Canada to study carbon cycling - M_130807_MF_MetaG | ecosystem: Environmental > Aquatic > Freshwater > Lake | place: Lake Montjoie...
AGATGTCCTCCTGCGAGAACCCGTGTTCGCGCAGCTCGGCGAACTCTTCTTCGCCGACGCTCGCCGCATCGAGCGCGATGTGCATGGCGAAGTCGAGCATCGCCTGCTGCCGCGGCGTAATGTCGGCCTTGCGATAGTTGATCGCCAGCTGGTCGGCCAGCAGCGGGTCCTTGGCGCGGATGCGCAGGATCGCGCCGTGGGCGATCACGCAGTACTGGCATTCGTTGGCGCCGGAGGTTGCGACGACGATCATCTCGCGCTCGGCCTTGCTGAGCCCGCCCTCCTTTTCCATCAGGGCATCGTGGTAGGCGAAGAAGGCGCGGAGCTCCTCGGGCCGGTGGGCCAGCGCGAGGAAGACGTTGGGGATGAAGCCGGCCTTCTCCTGGACGGCGACGAGCTTGTCGCGGATGTCGGCGGGAAGGTCCTTGAGTTCGGGGACCGGGAAGCGGCTGATGGGTTTGGGATTCATGGGACTCAAAATACCATACTGCCGCCCGGATCCCGGCGGGCCTGCGCTCAGGGATCCAGCCGCATCCCCGTGGCACGGTCGAATACGTGCAGCTTGTCCGGATCGACGTCCAGGTGCACGTCGCTGCCCTCGGCGAGGCGCGCGCGCGCGGGGAACTTGGCCCGCAGCATCGCGCCGCCGACATCGAGGTCGATGATCATCTCCTCCCCGAGGAGCTCGCACAGGGTGACGGTCGCCGACATCCCCCGGTCCGCGAGCCGGACCTCGGAAGCGCGGATGCCGATGGTCACCTCTCGTTCGCCCAACGCGGCATAGCGGGGCAACGGGAGGCTGACCCCGCCGACGCTGGCCGTCCCGCCGGAAAGCCTGGCGTCCAGCAGGTTCATCGGGGGATTGCCGAGGAACCCCGCTACCTGCACGGAGGCCGGCCGGCTGAACACTTCTTCCGGCGTGCCGATCTGCACGATCCGCCCGTCCATGAAGATCGCCATGCGGTCCGACAGGGACATGGCCTCCTCCTGGTCGTGCGTCACGTACACGGCGGTCACGTCGAGCGAACGCTGCAGGCGCTTGAGTTCGATGCGGGTCTCGACGCGTAGCTTGGCGTCAAGGTTGGACAGCGGTTCGTCGAGCAGGAACAGCGCGGGCTTGCGCACGATCGCGCGGGCAAGGGCGCACCGCTGCTGCTGGCCGCCGGACAGTTGTCCCGGCTTGCGCGCCAGGAGGTGCTCGATCCTGACCCGCGCCGCGGCTTCGCGCACGGCAGGGCCGATCTCGGCCGCGGGCGTCTTGATCATCTTCAGCGGGAAGGCGATGTTTTCCTCGACGCTCATGTGCGGATACAGCGCGTAACTCTGGAACACCATCGCAACGTCGCGGTCGCCTGGCGGCAGCAGTGTTGCGTCGGTGCCGTCGAGGTGGACGTACCCTTCCGTCGCCGTCTCCAGCCCGGCGATGATGCGCAGCGTGGTCGTCTTGCCTGAGCCCGACGGGCCCAGCAGGGAGAAGAACTCCCCGGGGCGGATATCGAGATCGACGTCGCGCAGCACCCGCGTTTCGCCGAACGACTTGCCCACACCTTCGAGCCTTACCTCTCCCCGACTGGTCATCGTCTGCCCGATCCTTTCACCGCACCCGCAGTCAGCCCCTTGACGATGTGCTTCTGCGCCACGATGCCGAGGACTATGACCGGCAGCATGGCGATCAGCGCGGCGGCGCACAGCTGCGCCCACTGCGTCTGTTCCGTATTGATGTAGTTGTACATGGCCACCGTCACGGGCTTCACCGTCGCCCCGCCGAGGATCACCGCAAACAGGAATTCGTTCCAGGCGTTGAGGAACACGAAGATCACCGTGACCGCGATCGCGCCGCGCGCCTGGGGGAGCACCACGTACCAAAAGGCCTGCCAGCGGCTGGCTCGGTCGAGCAGCGCGGCCTCCTCCATCTCGCGCGGGATATCCTCGAAGTAGGACACCATCAGCCAGATTGCGAACGGCAGGGAGAACGTGATGTAGATGAGCACCAGGCCCTTGTAACTGTCCATCCATCCGATGCCGTTGAGGATGAGGAAGTACGGGATGATCAGGCCGATCGGTGGCACGAGCTGGGTGGCGAGCACATAGAAGCCCAGGGGCTGCCTGCCCGGCAGGCGCAACCGCGCGATGGCATAGGCGGCGGGCACCGCGATCACGATCGACAGGATGGTCGTAGCCAGCGCGATGATGAGGCTGCTGGTGAGGTTGGGCACGATGCTGGAGGGTCCCGCCAGGACGGCTACGTAGTTCTTGAGCGTGGCTTCGAACACCACTGTGGGCGGGTAAGCCAAAACCTCCTTCTCGTCCTTGAAGGAGGTGAGCACCGAGAGCAGCACGGGCAGGATCCACACCAGCAGCAACGCCGCCGATACGGCCATCAGGATCGCGCCGCGCAGGGCGCTGCCGCTGCGCCTGCTCATGTCGCCCGCCGGATGCGGAACAGGACCGCGGCCACCGCCAGCGTGATCGCGAGCAGCACCACCGCCACCGCCGCCCCGTAGCCCAGGGACAGCTCCGCAAAAGACACTCGATACGCGTAGAGGTTGACGATTTCAGTCGCGGTGCCGGGCCCGCCGCCGGTGGCGGCGTAGATGGCCGCGAACGCCGCGAGCGCCACGGTCATGCGCAGGATGACCACCACCACGATGGCCGGACGGATCAGCGGCAGCGTGATGTGCATGAACCGCCGAAAGGCGTTGGCGCGGTCGATCTTCGCCGCCTCATAGAGATCCTCGGGCAGGGCTGCGAGCGCGGCCAGCATGTAGAGGAAGACAAACGGGGTCCACTGCCAGGTGTGGATCGCGATGACCGAGAACCGCGCAAGCTCGGGGTCGCCGAGCCAGTTGTGCGAACCCAGCCCGAGTGAACGGGAGGCGTAGTCGACGATACCGAAGTCCGGCGTCAGCATCAGCGTGCGCCAGAACAAACCGACCACGACGGGTGCGAGGACGAGCGGGAGAATCGCCGCCACGCGAAAGGCCCACTGCGCGCGCGGGATGCGCAGGACCAGCATCGCCATGCCGAGCCCGATCACCAGCTGCAGCACGACCGTAACCCCGGTATAGATCCCGGTGTAGGAGAGGGCGCCCCAGAACCGGCTGTCCTCCCACATCCGCACGTAATTCCCGACCCCGATATACCGGTCCATGCCCGGCATCGCGAGGTTGATGTTCTGCAGGCTCTGCCAGAGGAGGTAGAGCAGCGGGAAAGTCGTGGTCGCCACGAGCACCAGCAGGCCCGGCGCGACCATCGCGAGGGCGAACCGGCGCTCGGAGCGTTCCGCCCGCGCGAGCCGCTGGGCGGCACCGAGGCCGACTGCAGCGCCGATGGACTCAGCCCCCGCGCATGATGCGCTCGACCTGGATCTGGGCGTCGTCCAGCGCCTGCTTGGACTTGACCTGGCCGACCAGGGCCGACTGCACGATCTTGGCCATGGTCTCGCCGATCGCGGGCCACTGGGCCACGCGTGGGCGCCACTCGACGTCGGTGTCCTGCGCAAGCGAATCCAGCGAAGCTTCCAGGAAGTTGCTGCCGGCGTCGCCGATGGTCTTGCTGTAGGGGCCGGTCTTCCACATCGACAGCCGGTTCACGCCGTAGCGCTTGCCGGGGCCCTTGAACTTGAACGAGGTGCGCGCCTGGGTTTCCTCGCTGGCGGCCCACTGGATGAACAGCCAGGTCGCCTGGCGCGCCTTCTCGGGCAGCGCCGAGTTGATCGGCATGGCCCAGTTCCAGATCGAGCTGACGCGGCGGCCGCTCGGGCCCTTGGGCCAGCGCGCGAAGCCGATCTTGCCCATGACCTTCGAGCGCTCCGGGTTGGCGATGACCGTCGCCGCGGAGTGACCGTCGATGAAGCTGGCGATGGTGCCTTGCGCGAACGCATCGGCGATGTCCGGCCAGTTCCAGTTCTGCGCAGCCTTCGGCGCGAACGCATTGTTCTGGGTCACGTACCAGTCGAGCGCGGCCACCGCCTCGGGGCTGTTGACCTTGATCTTGCCGCCGGCATCGAACCACTTTCCGCCGAACGCGCCAAGGAGCGAGGGATAGATGTACATGTTCTGGCCGGCCCCGGGCATGCCGCGCAGGCAGAAGCCCCACATGCGCTTGTCCGGGTCGTGCAGCGCCTTCGCGTTGGACACGATCTGGTCCAGCGTGTCGGCGGGCTTCAGGCCCTTGGCGTCGTAGAGATCCTTGCGGTAGGTCTGGATCGTCATCTCGCCGTCGTAGGGGATGCCGTAGGTCTTGCCATCGACCATGTCGGCCTTGCGCCACGCCTCGAAGATGTCGTCGTACTTGAACCAGGCCTTGTCGGTCAGCTTCGGGTCGTTGAGGTAGTTCTCGAGCGGGTCGGTCCACTTGTTTGCGGCATACAGCGGCAGGTACATGGGGTCGCCCGCGTGCGTGCTGATGTTGCCCGTCTTCGAGGAGAGGTCGAGCACGGCCTTCTGCCGGATCTGCCCCGGCGGCACCTTGTCGAAGACCACCTTGATGCCCGTGAGCGCCTCGAATTCCGGCGCCAGCGCGATCAGGTTGTCGAAATAGCTCGCCGGGATGACCGCCGCGCGGACGGTCTGGCCTTCGGCCTGGCGCCAGTTGATCTTGGCGCTCTGGTAGGCCCCCAGGTCCATGCCCTGCGCATGCGCGAATCGCGCGACCCACGGTGCGCCAAGCACCGTTGCGCCGATGGCGGCGCCCGCCTTGAGTGCCTTGCGGCGCGACTGGTCCGGTGTCCCATCCTGCCTGGATTGCTTGCTCATGCGATCTCCTCCAAGGGTTGCGATTGCCGCGCTCATTCTGTTTGTTGGCATTGTTCCGCACAGCGTATGGCGGAGCACGCGGGTCTTGGTATAACGTTATAAGACGATTTTTAGCGCTGTCAATCGCAGCGCAGCGCAGCAACCGGAGAATTTCGCCTTGGGCCACCACACGTTCGACTATGTGATCGTAGGCGCCGGCTCGGCCGGCTGCGTTCTGGCGAATCGCCTGACCGCGGACGGCCGCCACACGGTGCTACTGCTGGAGGCCGGGCCGCCCGACACCTACCCCTGGATCCATGTGCCCATCGGCTATGCCAAGACGATGCTGCACCCGGTGCTGAACTGGCGCTTCGAGACCGAACCCGAGCCGCACATGGGCGGGCGCCGGGTGTACTGGCCCCGTGGACGAACGCTCGGGGGCTCGAGCGCGGTCAACGGGCTGATCCAGATCCGCGGGCAGGCGGAGGACTTCGACGGGTGGGAGGCCCTCGGTGCCACCGGATGGAACGCCCGCGAGACGCTGCGCTACTTCATCAAGTCGGAATCGAACACCCGCGGCGCCAATGCGTTCCACGGCGACCGGGGTCCGCTGACGGTATCGGATATCGCCGAGAAGAACGAACTGGTCGATGCCTTCATCGGGGCCTCGCGCGACCTCGGCATTCCTGCCAATGACGACTTCAACGGCGCCACCCAGGAAGGGGCCGGGTACCTGCAGCTCACCACGCGCAACGGCCGGCGCTGCTCGACCGCTGTGGCATACCTGAGGCCTGCGCGTTCAAGGCCCAACCTCAGCGTGGAGACCGGCGCACATGCCACGGGCGTGGTCTTCGAGGGGCGGCGCGCGACAGGCCTGCGCTATGTTGCCGGCGGAACGCAGCACGAAGTGCGTGCCTCCCGCGAAGTGATCCTGTCGGCCGGCGCACTGCAGTCGCCGCAATTGCTGCAACTCTCAGGCATCGGGCCGGGCGCTCTGCTGCAGAAGCATGCAATCCCGGTCGTGCACGCCCTCGAGGGCGTCGGCGAGAACCTGCAGGACCACCTGGCGCTGCGCTCGATGTACAAGTGCACGCGCCCCATTACCACCAACGACGACGTACGCAACCTCTGGCGCAAGGCGCTCACAGGCATGAAGTATGTGTTCCTGCGGCGCGGGCCGATGGCCATCGGGGTGATGACAGGCGGAATGATCACGCGCGCGCTGGCCGAATCCGCCACGCCGGACATCCAGTTCTTCATTTCCACCGTAAGCGCCGAAGCACGCGGCTCCGCTCCGCATCCCTTCCCGGGCTTCACCCTGGTCTACTACCCCATGAGACCGACCAGCCGCGGGTTCGTGCGCATCCAGTCGCCCGACCCGGTTGCTGCCCCGGCCATGCAGGCCAACTACCTGTCGACCGATTACGACCGTCGCATAATGATCGCCGGGGCCCGCATGGCGCGCGCGCTGACCGCCACGCCGAGCCTCGCGCCCTATGTGCTCGAGGAACTGCAGCCCGGCCCCGGGGTGCAAAGCGACGAGCAGTTCCTCGATGCAGTGAAAGAGCACGGCTCATCCGGATACCACCCCGTGGGAACCTGCCGCATGGGCACGGACGCCGCTGCAGTAGTCGACCCGCAATTGCGCGTCCACGGCACGCAGGGCCTGCGCGTGGTCGATGCCTCCGTGATGCCAACCCTGGTCTCCGGGAACACGAACGCCGCAACGATCATGATCGCCGAAAAGGGCGCCGACATGATCCTCGCGGATGCCGCAGCCTGAACCAGCCAAGGAAAACGCACCCCTCATGACCAAACCCAACATCCTGTTCATCACTTCCGACCAGCAACGCGGCGACTGCTACGGGTTCGAAGGCAGCAAGGTACGCACGCCCCACCTGGACGACCTTGCGCGCGACGGGACGCGCTTTTCCGCCTGCATCACGCCGAACGTGGTCTGCCAGCCTTCGCGCGCCTCGATCCTCACGGGTCTGCTGCCCCGCACGCACGGCGTGTGCGACAACGGCATCGACCTCGATCCGAAGCTCGGCGAACTCGGGTTTCCGGAGGCTTTGAGCCGCGCCGGCTACGACACCGGGTTCATCGGAAAGGCGCATTTCTCCACGATGCATACCTTCGCGGCCACCGGCACGCCGGAGTGTCGCTACAGCATGGACCGCTTCGGCGCCGACTGGCTCGGGCCGTACATGGGGTTCAGGCACGTGGAGATGGTCACCGAAGGCCACAACTACTGGCTGCCCATGAAGCCGCCCTTCGGGCAGCACTATGAGCGCTGGTACTACGCCGACGGCCACGGCGAGGAGCGCAACCAGCAATACCTGACACGCCTGGCGCCAGAGACTTCGGCCTCACAGACATGGCACTCGGGATTGCCGCCGGCCTGGCACAACTCGACGTGGATCGGCGACCGCACGATCGACTTCCTGCGCAACCGCCAGGACAACCCGTTTTGCGTCTGGGCCTCGTTCCCGGATCCGCACCACCCGTTCGATGCGCCGGCGCCGTGGAGCCACCTGCACCACCCGGATGAAGTGGACCTGCCCGAGAACCGCACGCTCGACTACGAGCGGCGGCCCTGGTGGCACAAGGCCAGCATGGAGGGCAAGCCGATCATCCAGGAGGACCTTCGCAGGGTGCGCGAGGAATATTCCCGCATCGATACGCAGGATGACCGCCAGTTGCGCGAACTTATTGCCACCTACTACGGCATGATCAGCCTGATCGACCACAACGTCGGGCGGATCCTGATCGAGCTGGCGAGGCTGGGCCTGGACAAGAACACGCTGGTGGTCTTCAGCACCGACCACGGGGACTGGCTCGGGGACCACGGCCTGATCCTCAAGGGCCCGATGCACTACGAGGGGTTGCTGCGCATCGGCCTGCTCGTGCGCGGGCCGGGCGTGCCGCAAGGCAAGGTCGTCGCGGACCCGGTCTCCACCCTAGACCTGCCGGCCACGTTCCTCGACTACGCCGGCGCCTCGGCGCTATTGCCGCAGCATTCACGCAGCCTGCGCGGCATGGTCGAAGGGACCGGTGAGACGCGCGACTTCGCCTACAACGAGTGGGATCTCTCGGCTTCGCGTTGCGGCGTGGAACTGAAACTGCGTACGGTGCGCACGAAAACCCACAAGCTGACGATCGAGCAATCCACCGGCGCGGGCGAGCTGTACGACCTCGCGAACGACCCCGGCGAGATGGACAACCGCTTCGACGATCCCGGGTGTGCGGCGGTCCGCAAGGAACTCACGGACATGATCAACGCACGCCCGGATGACGCACTCAAGGAACGCCTCCCTGCAGTCGGGATGGCTTGAGGGAGGCAACGATGATCCACACGCTCGCTCGACTTGCTGTTGCAGCCCTGCTCCCGTTTGCGGCCTACGGGCAGGGGTACCCGACCAAGCCTGTGCGGCTTATCGTGCCGTTCGCACCGGGCGGCGTCATGGACCTGACCGCACGCTCGATCGCCAGCCCGCTCGGCGAAGCCCTCGGACAGGCGGTGGTGGTCGAGAACCGCCCGGGTGGCGGGGGCAACATCGGCACGGACGCGGTCGCGCAAGCCGCCCCGGACGGGTACACGCTGCTCATGGCCGGCGACAACAACAGCATCGCGCCCGCGCTCTACGCGAAGCTGAACCACGACGTGATGCGGGACTTCGCGCCGATCTCCAACCTGGTGACCGGGGCGCACATCTTCGTCGCCCCGCTGTCGCTCCCGGCCAACTCCATTCGCGAGCTGGCTGCGCTGGCCAAGGCCAGGCCGGGAGCACTGAGCTACGCTTCGCCCGGCAACGGCACGGCGCAGCACCTCGGCGGGGAGATGTTCAAGCTGATGGCCGGCGGGCTGCAGATCACCCATATCCCCTACAAGGGCGGCGGGCAGGCGATCGGGGACGTGGTCGGAGGACAGGTGAGCTTCGGCGTGCTCGGCCTCGCACCGGTGATCCCGCACCTCAAGGGCGGGAAACTGAAGGCCCTCGGCGTCACCGGCAAGCGGCGCGTGGCCATTCTGCCCGATGTGCCGACCCTCGCCGAATCAGGCGTGCCGGATTTCGAAACCCTGCAGTGGTACGGAGTGGTTGCCCCGGCCGCTACACCGGCCCCGATCATCGCGAAGCTGCACGCCGAACTGCTCAAGGCTGCGCGCACGCAGGCCTTTGTCGATCGCCTGACAGCGGCGGGCATGGACGTGGTTACCAGCCCGCAGCCGGAGGACTACCAGCGCTTCATCCGTGACGACATGGGCAAGTGGCCTGCGGTCGTCAAGGCGGCCGGCGCCCGGGTGGACTAAGGCTAGAGTACGCGGAGGGTTCGCGTCGCGGGATCGATCTCGACGCGCGACCCGTTCGGTATTTCTGCCGTGATGTCGGTATCGAACCCGGCGAGCATGGTGACGTTCCCGAATGCAGCGCCCTGCGCGAGGATCGGGTTGACGGTATTGAACACCAGCGCAAGCGGGATGATTCCCCGCGACGCCATTTCGCGCAGCATCCAGGCACTGGCCACGCCGCCCTTGGTCGTATCGAGCACGAGGATCTTGCCGATGTAGGACTGCCCGGCCAGTTTGTGGGTCGGGCGGGAGAAAGTGCCCCCGATCCGGTCGAGGTCGTAGCGGGCGGAGAAACCGTCGTGCGCCACGAGCGCCTCGCCGGTAACCGGTTTGCCTATGCCGTGCCGTGCGATCAGTTCCTTCATGCGAGCCTGCCTTTTTCCGCGGCTTCGACGCACCGCTCCATGGATGCGAGCATCGGCTTGTAGCCGTAGCCCCCGAGGATGTTCACGAGCTTGGTGCTGTTGGTCGCGAGCCTCTTCCATCCGTTGGCCTCGGCCATTTCGCGCGCGTAGGACTGGTAGAAGCACATGCCGGACATCACATGGCCGCCGGCGGATTCGATCTTCTCGGTGTAACCGAAGCGGTCCGAGTCGGGTTTGACCTGGGGACTGGTCATGGCGAGCAGCGGCTTCTTGAACTTGCGCCCGTCGCACAGGGCGGCCAGGGCACGCAACTCGTAGATGCTCAACTGCGGCGCGGAGAAGACGACCACGTCGATATCGCTGTCGCCGCCGAACTGGGCCGCGAGCGCGCGCACGTCCGCTTCACCTATGCGGTGTGCGACGGGCAAGCGATCCCCGCCACAATCCTCGATGCGCCCGGCCTCGGGAGTGATCCCGACCAGGTGGAACAGCGCGATCGACCCGAAGCTCGCCATGGCTGCACCGAAATGCTTCATGGCGTCCGAGCCCGGCGACCCCTCGAGGCCTTCCACCACCGGCACGGCCCAGTAGTTGCCGGCCAGCCGGCCGACCAACCCGCCGAGCGCACCCCATTCGTTGAGGGTCTTCGGGGTCCAGTCGGTGCGGATGCGCACCGTGGCGCGGCGCTGTGCGTCGAGGTGGAAACCGTAGCGTGGCGTACGGCCCGTAAGGCCGGCCGCCAGCGCCGACGGGCCGCCTTCGTAGTTCGACCGGGCACCGCAGATGGAATTTGAGTAGATGACGACGCCCGTATCGCCAAACG
>Ga0114969_10005157_pt1 | contig 10274 bp, 7 predicted proteins | sample M_130807_MF_Meta_FD_87316 | JGI IMG/M metagenome (GOLD analysis project Ga0114969, IMG submission 87316) | Freshwater microbial communities from Lake Montjoie, Canada to study carbon cycling - M_130807_MF_MetaG | ecosystem: Environmental > Aquatic > Freshwater > Lake | place: Lake Montjoie...
CGCTCCACCCAGTTCCGGTACGAACCGCTGACAACATCCTCGACCCAACCTTGGTGGTCAAGATACCAATGCACAGTCCTTTCAAGGCCCGATTGAAAGCTCTCGCGAGGCACCCAACCCAACTCTGCGCGAATCTTCGAGGCGTCGATGGCGTACCTGTGATCGTGCCCGGGACGGTCTGTCACATACTGGATCAGCGAAGCATAGGTCTCGCCTGCGCGCGGACGCGATTCATCCAACAATCGGCATACCGTTTTTACGACGTCGATATTTTCCATTTCGGCGCCACCGCCGATGTTATAGACCTCGCCCAGGCGTCCGCGCTCCAAAACCTCACGGATAGCGGCACAGTGATCACCGACGTACAACCAATCGCGAACGTTCCTGCCATCGCCATATATCGGCAATGACTTGCCAGACAGCGCGTTGTGGATCATCAACGGAACAAGCTTCTCCGGAAACTGGAAAGGCCCATAGTTGTTCGAGCAATTCGTAGTCAGGGTCGGCAGGCCGTAGGTGTGGTGGTAGGCCCGCACAAGGTGATCTGATCCGGCTTTGGACGCGCTATAAGGGCTGTTGGGTGCGTAGGGTGTGGACTCATTGAACGCAGGATCGTCCGGCCCGAGCGATCCGTAGACTTCGTCAGTGGATACGTGCAGGAAACGAAATTTCCCCTTCTCCGCAGCAGGCAAAGCGGACCACCAGGTGCGCACCTCCTCAAGCAAGCTGAAGGTGCCCACCACATTTGTCTGGACGAATTCGCCCGGCCCATGAATGGAACGATCCACGTGGCTCTCTGCAGCGAAGTGAACGATCGCGCGCGGCTGCTTGCCGACCAGCAACTCCCTTACCAGGGCGCGATCATTGATATCCCCTCGAACAAACTCATATCTGTCGTCCCCCTGCAAAGCTTCGAGGCTTCGCGGGTTGCCGGCATAGGTCAGCTTGTCCAGGTTGAGGACAGGTTCGCCCGCTTGCGCCAGGAACTCCAGAATGAAATTGGCGCCGATGAACCCGGCGCCTCCAGTAACTAGAATCATGACGCTATTCTACTTGGAGCGCGGCAAGGACCTGAGCGGGCTGAATGGCCTCCATGCATCTCGCCCTCGGGCAGTGCACAGAAGTCCGGTTGCAGCGCCGGATCCATCCGACCTCTCGCTTGAAGAGTTGCCTTTGGTCCCGGCATGGGAATCCCACCGCCGTAACTTCGGCAAAATCGTTCCCCTCCCAGAAGGCACCTTTGCCAAACAGCAAGGCCGATCCGGGCCCAAACAGGGCGATCGCTGGGGTAGAGGTCAGTTTGGCCATATGGGCAATCCCGGTATCGAGTGTCACCGCAAACCGGGCCCCGCACAGGAGGTGCCAGAGTTGCGCTAGATCCAGCCTCCCGGCAAGGGACCTATAGCGCGAGTCCGGATCGATAGCCTGGACCAGACCGGTCTCCTCTTTTCCCGCAGTCCAAACCACGCGTATTCCACGGGCAGAAATGGCTTCCGCCACCGCTCGCCACTTTTGCGGCTCCCACAACCTGAGGGGCGACCCGGCACCCACGTGCAGGACCGCGTAAGGCTCAGCCGGTTGCTCGTAAGGCGCATGGTGGGGCGCGGGCCAATCCCCTGCGGAATAGCGCAAGCGCTTCAGGTCCGGACAGTCCCCGGCAAGCAGGGCAAACATATCCGCCAACGCAGTGGGGTCGGATGGCAAGATGATTTTCTCATCAGTCATCCGGCTGTTCCATCCTTCCTGCCCCCCCCCGAAGGCGACGATCCATTTCGCACCCAGGGCACGAGCCAGCACCGTGAATCGGTTCTCACCCGGGATGATTGCCAAATCGCAGTCTCGCGCTTTCGCGAGATTGGCAAGCGCCCCGGGATCGCGCTCGGAAAAAGGCAACACAATTGCTCCGTACGGCTTCCCGGAAAATAAGCCTGCATATGCGGGTCTTGCGGTTACGAGAATCTCAGCAGCAGGATAGCGCTGGCGCAGCGCCGCCAGCAGCGGTGCAAGCATCAGCGTATCGCCGAGCAATAGCTCGTGAAGCACAAGTATCTTTGCAGGACTCTTCGGCCGTTGGGTCAGCCTCCGGTGGCGCAAAGAGTGACCGAGGGCACCGGCTAGTGCACGCAGCCGGTTCGCTCCGCGCACCACTCAGGCAACCCCTGGGGCCACCGGAGGGGTTCCAGGAATCACGCTCCCGAAAACGGCTTCCATGCTGTCCAGCATACGCTCGAGGGAATATCGCCCGATGCAGTAATTGCGAGCGGCTTGCCCAAGCCGCGAACGCAGTCCTGCGTCGGAGATCAGCAAGGCAATCGATTTGTGTAGCGCCTGTACGTCCTGGGCGGGGACAACCAGCGCCGTTTTGCCATCCAGCGCCAGCTCACCGATGCTTCCAGCCGAGGTCGTGACGACAGGCAAGGCAACGAGCATCGCCTGGATCAAGGCCTGAGGCACCCCCTCATTGGCGTACGACGGCAGCGCAAAGATATCGAGCGACTGCAGCCAGGGAACGACATCGTCCTGGTTTCCCGGCATCCAGACACGGTCATTGAGACTATGCGACGCGACCAGCGCCTGCAGCGCCTCGCGTTGAGGACCATCGCCGACGATCACCAATCCAACGTTCTTTGGAAGCGCAGCGCATGCCTCTACCAGGTACCGATGTCCCTTCCAGCTACGCAGGGTAGCCACGATGCCGACCAGCGTGAGGTCCGCCGGCAACCCTGTCTTGCTTCGCGCCGCCAACCGGTCGCCAGGTACGAAGCGTTCGATGTCGATGCCTGTCGGCACTGACTCAATGCGCTCGGGCTCAACGCGATTGTCTTCGATCAACCGGCGCCGAAGTACTTCACCTGTTGTCACGACCTTCGCGGCAGCCCGCCCGTAAAGCCATGAACTGAGGCGATTGCGAGGCACGGGGGCCGAAATGTGCCGCGTACGAACAATGGGCGCCGGCCGGCCCAGGATGCCATTTGCCAGGGCCACCAGCCAAGAGTCAGTGGAGCTGTGGGTATTGATCACATCCCATTCCTTGGCGGCCGGATGTTGGCGCATCCAGCGGATCATCGAAATCAGACCTTTGACATTCTTCCGCCCGATCGGCAACGCCTCGACCGGCACTCCAAATCGCGCCGCCTCATCATGTATGCGTGCCTCCCGCGGGCACAGCAGGCGCACACTATGGCCGCGCCGGATCATGCCCGCCGACTCGGTCAGGATCCGAATCTCCTGGCCGCCCCAGCCCAGCGACGACTCAGTATGGATAATCGATAGCGGCTTCATGTCTGTGCGGCATATTGCGTCGTGTACAGCCTGGCGTAGGAACCGCCTGCAGCAAGCAATTCGGCGTGCCGACCGGACTCAACGATCTGCCCGCGCTCGAGCACAAGGATCCTGTCGGCACGCTCTATTGTGGAAAGCCGATGGGCAATCACTAGCGTCGTCCGTCCGCGCATGAGCACTTCGAGTGCTGCCTGTACCTGGCGCTCGGACTCCGAGTCCAGCGCGGAAGTCGCTTCGTCGAGGATCAACAGAGGCGCATCCTTAAGAAGGGCTCGCGCGATGGCCAACCTCTGACGCTGCCCCCCGGAAAGGCGCATGCCGTTTTCGCCGATCATGGTATCCAGGCCCTGCGGCATTTCACGGATGAAATCCATCGCATAGGCCGCCTCTGCCGCCGCGATTATTGCCTCGCGGCTCGTCCCGGCAAGCCTTCCATAGGCGATGTTGGCAGCGACGGTGTCGTTGAACAACACCACCTCCTGGGAAACGAGGGCGATGTTGCCGCGCAGACTGTCGAGCGTGAGCGCCTGAAGGTCGTGGCCATCCAAGGTGATTCGCCCGCGTGACGGCGCATAGAACCGCGGCAGGAGATTGGCCAACGTCGTCTTACCGCCCCCGGACCCGCCCACAAGAGCCACCGTCTCGCCTGGGGCGATGACCAGGTCGATCTGCGTAAGCGCGGGATCATTCCGGGTTGCGTACGTGAAATCGACCTTCTCAAAGACGACGAGTCCTTGTGCGCGCTTAAGTGCGATCCTTCCCGTGTCCTCTTCAGCTGGCTCATCAATCAACCCGAACACGCTCTCCGCTGCGGCAAGACCGCGTTGCAGTGGTGCCGATAATTCGGTGAGATGCTTCAGCGGGGCGAGCAGCATCAGCATTGCGGTGACAAAGGACACGAACTCTCCAATCGTCGCACGCTGCGCGATGGACTCCTGAAGGCCGATATAGATGATTATCGCCAAGGCCATTGCCGCCAGTATCTGCGTAACCGGCACGGTAAGTGCGGCCGGCACGGTCTGGCGCATGTTGTATCCCCGGAGCATCTGGTTGGCCTTTTCGAACCGTGCCGCCTCGTACTCCTGCCCGCCGAAAACCTTGACCACCTTGTGGCACTCGATCGTCTCCTGCAGGACGTGGCTGAGGCTCCCCATGGCCTCCTGCGCCCCGCGACTCATCGCACGCAAGCGCTTTGACAGGAGCTTCACGACGATCGACACAAGCGGCCCGACCGCAAGGGCTACCAGCGTCAACTTCCAATTCACATACATAAGCCACGCAAGAAGGCCGATGACGGCCAGGGAATCGCGCACGAGGACAGTCAACACTGACGTCGCCGCGGAAGTAACGCCTGCGACATCGTAGGCAATTTTCGACATGATCGTGGCCGAACTACGCTCGTCAAAAAAAGAAGCCGGAAGTCTCACCATTCTGCTGAACATGGCTGCGCGCAAATCGAGGACTACCCGGTTCGAGACCCATGCCGAACAATAAGAGGCCACGAAGAAGAACACGCCCCGCAGAACGAAGATGCCTACAAGTGCGAGTGCGAATGCCATCGGGGTATATAGCGGATTGCCGTTTGCCCCGGAAAATCCACCATCCAGTAGCGGCTTCATTAGCGCTGGAAACAATGGCTCGGTCGCTGCCATGGCGACCATCCCAATCAGCGCCACGCCAAATACCCGGGCATGAGGCCGCACATACGACAGCAGCCGCAGGTACAGCACACGACTGGAATGACGGGAATCAGCCATGCGGACTCACTGGGGCGAGTGGTCCAGACGGGTCGCCCCGGCCAGGTTGCCGATCAACATCGCGTACAAAGCGATCATTCGTTCCGCCATCCGTTCAATTCCATATCCTTCCGCGGTGCGCCTCGCTTCCATTCCCATCGCATTCCCTGAGGTCCCTGCCGCTTCGACCATTAAAGCCGCGAGAGGAACTGCCTCTTCGGGAGAACAAACCCAGCCGTTCCGTCCGCGGTCGACAATCTCCGCAGCACCGCAGCGGCTGCTGACTATGGCCGGAATCCCCATCGCGAGAGCCTCCAGCGCAGCGTTGGGAAACGGATCGTATCGGGTAGGAAGGATAAAGCAATCGGATGCAGCGTATACCGGGCGCACGTCATCGAGCCCGCCGACAAAAATCACCTGCCCAGACAGGCCTGCCCTCGCCGCACGAGCCTCAAACTGGCTGGCCGCCCGATCGCGGCCGGCAACGACAAGACGAAAATCCTTCCGACCGGTCAACGCCATGGCATCGATAAGCAAGCCCAGTCCCTTGCGCGCGAATCCGGAACCCACGAATGAAAAAACCGTGTCCCCACTTTCGCACCGGAATTCGCTTCGGGCAGCGGTTCGCATTGCATCTCGCTTGGCCGGATGAAAATAGTCCAAGTCGACGCCGTTGTAGATGACATGGATCTTTTCCGCGGCAATTTTAAAATGCCTTCGGATCTCGGCAGCCACCATCTCTGAGTTGCAAATCACGGCCCGGAGCGACGGATTCTCGAACATCGAGCGCTCCGCTGCGCAAATGTACCGGTGATAGGGGCTTAGCCACATTCCCAGTCGTGCCGGCCACGATGCACTGGCCGAGCGATTCTCGAGCCACTGGCGGTGCACTCCGTCACCTGCACGATAGATATCGCAGCCTGCAATCCGCTCGTGGGATTGAACGAGATCGAAATGCTCCCGTTTGAGCGCCTCGCACACGCCGTTGGAAAAGGATACATCGCGCCATAAACGGCCCACATGCGGAGGGTCGACGAGAATAGCTCTGCGCGTCGCGACAGCATCCCACGCGCGGGTGATCATCGTGACTTCGGTGCCGCCACGCTCGAGCGCAGCAATCGCACGTTCAATGAACCTCTCCGCGCCGCCAAACGGGTTGTAGCGCTGGCGGATCAACGCGAGTCGCATCTGGCTATTTCCGGGCAAGCAACCGCCCGACCGCCGCAAAGACCCGGTCGACCTCCAGAGTAGTCAGGCACTCGCTGACTTTGCCTCCACCACATCCGTCGTTCCCGCAGGGCCTGCAGGGATGGTTGCTTGTAACAACCTCGCTTTCCACACGCCACGGCCCCCACTCGACATCGCCGCTCGGGCCGAACAAGGCCACGACAGGAGTCCCGACGGCGGAAGCCACGTGCATCGGCATCGAGTCCACGCAGATCGAGAGCTTGGCCTTGGCGATCAACGCGACCAGTTCCTTGATCGACAGGGATCCGGCAAGATTTACCACGGGCGCACGGGTGTGCTTGAGGATATTTTCGACAAGCGATGCCTCTGCCGAATCACCTGCGGCGGTCAGAACAATCTGTTCCCCGGTTTCAGACAACCGGTCTATCAGTTCAGCGCATTTCTCCGCCGGCCAGCATTTGAACTTCCAGCGGGAGGCGGGATGCAGATGCACGAAGCTTTTCTCCGCAACGCCTCTTGCCGCCAGTAAGGCGGTCACTTTGCGCTCGGCTTCCAGTCCCGCAACAATCTGCGTGCGCCGCTTGTCAGGCGCTGGCTGTAACCCGATGCGGCGCAGGGCGTCCAGATTGAGTTCTACCTGGTGCCTGCGCCCGTTCCTGGGCAAAGGATAGAAATGCGTGAAGCTCCGCTCCCAGAACGAACTGCGCCCGGGGATTGCCGGCGCAACGGACCAGCGCGCGCCCAGGAATCGGGCCAGCCAGGCGCCCCGCGGATGCTCACAAAGATGAATGATCAGGTCGTAATTTCGCGACCGCAGGGCCGAGAACAGCTTCCACTCCACACCTAGGCGCGTTGTGGCGCCCTCTTTTCTCCATCGGCGACCCACGCAGTGCAATTGCGAAAGCGCGGGATGCCCCGCCAGCATGGGCGCGGTATCGTCGTAGACGAGCGCATCGATCTCGAGGTCAGGCTTGGACGCTTTCAGCGCCGAGAGGACGGGCGACGCGAGCAGCACGTCTCCGTGGTGGCGCAATTTCACGACCAGTGCACGCCGCAAGCCATCGATGGGAACAACATCCTTCAGCATGCGGGGAAGATAGCAGAAATGCCCTGCCGCCACCTCCCGCAGTCCCGAAACTTTCCGCCCTTACAACTTGACTTCGGCCGACAGGCTCACCGTGCGTCCGGGCAGCGGATACACAGCGTAGCGGTCCCGCGTAAACTGACTGCGAACCGCGTATGTGAAGTACTTCTCGTCGAACAGGTTGTTCACCGAGAAGCCGATCCTCACCCCTCCGAAATCTCGCGTCGCCTTGAGATCCACCACGGTGTAGGCAGGGATCTTTGTGCCGAGCGTATTCGGCTCGTCGTTGTCGATGTACTGGCTGGATACATAGGAGAGGGCCCCTGAGACGCGGGTCTTCGCGGCCGCAGCCCACGAGAACCCGAGATTGAGCTTGTTTTCCGGCACCAGCGGCACCTTCCTACCTGCAATATCGAGATTGCTCCCAATCGCGAGCGGCCCACCCGGAAGCACGCCTTGCCGGAAACGCGCGTCGGTGTAGGCGTATCCGCCTGTGAACCGAAAGGCGGCAGTGGCTTGCCACGCACCACTGAGTTCGACACCCTGCCGGCGCGACGGCGGCAGGTTGGTGTTACCTACTCCGGTCGTGAACGGGTCGAGGTGGATCTCGTCGGTCACATCCGTGCGAAACAATGCGGCGCGCAAATTGACTGGCCCTCTACGCCACTCCCCGCCGACCTCGTTGGTGATCGCATGCTGCGGCCGAAGTATCTGGAACTGTGCGTTAAAGAAAGCGTCGTTCTCGTAGATTTCATCGACATTGACCAGTCGGTAGCTGCGGTTTGCCCGCGCAAATACAGCCCATCTGGCGTCAAATGCGTGCCGCAAGCCGATTTCCCAGGCGTCCTGGCCCTGTCCGGTAGACGCGGGTGCCGCTCCTGTATTGAAGGCAAAGCCCGGTGCCGTTGCGTCCAGGACGTCAGTTCCCGAAAATTTCACGCGCTCCCCGCGCCAGCCGAGCGTGAGGTTGGTCGACCGCGTGAGCTGCACGGCATCCTGCACGTAGAACGCCGCGCTGTTCTGCGTGACCCGCACTCGGTTGATCGGTTGGGTGACGGTGTCCGGGGACGTGGTCCGCCGGCTGTCGTAACCCCAGTGGTTCAGGTCCATCCCAACAGTAAGCCTATGCAGGACCCCGCCGATCTGGAACGGGATGCGGGCCCGCGGCGTGACGGACATGACGTTCAGCGCATCCGCACGGTAGATCGGGAAACCGGATTGGTCGAAATTCGACCGCTGGTCCTTGCTGCGATAGTCGATACCCATGGACAGTTCGGTCTCGCCGATCCGATGCCCGAGCGTCAGCCCGATGCGCGCGCCGTCACGACTTGCATAGTCGAGAGGCGTTTGGGCACCGCGCAGATCGGCGGCGTATTCGTTGAGGCCGATCGATGGCTGGATACGCCTGGCGCCGGGAAGGCGCACATCCTGCCGGTCAACCCCCATGCGCAGGTCGAGCGTGCTGTTGGCGCCCGCCCAGCGCATGTTTCCCGAGTAGTTGATCTGCTCGTTCCGGTTGTTGGCACGGTAGCCATCGGAGGTAAGCCCGTATACGGAGGCGTTGAATCCGAAAGTCTCGTTTGCGATGCTCCCGGTAAACTGGCTTTCCAGCGTGTTGTAACTTCCGATGCGACCGTACATCTCCGCGTGGGTGCCCGGCTTCAGCGGCGAACGTGTGACGATGTTGATGACCCCGGCCGAAGCGCCGTCGCCGTACAGCACGGAACCGGTTCCGCGCAGGATCTCGATTCGTTCGATCGAGGATATCGGCACAGCGGACCATTGCACGGACGAAAGGTCGATGTCGGAAAGACGGCGCCCGTCGAGAAGAATCAAGGTGTTCTGCCCCCCGGTGACGCCAAAACCGCGCATATCCACAGAAGTGCTGACAGCGTTGTTCCCGAAAAAATCCTTCAGCGTAATCCCAACCTGTTCAGCAAGAAGATCGGGCACCGTCCGCGCCGCGCTCTTGGCAATGTCGTCCGAGGAAAGTACGGTGATATTGGCCGGAAGCTTGCGTGCATCGTCCGGGAAACGCGTGGCGAGAACCTGCACCACGTCATCTGCCTGCGAGTAAAGCGGCGTAGAAAATGCAAATGCAGCGGCCGATGCTAGGACCGCGAGGCGACGTGCGTCCATGAACCTCTCCCCAAGCCGCCACGAACCCCGGTGGCGGGAAACCAAGGGCCTGGAGAATGGGGGATGCGGCCCCGATATCGCGGGCCGACCGGGAAGCGCCACCCCGCGGCATTCTCAAGCCTCGGCAGCAAGGCCGGTCTCCGGACTTGCGAGTGACGCGAAGCGGCGATTGCATGTGCCGTCCGTGCCGGGTGCGCCGCCTTCCCACGGGCAATTGCCCGCAGTGGCCAACCTATGCGCACCCCCTCGCCTACCGTTGCGGGGGCAGTACAGGAGTTGCGGCGAACTTCCGCCCCGCACCTGTTTCCCGTTTCATCCACCGGCCGGGATCGGCAGGCGGACACCTTGCTGCTGCAGTTGGATCTGGATCTGGATCTGGATCCAACTGCAGGCATTATAGCCGCAGCACTCGACGCGGCCGGTAACCCCGGCACCAGATGATGAATGACTTGCACAAACGCCCGTTATTACTTGACGCGTCGGAAAATTTCCCACTATAGTGTCTGCATGGAAGCGGAGTTCAACTCGCTCGAGGGCAAGGTGTCCCAGTTCGCACAGGTGTGCGAACGCCTGCGTACGGAAAACATCGAACTGCGTCAGCAGCTGTCGGTGGCGCAGAACGACGCAAAGCGCTTGGCTGAAAAAATAGATGGCGCCAAAGCCAGGCTAGAGAGCCTGCTTGTGCGGCTGCCGGAGTAGGCCCTCGCACGCGTATGGCCGACATACCAAAAACGCTGGAAGTCACCATCCTCGGACGCGGCTATAAGATCGCTTGTGAGGACGGGGAACGGGAAGCGCTGCTTCAGGCGGTCGCTTACGTCGATGGCAAGATGAACGACATCAAG
>Ga0114969_10005159_pt1 | contig 10273 bp, 8 predicted proteins | sample M_130807_MF_Meta_FD_87316 | JGI IMG/M metagenome (GOLD analysis project Ga0114969, IMG submission 87316) | Freshwater microbial communities from Lake Montjoie, Canada to study carbon cycling - M_130807_MF_MetaG | ecosystem: Environmental > Aquatic > Freshwater > Lake | place: Lake Montjoie...
ATCCCCATCGCCGTCGCCAGATACGGCAATCCCCACGCATGCACGTGGAACATCGGCGTCAGCGGCATGTAGACATCCGTCGCCCGCAGCGCCAGCGGGTCGTCCTGCAGCGACAGGTCCATGCCCGCCGTCAGCGTGTGCAGCACGATCTGGCGGTGGCTGAAATAGACGCCCTTCGGATCCCCGGTCGTGCCCGTCGTGTAAAAGAGGGTCGCCACCGTGTTCTCGTCGAACGTCGGCCACGCATCCAGCGGCCGGGCGTTCGCCAAGCCGCTTTCGTACTCGCCGTCGGTCCCCGGGACGGCCGGGGCGGCCTCGGCATCCGACACAACGATGACGCGGCGCACGCATGGCATCGAGTCCCGGCAGGCCTCCACCAGCGGGAGGAAATCCACGTGCACGAACAGCACCGAATCGGCCGCGTGCCGGATGGTCCAGGCGATCTGTTCCGGGGTCAGCCGCACGTTCACCGTGTGCAGGGCCGCGCCGGACATGGGCACCGCGAAGAACAATTCCAGATAACGGTGGCTGTCCCAATCGAGGACCCCCACGCGGTCGCCCGGCTGGACGCCCAACTCCCGGAGCCAACCGCCCAGGCGGTCGATGCGCCCCAGCAACTCGGCGTAGGTCAGGGTGCGGAGATTCCGGTAGGTGATCGTCTCCCGCGGCGCCCAGCGGCGCGGGCGGTGGAGAAGATCCCGGATCAACAACGACGAACCCGGGTGGGCGGTCGTCACGGCAAAAGGAGATTCCATTGGGACGGGCGATAGGCTTCCCCAATCCGGGCGTTCGTGAAACCGGGATTTTCGACCGCCGACCCGGCGGCGCGCATCCCGCCGCCGTTGGGGCATGGGATCGCGCGGGGGGAAGACGCGGGGGGAAGCGAGTTGCCCCCGTCGGTTGGAAACGGAAGCCCGGGTGCCAGCGGGGCCGCCGATCCGGGGTTCAGAACTCGAAACCGAACTTCAGCCGCAGTTCGAGGCGCTCGGTTTCGTCGAGATGCAGCCCGCCCCGGCCCCGCGTGTCGGGCCAGCCCGAGACCTGCGGCAACGCGGTGAACGACGCGTACCAACGGTCCCGCGCGTAGAAGAGCGTCGGCCCCAGATGCAGCGCCACGTATTCGGAATCCCCGAGATCGGCGCGCGCGAACACGGTGCGCACGCGTCCCTCGATCCCGATCCGCCACCGGTCGGTCAACGCCCAGCTCGCGCCGAGAGATCCCTCCATCCACAGCTCGGATTTCCAGCGGCCGCCCTCGTGTTCCCATTCCGGCTCGACCAGATAGTTCAGCGCCGTGATCAGGCGGCCCTTGAAGAAGTTCTTCTGCAGGATGAACCGGGCTTCCACCTCGGCCTCCTGCGTGCGGGCGCCGTCCACCCGGTCGATCGTGTCGTAGCCCGGCTCGAAATAGACGGCGAAACCGAGGGGCGACGTCTCCGGCGAGGTGATCTGGTACTTCAATTCGAGCGTGCTGCCGGAGATCCCGAAATGGTTCCGGTCGTCGAATTTTTCCGAGCTGCCGGTGGCGTTGCGGACAAAGTGATAGTTCGAGGTCAGGTACACCGAGGCCTGGAAGCGCTCGGTCACCCCGTACTCGAGCTCTGTGGCGAAATCCATGCCCAGATAACGCCCGGTCTGCTTGCCGACGCGGCTGGTGGCCCATTGGGTGATTTCCCATTCGCCTTTCGGTTCCACCTGGGTGCCGCGGACATAGCCGAAGGGTTCCTCGTGGGCCCGGAGCAGCGGGGACAGCAGCAAGGCCACGGCAATGGCCGGGGCGACGGAAAGCGGGGACGCAACACGCATCCCCACCACACTGCCATGCCGGGTGTCCACCCTGCTGTCGGCCGGTTGCGGTAAATCCCCGGCGGATTGCCCGGCCCGGACGCACCAGGTGGCAGCCCCGGGGATTCTTCCGGATTGCCCCGGTCCCATGGCGGCACGAGTCTATCGAAATGGGAGAAGCCCCCGTTCAATTCCATCGTCGGGCCGCCGATGGCACCGTCCCGCGGTTCCGGCCGCCGGCGCCGCAAGCCGCCGAACCGTCCGTCCCTGCCGGCGGGGCGAAAACCCCGCTCCGCGTCGGGGGCATCACCTGCCAGAATTGCGTGCTCACGGTCGCCAAGGCGCTCGGTACCGTCCCGGGTGTTGCCCATGCCGAAGTGTCGCTGGACGCGGGCACGGCGGTGGTCCATTGGCGCGCCGGGGCGATTCCCCGGCCGGAGTTGGCGCTCGCGGCGGTACGCGGCGCGGGCTACACGGCGGAACTTCCCGTGGAAGGGGAAGCGCCGGGACCGGGTGGGAACCCATGGCGGGTACCGCTGTTTCTCGGGATTCCGGTCACGGCGGTGTTGCTCGCGGCGGACTGGGGATTCGGGCTCGGGATGAACCGGACGTTCCAGTGGGTGGCCTTCGCGCTCGCCCTGCCGGTGCAGCTCTGGTTGGGCGGCCGGTTCCAACGCGGGGCGTGGAACCAGCTGCGGGCGGGTGCGGCGAACATGGACACGCTCGTGGCGCTCGGCTCCACCACCGCGTTCGTCTTCTCGGTGGTCCAGCTCCTTGCCGGCCACACCGGCCACGTCTTCTTCGCCGAAGCCGCGACGATCCTCACCTTCGTCAGCCTCGGCCATTTCCTCGAGGCCCGCATGGCGGCCCGCGCCGGTTCGGCCGTCCGTGCCCTGCTCGAACTCGCGCCCGCCACGGCCCGCCGCCTCGCCCCCGACGGCACCGAATCCGAGGTGCCCGTGCAATCCCTCGTCCCCGGCGACCGGGTGGCCATCCGTCCCGGCGACCGCATCCCGGTCGACGCGCTCGTCGCCGAGGGCGATTCCGCCGTGGACGAATCGTTGCTGACCGGCGAATCGATCCCGGTCGAGAAATCCGCGGGCGCGTCGCTGCTGGCCGGTTCGGTGAACCAGTCGGGCCGGTTGGTCGCGCGGGTGACCGCGACCGGCGAATCGACGGCGCTCGCCCGGATCGTCGAGTTGGTCCGGCATGCCCAGGGGACGCGTGCGGCGGTGCAGCGGCTTGCCGACCGGGTGAGCGCGGTGTTCGTGCCGCTGATCGTCGCCGTCGCCGTCGGCGCGGGCTTGTGGTGGTGGCTGGCACCGTCATCGGCCCGGGCCGCCCATGCGGCATTGGCCGAACGCCTCTGGCACGTGCAACTCCCCGACTCCCCGCTCGCTGCCGGCGTGGCCGTGGCCTGCGCCGTGTTGATCGTGGCCTGCCCCTGCGCGATGGGCCTCGCCACCCCCGTCGCGCTCATGGCCGGCGTCAATGCCGGTGCCCGCCGCGGCATCCTCATCCGCGACGCGGTGTCGCTCGAGACCTCGGGCACCATCGACACCGTGGTCTTCGACAAGACGGGAACGCTGACCCTGGGCCATCCGGTGGTCGTCGCCGAGGAAGACCTCCGGGGGGCGGCCGATCGCGTCGTGCCGATCGCGGAAATCGCCGCGTCGCTCGCGCGCCATTCCCAACACCCGCTCAGCCAGGCCCTCGCGGCCCTGGCGCCGGGTTCCCTCGAGGTCGCGGATTGGAAGGAACTCCGCGGGGCCGGCGTCTCGGGACGTTGGTGGGGCCAAGCCGTCTCGATCGGTTCGGTCGGGTCGTTCCGCGATTCCGGGGTCGACCTGTCGGCGGCGATGCCTTTCCTCGACGTCTGGCTGGCGAAAGGGGCGACGCCGGCGTTGGTCGTCGCCGACGGCCATCTCTGGGGTGCGTTCGCGTTCCGCGACGAAGTCCGCCCCGAGGCGGGCCCGGTGGTGGAAGCGCTGCGCCGGTCGGGCATCGGCATCTACCTGCTGACGGGCGACCATCCCCGTGCCGCCGCGGTGGCGGCGACGGAAGCCGGGATCGCCGCGGACCACGTGTTCGCGGAAGTGAAGCCGGACGGGAAGGTCGCGGTGTTGCGCCGGCTCCAGGCCGAGGGTCGCCGGGTGGCTTTCGTGGGCGATGGCATCAACGATGGGCCGGCGCTGGCGGCCGCGGATCTGGGGATCGCCATGGGGCGGGCGAGCGACGTGGCACGCGAGGCGGCCGGTCTGGTGTTGCTGCGGGCCGATCTTCGGGCGGTGCCGGAGGCGCTGGCCTTGGCACGGGCCACGTTGCGGACGATCCGGCAGAATCTGTTCTGGGCGTTCTTCTACAACGCCGCGTCGGTACCCCTCGCGGCCCTCGGCATGGTGAGCCCGGTCCTGTGCGCGGTGGCCATGGGCCTCAGCGACGTGATCGTGATCGGCAACGCGCTGCGGCTCGGACGCCGGGCGCGTCAATGACGCGTCACTGCACGCGGAGCCGATAGAAACGGGGCGCCGCCCCCGCGGCGACCGGGTCTACCAGCAAACCCGCGGGCGTCGCCGCGACGGCGTCGGTGGCGGGCGACCAGGAGATCGCGTCGGGCTGGGCCGCCGACTCGAGGGAATAGTGGCGTCCGACGATCGCGTCGAACCCAACGGTGGTTCCCGTCCCGTCCGGGGTGACTTTGCCCGCCGCGAGCGGGGCACCGACGACGACGACGACCGGGTCCGAGGTGGTGCTGAGTGCGTTGGCCGTGGCCTTGACGGTATAGGAGCCCGCGTTCCCGGCGGCGACGGCCGGCAGGACCAGTTGCGGCAGGGCGGTGCTGGCGACCGGAGACACGCCTTTGAACCATTGGTACCCCAGCGTGCCGGCGGCGGTCGCGTTGACCGTGAGCGTGAGCGTCTCGCCCGCATGGAGGTGGGCCGACGGGCCGGCAACGAACGAGTGGATGACCGGCGGGATCGCGGCGGGATTGACGGTGAGCACCCCCGCCTTGCTCGTGGTGCTGAGCCCCCCGCTGGATCGCACGCGACAGGTGTAGGAACCTTTGTCCGAAAGTTTGGCCGGGGTGAACTGGATCGAGGGATTGGTCTGCCCGGGGATGTCGACCCCGTCCTTGATCCATTGGTACGTCGGCGTCGTTCCGTCGGATTTCACCGAGACGCTGAGGATGGCATTGTTGCCCTCGGTGACGGTCGGTGAGAGCGGATCCGCGGTGATGATGGGTGCGCCGGCGATGACATTGATGGTCAGCGACACGCTCAGGTTGTGGCCACTCGTGGTGGCGAATTCCCATCCGATGACCGTGATGACCTTGGGACCCACCGTCGCCACGTTGGGTGTTCCCTTGAGGGTTCCCAGCACCTTGCTGTCGAAAACGATCCCGGTGGGGAGTGGCGTCAAAGGATCGACCGAATACGATTGTGCGGGACCGTATTCGGCGCTGCTGATCTGGATTTGGTAGCTGAACGGCAGGCCGTTGGTGGCTTTCACGGGCGAGGCGCTCTGCAGTCCGCTGACGGCCGCCAGCGCGTGCGAGCCACCGGCGACGGCCGAGGCCGCGCTGGCAAGGCGCAACAGGATCGCGATCGGTTGCAGCAGGCCGGAAAGCGCGGGTTGGATCGTGCGCGCCAGCGGTGAGAACTGGAGGAACAGCGCGACGAACAGCGAGGGCAAACGACGGAGATTCATGATGAGAATGTCGAGGGGTGGGGAGGAAACGGTTTCGGTCGTCCGGGTCCCTGGGAAAGTCCGGGGGATCAATTGCAGCCACAGCCGCCGCCGCCCACGCCGCGGCCGCCCGAGGCGGCCTCGCGGGAGAACCAGACGTGTTCGGAGAACGCCAGGCCCAGCGGGTCGCGGCCCGGCCGCATCAACTCGTCGCCCAGGGTCGCGCGTTGCCATGGCTTCACGGTCTGGCATCCGGTCGCGACGACGGCGACCACCAGCAGGGCGAGGCAGGGGAGGGTTTGGAGGGGACGTTGCGTCTTCATGGCGTCGCTCATTTGGATTTCAGGATGGCGTCCAGTTCGACGGTGAGTTTCCGGCGCGTCTTCTCGCCCTCGAACTCGCGGTGCAACGCGTGGACTTTGCCGTCGGGAGTCAGCACGTAGCTGGTGGGAATGCCGGTCACGCCGACCTTTTCCGCGAATTGTCCCTTGGCGTCGCGCACCGTGGAAAACGGCAACGGGATCTTCTTCAGGAACGCCTCCATCTTGTCCTTCTCCTCGTCGAGGCTGATGGCCACCACCACGACGCCCCGATCGCCGTATTCTTTCTGGAGGCCGGCGTACATCGGCAGCGCCTTCTTGCACGGCACGCACCACGACGCCCAGAAGTCCACGATGACGATCTTCCCGGCGAGGTCCGGCAACCGTCCCTCGAATCCGGCCCCGGCAAGGTCGGGAAAGGCGTCGCCGATGCGCACCGATCCGGCGAACACCGATGGCAACGACAGCAAGGCGGCGGCAAGGGCCGCGGCGAGGGAGCTAGGTCGAAACATATTCATGGAAGCGGGAGGTGGTGACCGTGCCCTTGCGGGTCACGATGCAGCCGTGGATGCCGGGGGAGGATTCGAGCAGGCGACGACCCTCGACGGGTCCCAGCACGCAAGCCGCGGTGCTCAGCATCCCGGCCTGGGTGCAACTCGGCGCGAAGACGCTCGCTGCCAGGACGCCTTGGTCGACGGGACGGCCGGTTCGCGGATCGACGATGTGGCCGTACCGCCGCCCACCGGCCTCGAAGCCGCGGACGTAGTCTCCCGAGGTCGCCACCGCCCCCTCGCGCAGGACGAGGTGGGTCCAGGGCGTTCCCGGGTTGAGGGGGTCGTCGAGCCCGATCTTCCATGCCGGACGCCCGTCCGCCGGAAGCCCGATCACCCGCACGTCCGCGCCGAAGTCGACCAGCGCGCTCGTCACGCCGGCCCGGGCCAGAAGGAGGATGACTTGGTCGACGGCGAATTCCTTGCCGACGCCGCCGAAGTCGAGGGCCATGCCGGGCAGCGGCAGACGGATGCGCCCGGGCGCGTGTTGGACCTGGCGCCAACCGACCAACGGCATGGCGGCAGCCACCTCGTCGTCGGTCGGTATCCGGGCCTTTTTCCAATCCCAAAGCCGGATCAGCGGCAACGCGGTGGGATCCAGGATGCCCCGGGTCATGAACACCAATTGGTCGCAGAGCGTGACGAGCCGGTCGGCCTCCGCGTCGAGAGCCATCCACGGTCCGCCCGCGGCGGCGTTGATCTGGGAGGCCAGCGAGTCGTCGATGAACCGCGAATACTTGGCCTCGAATCCGGCGACCCATTCGACGACGGCATCCGCGACGCGGCGGGCGTTGCCGCCGGGCGAAGCAAATTGGACGCGGCAATTGGTGCCCATGGCGCCAAAGGTCAATTCGTGGGCGTGGCCATGCATCCCGAGCCGGGCGCTGCCGCGGACCCGTTCCAGCACGGACGCCACCGGCCACGGACGCGGGGGAATCACCGTCGGGCTGCCGTCCATCCGGCCCGGATTGTGGTGCAACGACGTCATGGTCAGAAAGTGGCGCCGAGTCCGGCGCTGAAGACATGCGCCTTGGGATAGACGGACCGCGGCGTCACGCCGTCGAGCCCGTGCATTTCGTAGCGCTGGTAGCCGAGATTCAGCGTGACCTTCTCGTGCAGCTTGATCGCGACGCTCAGGCCGTAGGTGAAAGTCTCGAGCGCGCTGAGCCGGTAGTCCGCGGAATAGTAACGCGGGGCCGCCGGAACGCCGACGATGTTGTAGGCGCCCGGGTTGCCCAACACCTCGGTCTCGAACACGCCGGAGCCGTCGCCTTCGATCGCGACGAGACTGTCGTCCGGGGTGAATGCCAACCGCCGCCCGGCAAGGCCGACGTAGGTGTTCAACCGCGTCGTGTAAAAGTCCGCCGCCGATTGCCGGTGGTAGCGGAACAGCGGCGACACGATCACCCGCTTCAGCACCCGCTGGTTCCAGGTCACCTCCGCCGTGTTCGCGATCGTGCCCCAGTCGTCGTGATGGAACCGGTACCCGACGTCGATGCTGGCATCCACCGCCGTCACCGCCTGTTTCAACCCCACGAAGACCACCTGCTTCAGTTTGTGGCGCGGCCGGTGATCGTTGTCGAAATTCAGGACGTTGTTGGCCGGTACCCCGGGCAGATCGAACAGGTAGCTGACCCGCTTGTACGGATCCGAGAGGTAACCGTCCGCGTACCCGACGGTCAGGTTGGCGGTCAGCACCGTCTTCGGCCCCAGGATCTGGTTGAGACCGACCAAGAAGTCCGACGACCCCTTGTACTTGAAGGAATCCGGCCTCTTCGACCGCCCCACGTGGTCGGCATTGTGGGCGATGCCCAGCACCAGCGTGGTGTTGCGTTCGTTGAAATCGATCGCTTCCGTCAGCGAAACCCCCAGGGACCGATAGTCGCTTTCCTCGCTGTAGGAAATCTGCGGCGTCGTGGTCGTGCGCCCCGCGCGGATCGAGGTCTCGAGAAAGCCCGCGTTGCGTTCGTCGCTCAGCGGGATGGGGTCGACCGCCGTCCCGTCCCGGTAGACCTGTCCCGTCGGCGTCGCCCCGGAAATCGCGTCGTTCACGTAGGAACCGCGCAGCGCCACCTTGCTCTGGAGATCGTACTCGAACCACACCGAGTGGGTCTGCACCTTGATGCGATCCGCGTCCTCGACGTAGTCCGAGAACCGGTACTCGACCCGGTTTTCGGCGGAGAGCCGCCGCAGGGGCCAGAGGACCAGGAACAAACCGAGGAGCCCGGCGGCCGGGGCCGCCCGCAGCCGGGGCTGTTGCCCGGCGATTGCTCCCGATGACGAACACATGCGCATCCTTGGTGCGCAGCATGCATGCCACCCTGTTAGGCAGTGCCCGCGAACACGGTTAGAAGTTTCTTACCTCGCGCGGCGGCCCTTTCGGGAAAACGCCCCACCCATCGGCGGGTTCAGCGCCCCTTCTTGTCCAGATTCGCGGCCAAATCCGCCTCGCCAGGACTCGAATTCACGCCGTCCGCCGGTACCTCGAGACCCGCCAGCCAGACCACCGCGTTCAGCATCACCTTGCGCTGGTTGGGGTCCGACCAGTTCCGGTGGGTGTGCCCGCCCGTGAATCCGAATCCGCGCCCGCCGCCCGCGCGCTCGTATACCCACATCATCGTCTCCGACCTCCCGGCCGCCGCCACGATGTGGGCGTACGGGCCCGCGGGATGCACGTACGGCCCCTTCCGGACCGTGTCGCTGGGCTTGGATACCAGGATCGGCGTCACTCCTTGGCCCGCGGGAATCCAGCGCATGTTGAAGTACCACTCGTCGTGGGTGGCAAATGGCTTTACGCCCCGGGTCACCGGGTGTTCGGGAAAGGTGTCGAACGTCGGCTTCCACATGGGGTTCACGCTGAATTGATGCTCGTAGTAGCCACCCACCCACCGGTGCATCGCCGCCCCCGGGTCGCCCGCCGGCACTTCCACCCCGTAGTGCGCGAACCCGAGTCCCACGCCCTTCTTGGCCAGACGATCGAACAACGCCGTCCGCTGGCCCTGCAACGCCGGGTGCCCGCCGCCGCCGTCCGCGTAGATCACCACCGCATCCGCGTCCTCGAACACCTTGTCGTCGTCCACCGCCTTGCCATCCACCACCTTCGTCGGCCAGCCGTTGCTGGCGACCACCACGTTGAGGCCGGGAAAACCCGCGAGGCTCTTCTCGAACAGGAGCATTCCCGCGCGGAATTCGTGCATGCCCGGCGGATGGCTGGGCCGCCCGGCAATCAGCACGACCTTCTTGTCGGCCGCGTGGAGCATCGAGGCGGCGAGCAACGTCAGCACCGTCGACGCCAGCAAACGGATCGGGAGTTTCATGCGGTCCCCACAGCTTCCCGGGATCGCGCCCGCGGGCAAGGAGAGAGTGCCGAACGGCCCGGAACCCGACTTGCGGCCAACCCCCGCATGTGCCATGAAACTGATGCGAACCCCTCCCGGCGCCTTTCCCCGCGTCCCGCCACCGTGATGAAAACCTTGTCCCGCTTCCTGCCGCTCCTCGCCGCCGTCTGGCTCGTGTCGCTCGTCGGCCGCGCCCAATCGACCGACAAACCCGTCTACAAACTGTCGATCGTCGCCCCCGCGTCCGGCACCGCGTTCGCATCGGGTGATCCCATCCCGATCCAGGCGGTCGCCGTCAGCACCGGCGAGGCCGCCTATTCCCTGGATTTCCTCGCCGACGACCATCTTGTCGGCACTTCCCGTGTTTTCACCTTGGTCGCCGTCCCTCCCGGCGTTCCGGTCCAGCATGAATTCGTCTGGAAAGGGGCATTGCCCGGAAGCCATGCGTTGACCGTCCGGCATACCGACGCCGCCGGGAACTGGCAGGGCTCGGACCCCGTCAAGGTGATCGTCCGGGAACCGCTGGTCCCGTCGTTGGTGTGGACGAGCCCGCTCCCCGGGTCGGTCGTCGAGACGCCCGGCATCGTGCCGC
>Ga0114969_10005160_pt1 | contig 10272 bp, 5 predicted proteins | sample M_130807_MF_Meta_FD_87316 | JGI IMG/M metagenome (GOLD analysis project Ga0114969, IMG submission 87316) | Freshwater microbial communities from Lake Montjoie, Canada to study carbon cycling - M_130807_MF_MetaG | ecosystem: Environmental > Aquatic > Freshwater > Lake | place: Lake Montjoie...
GGCACACAGAGTGCGGACGCTCCCGGCCACACCGCCGCTACGGGCCTGCAGGCCCGTAGCGGCACCTCCTCTGTCCGGCCCAACAGCCGGACACAAGCGGCAAAACGGAAGATACAAGTGCGGGGGGTAGGAGCGTCAGCGACGCCCACCCCGCCATGCGACGAGGTCCGCCGTCCATCTTGATCTCGGCCGGTTTGAAAGCGGTGTCGCGGCCTTCCGAAGGCCTTGCCACCGCAGTCCGAAGGCGCCGGGCGCGGGAGACAGCCGGCGGGGTCGTCCATTCCCGAAGTTGCGGGCGACCAACTCCCGCGGCACGCTCGCGCGTCGGTTCCCCCGACGCACGCGCCATGCATCGACTCGCCATCCCGACCGTGTTGGTCGCCCTCCTTGCCGGACTGGCGGCGCGGGGCGCGGACGCCGGCACGTTGTGGGCGACCCGGGTGCGACCGCTGTTCGACGTCCAGTGCCTCAAGTGCCACGGACCCATCGAGCGGAAGGGCGGGCTCGAACTCGACACGCCCGAGGCGGTGATGAAAGGGGGCGACGACGGCCCGGTGGTGGTGCCCGGCAAACCCGCGGAAAGCCGGCTGTTTGGCAATCTGGCGCCGGGTGCCGATCCCCACATGCCGCCGAAGAAGCAACTCGCCGATTCCGAGCGCGAGACGATCCGGCAGTGGATCGAGGCCTTGGCGACGGTCCCGGCGCGGTCCGCGGCGAAACCCCGGCCGGCGCGGCGTTTCGAGTCGGTCACCCGGGCCGTCGACGTGTTGGTCGCGGAAGGCTGGAAGCAGCGCGGTGTGAAGCCCGCCCCCGCGGTGGACGACCGCACCTGGTGCCGCCGGGTCCATCTCGATCTCGCCGGGCGGATTCCCACGGCGGCCGAGACGGACGGGTTCCTGCGGTTGCCCGCGAAAACGCGGCATGCGGTCCTCGTGGACCGGCTGCTGGCGTCGACGGAATACCCGGTGCGCATGCGCGAGTTGTGGGACGTTTTCCTGATGGGGCGCACGAAGCGCGAGGTCCACGAGAACCGGCGGCGCCAGAACGGTTGGTGGGACTTTCTGGAGACCTCGTTCCGATCGAACCGTCCCTGGGACGAGACGGTGCGCGGGATGCTTGTCGCCCGTCCGGCGAGGCCGGAAGACCGGGGCGCGTCGTGGTTCCTGTACGAACGGCGCAACGAACACCAGGCCATTGCCGAGGCGGTGGCGCCCGTGGTGTACGGGACGCGCATCGACTGCGCGCAATGCCACGACCACCCGCTGGCCCGCGACATCAAGCAGGCGCATTACTGGGCCTTGGTCGCCGCCTTCAACCGCGGCAAGAACGTCGAGGGCGGCAGCGCGGTGGGGGAATCGGCGTCGGGCGGATTCATCAATTTCACCAACCTGAAGAAGGAATCGCAGCCCGCCGTGGTCACGCTGCTCGACGGGCGCACGGTGGCGGAGGCGCGGCCGGAGGCGGGGGCCAAGGAGACGGACGCGGACGACCTGTACGTGGATCCGGCGGCCAAGGCCCGGGTGCCGAAAATCTCGCGACGCGCGGCGTTCGCGGAGCTCGCGACGCGCGGGAACCCGCTTCTGGCCCGCGCGTTCGCGAACCGCGCGTGGGCGGTCTTCGTCGGGCGGGGCCTGGTGCATCCCGCGGACGAGATGAACGCGCGCAAAGCGCCGAGCCATCCGGAATTGCTGGATTGGCTCGCCGCGGATTTCGCGGGGCACGGCCACGACGTGCGGCGCTTGGTGCGCGGGATCGTGCTGAGCCGGGTGTACGCTTCGGGTAGGTCGGTGGCGGCCCCGGAGGCGTTTGCGGGTGCCGTCGAACGGCCGATGACCGCGGAGCAGATCGCGCGGTCGTGGCGGATCGCGGCTGGGTTGGCACCGGACGACGACGGGTTGCGCCGGGCGGTGGTGGGCGCGCTGCCGGAAGTGATGGCGGCGGAATACAACGCGACGTTCCAGCAGGCGCAGTTCCTGTGCAATTCGCCGGCCCTGGCGGGCCTGCTCGGGGCGGACGCCGGAGGGACCGTGGCGCGACTCGTGGCGCTGCCGGACACGGCGTCGCGGGTCGACCGGGCGTTTCTGGCGGTTTACGGGCGGCCGCCCGACGCCGGGGAGGCGCGGCAGGCACGCGCGTTCCTGGAGGCGCGGCACGACCGGGTGGCGGAGGGTGCCCGCGACTTGATGTGGGCCCTGATGACGAGCGCGGAATTCCTGACCACACCATGAACCCCGAATCCCCCGATTGGATCGCCGGACGGTGCCGGGCGGACGAGCACGCCCTGCACCGCCGGTTGTTCCTGAAGGGACTGGCGGGCGGCGCCGCGGCCAGCGTCGCGAGTTTCTCGGGCTTGTTCCACAACGCGGCGTTCGCGGCGGAGGCCAAGAAGGCGCGGAAGCACTGCATCCTGCTCTGGCTTTGCGGCGCGCCGAGCCAGTTCGAGACCTGGGATCCCAAACCCGGCCGGCCCAGCGGCGGGCCATTCGCCAGCATCCCGACCCGGATTCCGGGCATCCACTTTTCCTCCCTGATGCCTCTGTGCGCCGGCATTGCCGACCAATTGAACGTCGTCCGCAACATGAAGACGGCGCAGACCGAGCACTTCCAGGCGATCACCCTGCTGCAGCGCGGGAATCCGGAGCGTGCCGGGTTCACCCGCCCGACCCTGGGCAGCGCGTTGTCGCAGGCGATGGGGCAATTGGACGCCGCCATCCCGAACTTCGTCTTCATCGACCCGATTCCCGGGGGGAACGAGTTCGAGTCGTTCAAGGCGGGGAATTGGGCGGGTTGGCTGGGGGCGGAGCATGCCCCGGTGCGCATCGGGGGCGACTACACCCAGTTGCTGGCCGACGCGTCGGAAAGCATTTCCCGGGACGACCGGGAATCGCGGGAGACGCTGCGGAAATTCCTGACCGCGAAATACGAGAGGGACCGCGGGAGCGTGGTGGCGCGGAGCCAGAACGCGGCGTTCGAGCGGATGAAGGGGATGGCGGCGAGCGCGGATCTGTTCGACGTGAACAAACTGCCGGCGAAAGACCGCGAGCGCTACGGGCCGGGGAGCTTCGCGCAACACGCGCTGATGGCGCGGCATCTGGTGGAGCACGGCGCGCCCTTCGTGATGGTTGCCAACGGCATGAACTGGGACAACCACGTGTTCCAGCACGAGATCCACCAGATGCTGGTGCCGGAACTCGACCGGGTTCTATTCCATCTGGTGAACGACCTCGGGCAACGCGGCTTGCTCGACTCGACCCTGGTCGTCGCGATGGGGGAGTTCGGGCGCACGCCGTGGATCAACACCGCGCGGGGCCGGGACCACTATCCGAACGCCTGGAGCCTGATGATGACGGGTTGCGGATTGAAACGCGGGGTGGTGACCGGCGCCACCGACGCCGACGGCGTGGACGTGGTGGGCCACGCGAACAACGAGCAGAATCTTTTCGCCACCCTCTTCGCGGCGCTCGGCATCGATCCCCACGCGGAATACGACCTGCCGGGAATGCCGACGTTCCACCGGGTCGAGAACCGGGCGGAACCGATCCGCGACCTGCTGGCCTGACGCCATGAAACTCACCTTGGTCCACGACCATGCCCTGCCCAGCGGGGTGCTCGGATTCGCCCCGGCCCGCGACGCGGGACATGCCTTCGTGGCGTGTGCCGACGGTTCGGTCCACCGGGTCGGATTGGGCGACGGCAAGACCGAGCCTTTCGAGGGAAGGCACGACTCCTTTGCCAGCGGTTGCGTCCTGTTGCCGGACGGAAGGACGGTGATCTCGGGCGGCTACGACGGGATGCTGCTGTGGCACGACGTCGCGAGCCGCCGGTGCCTCCGGCGGGTCCGGGCGCATCGGTTCTGGAACTGGCAGTTGGCGCTGTCGCCGGATGGACGGCGCGTGGCCACCACGACGGGCCAGTATCTGGCGGCGGGTTGGAAATACGAACCGGCCGCGGAATCCGAGCCGTCGGCAAAGGTGTTCGACACCGGGAGCGGGGAACTCGTCGCGGCGTTTGGGCACGCCCCGCCGGTGATGAGTTGCGCGTTCTCGCCGGACGGCCGGCATCTGGCGGCGGCGAACCTGCTGGGCGAGGTCCGCGTGTGGCGCTGGGCGTCGGGACCGGAACCGGTGTCGCGTTGGACGTCGCCGGACTTCACCTCGTGGGGAACGACCAAGAGCCATCACTATTCCGGCGGGATCTTCGGGCTGGCCTTCTCGCCCGACGGCGGGTCGTTGCTGGGCTGCGGCATGGGCCCGATGGGCGACCCGATGGCCGGCAACGGCAAGATGACGTGGCAACGGTGGAACTGGGCGAAGGGCGAGCGGATCGACCAGATCAAGGACGGCCAGCACGGATCCGGGTTGATGGAGTCGGTGGCCTGGCATCCCGACGGCAAGCACTTCGTCATGGCCGGGCGCCAGGCACAGGGAACCTGGAACGCCGCGGTGTTCGCCGCCGCCGACGGCGCCCTGGTGCATTCGATCGACACCAAGAAGCGCATCACCCATGCGCGGTTCTCGGCGGATGGCGGATGGCTGCTGGTCGCCGGTGCCAAGGGACAGGGGCCGCGGAAAGACGGGGTTTGGCCGGCCTGCGGGCGGGTGCAGGCCTACCGGGTGGCGTCGTAGGCATGCGCCGTCCGGGCCGCGGCCGACGCGGGCCGGTGGCGGATGCGGGATTGCAGCGCGCCGGTTTTGGTGGAATCGTTCCGGCAGAACTTCCATGACGAATCTGTTCGATGACGAGGCCGGTGAATTCCGGGTTTTGAGGAATGCCGAGGACCAGTATTCGCTTTGGCCCGGGCTGCTCGAGGTTCCGGCCGGTTGGACGCCCGTCGGGCCGACGGGTTCGCGCCGGTCGTGTCTGGATTGGATCGAGGCCCACTGGACCGACATGCGTCCGGCAAGCATCCGGGGCGGCCCGGACGCCGGTTCCGCCGGCGTTGCGTCGACGGGCCCCGACACGTTGTGAGCCCCGTTCCATCGATGCCGACCGAGGGACCCGATTCCGGCACCGTGCGGGGACTGCTCGATGGCGTGGCCCGGGGGAATCCCGGGGCGCCGGCCATCCTGGCACCCGGCCGGACCCCGCTGTCCTTCGGAGCCTTGGCCGCGTTGGTCGACCGGACGGTCGCGTTCCTCGCCGGGCGCGGACTGGGGCGGGGTGATCGCGTCGCCGTCGTGCTGCGCAACGGCCCGGAAATGGCGGCGGCTTTCCTGTCGATCGCCTCGCGGGCGGGTTGTGCGCCGTTGAATCCCGATTATCGGGAGGCGGAGTTCGGATTTTATCTCGCCGATCTCCGGGCCGCGGCGCTGGTGGTCGAGCGCGGCGTCGATTCGCCGGCGCGCGCGGTGGCGGCGCGGTCGGGAATCCCGGTGATCGAACTGGTGGCCGACCGGAGCGCGGGTGCCGGCACCTTCGGGTTGGTCGGTGGCGACGCCGTTGCCGGGGGCGGGTTGGGAAGCCCGCGGCCGGGCGACACGGCGCTGTTGCTGCACACCTCGGGAACGACCTCGCGGCCCAAGTTGGTGCCGCTCAGCCAGGCCAACCTGTGTGCGTCGGCGCGCCACATTGCCCGCACGCTCGCGCTGGTTCCCGGGGACCGTTGCCTGAACCTGATGCCGCTGTTCCACATTCACGGCCTGATCGGCGCGGCGTTGTCCTCGTGGTCGGCCGGGGCGGGCGTGGTGTGCACGCCGGGTTGGGATCCGGATCGGTTCTTCGATTGGCTCGGGGATCCCGGCGCGACCTGGTACACGGCGGTGCCGACCATCCACCAGTCGGTGCTGGCGGCCGCGCGGCAACGGGCGGGACCGCTGGTCCACGGGCTGCGCCTCGTCCGGTCCTCGTCCGCCGCGTTGCCGCCGGCGGTGTGGCACGAACTCGAGCGGGTGTTCGGCGTGCCGGCGATCGAATCGTACGGCATGACCGAGGCGACCCATCAGATGTGCAGCAACGCGCTGCCGCCGGGGGTGCGCAAGCCCGGTTCGGTGGGCCTGCCGGCGGGGCCCGAGGTGGCCGTCATGGACGCGGCGGGCCTGCTGCTGGGCCCGAACGCGACCGGGGAACTCGTCATCCGCGGGCCGAACGTCACGTCCGGCTACGAGGGGAATCCGGAGGCGAACGCGACGGCCTACACGGGCGGATGGTTCCGCACGGGCGACCAGGGATACCGCGACGACGACGGGTATTTCTTCCTCACCGGGCGACTCAAGGAATTGATCAACCGGGGCGGCGAGAAGGTGGCGCCGCGGGAGGTGGACGAGGCGATGCTCTGCCACCCGGCGGTGGCGCAGGCGGTGGCGTTCGCGGTGCCGCACCCGCGGCTGGGAGAGGATGTGGCGGCGGCCGTGGTCCTGCGCCCGGGCGCCGCGGCGACGGAGCGCGAGTTGCGGCAATTCTGTCTGGGCCGACTGGCGCCGCAGAAGGCGCCCAGCCGTTTCCTGTTCGTGGACGCGATTCCAAAGGGGCCGACGGGCAAGGTGCAGCGGATTGGCCTGTCCAAGGCGCTGGCGGCGCAACTCGAGGTTCCCCACGTGCCCCCGGCGACGGCCATCGGCGGGGCGATCGCGGCCGTCTGGCAGGAATTGCTGCAATGCGGGCGGGTCGGATTGCGCGACAATTTCTTCGCGCTGGGCGGCGATTCCCTCCTGGCAACCCGCGCGCTTTCCCGGGTCGCCGCGATGTTCGAAGTGGAGTTGCCCATCGGATCGTTGTTCCGGGGACCGACCTTGGAGGAACACGAACTGTTGGTCGAAAGCCTGGTCCTCGACGCCATCGAGGAAGGGCCGGGCGAGAACCCCGGGTTGGCCGGCGACGGCCGCGGCCCGGCGCGGGGGGCGTAGCGCATGACGGATCGCGAGTCCCTGGACGCACGCCGGCGGCGCCTTTCGCCCCGCCAGCAGGCCATGCTGGAGGGCCGCGTCGCGCGGGCGAACGGCGGAGCGGAAGCGGTCCGGGTCATTCCGCGGCGTCCCGTGGGCGCGCCCGCGGTGCTGTCGTCGGTCCAGGAGCGCCTGTGGTTCCTCGACCAGTTCGAGACCCGGCCCGATGTCTACAACCGTCCGGCCAACCTGAGGCTGGAGGGATCCCTCGACCCGGGGGCGCTGCGGCGCGCCCTCCTGGAAATCATCCGCCGTCACGAGGTCTTGCGGTGCCGAATCGGCGGCGCGGGGGATCTGCCGGCCATGGAGCCGGTGCCGGACTTCGAGCTCGAGGTCCGGGGCATCGATCTGCGGGAACTGGATGCCACGTCGCGGGAAGACGAGGCCCGGAGACGGCTGGACGACGAGAACCTGCGGCCGTTCGATCTGGCGTCGGGGCCCTTGGTGCGCGCCTGCCTGCTGCGGTTGGCGGACGACGAACACTGGTTGGCGCTGACGTTTCACCACATCGTTTTCGACGGTTGGTCGGAGGCGGTGTTGTGGGCCGAGTTGGGGATGCTCTACGGGGCGTTCGTCGCCGGCGGACCGTCGCCGTTGCCGGAACTGCCGGTGCAATACGGCGACTATGCCGCCTGGGAGCGGTCACGCTTGCAAGGGGACGCGCTGGAGAAATCGCTGGCCTTCTGGAAGGGCCAATTGTCGGGCAATCCTCCGGCGCTGGAGTTGCCCGTGGATTTTCCCCGGTCGGCGGCGGCGAGCCAACGGGGCGACCAACACGCCGTCCGGATCGACGGCCCGTTGGTCGAGGCACTGGGCGAGTTGGGCCGGCAGGAAGGCGCGACCCTGTTCATGGTCCTGCTGGCGGGGTTCCAGATATTGCTGTCGCGCCACGCGGGCCAGGACGACGTGACGGTGGGCACGCCCGTCGCCGGCCGCATGGTGCCCGAACTCGAGCCGTTGCTCGGCTGCTTCATCAACACGCTGGCGTTGCGAACCAACCTCTCGGGCGACCCGACCTTCCGCGAGTTGCTGGGGCGTGTCCGCGACGCGACGCTCGCGGCTTTCGCCCACCAGGAACTGCCATTCGAGAAGTTGGTCGAGGCGCTCAATCCCGAGCGATCGCTCCAGCGGGCGGCGTTCTTCGACGCGATGCTGGTGCTCCGGAACACGCCGCGTCGCGAGTTGGACATTCCGGGACTGCGGGCGACCCGTCTCGAATCCGGGGTCCGGAGCGCGAAGTTTGGACTTACCCTGGCATTGCATCCCGAGGGGGCCGGGCTCGCGGGGGTGCTCGAGTATGCCACCGGCCTCTTCCGTGCGGAGACCGTCGCGCGGATCGCCGATCGCCTGCAGGCATTGCTCGGCGGCATCGTCGCCGATCCCGACCGACGCATCTCGCGGTTGCCGATCATGGCCGACGCCGAGCGGGGCCGGATCCTCGAGGAGTGGTGCGGTCCCACCACGTCTTTCCCCCGCGACCGTTGCGTGCACGAGTTGTTCGAGGAGCAGGCGGGGCGGACGCCCGACGCCGTGGCCATCGTCGCCGCCGGCGAGACGCTCGCCTATGCCGCGCTCAACGAGCGGGCCAACCGCTGGGCGCACCGCCTGATGGCGCGGGGCATCGGACCCGAACGGCGGGTGGGCATCTGCATGGAACGGTCGGCCGGGTTCGTCGTCGCGCTGCTCGCCACGCTCAAGGCCGGCGGAACGCTGCTCCCGCTCGATCCGACGCATCCGTCCCCGGTTCTGGCCCGGATGCTGGAGGAAGCGGGGCCGGTCCTGGTGCTGGCGGATGCCGTGGGGTTGGAACGCCTGCCGCCCGGCGTTCGCGCGTTGTCGTTCGATGCCGCGGCGGCGGCAGACGCCGAAAGCGGGGCGGCCCCGCGGAACCCCGGTGCCGCGGACCGGCCGGAGCCCCTGTCTTCCGGCAATGCGGCCTACATCGTCTTCACGTCGGGTTCCACGGGGCGTCCGAAGGGCGTCGTCGTTGCCCACGGCGCGTTGGCCAACAAGGTGTCGACCCTCAACGCCCGGTTCGGGACCGGGCCGGGGTCCCGCCATGCGGCATGCACTTCCATCGGGTTCGATCCGTTGCTCGAACAAATCCTCTGCCCGCTGGCCGCGGGGGGCACGGTGGTGATCGTCGCGGATTCGGAACGCGATGATCCCCGGACGTTCTCCGGTTGTCTGCGCCGCCGTGGCGTCACGGTCCTGGATGCCACCCCGGGTCTCGTCGACGTGCTGTTGTCCGATGGCGGCATCCTGCCGTCGCTGGACCGATTGCTGGTCGGCGGGGAAGTCCTCCCGGCGGGGCTTGCGCGGCGCGTCTTGGCTTCGGGCATCGCCCGCGAAGTCCTGAATCTCTACGGACCGACCGAGGCGTGCATCGATGCGACCCTCCATGAGGTCGGTTCGGTGGCGCCGGGCGAAAACATCCCGATCGGTGTCCCGCTGCCCGGTTACCGGATCTACCTCCTCGATGCCTCGTTGCAACCGGTGCCCATCGGGGTGGCCGGCGAGCTGTACATCGCCGGGCCGGGACTCGCGCGGGGATACCTGGGCCGGCCCGGGGCGACGTCCGAACGCTTCGTCGCGGATCCCCACGGGATCCGGCCGGGCGGGAGGATGTACCGGACCGGGGATTTCGGGCGGTGGCTGGCGAGCGGCGCGATCGAATTCCTGGGGCGCGTCGACCAGCAGATCAAGATACGGGGGTTCCGGGTCGAACTGGGCGAGATCGAGACGGTGTTGTCGGGGCATCCCGGGGTGCGGCAGGCGGTGGTCGGGGTGCCGGACGAGCGGGACGGTGCGGGGCGGTTGGTGGCTTGGTGGGTGGCGCGGGACGGGGTCATGGTCCCGACGGCGGCGGAGTTGCGGCGGCATCTGCGGGAACGGGTGCCGGAGCACATGGTGCCGGCCGACTTCGTGGTTCTGGAGGCGTTGCCGCTAATGCCCAACGGGAAAGTGAACCGCGGGTCGCTCGCGGCCCCGGGGTCCGATCGCCCGGAGGCGGCCGGCACGGATGCCGGGCCGCGAACGCCGTGCGAGGAACGGTTGGCGGGGATCTGGCGCGAGGTGTTGGCGACGACGCGGGTCGGTCCCCACGACAACTTCTTCGATTTGGGCGAGCATTCGTTGCTGGCCATGCGGGTCGCGGCACGGGTACGGGTGGCGTTTTCGGTCGAGTTGCCGGTCCGGTCCCTGTTCGAAAGCCCGACCTTGGCCGGCTTGGCGGAACGGATCGAGGCGGCGTGCCGCGGGCCCATGGTGCCCGGGCCGGTCGCGTTGCCATCGAGACCGCCCGACGGGAGGTTGCCGCTGGCATTCGCACAGGAACGACTCTGGTTCCTGGAACAACTGGAGCCCGGCACCGCGGTCTACAATCTGTCCA
>Ga0114969_10005162_pt1 | contig 10270 bp, 17 predicted proteins | sample M_130807_MF_Meta_FD_87316 | JGI IMG/M metagenome (GOLD analysis project Ga0114969, IMG submission 87316) | Freshwater microbial communities from Lake Montjoie, Canada to study carbon cycling - M_130807_MF_MetaG | ecosystem: Environmental > Aquatic > Freshwater > Lake | place: Lake Montjoie...
CAGAGGTTTTATAGATCTTATTATGGAATATGATGGAGAAACCGTAATTGGTGAAATCAAAACGGCAAAACAAGAGATATGGGACACTCGTCAATCAGAGATGAAGTCATCCGCAAATCACATGTTGCAGTTACTTACCTATATGAAGCTAAAGAATGCCAAAGAAGGATTTTTCTTATATGAAAATAAAAATACTCAAGAGATATTAATTATTCCAATTTCAATGAATGAAAAAAATAAACAGATAATTGAAGATGCATTTTTATGGATGCAGGAAGTTTATGATAACTTTAAAGAAGGCGATTTGCCAATGAGGCCAGCTGGATCCTCAAAATCAAAAATGCCATGCACCTACTGCCCAGTTAAAAAAGCCTGTTACGATAAGTCTGGCCCAACTGGAACAGTACAAATAGAGTTGTATCAGGTACCAAAAATATGATTTGTTCAAATAAAAGTTGTGCAAAACAATTTGAATCAAAAACCCATAACCAAAAATATTGCTCTGATGAGTGCTGCAGGATTGCAACCAATAAAAGAATTATGGAAAAGTACTACGAAAAAAAAGCAATAAAAAAAGGTGCAATCAGATTATGTAAAAAGTGTAAGGCACAATTAAGCAGATATAATTCTGACAACATATGCTCGTCATGTAATAAAAAAACAAATTCAAAATCAACAAAACTGCTGAAAGAGATTTTAGATGAAATTAGGTAGCCTAATAAAAACAAAAGCAAATAGAGTTTTGGGAATAGATGCCTCCACCAACTCTATAGCTTTTTGCTTAATGGAAGATGATGTTCCTCTTAAATGGGGTAAGATAAATCTTGTTGGTGAAGATATATATGAAAAGATTCATGACGCAAAAAATAAAATGGCCATGATGCTAGATGAACTTAAGAGTGATTATATTGCTGTAGAGGGAGCTGTACTTGTCAGATCCCCCGATGCTGTGATAAAATTGTCCTATGTCTATGGAGTTGTTATTGCTGAGCTTATGTCTACTGGCGCTAAAGTTATTACTATTAGTCCATCCTCGTGGCAGGCGTACATTGGCAACAAAAATCCTACGAAAGATGAGAAGTCTGCAATAAGATTATTAAATCCAGGGTATGCAGATTCTTGGTATAAGAATCAGTTAAGAAATATGAGGAAGCAGAGAACCGCTGATTATTTTAATAAGAAATATAATTTAGAAATTGTAGATTTTGATGTTGCAGACAGCTTTGGTATTGCACATTATAGCAATCAAGTGCTTACTAAACGATGAAGCTTTATCAAAGTAAAGATTGGCTGTACAGAAAGTACATTGTTCAAAAGAAAACTATTGTTGAAATAGGAAAAGAGTGCGGAGTCTCTGCTATGACCATACAGAGATATTTACAAGAGTTTGGATTGATTAGAAAAAAATGAAAGATTTTTGGGATGCCCTTGTAGGGCAAAAAGGCATAGATTATTTTACTGAATTAAATAAAACATCTGTTTACAATGAAGTTATTGATGCGATGGGAGAAGGACAGTCTGCATTAGAATTTGGAGCTGGTGTCGGAAGAAATTTAGATTCTATACTTCAAACATTCAGTCACGTAACGGCTTATGATATACCCAATGTAGTAGATCTTGTAGATAATTTTGACGGTCTTTTTGATAAATCAAGATCAACATACACTTATGATTGGGAAAGTCTACGCACAAAAAAGTTTGATGCCATACTTGCGCTTTCAGTTTTAGATCATATTGAAGAAGAATACTTGGTTCCGTACCTAGAGGATATTGTAAAGATGTCAGATAGATTTGTTGTTCATGGAAGAAGGCTTATGGATGATGACAACAAAGATGTATTGACAATATTGGAAAGATATTTTATTATTGATGTAATAAATACAAATACTGATTTAAATAATAATGAACAATTCATTGCAGTATTAAAGCCAAAGGAATAACATGACAGATTATCCAAACAAGGCTGGCGGATACCAGGCTTGGATAACAGACCTACAGTTAATTGCAACGTCTGCACCATCGGGACATAAAATAATTGTTGAATGTTTAGAAATAGCAGAGATGCTAATTCAAAAAAATATTTCTTATGGAAATTCTGCTTTAAAGCCAATTCGTATATTTTCAAAAGCTGATTCAAAAGAACAAATTAGAGTTCGTATTGATGATAAGATAAATAGAATTCAAAATGATCAAGCTTTTCCTGGGGATAATGATATTGATGATCTAATTGGATATTTAATTTTACTTAAGATATCCAATGGAATTTAATACTGAAGGCTTTGAATTAATACACTCAGATGGCATATACATATTTAAAAATTTTATGTCTGCCGAAGAGTGTGATTTAATATTAAAATATCTTTATAATTCAATATTAAAAGAAAGAGCAGATAAAGTATTTCAAATAACTAATATTAGATATGAAAATAATATCATAGACCTTATAGCTAATAAATTAAATAATATTTTGACTATTAATAATGATCTTGGGCGAATGGCATTTTATCACACAACAAAAGATGCGTTATGGCACCCGCACACAGATATGGATAACTGGTCAGAAAAAGATAAAAATAAATCTTATGGAATAGTCGGATATTTAACTGAATTTGAAGGAGGAGGAATAAGCTACCCAGAGTATAATATTAAAATAAATCCAAGCCCTGGGGACTTGCTGATACATAAATCAACAATAATTCATACCACTTTGCCATTAAAATCTGGCAAAAGGATTACATTTACTTCATATATAGAAAACTATATTTCGCTTTGACTTTTTAGTTGACTAGAAGTATAATAAACTATATGACTAATGAAATAGAGCCAGCCGTACACTTTGACAGAATGAACAAGGTTGTTCAAGAACTATTAAAGGGCAACTCGGCAACACAAATAGCAACACTTACGGGATTCTCTAGAAAAGAAGTCCTTGAGTATGTTGATGAATGGAAGGCTGTAGTCCATAATGATACCAATTTAAGAGATCGTGCAAGAGAGGCAATTTCTGGTGCCGATGAACACTATGCAATGCTAATTAAAGAGGCCTGGAAGACCGTAGAGGACGCAGATACCCAGGGACAGCTCAGCGTAAAGGCTGGTGCCCTTAAACTTATAGCAGACATAGAGACTAAAAGAATAGCCATGCTTCAATCAGTTGGAGTACTAGAAAATACACAGATAGCTTCTCAAATTGCGGAAACAGAGCGTAAACAAGACATACTCGTGGGAATTTTAAAAGAAGTAACTGCTGGTTGCCCTAAATGTAAAATGGATGTAGCAAAAAGACTGTCTCAAATAACTGGAATAGTTGAAGCAGTGTTGATTGAAGAGGCAGAGGTTGTTTGATAAAAACACCCCATTCAATAGCTCGGAAAAAAACTTTGAAATAATCGCCGATGGCATATTGCTATACAAAAATTTTATAGATAAAGAGCAATGCGATAAAATTATTAAAACCGCAGAGTCAATTAAAGATAATTTGTGGGTTGAAAGAGACTGGTACAAATGCACCAAAAAACAAATAAAAGATTTGTTGTCAGTACATGAACAAACAAAATCTGTTTTAAAAAAAGATTTTTATCTTGGAGAAAACCTTAGACTTGTAAAATTTGTTAAAGGCCAAAAATGGAATCTACATAAAGACAATCACGACTCCTTGCATATACTTGAAGCCAATTCAAATATAAAAGAGGGGGAGCCCACCTACCCAGCAGAGTATACTACGCATGGAGTAATATTTTATTTTAATGAATACGATGGCGCAGAGATATCTTATCCAGAAATTGGAATAAAGTATAAGCCAGAAAAGGGAGACATGCTAGTTCATAGATCAGACATAGCTCATGAGGTATTGGCTCTAGAGAGCGATATAAGATACACGCACTCTAATAAAATTTTTGTATACTTAGACGTTCCCCTTGGTGTAATGTGAGCTTTGAATTCTCGGATTTAATAGACATACTAGATGGCGAAGAATTTGAAGAAAAGCCTGTAGATCTACGTACATTTGTAAACCATCCAAGCTATTTAGGACTTCCACCACTTTCTGACTACCAGTACACCTTGATTGAAAAAAGCTCACAGATATATAAAGAGGCTACATTAAAAAAATTATTTGGAGAAGAAGAAGGACATGTTGTATTTAAGCAGACTGCTAATGAGGTCGTTGCCCAGCTCGGTAAGGGTTCGGGAAAAGATTACTGCTCAACAATTGCTGTAGCCTATATAGTGTATTTGCTATTATGCTTAAAGGACCCAGCAACATATTACGGCAAGCCTCCTGGAGACTCTATCGATATTATTAACATCGCCATCAACTCCCAACAAGCAAACAATGTTTTCTTTAAAGGATTTAAAAGCAGAATTGATAAGTCGCCATGGTTTGTTGGCAAATACTATTCAAAGGCTTCCGAGATACAGTTCAATAAAGCAATAACTGTTCACTCTGGACACTCTGAGCGTGAAGCTTGGGAGGGGTATAACGTAATTGTTGTTATCCTTGATGAAATTTCTGGCTTTGCAATTGAAAATACAACAGGACACGATCAAGCAAAAACAGGTAGTGCGGTTTACGATATGTACAGGGCATCCGTAGACTCTCGTTTTCCAGACTTTGGAAAAGTAATTCTTCTATCATTCCCAAGATTTAAAAATGACTATATCCAGCAGAGATACGATGCAGTTATTGGAGAAAAGGAAACAGTTATTAGAGAACACAGATTTAAGATGTACGATGAGTTGGCAGATGGGACTGAGGGGAATGAGTTTGAGATTCAATGGGAAGAAGATCATATTATATCTTATAAAATACCTAAAGTTTATGCACTTAAGCGCCCAACTTGGGAAGTTAACCCAGTTAGAAAAATTGATGACTTTAAAACAGCATTTTATACAAACCCGACAGATGCTCTTTCAAGATTTGCTTGCATGCCACCTGATGCAATTGACGCATTTTTTAAATCAAGGGAAAAGGTAGAAAAGGCATTTAACATAGGTGCAATTGCTGTAGATAACTTTGGAAGACTTGAAGAGTGGTTCCTGCCAGACCCAGATAAAAAATATTATATTCACGTAGACTTGGCTCAAAAGCACGACCATTGTGCAGTAACGATGGCACATGTTAATAAATGGGTGAATGTTAAAATAACAGACGCCTATTCGCAGCCAGCACCTATAGTAGAAGTCGATGCCGTTAGGTACTGGACGCCAACAAAAGATAAATCTGTAGATTTTACTGAAGTAAAAGACTATATTCTTTCTCTTAAAACAAGGGGATTTAATATAGCAGTATGTACCTTTGACAGATGGAACTCTCATGATATGATGCAACAACTAAAACAATATGGCATCAATACAGAGATTCTGTCTGTCGCTAAAAAACATTACGATGATATGGCTATGATCGTGGCGGAAGAAAGATTAATAGGACCACACATACCATTACTTATAGACGAGCTATGCCAGCTTAGAATTATGAGAGATAAGGTGGACCACCCCAGAAAAGGTTCAAAAGATTTAGCGGATGCTACTTGTGGTGCAATATTTAATTCAATTAGTAGAACTAGGTTTGATAACAATCAAGAAATAAATATACACACATACGAGTCAATGAACTACGACAATGATTTTGGGGCAAAAGATGACCCAGATACAACATCTTATAATATGATCAGAGCACCTAGAATGCCTGAAGACTTAAAAGAAGCAATGGACAGGATGCAAATAATATGAGCGAATATCAAGAAAGAGCAAAAGAATGCAAGTGTTGCAGCAAACATGTTCCGCTACCAACTGTACTTAGAGAATACAGAGGAACTATTGTATGCCCAACAACATTTTCAAATATTGTTGAATATAAAAGAATTTGGGAGTCCTTTGGGTCAAGGCCAATGGGATCAATTAGAAAACATTTTTCTGATTACGTCCAGCAAATAGTCGAACAATCTATTGACAAAAATTAAGTGTATTAGGTATACTTTCAACTAGGCGGCAGTAGCTTAGTTGGTTAAAGCCCCGAACTCATAATTCGGTAATCGTAGGTTCGAGTCCTACTTGCCGCACAACAGATAGGATGGCATATGAAATATATTAACGATGGTCAGAACAATGTCCCAGATAATACAATTTCAATTATGGGCTATAAAAAAGATAAATCGTTTGATGTTATAAAAGATATGAAGGGTGAATCTTTTAGAAAAGGATTTCCTAAAACAGCGTCAGCCTGCTTACCAATGTCACTTGCTAATCAAATTGGCTTTTGTATTGTAAGCTTATCTGATTTTACATTAAGGTGGGATGGCGGGGATTCACTAGACAGTATAAAAATATACTCTAAAGATGTTGTCAAAGAAGGCTTTTACGGTCATAGAGAAAGCAACGTATATGGGAATGAAAAGCAAAAAATAGCACCATTTTATTCTGGCATGATATCAATAGTCCATGACTTTTTTATCAGAACTCCTCCTGGTGTTAATATTTTAGTTACAAGCGTACCAAATAACTTTATACCTGGTGTAGTTGCTGTGTCAGCACTTATAGAGACGGATAACTTAGGTAGAGATTGGGTCTTTAACTTAAAGGTAACAGTGCCAAATATAGATATTGAAATCAAAAAGGGGGATCCGTTAATAATGCTTATGCCAGTAGAAAGGTTTTACCCAGACTCATTTGAATTAAAAAATGCGTATAATATTTTTGACAAAGAGGTTTTAATAAATGCATTAAACGAAGCAATAGATTTATCAAAAACAATAAAGCCTTTTATTGATGAAGCAGGTGGGCCTTTAAATATTGATAAAGATTCTAAGTCAGAGATTTTTAGCGGGATGTATGCTCTTGGAAAAGGGCCAAATAATAAAAAATATTTTAAGCATCAAAAAAGGATAGGTAAAAAAGATGAATCAGCCTAATGTAACCGACATTAAAGTAATTAAAAGTATAAATAATTGGTTTATTGCAGTTGGAGTTCTTGATGGAAATAGGAATATTATGACAAGTGTAACAAAACCTTCACAGGCAGAAGCTATAATGGATTTAATTGCGTTTGCAAAAAGGCTTAAAGAAGAAGATATAGACAGCTCCACAGATTAATAGTATTATATACAATATACCTCTGTAGCTCAGCGGAAGAGCAACAGACTTCTAATCTGTAGGTCGCTGGTTCGATCCCAGCCAGGGGTACAATGCAAAATCCATTTTGCCTCCTTAGCTCAGTGGTAGAGCAGCTCACTTGTAATGAGCAGGTCATCCGTTCAAATCGGATAGGGGGCTCGCAAGTTCCTATAGCTCAGCTGGTAGAGCAGCAGACTTTTAATCTGCGGGTCGATGGTTCGATCCCATCTGGGGACACAAAATAGTATAATGGAGATATGATGAGAAATATATTAATAATCGGAGACTCACACACAGCAAAGCTTGGCAACTGTGTGCCAGACGTTTTTCTTAGAGAAAACGTTGCTTTGGAATTTAAAGACTCTGATCAAAACTATGTTACAAGATATACAGAACATGATCAAGAAGTTTGGTTACGAGACTCCCTTAGAATGTATGAGGATTCAGATTTAAAAATATGGATGTCCTCCCACCCAGGCAGATCTGCATTAAACTATGACTTTAATAATTTTGCAAGCGGAACTCAAAAATATATTTTAGACTATTGGAATGACGAGGGGAATATTGTAATTCCTTGGCTTGGATATATTGACATTAGAAACTGGCTACCACAAACACATCTAAATAATTATAAATCGGCTGCAGATGTAGTATCTCAATACATAGATAATGTTTTAAATAAATTTGATAAATGCCGTATAGTATTTATGGAGCCACTCCCACAGTTCATATGTATTATAACTAATGGGTGGAGAATAAATTCAAGTGACCCAGACATTGAGTTTGAGCGGAGATATGAGCAGCACCTAGTATTTGTAGAGGAGCTTAGAAAACAATGCTTAGAAAGAGGGCTGGAGGCCCCTATAAGGGTAGATGAGATACTAGGTACAGATATGATTGAACCCCATATGCAGCCTAAAAAACCTTTAAAGATTTTATTGAACGACCATATGACACAAAAGTATTACGAAAAAATAGTCAAACACATAGCAAAAATGGTATACTAGAATTTATGGACACTTTAAAGAAAACAGCAATAGTCACTGGCGCCTCTTTTGGCATAGGAAAGGCAACTGCAATTCTTCTTGCAAAAAATAATTTTCATGTTATAGCAATTGCAAGAAATATAGATGAACTCAAATCAATAGAGTCAGAGAACATAGAAGTTTACCAAATGGATATAACTAACAGTCTAGAGGTAGAAAATTTTGGAAAATACATTTATGACAAGAAAATAGATGCATTAGTAAATAACGCAGGCGGAGGATTTAATTTGCCAAACAACATATTAAATGATGATGTTGACAACTGGAAAAAAGCTTATGATTTAAATGTTATTGGTGCAATGAATATGACAAAAACTGTAGCCCCCTCAATGATAAAAAATGGTGGGGGAAACGTTGTTTTAATTACATCGATGGCTGGCCATTTTGTTTATCGTGGAGGAAGCAGCTACACGGTTGCAAAGCATGCAGAGGTAGCTCTTGCAGAAATATTAAGATTTGAATTGTTTGACAAGAATATTAGAGTAACAGAGATAGCACCAGGAAATGTAAATAGCCGTGGTGATCGTGATAGAAGCAATTGTTTAAACCCAGAAGATGTTGCAGATGCAATTAGATGGGCTTTAATGGTACCAGAACATGTAAATATAGAAACACTATCAATTTTACATGTAAATAATCTAAGTAGATAATAGGAGATAAAAAATGGCAATAGATACAAGAGATCCAAATGCAATAAAAGTCTTAGCAGCAGCTAGAAAATATGCATCTGAAGGTTACGCAGAGGGACCAAATAATGATACAATTTTTGGCAAACGTTATGGGATGAACAATCAGCCCTGGTGTGCTATGTTTGTTTCGGGATGCTTTGATGATGCTGGTTTAGTTCACCTAGTGGCAGCCTCAACAAAGAAAGGTTTTGCTTCATGCGACGCAGGCGCACAATGGTTTGCAAAAAATAAAAGAATTGTTCCAGTAGGTCAGGCACAGCCAGGAGATATTGTATTTTTTAATTTTGATGCTAACCCAACAGATACTGAGCATGTAGGAATTGTTTATTCCAATGATGGTAAAAACCTAATAACTATTGAAGGAAATACTTCAGGCGATAAAAAGGGGTCACAAGCAAATGGAGATGGCGTTTATCAAAAGAAGCGACCATATTCTTTTGTTATGGCAGTTGCTCGTCCTGATTGGGATGCGCCAGTACCAAAGGCTGCACCCGCAAAGAAGGCTGCCCCCGTAAAAGCGGCAGTAAAGAAGAAATAATGTACGAATATTACGTTAAAAAAGTAGAAGCCGTAGTTGATGGGGACACAATTGATGTCCTCATCGACCTTGGTTTTGATATATTATTTGCATCAAGAGTAAGACTTGCTGGCATAGATACCCCAGAGTCTAGAACAAAAGACCTAGCAGAAAAAAAATTGGGGCTAGAGGCAAAAGAATACCTTAAGTATAAGCTAAAAGATGCCAAGGATGTAAAAATTAAAACTGAAAAGATGGACTCGTCAGAAAAGTATGGAAGAATACTTGGATGGCTATTTGTTGATGATCAAAAAATTTCTATCAATGAGCAAATGATTACAGACGGATATGCTTGGGGATATTTAGGAGACACTAAGGTAAAAGATTTTGATGCTTTAGCTAAAGCGAGGAAAAAGAGCGGTAAGTAATGCCAGTATACGAATACAAATGTTCATACGATGATGCACACGCACTTATGTCAGTTAATAGATCTATATCAGAAAACGATCCAGGCTACACATGTGTTCAATGCGACTCAGAAATGATAAGATTCTTTACACCATTTGGTATACAATTTAAAGGTAACGGCTTTTATAAAACAGATAATCCTAAGTAGTTTAAACTAACATTCTGCTATAATTACTATGTAAACAAAAATATTGTTTTACTTAGGGGATCCTCAGTTGACTAGAAAGATTAAGTACTTTTTAACCAGCCTATTTATTGTTGGCTGGCTTTTTCTTTTCGGGCCAAGCGTTGCTTATGGCGATGAAGTTCCAGCACCTGCCGAACAAGTTGTAGTAAGTCCCGCACAGGCTGCAGTCAATACAGCGCTTGCAACAGCAACCACAGAAGTAGCGCAAGCATCACAGGCCTCAGATACAGCAACAGCAACTATTGCAACTGCA
>Ga0114969_10005164_pt1 | contig 10270 bp, 9 predicted proteins | sample M_130807_MF_Meta_FD_87316 | JGI IMG/M metagenome (GOLD analysis project Ga0114969, IMG submission 87316) | Freshwater microbial communities from Lake Montjoie, Canada to study carbon cycling - M_130807_MF_MetaG | ecosystem: Environmental > Aquatic > Freshwater > Lake | place: Lake Montjoie...
AATGAAGATTTTAAAAAAGCAATTGCTTTAGCCGATAAATTCGCGTACTTAGAAGGAAGAAGACCGCGTATTATGGTAGCAAAGATGGGGCAAGATGGCCACGATCGAGGAGCTAAAATCATTGCAACATCCTTCGCGGACATGGGGTTTGATGTGGATATCAGCCCTTTATTTCAAACACCGCAAGAAGTAGCCAAACAAGCGATTGAAAATGATGTACATATACTTGGTGTTAGTTCACTCGCTGCAGGACATAAAACATTAATTCCAGCGGTTATCGAAGAATTAAAGTCACTTGGTAGAGCAGATATTATGGTCATTGCTGGAGGGGTTATTCCAGCAAAAGATTATGATTTCTTGTATGAAAAAGGAGTGTTTGGCGTATTTGGGCCAGGCACTAAAATTCCAACTGCAGCCATTGCAATACTAGAATTGTTGATAAAGAGTGTGGAATAAATTAAAACCTATTTCTTCTGATAAAGTTTTAAAACATTTGTTTCCAAAGGAATAATAGTATAGGAAGCACTAATATCCGGATTATTCGGTTCTTCTGTATTGACCAAAAAATACTTGGATGTTAATTGATCGTTACATTGTATGCTTATGAAATTCTTTCTGTACAAATAGGCATGTAATGAAAAATCGTCGATCAGATTTAAGGAAGAATTCACTATAGTTCCCTTCGTTAAAAAAGAAGAAATAACTTCGACATCCTTCACAATTTTCTCATCTTTACCATAGCTATTAACGGAAGAAAGTGCATAAATTACACCAGCAATAAAAATGATACTTGCAATTAAATTAAACCGTTTCAAATGAACTAATTTCAAATGAACATAATTTAACCTATTCAAAAATAAACTTACTAATCCAATGATTAACAATGGATAGGTAGGTAGAATATAATAACCACTTTGCTTCATACTAATCATAATAGGTAGCACACCAGTTAATCCAAATAAAATAAAAAATAATGCCCATTGTTTATGTAATTTATCTACCCCATTGTTTGCTAGTTTTTTTCTTGTGGAAAAATAAATGAGTGCTAGTAAAATAAATACAACCAATAATTCACTCAAGAGACGTTTGATAATAAAAAAACGACTTTCAACTGTAACAATATTATTTAAACTATTTACTACCTGAACATTAAAATAATCCTGAATAGCGGATAACGCCAGAGGATTTATTAAAAAAAGCAGGAATAAAGGGAGTAGAAAAGAAGAAATCAATAGAAGTGACTTAAAAATCATGGAGCCAAACGAAAACTTCCTAAAAACTAAAAAATGTATAAAGTAAAACGAAATTGGGAAAAGAGCTACAAATCCTTTAGTTAAAAAACCCAGAACTATACAAAACCCAGATAATAAAATAAAATACCATTGTTTTTGAAACGTACTTTTTAGTAAAAAATAAACAGAAAAAAGAATGAAAATAGTCATTGTGTTTTCCAGCATATTATTCGCCACAGCCCAATAAACAACAGGTGTAAATAGCCAAAAGAAAATTAATAACCAGCTAATTCTATAGTCGGGATAAAGTAATTTCCAAATTTTATGGATTACAAATGCTGTAAATATATAGGTTGAAAAACTATAAAATTTATCTACAAACCAATTATATCCAAACAAGTCAAAATATAGACTTTCAATAAACATTGCTAATGGCGGATGTTCATGAAATGCTGGGTAAAAAGTATTTGTAAACTTAAGATTCCACACACTACAATCTCCAATTGATATATTCCTTGCTATCGTTGTATAGAATAAACCATCCATGAACATGTATTTTGAAAACAAAACATGTCCAGTAGTAAATAAAAATAGGCCAAAAACTAATAAATAAGAAGATGCAAAAGGTGGGAATAAAGATTTTAGCTTATTCATATTATATGCAAACAGAAATTAATGACTTGGTTTGATATCTAGTAACTCCAAGTCAAATATTAAATCTGAATATGCTTTAATTGGCCCTGTTTGACGATGGTCATATGCTAAATAATAAGGAAGATAAAAACGACCTTTACCACCTTTGACTAGCATTCCTAAAGCCTCCTCAAACCCAGGAATCATACTTTGTTGTTTGTATACAAATTTTAAAGGAGTAGCTTCCTCTTCACGAGAAGACTCAAATTTTTCTCCATTCAATAAATAACCTGTGTAATGAACAGTCAAAGTATCTCCCACTTTAGGAGTTGCTCCTTTCATTTTAGAGTCAAATATATACGTCAATCCAGAAGGCAATTGTTTTGCTTTTGGAAAATTACCTTTCGCAGAATCAAAAACTAGTTTAGTATGATTAATTCTTTTTTCTTCCAATACAGTATTTGGATTATACTTTTGATACTGACTTCCAATTCGTAAAATTCGGACATGTAAAATTTGATCATTCTGTACAATATTATTTACAATATCTTGCCCCTCCACCACATGACCAAACACAGAATGTTTGTTATCTAACCATGGTGTTGCAACATGTGTAATAAAAAACTGACTACCATTTGTATTTGGACCAGAATTAGCCATTGATAGTACACCCGGGACATCGTGTTTTAGTGAAGAATCAAACTCATCGTAGAACTTGTATCCTGGATCTCCACTCCCTGTCCCCAATGGACAACCACCTTGAATCATGAAATTAGGTATAACACGGTGAAATTTCAAACTATCATAAAAAGGTTTGTAAAAACTTTTACCTCCAAACTGATAGTTACCCTCGGTTAAACCAACAAAATTAGCTACAGTTTGCGGAACTTTTTCAGGTTCTAATTTGAGTAAAATATCACCTTTACTTGTTTCAAACTTTGCATATAAACCATCAGGCAATTGTTGAGCTTCAACAAAATTCAGAAAACTTACACAAAAAAATAGTACACCTAAAAACTTCATATTAATTAATTTTAATTAACTCTACTTCAAAAATTAAAACAGAATAAGGTTTGATTGCTGGAGAAGGAGATTGTTCTCCATACGCTAATTCTTGAGGTATATAAAATTTAAACTTTGAACCAACTGGCATTAATTGTAATCCTTCTGTCCACCCTTTAATAACTTGACCCAAACCAAAAGTTGCAGGCTCACCTCTATCTACTGAACTATCAAAAACTTTACCTTCAGTTGTTGTACCATGGTAATGAACCGTCACTTGATCCGTAGCTTTTGGTTTATCTCCTTTGCCTAAAAGGATTACTTCGTATTGCAAACCGCTTGTGGTAGATTGAATATTTGGTTTTGTTTTATTGTTATTTAGGTAAACTATTCCTTCTTCACGCGCTTTCATTCCTTCTTTTGAAGCTACCGCTTGTTTTTCCGCTTCTAATTTTTGAAAATATGCACTAATTATTTTGTTTTGAGGATCTTCACACAATACCGGTTGATCTTTTAGTCTGTCTGTAATACCTTGTATAACTAGCTCTTTATTCGCATTTGATAAATCACGTAATACATTTTCCCCTAAAATTCTACCAATTAAATAAGAAACTGTATCTAATTGATTTTTCAAAACTAAAGAAGGTTTTACTTCCGGTTTTTGCGTAACAGTTTTTTTTGAGGTAGTCTGCGCATTAGCAGTCAAAGTTAATAGTACTAGAGAAGTACCAAAGAATATTTTTTTCATAGTTATTTTTTTTAGATGCACAAATTTAAGAATTAAATCAGGACTAGATATATACCGAGGATTAGAAGTGATTTTTTTTGATAAATTTAACAACAACAATCCTCCATTAACATACTTCTTTTACTTTTGTACCATGGAACAAAAAGAAGACAAATTAAAGGAAGTTATTTCCCACGCAAAAGAGTATGGATATGTATTTCCATCCTCTGAAATATATGATGGTTTAGCAGCAACCTATGACTACGGTCAGTTGGGTTCTGAATTAAAAAATAACCTAAAAACATATTGGTGGAAATCGATGACACAAATGCATGAAAACATTGTGGGTATAGACTCTGCAATCTTCATGCATCCAACTACCTGGAAAGCTTCTGGTCACGTAGATGCCTTTAATGATCCATTGATTGACAATAAGGATTCCAAAAAAAGATACCGTGCAGACGTATTAATTGAGGAACATATCGAAAAGATTCGTCAAAAAATTAATAAAGAAGTTGAAAAAGCTTCTAAAAAATTTGGTGATGCATTTGATAAGGCACAATTTATTGCGACAAATCCAAATGTGTTGCGAAATGCTCAAAAGATTACGGAGATTGAAGATCGTATGCGTACGACTTTAGAAAACAATGATTTAGAAGGAGTTCAACAATTAATCGTGGATTTAGAAATTGTTTGTCCAATAAGCGGTTCTAAAAACTGGACGGAAGTACGTCAATTCAATCTGATGTTTTCTACCGAATTAGGTTCAGTTGCTGGAGATGCTGCTACTATTTACTTACGACCAGAAACTGCGCAAGGAATTTTCGTGAATTTCTTGAACGTACAAAAATCTGGAAGAATGAAAATTCCTTTTGGCATCGCTCAAATTGGTAAAGCATTCCGTAATGAAATCGTTGCAAGACAATTCATTTTCCGTATGCGTGAATTCGAACAAATGGAAATGCAATTTTTTGTTCGTCCAGGAGAAGAAATGAAATGGTACGAATACTGGAAAGAAGCACGTGTAAAATGGCACAAAGCACTTGGGTTAGGAGATGAAGCTTACCGTTTACATGACCATATCAAATTAGCACATTATGCAAATGCAGCGTGTGATATTGAATTTGATTTCCCAATGGGATTCAAAGAATTAGAAGGTATACATTCTCGTACAGACTTCGATTTAAAACAACACGAAGAATTTTCCGGTAAAAAATTACAATTCTTTGACCCAGAATTAAACGAAAGTTATGTACCATATGTAGTAGAAACATCTGTTGGATTAGACCGTATGTTTTTAGCGGTAATGAGTAATTCCTTAAATACGGAAAAACTAGAAGATGGCTCCGAACGAGTAGTTCTTTCTTTACCTGCTGCATTAGCACCATACAAAGTTGCTATTATGCCCTTGACGCGTAAAGATGGATTACCAGAAAAAGCACGTGAAATCTTCGATGCATTAAAATACGATTTCCAATGCCAATACGATGAAAAAGATTCCCCTGGAAAACGTTACCGTCGTCAAGATGCTATTGGAACTCCTTTCTGCGTGATGGTAGATCATGAAGCCATGGAAAATAATACAGTGACCGTGAGAGACCGTGACACAATGCAACAAGTACGAATTGCAATTTCAGAGTTACATACTTTAATTGATCAAAAAGTAAACTTGCGAAATTTATTACGAAATTTATAATTCAAGTAAAAACATAGAAATCCTGCTTAATTAGCGGGATTTTTTGTTTTATAGCAATGCTATATTTTTCAAATTAAGATCCGCCAACTTATGAAAATAGGGATGAGATGCGCATCTTTCTAAAATTTCGAGATGTTCAATGCGATGACAATCTAAGGAAACGAAATCGACTAATTGATTATCAATCAAATAATGTGCTTGTTCCATAACTTCAGGACCATAATGACCAACAATTGAAAGTAAATTTACTTGTATCTGAACTCCTTTACTCCTGTATTCTTCTATTTTTTCTGGATTTCTAAAATAATACGGATATCGTTCATAATGCGCTAATACTGGTATATAGCCATTGACTGACATATCAAAAATTAATTGATCAATTTGGGAAGGTTCACTAAAAAATGAAAACTCGAACAATAGGTAATTACCATTAAATGTAACCGCACGTTTTTCTTTAATAGATTCTGTTAAAGCTTCCTCGTAAAAATTTTCAGCTGCTGCTTCAAACTCGATGTCAATATTTAGTCGTTCTAATTCTGCTTTCACCTCTGCGTGTTTTGCAGCAATTATTTCTGGTGTATTCTGATAACAATCCATCATAATATGTGGCGTAGCAATCAGTTTTTTAAAGCCCAACTCTTTAAATTTCAAAATCATACCAATACTATGATCCAATGTAGGAGCACCATCATCAATTCCAGGTAATAAATGACTATGCATATCTACTCCAATCGTTGAAAAATCAAATGGAGGTAATTGTATTGCTGGATTTTTTTTTGAAAATAGAGAGAAGAGTCCCATAATTATCTGTTAGAATACATGTCCGAATAATACTTTTGATAATCTCCACTTGTAACTTCCTTCACCCATTCTTCATTGGCTAAATACCAATCCACTGTTTTATCCAATCCTTCTTCAAAGGTAATAGAAGGTGTCCAACCTAATTCTTTTTCCAATTTTGAAGCATCAATAGCATAACGCATATCATGCCCAGATCGATCCGTAACATACGTGATTAAACTTGCAGAAGTTCCCGGTTCACGCTTTAATTTTTCGTCTAACATCTTACACAAGTAATATACTAAATCAATATTTTTCCATTCATTTAAACCTCCTACATTGTAAGATTCTCCATAGGTACCGTGAAAGAAAATCGTTTCAATCGCACGTGCATGGTCTTCCACCCACAACCAATCACGAATATTTTCTCCTTTTCCATATACCGGTAAAGGTTTCATATTCACAATATTTTGAATCATTAAAGGAATCAATTTTTCAGGAAAATGATGACTACCATAATTATTGGAACAATTACTCATTTTCACCGGAAAATTGTACGTATGGAAAAAAGCATTTACAAAATGATCAGAGGAAGCTTTAGACGCAGAATAAGGACTTCTAGGATCGTAGGAAGTGGTTTCTGTAAATAATCCTTCAGCTCCTAATGAACCATATACCTCATCCGTTGAAACATGATGAAACGTATGTTTTTCAGTCAAATTCCAATATGCTTTGGCCTCGTTTAATAGATTTAATGTCCCGATAACGTTCGTAATAGCAAACTCCATAGGACCTTCAATCGATCTATCCACATGCGATTCTGCTGCCAAATGAATTACATCTGTAATCTGATATTTTTCAAATACCGCTTTAACATCTGCCTGGGAGCAAATATCTCCCTTTACAAAATGATAATTTGTTTTACCTGCTAAATCTTTCAAGTTAGAAAGATTACCTGCGTAAGTCAATTTATCAAAATTAACAATGGTATGTTCCGGATATTTATTTGCAAATAAACGGACAACATGTGAACCGATAAACCCTGCACCTCCTGTAACTAATATATTCATTTTCTGATAATTACACTTTACAAACTCCAGTACTCTAATTCTTTTATTTTACCTCTATATATTCCTTTGATATCCGCAAATGTTCCTTTACCATCGATCAATAAAGACTTAAAATATGCTTCTGTTAAACCCATATAGTCTTTATGGTTGACAGCAACGATAATAGAATCATATAAACCTTCAGGTTGCTCATGTAATCCAATTCCATATTCATGTTCCATTTCTTTAGAAGAAGCATGTGGATCTACTAAATCAACTGTTACTTGATACGATTGTAACTCTTTTACAACATCGATAACTTTCGTGTTTCGGATATCTGTAACATCTTCTTTAAAAGTAGCTCCCATAACTAACACGCGCGTATCTTGAATGTGCTTACCTTGCGCAATCATTTTTTTAACAATTTGCTTTGCAATATAGCCTCCCATCGAATCGTTTACGAAACGTCCACTCGTTATAACCTTAGAAATATACCCAGCTTGAGCTGCTTTATGGGTTAAATAATAGGGATCTACTCCGATACAATGTCCACCTACTAGTCCAGGGAAGAATTTTAAGAAATTCCATTTTGTTCCAGCTGCCTCTAACACATCAAAGGTATTAATACCTAATTTATTGAAAATGATAGATAATTCATTAATCAATGCAATATTTACATCACGTTGCGTATTCTCAATGATTTTTGCTGCTTCAGCAACTTTGATTGTTTTTGCTCTATGTACACCTGCGTCCACAACGATTTCGTATGTAGATGCAATATTATCTAATGATTCTTGACAACACCCTGAAACAATTTTGGTAATATTTCTAAGCGTATGCTCTTTATCTCCTGGATTGATACGTTCAGGCGAATATCCCAACATAAAATCTTGTCTGAATTTTAATCCAGATTCTTTTTCTAATACTGGAACACAGTCTTCTTCAGTACAACCTGGATAAACCGTAGATTCAAACACCACATAATCCCCTTTTTTAAGTACTTTTCCAACGGTTGATGAAGCACCAAGTAAGGGTTTTAAATCAGGTACATTTGCAGAATCTATAGGTGTCGGTACAGCAACAATAAAAAAAGTAGCTTCTTTTAAGTCTTCTAAATCCGCTGTGAAATGGATATCACAACTTTCAAAAGCAGCTGCGTCTAATTCTTGACTAGGATCGATTCTGTTACGCATCATATCCACACGTGCTTGATTGATATCAAAACCAATAACTTGAATAGTTCTTGCAAATTCTAACGCAATCGGAAGACCAACATAACCTAAACCGATAACCGCTAATTTAGCTTCCTTTTTAATTAACTTTTGATACATTGAGTTGCTCATTTCTTATGTTATAAATTCGTTCAATAATTTCTACTACTTTTAATCCTTCTAAAGCATTGGTTGTTGCTGTTGCTTTTCCTTTCAATGTTTGTACCACATTGGAAATTAGGAAATGGTGATTTGCTGCAGATCCTTTATATGGACCATAATCATTTGCAGGACTTGATTCAGCTAATTCTGGCATTTCATATCCAGGAATATTGCAAACTTCTACTTCATTCATGTATTGTCCTCCGATTTTCACTCTTCCTTTACTACCAATAATGGTCATGGAACTCTCTAAATTCTTATCTACTACAGATGTAGAATAATTAATTGAACCCATTCCTCCATTTAAGAAGTCAAAAGAAACAAATCCAGAATCTTCAAAATCAGTAATATCTTGGTGCGTAAAATCTGCAAAATTTCCTTTAATGTTATCTATATCCCCGAATAACCAATACATAATATCAATAAAATGGGAGAATTGTGTAAATAAAGTACCTCCATCTAGGTCTTGTGTGCCTTTCCAGCCTCCTTTTTTATAATAACGAGCATCCCGGTTCCAGTAGCAATTAAGCTGTACCATAAAGATATCACCTAAAACTTTTTCTTCTACTATTTTTTTAATCCATTCAGAAGGCGGTGAATATCTATTTTGCATGACACAAAATACACTTCTAGACATTTGTAAGGATTTAAAGATCACTTGTTCACACGCTTCTTTAGATAAGCCCATAGGCTTTTCACAAACTACATGTTTTCTTGCCTCCAAAGCCTTGATAGACTGTTCTGCATGTAAACCATTTGGCGTACAGATATTTACAACATCAAATTCCAAACCTGATGCTAATAAATCTTCTATTGTATTAAAAAATGGTATGTTTTTATCTAAACCACATTCTTCTGCACTTCTTACATCCACCATTGCAACTAGAGCTGCCTCTGGATCACGTGAAATCATTTCTGCATGACGCTTTCCGATATGTCCAGCACCTACAACTGCAAATCTTACTTTTTCGTTCGTTACAATCATTTGCTTATTTTAATTACTTTATTATTTACTAATTGATACTGTTCTCCGCTTTCCGAGCATAAAGCAACTCCTTCATTATTGAACTCTAGTCTTTGTCCGTATTCACTCATCCAACCTAATTGACGAGCAGGATTTCCGACCATTAAAGCGTATGGAGCTACTGTTTTTGTTACAACTGCACCAGCACCAATAAATGCGAATTCACCAATATCGTGTCCACATACAATTGTCGCATTAGCCCCAATAGAAGCTCCGTGTTTTACAACCGTTTTTAAATATTCATTTTTACGATTCACAGCACTTCTGGGGTTCATTACATTTGTAAAAACCATGGAAGGACCTAAAAACACATCATCTTCACAAATTACACCCGTATAGATGGATACATTGTTTTGCACTTTCACATTTTTACCTAATATAACCTCAGAAGAAACCACTACATTTTGACCAATATTACAATTTTCACCTAAAATACAATTTGCCATAATATGCGAAAAATGCCATATTTTAGTTCCTTTTCCTATACTACACCCGGCATCAACTACCGCAGTTTCGTGTGCAAAATATTCCATTATTTTACAATATAATTATCAAAATTATTATGCTCTTTATGTCTTAATTCCTCATCAGACAATCTACAAAAGTAATCATAAGTTAGTTTCAATCCTTCACTACGTGAAACTTTTGGTTCCCAACCTAATAACGCTTTTGCTTTTGTGATATCTGGTTGTCTTTGTTTAGGGTCATTCACAGGCAAATCGTGGTAAACCACTTTTTGATTCGTATTTGTTAG
>Ga0114969_10005165_pt1 | contig 10269 bp, 10 predicted proteins | sample M_130807_MF_Meta_FD_87316 | JGI IMG/M metagenome (GOLD analysis project Ga0114969, IMG submission 87316) | Freshwater microbial communities from Lake Montjoie, Canada to study carbon cycling - M_130807_MF_MetaG | ecosystem: Environmental > Aquatic > Freshwater > Lake | place: Lake Montjoie...
ATTTATTTAAGAATGATGATTTGGAAGTACAGAATTCGAAAGAAGGCAATAGGTTTTTGTCTAATTACGAGTTTTCTGCTGAATATTCTTCTATAAGAGTTTTTAAGAACAAATTGACTGACGAAGTAGGAGAAAGTATTGGTTTTTTGCTTCCTGAGCTAAGCAAATTTGATTATTTTTTAAAAATAGATGGAGAATCGATAGATGAAATCATTGATGATTTGCCCCAAAAATTAAAATCCTTACCTTGCGTGCAATATTTTGAAAAACTTAAAGTCGAGAATCTTAAATCGAAAGACAATCTCATTTTCTAACTCAGTAATATATACATAATCTATGTCAGTGAATTTTGAACGTACAAAAGTAATAGCCACAGTTGGTCCAGCTAGCAACACAGAAGAAAAATTATGGGAACTCATTCAGGCAGGGGCAGATGTTTTTCGCTTGAATTTCTCACATGGTTCTCACGAAATCCACAAAGAAGTTATAAATCTAGTTAGAGGTATCAATAAAAAACATGGTACCGCAATAGCATTACTTCAAGATCTTCAAGGTCCTAAAATCAGGACTGGCGATGTAGAAAACAACGGAGTAGATTTGGTAAAGGGTCAACAACTAATTATCACAACCGAAAAGGTAATTGGAAATGCAGAAAGAATATATACTTCTTATAAAGCAATGCCTCGTGATGTAAAAGTAGGTGATGCGATTCTTATAGATGATGGAAATCTTGAATTGACTGTAAAAGAAATTAAGGGTGAAGAAATAATCACAGAAGTTCGTTTTGGAGGAAAATTGAAATCAAAAAAAGGAATTAACCTTCCGAATACTAATGTTTCTGAACCTTCTTTGACAGAGAAAGACAGAGAAGATTTAGTGTTTGGTTTGGCAAACGACTTAGATTGGATAGCACTATCATTTGTACGTACTGCTGAAGATATTACTGAAATAAAAAAGCTTATTGCAGATAGCGGCAAGAAATCGAAAGTAGTTGCCAAAATTGAAAAACCAGAAGCATTAGCTGATATAGATGCTATAATAGAAGCCTGCGATGGAATTATGGTGGCTCGAGGAGATTTGGGAGTCGAAATCAACATGGAAGATGTTCCTACTTGGCAAAAAATAATCATTAAAAAGTGTAACAAAGCAGGTAAACCAGTAATTGTGGCTACTCAAATGCTTGAAAGCATGATTAGCAATCCTAGACCTACACGTGCTGAGGCTAATGACGTGGCTAATGCCGTAATAGATGGTGCAGATACAGTGATGCTAAGTGCAGAATCGGCTTCTGGAATGTATCCAAAAGAAGCTGTACAAAGTATGGTTAGAATTATCCGTGCTGTGGAAGACAAAATGGAGATTTTTAATAAAGAATGGCCTATTGATTCAAACTCTAGCAATTTCTTAAGAGAAAGTCTTATATCTTCTGCTTGTAAAATGGCCAATGATACACAAGCAAAGGCCATTGTTGGTTTTTCTCGCACAGGTTTTACAGCTACTAAAATTTCTAGCTTCAGACCAAAAGCGAATATTTATATTTTTACTGACAACAAGGTGATTTTGAATCAGTTGAATTTGGTTTGGGGGGTTAAAGCCTTTTATATGGAACCTAAATCCACTACTGATGAGACAATAGAAGCTATGACTGAATCTTTATTGGAAAAGGGATTAGTTAATAAAGGTGAAATTATCATCAACACTAGTACTATGCCAATGGAAAGTAACTATAGAACCAATATGGTAAAATTGACTATTGTTTAAAAAATATCATTCAAGACTATTTATTATTGACTTATAAAGGATAAAAGAGAGTTGTCCGAGTGGTTGAAGGAGCACGCCTGGAAAGTGTGTATATGTCTAAAGCGTATCGAGGGTTCGAATCCCTCACTCTCTGCACAAAATTTTAGAAACTTGCTTTAACAAAAATATATGCAAACATTTTTAGGTGTTGACATCGGAGGTACAAACATTAAAATGGGTTTTGTAAATTCAAAAGGAGAACTTTTGAATAAAACCAAAGTTTCAACCTTAGAATTAAGGAAATCAGGTGATTTCTCCGGAGAATTGTTCAGGTTGATAGGTGAGCAATTGATTTTGCAGCCAGAGGTTAAAAAAGTAGGAATAGGTGTTCCAGGTTTAATTTCAAAAGATTGTAAAAGCCTTTTGGAACTACATAATATTCAAGAACTGAGCCATTTTCCTTTGATAGAAAAACTTTCTAAAAAATTCCCGAAGCATACATTTAAAATGGAGAATGATGCTAATGCTGCTGCGTTGGGTGAATATCATTTTGGGAAAGAGAAAATAAAAGTCAATTTCCTTTTTATTACTTTAGGAACAGGCATAGGGAGCGCTGCTATAATTGATGGAAAAATATTCAAAGGTGGCGATGGAAACGCACTTGAATTGGGTCATATTTTGTATAAAAATGGCAAAACTTTAGAAGAGAGAATAGGTAAGAAAGGAATATTAAGCATCATATCGAAAGAGCTTAAAAAATCAAGTTCAAAGTCTACTTGGTTACAAGGAAAAACGGAAGCTACTACTAAAGAAGTTTTGGCCGCTGCTAGAGAAGGAGATAAATCAGCCATTAAAATTTACGGAAAAGTAGGGAAGATTTTGGGTGTGGGCCTTATAGCTGCAATTCGTATATTGGATATAAAGAAAATTGTCATTGGAGGAGGAGTCTCAGAAGTTTTTGACTTTATTCAACCCGATGTTGAGAAAGTGTTTTCTGAACATTTAACTCCATATTACAACGAAACTATTAACCTCAGGTTGGCTACATTAGGCAATGATGCAGGCATAGTAGGAGCGGCCTCTCTTTGTTTTAATGATTAATTAATCATTAATTTCATATATCAAAGCAACTGCAAAGGCATTTGCGCCTTCCATTCTTCCAACATAACCAAGTTTTTCATTGGTGGTTGCTTTTATTGAGATGTCTTTTATTGGGATATTCATTGTCTCAGACAAAACATTTTGCATGGCTTTGATGTGAGGATTTATCTTTGGGGCTTCCAAAGCTAAACTTGAGTCGATATTGCCAATTGAATAGCCATTTTCGGCTAGTATTTTACATACTTCCTTTAACAATACTTTACTGTCTACACCTTTCCATCGATTGTCGTTATTTGGGAAATGGTATCCAATGTCACCCAAATTAGCAGCACCCAATAGTGCGTCGCAAATAGCATGAATCAAAACATCAGCATCAGAATGACCGAAACAACCCTTGTCATGCTCGATTTTTACTCCACCAAGCCACATTTCTCTTCCTTCTACAAGAGGATGAACATCGTACCCGAAACCAATTCTAAACTTCATTTTTAAAAATTATTTCCACAACAAAAATGGCTATTATTCGTCTATATACAAGTCATTAAGCGAGATAGGGAGTTCTAGTAAATACTTTCTATATTTTAACTAATTATTTGATATTTTTTGCATGGAATTAAACCACGAAGACGAAACCAGAATCAAACAAGCGTTTCGCGACAAAAATTGGAATGAAATAAAAAGTGACGACTCTTGGACTATTTTTAAAGTAATGGCTGAGTTTGTGCAAGGATTTGAAAAAATGGCCAAAATTGGACCTTGTGTAACTGTTTTTGGATCTGCTAGGACTGAACCAGATAACGAATACTACAAAATTGCAGTAGAAATATCGGCCAAACTAGTTAGGCATGGATATGGGGTTATAACGGGAGGTGGACCTGGGATAATGGAAGCAGGTAATAAAGGTGCACACAGTGAAAAGGGAAAGTCGGTTGGACTAAATATTGATCTTCCTTTCGAGCAATCTCACAATCCATATATAGACAGTGATAAATTAATTACTTTCGATTACTTTTTTGTTCGTAAAACTGTTTTTGTTAAATATTCACAAGGCTTTGTTGTGATGCCAGGAGGTTTTGGTACTCTAGATGAGCTTTTTGAAGCAATGACACTTATTCAAACCAAAAAAATTGGAGCTTTTCCAATTGTTTTGGTTGGTACAGAATATTGGAAAGGATTGATAGATTGGATTAAATCTGTGGTTTTGAACAAAGAACACAATATAAATCCTGAGGACTTACAACTTTTTCATTTAGTAGATACTGCCAAGGAAGCAGTTGACATAATAGATGATTTTTACTCCAAGTATTTATTACAACCCAATTTCTAGCTTTTACTAGTTTTAAAAAATTAGTTTCACTTTGGTTTAGCATACTACATTTATCAATACATGGTTTTTACAAACAAACTTAATAACTTGCCAAACCCAAGTAGATAGATTGTTTTATGCATATAAAAATCATTAACCAGTCCAAGCATTCTTTGCCAGAATATCAAACTGAGGCATCTGCCGGCATGGATTTAAGAGCCGATTTAGCTCAACCTGTAATTCTTAAACCTTTGGAAAGAAAGTTGATAGGTACAGGGTTATATTTGGAGCTTCCAATAGGATATGAAGCACAAATTCGCCCTCGAAGTGGTTTGGCTTTCAAACATGGTTTGACAGTTTTAAATAGTCCGGGTACAATTGATGCTGATTATCGTGGTGAAATCAAGGTTTTACTTGTCAATCTTTCTGATACGGAGTTTTTAGTTAATGATGGAGAAAGGATAGCCCAAATGGTTGTCTCGAAACATGAATCTATTAAATGGGAAACAACAGCAGAACTAAGTGAAACAGAACGCGGTGTTGGTGGGTATGGTAGTACTGGTGTAAAATAGCTTATTTATCTTTTTTTAATTCAAGCATTTATAATTAAACAGGCTTAACTTTTAATTCAATTTTATGAAGATTATTGTTCCAATGGCAGGTATGGGTAAAAGAATGAGACCTCATACACTCACAGTTCCTAAACCTTTAGTTCCAATAGCAGGAAAACCTATCGTACAACGTCTAGTAGAGGATATTGCAAAAGTATGCGGTGAGAAAGTGGAAGAAGTTGCTTTCATTATTGGCGATTTTGGTAAAGAAGTTGAGAAAAAACTAATCAAAATTGCCGAATCTGTTGGTGCCAAAGGTACTATCTATTATCAAAAACAACCTCTAGGAACAGCTCATGCTGTGTATTGTGCTGAGCCATCATTGGATGGCAATATTGTCGTAGCTTTTGCAGATACTCTTTTTAAAGCAGACTTTAAAATGGATACCAAAAATGAAGGAGTTATTTGGGTTCAAAAAGTGGAGGATCCTAAACCTTTTGGAGTGGTAAAAATAGGTGCAAGTGGGCACATTACTGATTTTGTTGAAAAACCTGAAACATTCGTATCAGACTTGGCTATTATAGGCATCTACTATTTTAAAGATGGTCGTTATTTAGCTAATGAAATCAAATACTTATTAGACAATGACATCAAGGATAAAGGGGAATTTCAGATTACCAATGCCTTGGAGAACATGAAGTCAAAAGGAACCAAATTTGTTCCAGGACAAATAAGTGAGTGGTTGGATTGCGGAAACAAAAATTCAACTGTAGATACTAATAAATCGTATCTCGGTTATTTGAATGGCACCAAATTAGTAGCAGATAGTGTTAAGATTGAGAATTCGGTTGTGATACAACCTTCTTATATAGGTGAAAACGTGGTCCTGCACAATAGTGTTGTAGGTCCTTACGTCTCTATTGGAAGTGGTTCTAAAATCTCAAACTCTGTTATCAGCAAAAGTATCGTTCAAGAACATGCTGTTGTGAAAAATGTAGTTATTAATAATTCAATGCTTGGTAATAATGCTACTTATGAAGCTCATGCACGTGATTTAAGTGTTGGCGATTTTAATGTTATTTCTGAATAATCATAAAAGTTTGATTTTCAACAGATTAAGGTTCGTTATAATTATTCCATTTTTTTTGGTAGGGGGCATTTCGCTCCTTGCTCAAAAAAAGAATAAGAAAGAAGAGAAACTACTAAAACAAGAACAGGAACTTCGTCAAGCAGAAGAGTATTTTATAGAAGGAAACAAGGAGTACTTGCTTGGTCGCTTTGACAAAGCAATGGATTGGCTACAACGAGCTCACAAGATTCAGCCCCAAAATGCAGCATTTTGTTTCAAATTAGCTGAATGTTACACTAAGCATAATAACATAGAAAAGGCTATTTCTTTAGCTGAAAAATCCGTACAATTAGATCTTAAAAACAAGTATTATAGCATCTTGCTCGCTCAACTATATGAGCGAAATAAGAAATACAAAGACGCAATCAAAATATATGAAAAGCTAGTTAAACAATCGCCTGAGAATAATGAATTATTAATGAACATCGCTAATCTTCAGTTGTTTATGAATGATTTTAACGGGGCTATTAAAACATTCGACAAACTAGAAGTTATTTATGGTACAAATGAGGAGTTGGTTAGACAAAAACAGCTATTATATCTAAAGCAAAACAAACTAGAAGATGCCATTTCAGAATGGAAAAAACTAATTGCCGCTAATCCTGAAAATCAAAATTTAGTGCTCGATTTGGCTAATTTGTTATACATAAACAACAGAAATAGTGAAGCCAAGAAATTATTAGAGGAATTTTTAGCAAAGAATACAGACACTCCCTTTGCTAGTCTTGTTTTGTCTGAAATTTACTTAAAAGAAGGCAAAAAGGCGGAATCGGAAAAGGAAATGGAGAAAGCTTTTCTATCTCCACAATTGAACATTGATGCAAAAATTGGGGTCATAATTTCTATGTTGCGTCAAATGCAAAGCGATAGTAGCGTTATGAAACAAGCGATAAGACTAGGCGATATATTGGTGAAAGTACATCCCAATGAAGCCAAAGCTTTTGCAATGAATGGTGATGTACTCACTATTCAAGAAAAGAAACAAGCAGCCTTGGACAATTACATAAAGTCTATTTCTCTTGATAATTCGCATTTCAAGATATGGCAACAAATCATTTTTCTTAGTACCGAATTAAACCAGAATGATACGGTTATTAAGTATGTTGATAAAGCGATTGAAGTATTTCCGACTCAACCATTCTTCTTTTACTATGGAGGTTCGGCCTATTTAAGCAAGAAAAAGTACACTGAAGCTATAAATCAATTTGAAAGTGGAAAGAAAGTAATCGTTAACAACAATGATTTTTTGGTCCAATTTTTATCTCAATTAGGTGATTCTTATAATGGGTTAAAGAATTTTGCAAAATCAGATTCTTCGTACGAAGATGCCTTAAAAATCGATCCTGAGAACGCACATGTATTAAATAACTATAGTTACTACCTCTCTCTTCGCAAAGAGAAGCTAGACTTGGCTAAAAAGATGTGTGAAAAAATGCTCGTTAAAAAGCCTGACGAACCTGCATATCTTGATACTTACGGTTGGGTTCTTTACCAATTGAAAGATTATACAAACGCAAAAAAGTATATCGAAAAGGCTCTAGAAAAAACAAACGATGCCACTATTATAGAACACTACGGTGATATATTATATCAACTTGGCGAAAGAGATAGTGCTATGCTGCAATGGGAAAAGGCGAAAAAGGGAGAAGGTTATTCAGATTTATTAGACAAAAAAATTGAAGGCAAACAGTTGTATGAATAAACTTTCTATAGTTGTTCTTTTTGGTGTTTTAATTTTGATTTCGTGTCGTAAGAACTTGCAAAAAAGTCAACCTGTAAAAACTAATAAAGCGAGTATTAAAATAAACGAAATCGACTTTGACTATTTTCAATCTAAAGCTAAGATAGATTACGATGATGGCACAAATCAGTTTTCGTCACCAATGACTATCCGAATTAGAAAAGATAGTGTGATTTGGATTTCTGTGAACCCTGCTTTAGGTATCGAAGTTGTGAGGGCATTAATTACTCAAGATTCCATATTCGTAATTGATAAAATTCACAAAGATTTTTATGCGGTTGGTTTAGATTATGTGAAAGGCAATTTTGGTGTAAAACTTACCTTTGGCATGATTCAATCTGCTTTATTAGGCAATCTTATTGAACCTATGAAAGCAAATGACTCACTTTCATTTGAAGGAGATTTTGCTATTCTACGTCAGAATAAGGTTCAGTTAGAAATTCTAAATCAAATAAGCAAATCAAGTAAGAAGATTGAAAATGTGGTAATCACCGATATTTCCACAAAGAATAATCTAACTCTCAAATACACTGATTTTTCACCTCTTGATACTTTTCAATATGCATTAACCAATCAGGTAGTAGCCAATTATGCCAACAAAAACGGATTAATGAAATCTAATGTTACTATCAATCACCAAAGAGTAGATTTGCGAGATAAACATCTTCGTTTTCCATTTAATATTAAACACAAATACGAGCGTAAGTAAATTTTTTCTTACGGTTCAAATAAGGCAATTTTGCAATTGCAACAGCAATTCCTAACAAAGTGAACAAAGGGCTATTTATTGCATTTATTTTTATTTATATAGCCATTTTTGCGCCATTTTTCTCTTTCGCTCAAAAGTCAAAAAGTCAATTGGAAAAAGAAAAAAGGGAGAACTTAAAAAGGATTGAAGAAGCCAGTAAAACCCTAAAAGAAACCAAAAACAAAAAAACAGCTACTATAGGAAAACTAACCGTTATCAAGCGGAAGATAGAAACTACTCACAAAATTATCAATACTGTTTCAGAAGAAATCAGTCTATTGGATTCTGAAATATCTAAAACTTCCTCAGTGATTGATGCCTTAGAAGTTGATCTCAGTAAGATGAAAGAAGAATATGCAAAAATGGCATATTCAGCTCAAAAAACAGGAAATAGTATTGATAAAATGGCTTTTCTGTTTTCTTCAAAATCATTCAATCAATTAATAATGCGATTGAAATATTTTGAGCAATACAATGAAATGCGACGTCGTCAATTGAAGGCAATTACGAAAGTTAATGATATGCTACAGAATGAAAGGGAGAATCTAAATGGAAAAAGATTTGAAAAAGGGGACTTATTGAATTTTAAAGTAGCCGAAAATGACAATTTAAATGTGATGAAAGACGAGCACAACCAATTGGTTAGTGATCTTTCAAAAAAGGAAAAGGCTATAGCGCGTGACCTTGAAGAAAAGAAACAGGCTGTACATCGACTCGACAGATTGATTGCTGAAATAGTGAAACGTGAAATAGAGAAAGCGATGGCCGAGGCTAAAGCAAAAGCCAATGCAGAAATTGCTAAACGTAGGGCAAATGCTAAAACTGATAAGGAAAGGGCTAAAATAGATGAGGAAGTAAAAATGGGAGTAGTCTATGAAACCCCCGAAACCAAATTAATTAACTCTTCTTTTCAAGCTAATAAATCCCAACTCTTATGGCCTGTTAAACACGGCTTTGTTAGTCAGGGTTTTGGAAGACGTCCTCATCCAGTATTAAAAGGCGTAATGGTCGAGAATCTAGGAGTAGATATTCAAACAAACGAAGGCGAAGAAATTCGTTGCGTATTCGACGGTAAGATTTCTGCAGTTGCGAATGTGCCAGGGATGGGAATGGTCGTCATGATTCAACATGGAAATTACTATACTGTGTATGCTAAATTGGGCAAAGTAGCTGTTTCGACAGGTCAACGTGTAAAAGCCAGACAATCAATCGGACAAGTTTCTGAAGATCAAGAAGACGCATCACTACTTCAATTTCAAATATGGAGAGGAAGTGAAAAATTGGATCCAGAAAATTGGTTACTTAAGAAATAAGTACCTTTTATTCCGTAGTAGTTCCACAATCATCGTTCACTAACAACCAAGCAGTTTTTGGCATATCAGCATGAACTAATACTGATGTAGTATCGCAACTTAGTACTTCTACTTTGTAATCACCTTCAGGTAACTTGGTTACAAAAAAACCTGTACTGTAGTACTCTTTTATAAAAGCATCTTCATGGTATATTTTTACTTTAGCTGTTACAGGTTTCTTCAAATAGTTAAGAGTCTGAAAAGTAATAGTAAAGGTTTCAGTTTGAGGTAGGATAAATAAGGATAATAGGAGAGCTTTCATCTGTGTGTTGTTTAGCTACATTTTTGAATATAGAAACTACAACGCAAATATAAGTGCTTAGTTGTTGAAAATAGGACTAATCTTGCATCTATATGCTTTTAAAAATCACATGGATTTCTATCATTGATTCATTAAGCATATACTTGAATAAGTATTGTTTTGATTTATAAAAATTTCAATTTTAAGCTAAAATGGCACATTTAATAAATTTATTTCTCTTTTATAAGAAAATAAAAAATGCATTTAACATCGAAAACTTGCGTGAAAAATAAAAATTAACACTAAACAAAGATTTGATTTTATAGTGCTATAATAGGACTATTTAAATTCAAGGACAAA
>Ga0114969_10005168_pt1 | contig 10262 bp, 9 predicted proteins | sample M_130807_MF_Meta_FD_87316 | JGI IMG/M metagenome (GOLD analysis project Ga0114969, IMG submission 87316) | Freshwater microbial communities from Lake Montjoie, Canada to study carbon cycling - M_130807_MF_MetaG | ecosystem: Environmental > Aquatic > Freshwater > Lake | place: Lake Montjoie...
TAGACGATGCCGAGCGGCGCCTCGCCGCGGGCGACGAACGCCAGCGCGCCGCGGACATCTTCGGCACGCACGATGTGTGCGGCCACGGCATTCCACACGCCAAGACCCTGCAGCGCCGCGCGTGCGTAGCGGCCCGCGGGCACGCTGTCGGGATCGGCGAGCGCCAGGCGTCCGTTGCCGAGCGCTGCCGCCAGCGCGAATCCCGGTTCAATGCGCAGCGCCGTCGCACGGTCCGCAGGTGCGACCAGCGCCAGGCGGTTGCCAAGCAGATTCGCGCGACTGGCATCACGGATCAGACTGCGCTGCGCCAGATAGTCCATCCATTCCTGGTCTGCAGAAATGAACACATCGGCAGCCGCACCGGCTTCGATCTGTCTGGCCAGCACGGCGCTGGAGGCGAACGACAACTTCACGGGAGGTGCGCCGGAAGCCGCGTAGCCGTCGGCAATTTTTTGCAGCACGTCGGTGAGCGATGACGCGGCATAGACAGTCACTGTTGCCGGCGCTGCGCTGGCGGCCTCCGTCCGTGGCGAGAACGACACGGCGATCGACAACAGTAATGGCAGGCAATAACGCAGCATGACAGTCGCCGGCGCTGCGCTATGGCTCGGCGGCGATGATGACCTTCAGGCGCGTGATGCTGCCCAGCTTGGCGCCGCCACTCGGGTCGCTGAGGGTGATGTAGAACTCGCTCTCACTGGCGCGCGTGCCTCCCGACAGCGGCACGTAAAGCGACAGGGCTTTCTGTCCGGCCGGTATCAGTTCGTGCTGCTGGCCGAAGGAGACGAAGTCGTCTCCCGCACGGGCGCTGCCACTTTCGGTGGACCAGACAAAGCCGACGTCACTCCGCGTGGAGCCGCTGCGACGTACCGGAATGCGCGCAGCGGACTCGCCCGGCGCGACAGTGAACGTTTCTGACTGGAACGCCAGTAGCGCTGTGCCGGACTCGCCGGCAACTGGCGGTGCGGCGGAAGTGCTGGCCGCAGCCGCCGCAGTGGCTTGCGATGCTGCGACGGGTTTTTCAACCGGTGCGGGAGTGGATGCCGCGCTGGCTGTTGCAGGCACGGCATCGCTGGCTACCGCGCGCTCGGTGCCGACCGAACCGACGCTTGTCGTATCCCGTGTCGTGTTTTGCAGCAACGGCTGCTGTTTCATGGAGAGGGTCGCCACGACAACGGCAACGGCAACGGCGAAGACGAGCAACGCTCCGCCCAACAGCAGCCGGCGTGGCCACAGCGAGCGGGACTGCATCAGCGTCTGTGTTGAACGCGATTGTGTTGTGGCCTGGGGAATGCCCATTTCCTCGAGCCATTGATCGAGAGTGATGCTGGCGCCTTCGCCCGGCGCAGCGAGCCCGCTTTGCAGTGCATGCCACTGCTTGCCATGCAGCCCGGCGGGTCGGCGCAGCGGAATGCCGTTGCCGCGAGCCTCTTCCGGCGACAGCCCCTCGTAGGCGGCAGCGCCGGCGAGCAGTTCGTAGGCCATCAGGCTCAGCGCACGCAGGTCGCCAGCCGGTTCAACAACGTCCTGTTCGCCGCGCGGCAGACCGAAGTTCAATACGCGTGCGCTTCCGTCTGGCGTGACCAGGACGCTGCTGCTGTTCAGTCGCCCGTGCAGAACGCCGCGAGACTGCCCGTGCTGCAGGGCGGAGGCGATATCACGGATGATGTTCAGGGCCTCATACCGAGGCAACGGCACGCCGTCCGACTGTTTGAAGAGGTCGCGCAGCAGCTGGCCGCGCTGCAGTTCCATGATGTAGAAGGCGGTGTCGCCGTCGCGATCGAACTCGATCACCCGCGCGATGTTGGGATGCGAGAGTTGCTGCGCGCGGAAGAACTGGCGCTGCGCGTCTGCGGCATTGGCCGGGAAGAGGATTGCAACGCGCTGTTCTTCCTCCGGCAGTTCCTTGCGGTATTCATCCAGCGCCTGGAAGACGACGCCGTGGCCGTAGTCCAGCTGCGCCTCGAGCCGGTAGCGACCACGCAACAGCAGACCCGGACGTGGCGGACCGGGTTGTGGCGGCTTGGGCTGTGCCAGAGCCGGACGTGATCCCGTGGTCTCGGTGGAGCGTGCGGGCTCCGCGGCAGTCGGGCGGGTGCTGCCCGCAGGACGACCCAGAGCCAGTTGCTCGACATGCGACTTGATCTGCCGGTAGACGTCCTGGCTGATGCGTCGCCGACGGTAGAACTGGTCCACCAGCGCCAGGGCCTCCCAGGCCGCACTGTGCGACGACGCGCAGGCCGAGCCGATGGTACGGATCAGTTCGTCGGCGCTGGCTTCGGCATTGAGTGCAGCCTCGAGCTGGTCCTTGAGACTGTTGCTGTTTCGCGGGGTCACTGCGGCGGGGGCGTTCACGTTGGCCAGCATGGGCCAGCCGCCGGTAGCAGGCAAGTTCAGTGCGACAGAACCCGCCGTCCGCTTATTGAGACAGGAGCCAGAGTTCGTAGGCGATCAGGGTGCCGTACCCGCCCAGGACCACATAGAGGATGGCACCCACGGGTATCCGGCCCAGCGTCCGCAGCCGCGCCAGCAGCACCAGCACCACCACGCCCGAAGCCGTCAGGCCGATCTTCCATAAGGCAAAGCTGCGACCGGGACCCTCGAGAAGCTGCTCCATCACCGGGTTCAGTTCGCTGGCACCGTCGTCCATCAGGGTCAGCGTCAGCAGGGCGTCTGCAATGCACATCAGCAGGATGAGGATGCTGACGGCCAGCCACTGCGGATGATGCCAGTCGCTGTTGGCGATGCTGCGGTCGTCGCCGCGTCGCGGTCCCATCCGTCGCACCCTTGGCGGTCATCCGGGCGGGTCTGCTATATATGTCACCTTCGCAATCTCAAGGGTGAACGGATGAAGAACTCTCTGAAGTGGACGGCGCTTGCCATGGTCGGAGCGCTGGCCGCAACGGCTGCGTCCGCGGCGCAGCCGGCCTCGGGCAACTCCTGCCGCTACAGTCTCGGTGCTGCGGAGCGCGTTGTGGCGCTGAACGCCATCTCCAATCTGATGGGCCGCTATTCTCACCTCGGCGGCCTGCGCGGCGAAGACACTCTTCAGAGCCTGTTCGCCATGAAGCAGCCGGATGTCAGCTGGCGCTCGCCGACCGGGCCGCAGGGACCCGACGCGATGCGTGCTCGGTTCCGTCAGCCTGGCGAGGCACCGCGCCCCGAAGTGCCCGGCGAGCTGCACGTGCACGCGATGCTCACGCCCGTCATCGAGGTTGCCGCAGATGGCAAGACCGCGAAGGGTGTCTGGGACTCCTTCGGGCCAAACATCAACAACGGCAACGAGGTCGGCAACTGGCTGTGGGTGAAGTACGCCGTGGACTTCATCAAGGAAGACGGTCAGTGGAAGATCTGGCACCTGCAGGTCTACGCGCTGTTCAACACGCCGTACGACAAGTCGATCACGCAGAGTGCCTGGGAGCGTGCCAATCCTGCCTATGCCTCGCGCCCGGGCACCGGTACCACCACGGGTGCTCGCGTTGGCGGTGCGCCGGCGGCACCGGCCGCTGCGTCACCCGCACCCGCTCCGGCCGCTGCACCAGCATGGAGCGGCCCAAAGGACATGTGGGTCTACGACGGCAAGACTTCGCCGCGCGGCCCATACATACCCGAGCCGTACTGCACGTTCGATCCGGCCACCTCGTACGGCCGGATCTGACCGCGACGCCGCGGCCGCTACTTCTTCTCGGCGGCCTTCGTCTTCTTCGGCGTCACGCCTGCGGGTGCCTCGCTGGCCCGCAGGCTGACCAGCGTGCAGCGCCCGGCGTCATGACTCACGACCGAGCCCCAGCGGTCGAATGCGCCGTCGCCCTTGCCGGGCACGAAACCCAGCACGTTCGAGAACTGGATGCCGATGCAAGGCGTGAAGAACTTGGCGTAGTACCACTGGCCACCGCGGGCCTGAACCCAGACGCCCTGGTCGTTCACGACGTGGAAATCGTAGATCCCGCCGCTGGTGGCAAATTGAATGGAGGCTTCGGGGCCGGTCAGAACGGGTGCAGCGTCCTCTTTGCCAGCAGCCGCACCCAGGGTGGTTGCGGCGGTGGCGAGGGCGGCCAGACAGAGTGTGGTGCGCATGCTCATGGTACGACTCCTTCGTTAGAGGTTCCCTCTCGAGTGACAGACGTATCGCCGTGCGGTAAGTTCCATTCAGCCGGCTGGCCACGGAGTACCCCAGATGATCCTGCTGATCGTACTGCTCGCGATAGCGTTGGTCGTTTTCGTCTACTTCATCGGCATCTACAACAGCTTGGTCGCGCTGCGCGAGCGCGTCAAGCAGGCCTGGGCCAACATCGACGTGCTGCTGAAGCAGCGCCACGACGAACTTCCGAAGCTGGTCGACGCCTGTCGCCAGTACATGCAGTACGAACAGCAGACGCTGGAAAAGGTCATGCAGGCGCGCAGCGCCGTGTTCCAGGCCCGCGAGGGTGGCAATGTGCCAGCCGTCGGTGTCGCGGAACAGCAGCTGCGTGCGGGTCTGGGTCAGCTGTTTGCGGTGGCCGAGAACTATCCGCAGCTCAAGGCCAGCGAGTCTTTCCAGCAGCTGCAGGCGCGCATCACCGGACTGGAAGAAGCGATTGCCGACCGTCGTGAGCTGTACAACGATCAGGTGCAGCTCAACAACACGCGCATCGACCAGTTCCCGGACGTGATCATCGCGCGCCGCTATCGGTGGCAGGCGGCGGGTGCACTGCTGCTGTTCGTGGTGCTCTGCGGAGTGCTGACTGCGCAGATCGGCGGTTAGTCAAGAGGGGAAGGGCACCCCGACAGGGGTTGGGGGGGGATGCTCACGCGGCAAGAAGCCACATTGCGTGTGCAGACGGGATGCCCTTCCCGGTTACCTGGCTGTCAGCTTCAGGATTTTCCGTTGTTTCGTGTCCGCCGCTGGTTGGCAAAGCCCGCCTTGTATTCATCAAGGCTGAGGAACCCGTCGTTGCTGGTGTCCAGCTCCTTGAAGCGCGACCCGACACGGTCGGACGCTTCGGCCTTGCGGCTGCCGCCTGAGGCTTTGCCGCTGCGCGACGTGTTGCCGCTGCGTGCGGTCATGGAAGCGGTGTACTCGTCGGGGCTGAGCTTGCCGTCCTTGTTGGTGTCGGCCAGCTTGAAGCGTTCCTCCGCAGACTGCCGCTGGCCACGACCACCGGCCTCCGGTGCCGTGTTGTCGGCGGCCTGCGCGGCTGCGCCAAGGGCGAGCAGAGAGACGGTGCAGAACAGTGCGGTACGCATGGCGATCTCCTCGGTCCAGTTCCTGATGGCGGCGCTGCTTGCGCCTGTTTCAGGAAGTTGGATGGCTGCGCGATGCGCAGGTTCCCGCACCGGAGGGCACTGCACGAAAGTCCATACAGCCCGACACTCTTTGACATGCGCGCCACCATGAGTATCCATGGTTATGCAGCGGCGTTGCGCTGGCGCAGCTGCGCGGCGATGGCGTCGAGGTGGGCACGGGCCTCGAGCATGAAGCGCGTGTGGGCCGCAATGCGGAAGTCTGCGAGCAGCGTGCCGCGGATGATCCGGCCCTGGTCGATGAGGTAACTGGCGCGGCGCACCAGCAGCCCAAGCGGGCCGGAGGCCTCGTACATGCGGATGACGTCCTTGTTCTCGTCGGCCAGCAGGGTCTGCGGCAGATGATGGGTGCGGCGAAATCGTTCATGGGTGGCTGGCGACTGTGGACTGACGCCAGCCACCACCAGGCCACTGGCTTCCAGTTCCGGTGTGATGCGGGCGATCGCCTCCGCATGCCGCACGCAGGGCGGCGAGAAGTCCGCGGGGTAGAAGTAGAGCAGCAGCGGCCCGCGATTGAGCAGTGTGGTGAGCGAAACCTCGTTGCCATCCTGCGTTGGCAAGGTGAATTCCGGTGCATGAGTGCCGATTTGCAACACGCCCTTGCCTCTGGATTGCTGATCGGAAGCGACGGACAGATCCTAGACGCCCGGGAAACCTGCGTAAGTTCGTATTTATCGCGCGAGAATGGCAATTCCCGAAGCATTCCCCTAGAATCCCGCGCCTCGAGTGGGGCGGTAGCTCAGCTGGGAGAGCGTCGCGTTCGCAATGCGAAGGTCGAGGGTTCGATCCCCTTCCGCTCCACCACTTCCTCCCTTCCAAAGACGTCCACTCCCCTCCGGGGGCGTCTCCCATTTCATCTAAAAATGCCTGTGAAAATAGGCAATTCTGTCGAAGCTGCGCCCGTTCGACGTCCGGGGACGTCCGGAAAATCCGCTTGGCAGCCAGCCCTTTTCGGGGGCATATTTGGGGAAACATGGGACCCCCAATTTTGGATGTATCCCGAAAATGACCCTGACCGAGAAAGTCGTAGCTAACGCCAAGCCGGGCACCAAGCTGTACCGGCTGTTCGACGGCAACGGTTTGTATCTCGAACTACTGCCGGCAGGCGGGAAGTACTGGCGGATGAAATATCAATTCGCCGGAAAAGAGAGACGGCTGGCCCTTGGCGTCTACCCAATCGTCACGTTGAAAGCGGCTCGCGACCGGTGCATCGATGCCCGACGCATGGTGGCCAACGGCATCGATCCTGGCGAGCAGAAGCGCCTGGCCAAGGCCGCCCGGATCGCCGCGACCGGCGATACTTTTGAGCCCATCGCGCTGCAGTGGCTGATCAAGCAGAAGCCAATGTGGGCGGCCAGCCACTGGGACAAGATTCGGCTCATGCTCGAGCGGGATATCTACCCGTGGCTGGGGAAGAGGCCGATCAGGGCGATCCTGCCCCTGGAACTGCTGGCGGTCCTCCGGCGGGTTGAGGCTCGCGGCGCGTTGGACACCACCAAGCGCGTCAGGATCGTGCTCGGACAGGTTTTCCGATACGCCGTGGCCAACGGCCTGGCCGACCGCGATCCGACTCCCGACCTCAAAGGCGCCATTGCTGCGGCGCCGAAAACCCACCTGGCGTCCATCACCGATCCGGCCGGAGTGGGTCGGCTAATGAGCGCCATATCGGCGTACGAGGGCACTCCCATCGTTCGCGCGGCACTGCAGCTGGCACCGTTGACCTTCGTCAGGCCGGGGGAGCTACGCAGCGCGCGTTGGGTGGAGGTGGACCTTGACGCTGCCGAGTGGCGCATTCCGCCCGAGCGCATGAAGGGGAGGCAGCCCCATATAGTCCCGCTGTCCACGCAGGCCGTGGCGATTTTGCGGGATCTCTTCCCACGGACAGGCCACTTCGAATTTGTCTTCCCGAGTCACCGTTCGCCCAAGAGGCCCATGTCCGAGAACGCGGTGCTGGTTGCCTTGCGTTCCATGGGATACGCCAAGGAGGAGATGACGGGGCACGGGTTCCGCGCAATGGCCAGAACGATTCTTGATGAAGTCCTCGAGTATCGAGTGGACCTGATCGAGCACCAACTCGCGCACGCGGTGAAGGATGCCAACGGCCGGGCGTACAACCGTACGGCTCATCTGCCCGCCCGGCGCAAGATGATGCAGGGATGGGCTGACTATCTTGATAGGCTGAGAGAAGAGGCGCGCGCCGGAAGCTTGCGCAGGCTACTGGCCGCCTGAACGAGGTCGCCTCGACTCGGCGTCCAAGGCGGGATTCTACCTCTGCTGGCGGCGCTGTCCGCGGCTGCTCTCGATTCCAGTGTGCAATAATTGCCCGCTCTGCGAGACTCGAAACGGACTGCGTTTCCAAGAAAAGGCGGGGCATGAGGCGAGATCGAGGCGGCGACCACAGGCACAACATCACCGAGGCGTCAGACACGCGACTCGCTGATCTGGAGCGCGATCCTTGCGGCATTGCCACGCCCCGGCCGCTCCTGTACCTCGCGTTCGTTTCGCTGGCTGGGTACTCCGGGTCGGCTAGCGCCGCCGAACAGTCGCGGGAACAGCTCGAGCAGGTCATCATCCGCGGCACGCGCCCCGGCGACTACGTGGTGACGGACCCGTCGTTGTCCAAGCTGACGCAGACCATGACGGACACTCCGCAGTCCATCACGACGGTGACGCGTGCAGAGCTGGACGACCGTGCTGTGGCCAACCTCAACGATGCCCTGCGGACAGTGCCCGGCATCAGCCTAGGTGCCGGTGAAACCAGCTTCCAGGGTAACAACGTATTCTTGCGCGGTTTCACGACCCGCAATGACCTGTTCGTCGATGGACAGCGCGACTACGGCTACTACTATCGCGACCCGTTCAATGCCGAGGCCGTGGAGGTCCTCAAGGGGCCGTCGTCCATCCTGTTCGGCCGTGGATCGACGGGCGGAGTCATCAATCAGGTTACCAAGATACCGACGCGGGACCAGCATTTCTCCGCCGCCGGCACGCTGGGCTTCGCCGGTGTCCGGCGGGCGACACTGGATATGAATTCCCCGTTGCCGGAGCTGATGCGCGGCGGCGCGTTCCGGCTCAATCTGGTCGCAGACCACACCGAAGTCGCGGATCGGAATGCGGGCGAGGTCAATCGTGTCGGAATTGCGCCAAGCCTGGCGCTCGGCGACGGCACGCCGACACGGCTGGTGTTCCAGTACCTTTACCAGCGAGATCGCAATGTTCCGGACTACGGCATTCCGTGGTTCGCGGGCCGACCGGCCGCCGTCGACAGGGCCAACTACTACGGCTTCTCGAGCGACTACCTGGATACCGACGTCAATGTGGCCACGGTACGGCTGGAGCACGACCTCGGGACCGCGATCCGGGTCAGCAGCCAGGCGCGCTATTCGCGTGACACGCGGCGGTTCCGCTATTCCGAGGCGGTCATTCCGGCCGGTACGCCGGCAACAACGCCGCTGCAGTCGATCATCGTCAGTCGCAACGAGTTCCAGGGATACAGTACGGACACGTTCCTCGAGGACCAGACTGACCTCACGGCGAGGTTCCGCACTGGCATGCTGCGGCATGCGCTGGTGGCTGGAGTCGAAATCGGGCGCGAATCACCCGAGCCGGTCTACGTCAGCAACGTGGGGGTGCCGACGACCAATCTCGCGCACCCGCAGGATGGCGGTTACAGCGTCGCGCAGAGTTACGTACGCCTGACGGCACGGACCGTCGCGAAGACCCAAGCAGTTTACGCGCTGGATACGATCAGCGTGGGCGCCCGCTGGCAGTTCATGGCCGGCATCCGTTGGGACAGCTTCGACGCTGACTACCGCAGCGTCGGCTACACGGCGGCGGGTGCCGTGGCGGCGACGACGGCGGTCGAAAGCATGGACCGCGGCATGAGCTATCGCGGCGCGGTGGTCTACAAGCCCTCCGAAGACAGCAGCCTCTACGCCAGCTATGGCACGTCGTTCAATCCGTCAGCGGAAGGCATCGAGTCATTCATCTCGGCGGGGCGTTCGGTTTCGCAGGCCAACTTGAATCTCGACCCCGAGAAGAGTCGGTCTGCCGAGATCGGCGCCAAGTGGACAACGCCCAATGGGCGGCTGCTGCTCACCAGCTCACTTTTCAGGCTCGAGAAGACCAATGTTCGCGTGCCCGATCCGACAGCGCCGGGCTTCAACACGCTGGGCGGCGACCAGCGGGTGAACGGTGCTGAGCTTGAGGTCATGGGGCAGATCGGCAAGCGCTGGAAGATCCGCGCCGGTTACAGCTACCTGGACAGCGAGACCACGCGCAGCAGCGTCGGCGGTCCCGTCGTCGGGGCCCCCCTGACCGCGACACCGCGCAATTCGTTCAGTGCGCTGCTGGAGTACAGGCTGAATCCAGCCTTCGAGGCGGGCGTCGGCGTACAGTCACTATCTGAACGATTGGGCCAGAACACGGCGGCCGTCTACGAGGTGGCGCCTGGCTACACGACGGTCGAGGCATTCGGCAAGTATCAGCTGTCGGCGAGAATGTTGCTGCAGTTGAACGTGACCAACCTCGGCAACAGGTACTTCATGGACCAGCTCCATCCGGCGCACGTCATACCCGGCGAGGGTCGTGCGGCGCGCCTGGTGATCACCTACAGGCGCTGACGCAGATGCTGTTGCGAATCCCGAATGTCTTGAGCGCGGAGCAGGTGCAGTTGTTCCGCCACGAGCTGGAGGCATCGGATTGGATCGACGGCCGCGCAACGGCCGGTCATCAATCGGCGCGTGTGAAGCGCAATACCCAGCTGGCTGAAGACAACCCCGTGGCACTGCGGCTCGGCGACATCATTCTGTCGGTGCTCGAGCGCAACGAAACCTTCATCTCGGGATCGCTGCCGGCCAAGATCGTCCCGCCGCTGTTCAACAGGCATGAAGTCGGCCAATCCTATGGTTGGCACGTGGATGGCAGTATCCGGCCTGTCGTTGCCAGCCGGCTCCGGGTTCGCACGGACATCTCCGCCA
>Ga0114969_10005169_pt1 | contig 10262 bp, 9 predicted proteins | sample M_130807_MF_Meta_FD_87316 | JGI IMG/M metagenome (GOLD analysis project Ga0114969, IMG submission 87316) | Freshwater microbial communities from Lake Montjoie, Canada to study carbon cycling - M_130807_MF_MetaG | ecosystem: Environmental > Aquatic > Freshwater > Lake | place: Lake Montjoie...
AGACGACCACCGCCCCGGAGCCCATGCGGCGCAGCGTCTCCAGGAACGAGAGGTGGCTGCGCGCATTCAGGTCGAAGTCGGTGAGCGGATCCTCCATCGAGTCGAGGTGGCTGATCTGCCCGGCGAGATTGAACACGAACTCGGCGCCCTCGACCACCGGGGCGACCTGCCGATCGTCGCCGACGTCCGCGGCCAGAACCTCGATGGGGCGTGCCGCACCCTCGATGTTGCGGGGATTGCCGCCGTGGCCTGGCACGAGCGCATCGATCACCCGGACCTCGGCTCCCGCCCCGGCGAGTGCGAGTGCGAGGTTCGAGCCGATGAAGCCCAAGCCGCCGGTGACGACGCAGCGGCGGCCCGCGAAGGCCGACGCCCGTTCGAAGGCGGGCGGGGCGACCCCGACCGTCACGGGACTCCCCGACGCCACCGGCCCGGCCAAGGGTGTGGACGCCTCGCTCACGGCATCATCCGGAGGCTCGAGATGCGCACGGCCAGCATCAGGAGCCCGGCAGCGGAGACGGCGAGGATCCCGAGCCGGGCCGAGGCGGGAGCGCGTCCGAGAAGCAGGCCGGCGGCCGCGAACACCGGAAAGCAGACCGACACGTAGCGCGGCATGCCGAGGATGCCGAGAAAGAGCGACGGCAGGAGCCAGAGCGCCGCGAAGAGTAGCCACGCGAGCGGCAGGCGAGGTGCCGCGACGAGCAGGACGGCCGCGGCGAAGACGAAGGCCGCCAGATCGAGTTTGGGAAACGGGTCGCGACCCGCGACGATCCCACCGAGGCTGATCTCGCTCCACGCCGCCTTGGCGTGCAGGAACGCAAGTGGATCCCCGGTGCGCCCGTGCAGGAAGAGCATCCACCCGAGGATCGCCACGACCGTGGGAGCGGTCATCGCGAGCGCGGCGGGCAGACGGCGTGCGAGGGCGAGGCCGGAGGCGGCGGCGATTGCGACCGCCGCTCCGTTCGGCCGCACGAGCGCTGCGCAAGCGGCCAGCCAACCCGCGGGCAGAACGCGCCCCTCTTCCGCCAGAACGAAGGTCCAGGTCGCGAACGCCAGCATCGCGGCTTCCGGGTATACCATCGACAGGGGTGCTGCACCCGGAAAGAAGGCGAGACTCCAGACGGCGCGCTGCGCGGTCGGTTGCCCGAAGTGGCGGGCCACCAGGACGTATAAGCCGCAGAGGCCGACCAGAAGCGCCGCGTGCGAGAGGATCGCACCGACCAGCCAGGGCGGGAGACCGAGCTGCGACCCCGAGCGGAGCGCGAGCGGCAGGAGCGGGAAGAACGGGTACGGCGTCTGCGCCAGCGGCGACCCCGGGTGCTCATGCGCGAACGAGTAGCCCAGACGGGCGATGTCGGCGTACCAGCGCCCGTCCCAGGGCGAGAGTGCGCGCTCGCCGAGAGTTCCCGGAACGGGGGCTGCCGCCGCAAGCGTCGCGACGAGCACGCACGCGCGAGAGGCAAGCCAAGCGGGAAGGACCCGCCGGAGAGCGCCGCCCTCCCCTCCCTGCCACGATTCGACGGCCGTCCCGCCCCGGCGGGCCGCTCTCTCCTGCACGCGACTTCCGGTCGATCAGGCCGCGAGCCCGACCATGCGGGCACTCGCCTCCCACAGCCTTGCCGCCGCGACCGGATCGGCGCCGCCACGCGACGTGGGCACCGGCTTGCAGTCGATGAAGTAACGGCCGGTCGTACCGGCGACCTCCGGTGACGTGGCGAGATAGATCTGCGTGCGCGCGCCCTTCTCCGGCGTCGTCATGACGAAGCGCCCGAACCGGAGCAGGAAGTCCCAGAGGCCCTTCGCCTCCCGCCCGAACCCGGTGGCGACCATGCCTGGGTGGAGCGCGTTGGCGGTGACACCGCTGCCCTCGGTACGGCGCGCGAGTTCCTGGTTGAAGAGGACGTTGCACAGCTTCGAGCGGCAGTAGGCCTGCCAGCCGTCGAAGCCCTTCTCCGCCTGCAGGTCGTCGAAGTCGAGCGTGCTGCGGGTGTGGGCGCGCGATGCGACGTTGACCACGCGTGCACCCCCCGACGCGCGCAGCGTGTCGAGCAGCAGATTAGTCAGCAGGAAAGGTGCAAGGTGGTTCACGCCAAACGTGTACTCGAATCCGTCTCGGGTGGTGCGTCGTTCGCTCAGCATGAGGCCGGCGTTGTTCATGAGCACGTCGATGCGGCGGCCGGAGACCGTCTTCGCAAGGGCGCGCACGTCGTCGAGCGACGCGAAGTCCGCCAGGAGGAGTTCGGGGGGCGGCCCCGACGCCGCGGCCCGAACCGCTTCGAGGGCCGCCGAGCCGCGCACCGGGTCGCGGCATACCAGGAGAACCGACCAGCCCTGGCGCGCAAGTTCACGGGCACTGACGAGCCCCACGCCGGAATTGGCCCCCGTCACCATGCAGGTCCTTGGTTCCACGTCCTTCTTCAACCACGAAGCAACGCGGGGAGCCAGAGATGGCCACCCGCACTCGACGCTTGTCGGTCCACCGCGGGATTTGCCATAGGACACCGGTGCGCGCGCCGGCGGTCCGTATCTCGGTGACCACGGTCATGGTCCTGCTCCAGGTCGCCTGGGTCGTCGTGCGTTCTGGACTGGTCGCCTCGGTCGGCGAGCCGCTCGTGCTCACGGCGATCGCCTTCTCCGTCCTCGCCGGGGCGATCGCGCTGGCGCTGCCCGGGGCCCGGATCGCAGCACTTGACCGCGCGCTGCAGCGCCTCGCGACCGACCGACGCGGCGCCGACGGGCTAGCGGTCGCAGCCGGCCTTGCCCTCGGCCTGGCGGGAGCGACGACCCAGCAGATGCCGAGTTGGGACGAGCAGTGGATGCTGCCGGCCGTGCGGCTGGCGGCCGACGAGGGCCTCCGGACCTTCTTCGAGCGCTACGCGTCACTCCCCTGGCTCGGACAGCAACACCCGCCGCTGCCGGTCCTCTTCTACGCATCCGTGATGCGCGCGTTCGACACCGGACTGCTCGGGCTCCGCATCGCCACCGTGCTGATCGGCACGGTCACCCTGCTCGTGGTCCTGAGGATCGCGCGGCGCCTGGTCGACCCGGTCACGGCCCTGCTGTCCGTCCTAGCCCTGCTCGCGTCGCCGCTCTTCGTGCGCATGGAGTCGGCGGCGATGAACGACATGTTCGTCACCGCGTTCTTCGCCGGCGCACTCGCGTTCACGCTGCGCCTTTCCGACGCCGGGGCGGGTTCGACGCTGGAGGCGCTCGGGCTCGGCCTCTGCGTCGGGGCCGGCATGGTCTCGAAGTACACGATGGCGCTTGCCTGCCCGGTGCTGGCCGTATGCGCATGGAACCACGGCGCGCTCTGGCGACGGCGTCGCGAGTGGGCGATCGCCGTCGCCGTCGCCGGGCTCGTCTTTGGCGCATGGCTCCTGCTCGCCGCACGGATCGGGGCGATCGGCGGGCAGGGTGTCTGGCTCGAACGCTACGCCGGAACCGTCACCGATTCGGGGGAGGGACTCCGCTACGCGCTCGACGGCCTGTTCACCAAGCTGCCCTCGGGCCTCGGCGTCTGGCAGATGCCCTGGCTCGTGCTCGGCGCGGCCAGCCTCGCGCGCGAATCCGTCCGCAGCGCGCGCCTGATCTCCGTCTGGGTCGCCCTGGTATGCGCGCCTCTCCTGCTGACCCTGCCGGACAACCGCTACTTCCTGCCCGCCTACCCGGCCTTCGCGATCCTCATCGCCTGCGGATTGCAGCGGATCGGCACCGAGCGGACCCGGGCACTCGTTCTCGCCTGGCTCCTTTGCGGTGTCACGCTCGGCTACTACGCGCAGGTCGACCTGGGCGAGCACGCCTTTCTCTTCGAAGCGATCCACCAGCGCGACTGACGCGACGCCGGGGCCCGCCCGGAACCCCGACGGGCGTGGTCCGTCCGACCCGGGCCCCGGCCGGCAAGCGCCGGAGGCACGGTATTGCCAGGTCTCGCCCGGTATTGCCCGCAGGGGTCGATTCGGCGTATTTCGGTGCATGCCCGCACCGAGCGCCATGCTGCGACGCCAGGGCCGACGCCCGATCGAGTGCCGCAAACCGGGCGGCCCTGCGGAGGGGGCGGCTTTGCGATGAGCGTCGTGCTGGCGACCTGGACGCTCGCCGGGTTCCTGTCCTGGCCCGCCATGGAATACCTGGTGCACGGAATCCTCGCGCACCGGCTGCGCACCTTCGTCTCGCCGCTCCACCACGAGCACCACGTCGACGAACACGCGGTCTTCACCTCGGCGCGCGCCTGGATGCCGGCCGCCACCCTGCTCTGGGCGATGCTCTCGGTCGCCCTCGGCGCGGCATCGAGCGCCGCCTTCGTGGGCGGATTGCTCGCCGGCTTCCTGCGCTACGAGCGCGTCCACTGGCGCATTCACTTCCGCGAGCCGCGCAACGATCGTGAGCGGCTGCTCCGGCTGCACCACCTCGCGCACCACTACCGGGATGCGCGGATGTACCACGGGGTCACGACGCGCCTCTTCGACCGCCTGCTCGGCACTTTGCCCGCCGACCACGAGGCGGCCTACGCGAGCGTGGCCGGGCGACCGCTGCTGGTCGCACGCGCCTCACAACCGGGCGTCGGGCTCGCGGGTCGCACATGAGATCCCGCTGCAGCTTTCAGGCCGGGCACGGCGCCGTACCCGCGCGTGAGCCGGGGAGACGACCGTCCTCCGTCGGGTCGCGCCTTGCCCTGCTCGGCGTCGCCGTTGCCTGGCTCGCCGGGGCCTGCGGCGGCGGGGGTGGCAGCGGTTCGACCGGGCCCGACGCGACACCCACCCCCGCGGTCACACCGACGCCGGGTTTCGCGCGCTCGCTGGGGTTCGTCGTCGCCTCATTCGGATTCATGTTCCCGGAGACCTTCGACTCCGGGTGCCCCGACGGCTTCAATCGCGGCCCGATCGAACTCGCCTCGGCCGGGCTCCCGGTCCCGCCCGACGACTGCGTCGATCCCGGGGCCGCACCCGATCCGGGATTTCTCACGCTGCAGTCGTCCGGCACGCTCGACGGGTTCGACCTCGACGGCGGCAGCGGTGCCGACAGTTGCGAACACGCCGGCTTCGACGGGCCCGCCGGCGAGAGTGGCATCGACGACCAGCTCTGGCGGGCGATCGGCTGCATCCGCGGTTTCCAGAAAGGCGAGATCGTCGACAGCGTCGTCGAGTCGGCGGTGCGCGACGGCTCGATGACGATCCTCGTCGACGTGCGCGACGTCGACGATCCGCGCAATGACGACGACGTCGCGGTGCAGGTGTTCGCCAGCCGCGAGGCGCCGCCGCTCGGCGCGGATGGCAGCGTGCTCCCCTTCGGAACCCTCTCGATCGACCCCGACCCGCGCTTCCAGGGGACGGTCGGCCGCGGTCGCATCGTCGACGGCGTGCTCACCGCGGGCCCGATGGACGTCCGTGTGCGACTCAACATCCAGATCGTCGAGGGCGAACTCTCGTTCCGCGACGCCTACGTGCGACTCGCGATCGCGCCCGACGGGTCGGCAAGGGGTGGCCTGCACGGCTACGCGCCAGTGGACGAGGTCTACGACATCTTCGGGCGACAGGCCGGGACGATCGGGGGCAAGGAAGCGCTCGGCTACCTCTGCGCCGGCCTGCGGCGCGCACTCGATGCGCAGGCCGACGGCGGGCGCGACCCGGCGACCGGGCACTGCGACTCGATCTCGACGAGCTACCGACTCGGCGGCGTGCCGGCCTTCGTCGCGCGGTGAGGAGGGAGGGCCGTATGAAGACGCTCTTGCGCACGACGCTGCTCGCGACCCTCCTGCTCTCCGCCTGCGGAAGCGACGGCGGAACCGGTGGCACCGGTCTCCGCGCGACGGCGACGCCCGCACCCTCGCCGTCGGCTACGCCCGGGCCCACTCCCGCCCCGCCGACGACAAAGGCCGGGGCGGCCGCGATGCGACGACTCACCGCGGCACAGTACCGGGCGACGGTCGCCGACGTCCTCGGCGAAGACGTGGCTGCCGCCGGTCGCTTCGAACCCGACCAGCGGGTGTCGGGCCTGCTCGCCGTCGGCGCCTCGAACGTGAGCGTCACGCCATCGGGCTTCGAACAATACGACGCGATCGCGAGCGGGGTCGCCGCCCAGGCGCTCGACGCCGCACACCGCGGCACGCTCGTCGGCTGCACACCGAGCGGGCCAGTCGACGACGACTGCGCGGCGAGCTTCCTCGGCGGGGTGGGCCGTCGCCTCCTGCGCCGCCCGCTCACCGACACCGAGGTCTCGACCTGGGCCAGGATCGCGCGCGACGCCGCGGGCCAGCTCGGCGAGTTCCACGCGGGCCTCGAAGTCGCGCTCGGTGCGATGCTCGTCTCGCCCGACTTCCTCTTCCGGATCGAGGAGACGGAGGTCGACCCGCAGCGCGGCGGACAGCGCTTCACGAGCCTCGCCATGGCGTCGCGCCTGTCCTACTTCCTCTGGAACAGCGCACCCGACGAGGGATTGCTCGCTGCCGGCGAGCGGGGCGAACTCGTCGACGACGCCGGCCTCGACGCGCAGGCGGACCGACTGCTCGGCTCCGGGCGGCTCGAAGCCGGGGTGCGCGAGTTGTTCGCCGACGCCTACGGATTCGACACGATCGAGCAGGGGCTGGTACGCAAGGACCCCGAACTCTTCCCCGCCTACAGCCAGGGGCTGATCCTCGACGCGCGTGAACAGACGTTGCGGGTCATCGTCGACCGCCTGTTGCGGGAGGACGGCGACTACCGGGACATCTTCAGCACGCGGGAGTCGTCGATGACGCGCCGGCTGGGTCCGCTCTACCGGGTACCGGTGCGCAGTCCCGAGGGCTGGGAGGACTGGGTCTTCGGAGAAGACAGCCGGCGCGCCGGCGTTCTCACGCACGCGAGCCTGCTCGCCCTCTATTCGCATCCGGGGCGCAGTTCCCCCACCCTGCGTGGCAAGTTCGTGCGCGAGGTCCTCCTCTGTCAGGACGTGCCGCCACCGCCGGGCAACGTCGACTTCTCCATGTTCGCCGACGAAGCCAACCAGAAGCGGACGACGGCCCGCGAGCGCCTCGGAGCGCACGTCTCGAACCCGGCTTGCGCCGGCTGTCACTCGCTCATGGACCCAATCGGACTCGCCCTCGAGAACATGGACGGAATCGGCATCGAGCGCGAAACCGAGAACGGTTCGACGATCGACCCCTCGGGCTCGCTCGACGGCGAGGCTTTCGCCGACGCACCGGGACTCGGCGCCGCCCTCTCGCACCATCCGCAACTCGCCCCCTGCCTGGTCGAGACGGTGTTCCGCTACGCGGTCGGGCGCGACCCGGTCGCGGGCGAGCGCGACTGGCTCGACTGGGAGCGGGACCGTTTCGCCGACTCGGCATACCGTCTTCGCCCGCTCCTGCGGACACTCGTGCTGAGCGACGCCTTCCGGCGCACCTCGGGGCCGCGGGCGGCGAGCGCTCCCGCGACGGCCGCCGCGGGCTCGGCGGGCGAATCAGGCCGGACCGAAGGAGGTGCAGGATGAGGCGCACCATCGATCGGCGCACGATGCTGCGCGGAGTCCTCGGCGGAGCCGCCGTCGCGGTCGGGCTTCCTCTGCTCGAGATCTTCCTCGACGATCACGGCACCGCTCTCGCCGACGGCGGTGCCCTCCCGGTGCGCTTCGGCACCTGGTTCTGGGGTTGCGGCATGAACCCCGACCGCTGGACGCCCGAGCGCGACGGCGCGGGTTACGACCTGCCCATCGAACTCGCACCGCTCGCCGGCCTCTCCGACCGGGTGAGCGTGCTCTCCGGCTTCGGCGTCGCGCTCGACGGACGCGCGAACCTCCCGCACTGGACCGGTGTCATGGCGACCCTGACCGGGGCCGTCCCGCGACGCGATGGCGACGTCGACGCACCGACCCTCGACACGATCGTCGCGAAGCGGATCGGTGGGGCGACGCGCTTCCGATCGATCGAGATGTCGGCGACCGGCATTCCCGGGCAGAGCTACAGCCGGGAGTCGACGAGCCTCGTGAACTCGGCCACGGTCTCTCCGGTCGAAATGTATACGCGTCTGTTCGGCCCGGGTTTCGCCGACCCGGGCGACGCGTCGTTCCAACCCGACCCGCGAACCCTCCTGCGCAAGAGTGCGCTCTCGGTGGTGCGCGAGGACACGGCGCGACTCCAGGCACGGCTTGGCACTTACGACCGCCAGCGCCTCGACCAGTACCTGACCTCGCTGCGGCAACTCGAGCAGCAGATCGAGGTCTCGCTGCGACCGCCCGATCTCGCCGCATGCCGCAAGCCTGCGGCGCGGGCGGGCGAGGACGTCGGCAGCGACCTAGAGCGAGCGACTGCCACGCATCGACTTCTCGCCGATCTCGCGATCGCGGCCCTGCTCTGCGACCAGACGCGCGTCGTCAACATGGTCTTCTCCTGGGGCACCTCGGAACTGCGCAAGCAGGGCACCGACACCGCGCACCACCAGCTCACGCACGACGAAATGGTCGACAAGGCCCTCGGCTACCAGCCGCGCGCGACCGAGTACTCGCAGGCGGCGGTCGCCGAGTGGGCCTGGTTCGTGCGACGTCTCGCCGAGACGCCCGAGGGTACGGGTTCGCTGCTCGACAACTGCCTCGTGCTCGGCCACTCGGAAAGCTCCTTCGCCAAGTCGCACTCGGTCGCCGGCCTGCCGCTCATGCTGGCTGGTCGGGCGGGTGGGCGCGTGCGCACCGGCATCCACGTGCGCGGCGACGGCGAGTTGGTGAGCCGGGTGGGCCTCACCGTGCAGCAGGCGCTCGGGATCGGCGTCGAGAACTTCGGCACTGGCGCGATGCGGACCGATCGCCCGATCCCCGAGGTGCTCGCCTGAAATCCCCGGCGGTGGTCGTCGGCTTCATGCGATCGCCTGGGCAGCCCGGGGCGGGCAACAGGGCTTGACGGCGCCCCCCGCCGGAGTGCACAGGTACGGGCGGCAAGCGTTCCAGACCCGCGGCTCGCCCGCCGTCACGACCCAAAGTCGCGGCGGCGGTGCAACTTGGAAAGGTGTTCCGTGGAAACAGATCCCGTCCGTCCGCCTCTCGTGATTCTCGCCAACGGACCGAGCTCGAGCGGCAAGTCGACCGTCTGTCGAGCCTTGCAGGAGCGCCTGACCGACCTCGCCGATGGGGATCTCGCGGCCACCTTCGCGTTCGTCGCATTCGACGACAAGTTCCGACTGATCGCGGACAAGCTCTATCCGATCAGGTTCGTCGAAGTCGCCGGCGGCGACCTCGATCGCCTCGCGTCCCGCGAGACCAATGACGGTCGTGCGGCCTGGGAGTATGCCGACGACAGCAACGCAGAGGGCAAGCACGGCGGGAGTCCTCGAATACGACTCCTGCTGAACGCGCACACCCGGCGGCTCCTGTCCGGAATGCACCGCGGCTGGGGCGAGCACCTCAAGCTCGGAACGAATCTCATCATCGATCACTTTCTGCAGGAGAGGGATTGGTGCGACGAGGCCCTCGGCGTCATCCGGGAATCCGGGGCCCGACTCTTCCTGGTCGGAACCCATTGTTCCGTGGAGGAATTGGAGCGCCGTGAATCATCCAGAGGCGATGGAGGCACGAATGGCAGACCGCTCGGATTGGCCCGGCGAAGCGACGAAGTCTGCCACTCGCACGGCCTCAACTATGACGTGACCGTGCGGACGGATCAGCAGTCCACGGTGGAGTGCGTCGATTCGATCGTCGCAGCGCTCCGCGCCGCGCGTCTTCTGCCAGGAGAGCGAAGCGCGTGAACTTCGCGGACCCGGTTTGCCGGTCCCGCATCATGCCGGTCCGGCTCCTCTTGGGTTAGCGACTCCGTCGAGAGAACGGGTGGGCGGTGCCGGGCATCCGTTCACGGCGGACGCGCAAGGAGCCCCGCCTCGGGCGGGCCGAGCCTCAACGCGGCTGCGGCGCAGCCGCGGGACCGTTCTGAACGCTGGCGACGTCCGACTCGACGAGCAAGGCATTCCAGGCGAGCCAACCGAGCGCGAGTGCCGCCGCGACGGCGACCAGCAGCTTGTGGTGACGACGCAGGCCGGTCTCCTGCGATGCCGCGTGGTGGTGCTTCGAACTCATGATTCCTCGCTTTCCGGCAGCGCTGGCAGCACCAGACGTTGCGGGGGAAGCACCGACAGCGATCGCATCCGCTGTCAAGTCCGCGGTCACCACGGAGTCCGGCGCACCGGCCGAGAGGCCGGGCCTGCCTGGGCCTCCCCCGCTTCGATGGACACCTTGACTATGCTGCCAGTGCCGCGACCTGGGCCTTCAGCTCGAACTCGATCGGACTGACATGACCGAGGTGAGAATGG